>ERZ772930.138-NODE-138-length-27219-cov-3.52209_pt1 | contig 27219 bp, 30 predicted proteins | sample MGYA00511685_ERZ772930 | MGnify/ENA primary metagenome ERZ772930 (study PRJEB29015, sample SAMEA2738053) | human oral metagenome | biome: human oral; feature: human-associated habitat; material: saliva | place: China | collected 2226 ... | reverse complement strand
GTAGACGAGGCGAATAGCTCATGCAGTGTAGACGTTAGCGCTCACGGAAGATGGGAGTTCGGCAATTACGACCTCATAAGGTCTATGGGGTATATAATACCTCTCGAAGTCCTCAAAGGCAAAGCCGAAGAGACACGACTATCCATGGCACTCCGAATGCTCGGCATTAAAGATTGACAACCATGAACAAAGAGCAAAAAGAAGCACTGCAAGCATGGTGCATGCAGACAATCGTAGACCATCGCATAGACTACATACGTGGTAGCATCCTTGTGTGTGTCGTGGACTACATCTGTGCCGGTGGCTCTCACCGCATACGACAGGCAAAGAACATGTGCAATGGTGCTATCAAGTTCAAGATAAGCGCCGAGATAGACGAATGCACGTCACTCTCAATGGCACTTTCATCCATAGCAAGCAGAGTGCAGCTGACGGAAGCAGAGAATGACGCCCTTCTGTGCATCCTGGGGTGCATGTGGAATGGTGCTATCAAAAAGACAAGCTCCATCAGGAGCGTAACAACGGCTAACAATGGAGGGATTTGTATTAGACCAGCTCCAAAGAGAGGAGCAGATACAAAGTATCTGCATTTGGGCGATTATCATCTGTATTGCCTTTTTGGTGTTCGGGGTAATACACCTGTGCAGTAAAAGGTAAAGCAAAAGCCCATTTGCTTAACGCATCAAGAGAATAGGTTAAAGAAATCGCAAATACTTAACACGTATGACAAGAAACAAACTATCATTTAGAGCGCACCAAAATGCCGTAAATAAAGGCTTTTGGGCGGTAAGAAGAAGCACAGAGCATTACATCATGCTGGTGCAGACAGAGATTTGTGAGCTTGTGCAGGCTGACAGAAAGGGCAAGACCCTCAGCAAGGCAAACGAACTTCTCTACAAGGACATCATCAATCCTAAAACGCCCACCAGGGGGGCAACCGACAAGTGGGAGGAGACGTTTGAAATGTTCCTTGAAGGCACGGTGCCTGTGGAGCTTGCAGATGTTGTCATTCGCCTTGCTGACCTTGCAGGCTCGCTGGGTGTAGACTTCAACAAGCTCAATCCATGCAACTACATTCGTGACTTCGCGAAATTTGAGGTGACGGAGAACGCTCTCGGTCTTGTCAAGGGGCTTGTTCGCAATGACATCTGCATTGAGCGTCGCATACTCTTCGCAATGGACTACTGCTTTGGCTGGGCAGCGGCTATGGGGATAGACCTGTGGTTTTACATTGAGGAGAAGATGAAGTACAATGAATCCCGTCCAGCCCTCCACAACAGACGATACTAACCATGGCAAAGGAAAGAGTGCCGGCAACCGCGCGTGAAGAGGTATTGAGCGCCTTCATCAATGATGGGCTACCCATCATGACGGCGGTCAAAGCGGTTGCCGGTGATTACCCCGCGTTTACGGAAGAGTAGATATACAAAGCCGTCGCACACATGAAGGAGTACAAAGCCCACCTTGCAAAGCTCGGAGGGCGCAATGTCATCCCAAATGATGCCGTCGACAGGGTCTTTGAAATCATACAACGTGATGGCGTCGGGATGGTCGCGGCAATACGCACGTATATCTCAGAGAGCGGTTGCGCTATGAAGGAAGAATCGATACGAAGCAAGATAAAGCGTGGTGGGGCGGTCGGAGAAGCAGCACGGAACGCTGCTAAAATCAACGTCGCCAAAATCAACGCCGAATCATTGCGCGCAAAGGTGAAGCGTGATGCCCGCTATTCGCTAATCAAGGACGGGGGAATACAACCAAAGGCAAACGGATTCAACGGCTATGATTGTCGCGAGTTTTGGGACATGTCAGAATGGATTCGCCGCGGGCATATCAAGGCAGACGAAACGAAGAAATAAAAGAGCGTATGAGATTAGAACAGACAACGCAGATGCTTGGTGACGCCACTTGCTGGCTACAAGCTGTGGACATTCCCGACGGGCTAACCCTTGAAGGAGCGGTTGATTGGATTGTTGGGATGAAGCGCAATGAATCGGGCATCATCAGAGCGACAAGAGCGCACAAGACGTACGACATCGCGAACTATTCAGATGGCGAAATCACAGAGATTGATGATGACCTTATGGATGAGTTCGGACACCTGGAAGTAAGCCGTATCAGAGCTAATGGCGGGTGGGGTCAAATGAACTATTATGTAGACTTTAAACGATAGAGAGAAATGTTAAAAGCAGAGTTAATTGGAAATCTCGGCAACGACGCCGAAATCAAGGAGTTTGGCGGGAAGAAGTACGTGGCGCTTAGTGTTGCCACCACGGAGTACGCCAAGGATGACCAGGGCAACCGCGCTGATGTCACTACGTGGGTCAATGTCCTGTGGTACGGTGACGGCGGAGGGCTGTTTGCCTACCTCAGAAAGGGGGCGAAGGTCTTTGTGCGTGGTAATCTTCGGGCAAAGATGTACGCCGACAAGCAGGGAGTGCAGCAGGTCTCAATCAATGTGAGTGCATCGGAGGTGCAGTTGTGTGGTAGCAAGACAGACGCAAGCCCACAGCAACCAGCACCTGCAACGCCAGCAGGGGGCAATTCAGCGCCACCACAGCCAACGCCAGCGCCTGTGCCACAAGTCGGCGATGACCTGCCGTTTTAAGGATGAAGAAGTATGATGTGATTATAGCGATCGACCCGGATGTTGAGCATTCGGGCGTTGCTATTTTATGCCCATCCACCAGGGAACTTGACGCAACAAGGCTGACATTCCCGCTCGCTGTGGACTATATACGCCAGCAGAAGGAGCGTTGTGACGCATCGGGGATGTCGCTTATCGTTGTCGTGGAAGCCGCTTGGATGATAAAAGGCAATTGGCATATCACCAAGACAGAGCGAAGAGCGAGGTCAGCATCCAAGGGCTATGATGTTGGGCGCAACCATGAGACGGGGTGCAAGCTGATTGAGATGTGCAACCACATGGGCGTGGAAACGTTTGCACACGTACCTCTTCGCAAGTGTTGGCAAGGCGCTGACGGTAAGATAACGCGCCAGGAGCTTGCCTACTTCACGGGCTTCAATAAGCGCAGCAATCAGGATGAGCGTGACGCCGCTCTTCTCGCTTGGAACTTTGCGGGGCTTCCAATTCGTGTGAGTGTTGGGTGCGTAAATAAAGGGTAACTTTCTATGGGAAAGCGTGTTTTATAGTGATATAAAGAGTATCTTTGTATGATGCAAGATACAAGCGCTTTTGAGCTATGAAGCCCGTAGATTTCAAGCAGTCCACCAAGGTACTGCAAAGGTCGGCTGACATGACCAATGATGAGTGTTCCTCACTTCACGTATGGAGTGACGGGATGCAGTGCGTATCTTGCTGGAAGCCATCTTTGAGTGAGCGGATTTCGCTTGTGTTTGGGGGAAAGGTGTGGTTGGGTGTTGCCTCAGGTAGCACCCAACCCCCTGTTTTCCTATCGGGCAGAAATGTGTTCAAGGGGGCTTCTGCTTTCCCACGTGTGAGGTCTTTTGCCGTATACATGGTAGAGCGCACCAGGGGAGTTGTGCGAATGCTTGCACACGTAGATAGACACCCATACGATGAGTATAGATTTTCGGGCAAGATGGTGTATTCCCTGGTGGCTACTATCATCGGTTGCGTCCTCGGCTCTCTTGCCTACTCTTTGGTAGCCAAGCTGTGGCACATCATCACTCAATAGCGGACTATGGCACGAATAATAGAGACAAGCATTGAGCAGTTAGTCCCCGACAACCACAACTTCAACAAGGGTACGCAGTACGGGGAGCATCTAATGGATGAGAGCCTACGAAAGTTCGGGCTTGGTCGCTCTATCCTGCTGGACAAAAACAACCGTATCATAGCCGGAAACAAGACCACCGAAAAGGCGGGGGAGCTTGGTTTTGAGAAGGTCGTCATTGTGGAGACGGACGGGCATACGCTTGTTGCGGTAAAGCGCAATGATGTAGACCTTGACAGCCAAGTTGGGCGCGAGCTTGCTCTTGCCGACAACGCCACGAGCAAAGCAAACCTTGCATGGGACGAAGAGCAAATCAAGCTGTGCGCAGAAGGCTTTGACTTTGACCCCGAAGATTGGGGCGTCACCTTGTCCGAGATAGAAGAGGAGGAGGAAGAGGAAGCCCCAAAGGAAGATGAAGAAGCCCGCTTGATTGTATCAAGCAAAGACCTCACTAAGCTCTCAATGCTACTCAATGAGCTGGAGGGGAGGGGTTTCAAGTGTGAGATAAAGGAGTAGCGAGGTTAGATAATTGAGATAAAAGCACCCATAAAAGGGCGTTGGTTATGGCGAAGTACTCTAAGAAGACCATTGAGCAGATTGTCGGGCTTGTCAAGTCCGACACTTACACCATTGCGGAGATTTGCCAGCAGGTCGGCATTTCGCCTGCTTCGTTCCACCGATGGAAAGACGAGTACGAGGAGTTTAGGCAAGCGATTGACGAAGCCCACGAGGCGCGAATGCAGTATTTCGTGCTGGAGGCAAGGAAGTCGCTGCTGAAAAAGATACAGGGCTACGATGTGACAGAGACAAAGGTCGTGACCGTGCCAACGAAGGGTGATGAGAAGAAGCCCACCATAAAGGAACAGACGACCACCAAGAAGCATATCCAGCCCGACACCGCTGCAATCATCTTCACTCTTGCCAACGGCGACCCCACAAGATGGCGAAATAGACAGACGATGGAGGTTGTCGGCAAGGATGGCAAGGAGCTGTTCAAGGGCATGTCAGATGACGAGCTTGACAAGGAGATTGAGAAGTTGGAAAGCAAGCTAAAGGAGTAGGGCGATGAAGATAGTACGAAGCAACATCATCCCATTCAAGGGCTTTGAGGCACTCAACCTGTTTGGCGTGCTGTTCGTGCGAAAAGACCGCGTGTTTGAGAGTGAAGCGGCGTGGCAGGTCATGGTGCGCCATGAGACTATCCACACCAAGCAGATGCAGGAGCTGGGGTATCTCCCTTTCTATCTGCTCTACGCTTTGGAGTGGCTGGTGCGCTGGATAGCTTGCGGAGACGCCACCAGGGCTTACTTTAATATCAGCTTTGAGCGGGAGGCGTACGCCAATCAGTACACACCAGGCTACACAGAGTGGCGACGACATTACACATTTTTGCGATACTTGGTAAAGAGGGGCTGAAATGAGCCGAGACGAGAGAGTGAAATACATGCTTGCATTGAAGGAGAGGTTGGTGCGTGAATCACGCACTGACCTTTTGCGCTTTACTCTCTCTACGATGCCCACCTTTGACCCTGCTGACTTCCATAGGCGGTATTATGGGGTGCTTACCAAGTTCGCCCACAAGGAGATTAAGAAGCTAATGGTCTTTATGCCACCACAGCATGGGAAGAGCGAGGGGAGTACCCGCCGTTTGCCCTCTTTCATCCTTGGTGAGCGTCCTGACACGCGTATTGCCATTGTGAGCTACAACGCACCCAAGGCGCGCAAGTTCAATCGAGAGATACAGCGTATCATCGATACACCCGAATACCAAGAGATATTCCCCGACACGCACCTCAATTCAAGTAACGTGACCACCGTTGCAGGCTCTTGGCTTCGCAACGCAGACGAGTGTGAGATTGTCGGGCATTTGGGTGGCTTCAAGACCGTTGGTGTTGGCGGTGCGCTCACGGGTGAGCCGGTGGACGTGCTAATCATGGATGACATCTACAAGGATGCTAAAACAGCTTGGTCGTCAACGGTGCGTGAGGGCGTTTCGGATTGGTACGACACCGTTGCAGAAACACGTCTGCACAACAATTCACAGCAGCTTATTGTCTTTACCAGATGGCATGAGGATGACCTTGCCGGCACGTTGCTACGACAGCAGGGAGAGTACCACCCCGTGGACAATCCCAACGGCTGGGTAGTGGTCATCTACCAAGCTATCAAGCAGGGTGCACCCACGGACTATGACCCCCGACAGGAGGGAGAAGCGTTGTGGGAGGAGCGCCACAACCTGGAGAAGCTGGAAGCCATCAGAAAGCGCAACCCCCATGTGTTTGACAGCTTATACCAGCAAGACCCCAAGCCAAGCGAGGGTCTTATGTACGATACCGGCTTTACGGAGTATCAGACACGACCAGCCACGAAGTACTGCATTCGCAAAGCGTACGTTGATACAGCCGACACAGGTGCGGACTACCTTTGCGCCATCATCTACGATGAGACGGAGATTGGCAACTACCTTGTGGATGTGCTATACACGCAGAAGCCCATGGAGTACACAGAGCCAACTCTTGCAAGCATGCTGACAAAGCACCTTGTGCAGGAGTGTGTGGTGGAGAGTAACAACGGCGGTCGTGGCTTCCAGCGTTCTGTGGAGCGTCAGTGCAGGTTGCTGGGCAACGCCAAGACTAAGTTCAAGTGGTTTCACCAAAAGGATAACAAGGAGGTGCGTATCAACGTCAATTCAGCCGCTGTGCAAAACCTCACATTCATGCCCCTGGGGTGGACAAAATTATTCCCCGAATTTGCGTCAGCTATTAACGGCTACATGAAGGTCGGGAAGAATCCCCACGATGACGCACCCGATGCCCTTACGGGAACAATTGAGAAGCGAAAAGCCAAGCAGACGACAGACAATGTCGCTGGATTGTTTGGTAGATAGATATGTCACTATAAAACAGAGCGAGATATGCCATTAGAGGAGTTATTTGCTGGTAAGACGACTAACGAGATTATCAGCGAGCTAAAAAGCAAGCGCACCACGGCGCAACCTGATGCAGACCTGGCACGCAAAGCCATTGACCCGAAGTTGCACGACATCAACAACCGATTCTTGCGCCCTGACAAGATGGTGCGAGTGGATAATCCAGGCGATGCAGGAGACAAGGTAATCGACGCGGGTGCAGATGGTGGTTACACCCGCATTGAGAAGGTCGCGCGCGTGGCGGTGGCGTTGCAGAAGCTAATCATCAACCGCGCTGTGTCGTTCACGTTCGGCAATCCCGTTGCCTATAACGCTACACCCGAAGGCGAGGGGCAGGAAGCGGTGCTTAAAGCCGTCACACGCATTCTCTACGACAACAAGACAACTTCCCTCAACAGAAGGGTTGCACGCAGCGTCTACGGCTTCAAAGAGTGTGCGGAGCTTTGGTATGCACAAGAGAAGCCCAAGGCGCATCAGTCCTACGGCTTCCCAACGAAGTTCAAGCTACGATGTGCGCTGTTTTCGCCTATGTTTGGCGACACGCTTTATCCATACTTTGACGCTACGGGCGACCTTATCGCCTTCTCGCGCGCCTACACCCACGTGGGGTCAGACAAGCAGCGCTTTGACTACTTTGAGACATACACCGAAGATGAGCATTGGTTGTGGGTCAATGGGTCGGGAGGCTATGAGGTGGTAGAGGGCTATCCCAAGCGCGTTGCCATTGGCAAGCTCCCCATTGTTTACGGCTATCAAGACCACTTTGAGACGCAGGATGTGGACAGCTTGATTGACCGCTTGGAGAAGCTGCTATCAAACTTCGCCGACACCAACGACTACCATGCCAGCCCCAAAATCTTTGTCACCGGTCAGATTAACGGTTGGAGCAAAAAGGGCGAAGCTGGTGCGGTCATCGAGGGCGAAGAGGGCGCTACCATGAACTACGTATCGTGGCAGAACGCACCGGAGAGTGTAAAGCTGGAGATTGAGACGCTTTTGCGCCTGATTTACACTATCTCACAGACCCCTGATGTCAGCTTTGAGAGCGTCAAGGGCATTGGCGCAATCAGTGGCACGGCGTTAAAGCTGCTCTTTATGGATGCACACCTAAAGGTGCAGGATAAAAAGGAGGTCTTTGACGAGTATCTGCAACGCCGCGTTAGCGTTATTAAGGCGTTTGTAGGTCAATTCAACACTACCCTGGAGAGTGATGCAGACGCATTGGAGATTGAGCCTGAAATCACGCCATATACGCTGACCAATGAGATTGACGAAATCAATATGTGGCTTTCAGCTAACGGCAACAAGCCCCTTGTATCGCAAAAGGCAAGTGTGATGGGTGCAAATCTGACGCAAGACCCCGAAAAGGACTTTGAGCAGATACAAGAGGAGGCGAATGCAGACAATTCGTTTGTCATTGGTGAGCCTGTAATCGACGCATAATGGCAAAGAGGGTAGCAAGGTCGTACGAAGCACCGCAGTACAGGTGTAGGGATTGCCAGCATTCGTACGATTGGCAAGAGAAGAATTGGCAAGGGGAGCTTTTCATGTGCCGTTGCAAGTATCATCACGATGGGAAGTTTATCAAGTTCCTCAAAGACCCACAATGTGAGCATTTCACGCTAAGGAAAGATGGCTAAAAGACAGAAGACAAAGGCGTTTTCGTTCCAGGGATTTGATGCAGCGCACTACAAGACAACCGCGGCATATACACGAGCCGTGAATGCCCTGTTTGACAAGGCAACGAGTGACATTGCAGAGGTCGCGCACAGGGAGGACTACAACCCCGACAAGCCGTTTGACTTTAACGACTACCCGAAAGCCAAGGCGCAATTGCAAAAGGTCGTCAAGGGGCTTGCAAGTCAGATGCAGGCAGTCATTGAAACAGGATCACGCCGGCAGTGGCTCTTTGCGTGCCGCAAGAATGACGAGTTTATCGCTTCTATCATTGACACTACGAAGCTGACCAAGGGGCGGTTGCAGAAGATGCAAGACCGCAACTTGGACGCTTTGCAGTCCTTTCAGGCTCGCAAGGTGGGTGGAATGAGCCTTGCAGAGCGTGTGTGGAAGTACACAGAGCAGTACAAGGCGCAGATTGAGCTTGGTCTTGACGTGGGTCTTGGAGAGGGTCGGAGCGCGCAACAGCTTTCGCGTGACCTACGGCAGAATCTTCAAGACCCCAACCGCCTGTTCCGCCGTGTGCGTGACAAGCGCGGGAATTTGCAGTTGTCCAAGGCTGCAAAGGCTTTCCACCCTGGGCAAGGCGTGTACAGAAGTAGCTACAAGAACGCCATGAGACTGACGCGCTCGGAGATTAACATGGCGTACCGCGAAGCAGACCACCTACGATGGCAACAGCTTGACTTTGTCGTTGGCTTTGAGGTGCACCGCTCTAACCATGAGCCTAAGTGCAAGTGTGACCTTTGTGAGAGACTTGTCGGCAAGTACCCAAAGTACTTCAAGTTCAAGGGGTGGCATCCTCAATGTCTGTGCTACGCTACGGCTATCCTTATGGATGAAGACGACTTTGACAAGCAAGAGTTGTCCGACCTAAAGAGCGCGCTGAAAGGCACGGAATACCGCAAGTTGTCCGCCAAGAATGAGGTCACGGAGCTTCCCGATGGCTTCAAGGATTGGGTGGCGGAGAACGAGACGAAGCAGGCTAATTGGGCATCGACGCCCTATTTCATCAAGGACAACTTCATTGATGGTCTGCTTTCCAAGGGCGTGAAGTTCACGCCAAGCGATTTTAAGCCCGCACAGGACACGATTGCGCCCACAAAGGTAGAAGTGCCCAAGCAGGATGATTCGTTTGACTACAGCAAGCGCAATGAAGCCCTGGACGCATATATCAGCGGTGACGCCATGTGGCTGAACAACTATTTGCGTGGTCGTGGTGATTTTGGGGAGATAAGCAGAGAGGAGCAAAAGATGCTTGACGAGCTGACCGCCGTGACGAAGCTTGCCAAGGTCGGTGAGCGCACGTTGTGGCGTTCGGTGGATGCACGTGCCATCTTCGGGGACATGACGGACGGCGAGTTTGAAGACCTTGCCGGTCGCCTCCTCTATGGCGACAACACAAAGTTCGTCATGGAGAGGACACAACGCATCATGGATGTTGTCGGCAAGGAGATAACGGAAAAGGGCTTTATGTCCACCACCAAGAGCAAGGACGTGGCAACGGAGTGGGGCGACTATTCCGGCTCGCGCACCCCCGTCTTGATGAAGATACGCACCAACGCCAACACAAGAGGTGTGGATGTGGAGAAGTACACCCTTGCGCACAATCCCGAGGTGGAGCAGAGCCAAGCCCAAAAGGAGATACTGCTAAGACGAGGTCAGCGCTACAAGGTGGTTGGCATCAAGGGACTTGATGGGCAGATTTGCGTTGAAGTTGAGCTGATTGATGACGATAAGGACATTCAGAAGGTGCAAGACCCGTTCATGGAGGCTCTTGATGCTATGCAGGCGGACATCTCTAACGCACGCACACTTGCCACTGAATGGGGCATCAAGTCTACCGACATCGACACGGCGATACAGCGGCGTGATGTTACGGCCGTCAAGGTTGCCATTATGATGATTAAGCAGGAGGCATCACGTGTATCACGCGAATACGCTGCATACATGAGCGACGCATCAAAGACAATCAATGAAGCAAAGGCGGCTGGGGTAGACGCAAAGGCGGTGCAGTCCGATGTGAATGCACTTGTCAATAAGTCTATTTGGAACGCTGGGAGAGTTGGCTACAACCAACGGTTGCAGCTACTCAAGGATGCAATCATTAAATCCCTTGTTATCGTTCAAAGCGTACGTTCCGCAGAGCAACAGAAGAATGAAGCTAAGGTTGCCGCTCTTCTTGGTGTGAAGCAAGGCGAGGATATGACATTTGAGGAGGCTAACGACCTTAGAGGTAATCCAAACTTTGAGCGTAAGTTTGTCCCCGACCCCAACGGCAGGTATGTAGACAAGAATGGGGAGCGATTCAGCAAGAACGGGAAGTACAAGAAGAAGTACACCGTGAATTGCCAATCTTGCGTTGTTGCCAACGAGCTTCGCCGACGTGGTATGGATGTGGAAGCCCTGGGGAATACAAAGGAGCGAGAGAGTACGCCGTATATCCTCTCCACGCACACAGAGCTTGCTTGGCTTGATGATAAGGGCAATACGCCAAAGAGTGAGAGAACGTATGGTTTTGACTACCATGCTACGATGACCAACTTAAACACGCTTACAGAAGCCGTTGGGAGATACCACATAAAGTGGCAGTGGTCAAGGGGTGGCGGTCACATCATAACGTGCGAGCGTCTCGCTGATGGCACTTTGCGAATATACGACCCGCAGACGGGCAAGGTTATCACCGACTTTGAGGCATACACAAAGCCCGTAAATCTACGTGACGGCATTGAGGTGTTGCGCGTTGACACACTGCAAATCAACACCGACATAATCGCTGGCGTTGTCACCAAGACGAAGACGAAGGCAAAGGCGAAGAGGACTAAGAAGTAGCCTACTTTTTGGCGGGCAGTTCGGAGAGCAATAGAGGCTCTCCAACGCCTTGCCAGGCGTAGGCGCTCTCTCCTTTCTGAATGATGTATATTGGCTCACCCGTGATTGGGGCTTTGCCGTTTGATGTCGCATACACGGGGGTGAACACGTCAAAGCCGTCCTTTGAGTAGGCGTGATTGAGCTTGTCAAAGCCATATTCATTGGCTATGTCGATAGCCTGCTTGTTTGGTTTCATGTCATTTTAACATTTGAGTGTACAAAGTTACACGTAAAAGGCATTCCCCTTGGCAAGTGCGCGAAATAGCACCGCCAAGGGGATGTTTTTTAGTTGCTCTTTGACTTACAGCTCGCTTAGCTTGTTCTTCCCGACATTGTGGGCTATTGATTCCGCAATGAGTTCGCGGATGACCCCCTCAACTTCGTTGAATAGGTGTAAGCATTTCTTCTCCATGAGTTCTTCGCCCACATACTCTCCGTACATGTCAGAAAGTGCGTGCATGATGTTTTCGTAAACGTCATCGGTGAAGCGTTGGCAGGCGATAAGGCGCGCTGTTGCATCACTGATTGCTGCCCCCTTGATTTGGGCTATCATTGATTCCATTACGCAACACCTCCTTTCTGCTGCATGAGGTTGTGTAGGAACCACCGCCCCCGCTCTGTCCACACCGTTATGCTGTTCGTCCCTTGCGTGCCGTCCTGCTTGGTGTATGGGTGCGTCCTGGTCTTGGTGTAGTTTTGCCCGCAATACTTCGCTGCAAGCATCCATTGACCGCTTTGCCGTATCATGATGCCCCACGACTTCAATAGCGCGTGCAGCTGTTCGGCTGTGCGCAAGTCCAATTCCTTTGCCATCTGTGTAGACGTGTAGGTGTTGGAGGCGTTAAGCACGTTGTCGGTGTATTCTACCTTGGGCGCTTGCTCTTTCAGCTGCTCACTCTGGTGCGTTATGACCGCTTGCGCCGCTTGCAGCTGTTGCTGGTGTCGCTCTATCGTTGATTGAGCTACCTGCAAGGCGCGAGCCATGATAAGCTCGGGTGTATCTTCCGGCTGTGTGGCGATGTAGCCGCCTGTTTGCCTTATAGCCGGTAACACCTCTTCGCACACCCAATCCTGGAACTGTTCGGCTTCTTTCTTCCGGGACTGGAAGATGCACCGGTACAGGTTGGGCTCGTCGATAAAGCTCATTTCCTGCATCACCAACGCGCCATGCTGGTTGTAGGTAGGGGCGTCCACACTATGTACACCCCTGCTGGTTAGCCTTTTTACGATATTCCGATGGTTTGCAATAGACAACGCCTTGCACACGTCGGCAAGGCAAAACAGCGGCTCGCCATGGTCGCTGTGTGCGGTTCGCACTTGCCCGAATTGGGCGCTCTCAAATACTCGGACTTCGCCTTGTCCGCCGTATGATGGGGTCTTGCCCATCTCGGTAGCTTGTAACATAGCCATAAATGAATAAGAGGTGTAGACCTGTCCCGTTGTTACAAGTTACCGAGGTACTTTGCACGCCATTAAGCAATGCTACGGGGGTGTCTACACCAATATATTTCTTTCTGAAGCGACTATATGAAAATAGCCCTCAATTTGTGTTTGAGAGCATATAAAGTCGCTCTCGATAACTTGTAACACTGCAAATGTAGTGAAACTTTCCGAATTTGCAAGTTTGTAGAATTGGTGTCTCCTTGGTTTCTTTCCCTTGCCATGTATCAAAACTCTGCCTCTGATTGCTTTCGGACTTCCTCGTCTTGATTTTCTTTCGCCCTCTTTACACGTCTCGAAATGGGAACATTCTCATACTTTATGTATGAAGACAGCCCATTTTTTATAAATGAAACCATTAGGTTGTCTTTGATGTAGTGATAGGTTGTTTCACCTGAATCACTCTCAAGGTAATAGCCCCTGAATGTTTTACCTCGTTCAGATTCATTAAACGCCAATAGCATCATCTCCATTTCATTCCCAAGGTTGTATTCACCGCTTAAGAGGTATGCTACTGCATAGAGTGAATTGTTTTCAAACATCGGGTGAAATCCAATCTCTATGCTTGAGTTTGACGCAAGATTGAAGTTGTATTTGTATTCTCCGCTTCTATCTATAAACACCTTACCGCTATGCTCCAGGCTGTCAAGGAATAGGTTTAATTCATCTTCGCTCATGCCAAGGCGAAACCCTAAAAACAATTCAGTTTCGGTTTCTTGAGAGTGTTCCGCTTTAATCAGTGCCTCCTCAAAGGAATCTCGCATCGTGTCCTTCGTTGATTTCTGCCTGCATCCAAGAGCGAATGCAAATATTACCGATATGATGGCTACAAGCATGAGTAATTGTTTCTTCATCGTTTCTCTGTGTTGGTTGTTTACTACCTGCAAAGGTAGGTAAATCAATCAAAGTGCGTGCAACGCACATTTCCCCAAAACAAAGCATCATCGCCATGTGTGTGTCAAGAAATCGGAGATTTCGCCCCAACACACATATACGAACGATAGTGAGTATATGGGTGTATATATATACTTTCCTTTCCTTTTCTTTTCTTTTCTTTGGATACCAAATGCACTGCAAAAGCTATGCAATTGCATAACATTTGCATTAAGTGTCTGATAATCAGTATACATTTTTGGCGACTTCAATACGCATCACGCCTATTTGGTGGCTATCCAGGAGTGTGTTTTGGGGCTATTTTGGGCAACTTTTGCCACCCTAAAAGCACACCTGCATTACATCTGCACTAACATTGCATTAACCTTGCAATGCAATTGCATTACAAATGCTATGCAATTGCATAAGTCTACATCGTGGTCGCTTTGCAGGGTAGTTGTGTGTAACTTAACTACAAAAGGGCTGGACTGTTGGCGTGTATCACTATGAAACATGCTATCTTTGTAGTGATTTGTAATACAAACCATTTCAAGATGAACTTTGAACAAATTCTTGCACTACTTGGCGCTAAGTTCCAAGGCGTGCGAAAGGATGGATTGGCGCAGCTGGCGCGCGTTATGGCGCTACAATGCTCCAACGAAGATGAAGCGAAAGCCCTTGTTGAGAGAGTGACCGAAGCGCAGGTAACTGATTTCGTCAAGGAGTATCGCAAGGTGGTCGATGCCGAGGTGTCCAATGCTGGAAAGAGCATTGAATCATCTCTACGCAAGAAGCTGGAAGCAGAAGCAGGTAAGCCCAAGGGCAATGAAGAGCAACCAGCACCAACAGACCTCGCAGAAGCTATCAAGATGGCAGTGGCAAGCGCTGTGCAGCCTCTGCAAGATGAGCTTACGAAGTACAAGCATGGTGAAATTGGAAAGTCAAGGCTTCAGGCGCTGAATGACGCACTTGCCAAGTGCAAGGATGAGACGTTCAAAGCTCAAACGTTGAAGGACTTTGGGCGTATGAGCTTCTCTGATGACGCAGCGTTTAACGAATACTTGTCTGAAAAGGTAGCAGACATCAAGACCACCAACCAAAGTGTGTCAGATGCGGCAATGTCGGGTGGAGCAGGCGCACCGCAGTTCGGGCAGAAGACCGAAGGGGGCGTTTCAAAGGCTGTCGCCGACTATGTTGCAAGTAAGTCCGATGCTGGCGCACTCACGGGCAAGGAACTTTAACGAAAATCGCAAAGATGGGATTTAAGATTGAGAGAGGTCGAGAGCAACGCACGGTTAAGTGCGTGCTTCATCGCGTTGCCGACATCCCCGGTGGTGTCGGTGTGGCTGTCGCCAACCTTGGTGGGCGTGTCCTCTACGAGGGTACGCCACTTGGCAAGGGTGCTGGCGACCTTTATGAGGTGTGCAAGACGGCAAAGGTGCTTACCAAGGCAGAAGCATCAGCAACGACCTACGAAGTTGCCAAGGGGCATCACTTCAAGGTGGGCGACCGCTTCGCCACGGCGGAGTGCAACGGGCAGGAAATCGCGTCTATTGACCGCACTGATGAAGCTAAGGACATCATCACGGTAAAGACATCGCTTGGCAAGGTGGTAGCCGCTGGCGCTTGTGCTTTTGAGAGCAAGGGCGCAGATACCAAGCTGAAAGTGACGCCTATTGCTGTTGCAGGGTCTGACCAGGATGTGAATCCTGGTGACAACCTCTTTGTGTCTGCATGGGTCGTTGCGGTGGTACGCGAAGCCAATGCACCAGCAGCGAATGACGCTATCAAGTCCGCACTCAAGTGCGTGGCGTACGTGTAACATCAAAAAGTAGTCAAATATGCTGAAATCACGAATGTTCGGGCTTGATGAGAGCAATCTCCAAGCCGTAATTCACACATACGACCTCAAGGATTACTACTATCCTACGCTCTTCCCTATCAAGGAAACGGGGCGCCTGGACTGGAAGATGGTTGAGGCGCAAGCGGGGCTAAAGATTGCCGCTGACCTTGTTTCACGAGGTGCGACAATCCCCAAGAAGACGCGTGAAGCTCTTGCGCGCATCCAGGGGGACATCCCTAAAATCGCTATCTCCCGTGAAAAGGATGAAGAGGAGCTGACAGAGTATGAGCTGCTTGTGCTTCGCGCCACCAACAACCCTGACCTTAAAGCCCTTATTGACTTTTGGGCAGAGGATACCAAGTATTGTTGGGACGCTGTCGCCAACCGCGTTGAGTGGGTGGCTCTTCGCCAAATCTCGCTTGGTAAGGTAACGTTCACGAACTCAAACAACGCGGCTATTGCCACGGAGTACAATGTGGATTATAGCATTCCAAGCGGTCAGAAGATTGGCGTTGCTACCTCTTACACCGCTGGCACGGCTGGTAAGCCCCTTTCCGTGGACATTCCCAATGCCCTGAAAATCGGTAAGAGCGTCGGTGCAAACTACAAGTTCATGTTCATGAATCCTGATACGTTCCTCAAGTTTGCGTCTCAGGAAGAGGTTGTAAAGAAGTGCGCTACGCTTGTCGAGAATATGACGGGAGCAGCTGATGCACCTGACCTTCAGACGGTAAACGCTTACCTCGCGAAGAAGAAGGAGCAGTTCAAGGGTCTGCAAATCATCGTCATTGACCAGGACATCACCATTGAGACGGCTGATGGCGGGCGTACTACCAGCAACCCGTTTGAAGATGATGTTATCCTCTTCTCGGAGAGCAAGGTACTCGGCACAACCTATTGGAAGCGTCCTATCGACGCCAACAAGATTGCCGGCAGTGTCGCTGAGAAGGTCATGCACGGTCACACGCTGATTAAGAAGTACTCCACGGAAAGCCCAGTTACTGAGGTCACTGAGGGTATTTCTAACGTGTTCCCCGCGTGGAATCTCGCCGGTCGTTCGGTACTTATGCAGGTGTCCGCTACGGCTTGGAATAAGAACTAAAATTGAGTGGTGCGGAGGGGGTGCAAGCCCTCTCCCCTCCACATCAATCCACTATCAATCAAGATGACGAATAAGCAGTACTTAACAAAGGCTCTTTCAGGCTTAAACATGGCGGATGATGACATTGACATCATTCTTCTCAAGTCTGAGCTTGATGCAGATGCAGATGTGGATGTGCGTAGTTGCGATATGGCTACCTACAACCGGATGTCTGTGTTGTTTAAGGGCGTGTTGCAGAACGTTTCAGAGGGTGGTTATTCCGTCTCTTGGAACATGGATGCCGTGAAGCTCTTCTACAACGCTCTATGCAGCGAGTTGGGTGTTGAAAATGTACTGCTTGCACGCCCAAAAGTGCGTAGCCGCTCACATCTATGGTAAAGCAATATCCTCACTACCTCTTTGCCGTCAAGACCTCTGAATCAAAGCAGGGGGAAGATGGCTATTGGAGTGACGGGGAAAGCTCCATTGAGCTTCTTTCCATGTGCCGTGAGGAGACTGACGGCAGGGGGGCAGAAGTTCAGACCGCAGATGGCACGTATCGCAAGTTTTCATCCCTGATTCAGATACCCAAGGGTGCGTTGGTCATAGCTCCAGGCACTAATGTGTTCGTTTCGGAGGATGAAGCAGGCGAAGTAGTGCGCATTAAGGGTGTGGCGTTGAAGTTTGACAAGGGGCAATTACACTCGCGACTATGGGTATAGAAGCTCAGTTTACGAAAGAGGACGTTCAGGAGCGATATAGCGCGTTCGTTGGGCAGATTCAGCAGCAGCAAATCAAGCGTTTGCAGATGCTTGGTGAAATGTGTGTTAATCACGCGCGCTCAGTACCCAAGGAAACGGGCTTTGAAGACCAAACGGGCAACCTTCGCTCTTCCATTGGTTATGCCGTCTTTGTCGATGGCGTTGCCGTTCATTCAGCCTATGAGGAGGTGAAGGGCGGTGCAGTCGGTGCAAAGGCTGGAGCAGACCTATCGCAGAAGATTGGGGAGCGCACGCACGGTGTGTGCCTTGTCGTGACAGCAGGCATGAACTACGCCCTCTACGTTGAAGCCCGCGGGCGCGATGTAATTGCGTCAGCGGAGCAGTTGGCGGAGAGAGAGTTGCCCAGGATGTTAGACCGATTGATTGATAATATCAGGAGTGCCGCTGAATGAAGACATCATTTGACATTGACAAGATTGTCTACAAGCTGTTGAGCGGGTCAAGCGAGCTTAAAAGTACCATCACAGGCGGTGTGTACTACTCAAACGACCGTCCCGACGGCTCAACCAAGGAGGATGTTGTGATAAACACCATAACGATGACACAGGACTACTTGCCGCAGCTGGCGACAAGCAATGTGAATATCTACGTGGCGGACATCACGCGCCGAATTGACGGAGTTGAGCAGACAAAGCCCAACCATGAGCGACTTGCCAAGCTGACAAAGATAGTCTTGGAGGTGTTGAGAGGTGCGCAGATTGAGGGGCTGAAAATAATCCCCGAAAGTCAGTCGGTGCTTAATGACACGACAATCAAGCAACACTTCTGTAACATACGCATTGCGTGGAACATACAAACACATTAGAGAGGTAGAGATATGGTAACATTAGGATTAGCGGAAATTCTTGTTGGCACGGCTTCGGAAGCCGGAACGATGCCAGCGGAGAGCACGATGAAGAAGCTTGGTAAGACCTATAAGGACACCGCCAAGTTCAGCCAAGAGGCATCAGAAGTCACGGAGCACTTTGAGGAGGGGCGTGCAGCTCCAGAAGTCCGCAAGAAGAGCAAGAAGATTCCCAAGCTCACATTCAGCATCATGGATGCCGACATCGACGCGCTTGTGCAGTACGTTGGTGGTACGAAGGTCGCTAAGAGCGGGTCTACAAAGACGCGATGGGCGTTTGATGGCTCGGAGCTTGTAGACAACCGCGCTATTCTTGTCAAGACGGAGCAGGGACTTTACTTTGAAATGCCAAACGCCGACATTGAAGCCGTTGTAAACGCCGATATGTCCGCAAAGGGTATCTTCCTGGTAGAGTTCACGGTGACGCCCCTTGCAGTGAAGGATGGCAAGGCTCTTCGTGCTTACGACCCAAAGGAGGCATAGTAAGTGTGCTTTTCATTGTTTAGTTGTTGTGTTGGAAGCCCTCAGACCCCGCGTTTGGGGGCTTCTTTCTTTCCACAGATATGAGTGACGAAAAGAAAGCATTGACCCAGGAGCGCTCAGAGCTGAATGCCCTAATAGGTAGGGGTGTTTCCTTTGAAGTTGAGGACGTGCAGGTGCAGAGTTCGCCGCGCTTCTTCGGGCTGTTTAAGAAAAAGAGCATTGTGCCTGTGACGCGCACATTTGTCATCCAAGAGCCTACACTTGGCACGCTTGACAGACTTTCCGCAGAGTGGGTGGAGATGGCGATTGACGAAGAGGAGCTAAAGGGCGAAGATGCCATGTACCAGGCGCGACTATTAGCAAAGAAGCACGCGTTGCGATGTGCAAAGGTCATCGCCCTGGCGGTGCTTGGGTCAGACTACCTTGTGCCAAAGGTCGGCAAGGGTGCTGGCGTTGGCTACGAGTACGACACGCAGCGCCTTGAAGAGCTGACCGCCCTATTTGCACGTAGAATCAAGCCATCAGAGCTGTATCAGCTGTACACCTTGATTGGCGCAATGTGCAACTTCGGGGATTTTTTGAACTCTATTCGGTTGATGTCCGCCGACCGAACAACAACGCCAATTCGGATAGAGGAAAACAGCGAGGTCTAAGAAGTCCACACGGCAGGAGGGGTGCTATTTGTGCGCATTTCGGTTGGACGTTGGATTACTTAACAAACGGTATTGCTTGGTCTGTGGTGCAGAAGATGATGCTTGACGCACCAAGCTACGACATGAGCGATGGCGAAGAGGAGCTTTCACTGACAGAGAGCAACCGCGATAGTATTATGGATTATGTGAACAGCTTAATGTAGAGCATGGCAAACATTGATGGTGGTGCGCTTTCGTTCAAGTCGGTCATGGATAATGACCAAATGAATGAAGCTATTGAGGAGACGTTGCGCAGGGTGCAAGGCTTGTCAGATGCAACCGTGGCAGGTGGCAAGAAGATGGACAGCGCCTTTTTGCACACCGCCGACGGCATACGTCAGGCGATTTCGCAGATTGGGCAGGCTGTGGACATCCACGAAGCTAAGCTTGGGGAGCTGACAGGGCAATACGTCCAGCTTAGTGACAAGATTGGTGCAGCGATGGCATCGGGTCGTACCGACGAGGCGCGCGCTATGAGGGAGACGCGAAATGCTATATCGGGGGAGATTGCCGTGCGCGAGAAGGCGGTTGAGGAGGCGAAAGCCCTTGCCGCTGAGCTTGAAAAGGAGGCACAGAAGCGCGAGCAATCAACCAAGAAGATTGAAGCAAATGCACAGGCACATCAGTCTTTGCGCGGTCAGATTCGCGCACTGAAAGAGGAGATGGCACAGCTTGTCTCGCAGGGCATCGATGAGCAAAGCGAGGCTTACAAGGCGCTTGTAAATGAGCTTGGGAGACTGCAAGACATTCAGGGTGACATTGCCACGCAGGGTAGAATCCTCGCGAACGATGAGGCTAAGTTTCAGGGCTTCATTCAGGGCGTTTCCGGCTTGTCAGGTGCTTTTTCAGCCGCCACGGGTGCTGTTTCCCTCTTTGCAGGGGAAAATGAGAACTTGCAGCGTGTGATGACGAAAGTGCAGAGCGTCATGGCTATTGCTATGGGCTTGCAGTCGGTGGCACAGACCCTCAACAAGGACAGCGCCTTTCAGCTTGTCACGCTCAATGGCTTAAAGGAGTGGTGGGCTGGCATCGTGGCAAAGTCCACCGCGGCGGAGGTTGCCGAAACGACCGCAACGGTTGCCAATACGGCAGCGCGTCAGGCACAGACCGCCGCAACGGTGCAGGGAACGGTTGCACAAGGTGCTAACACCATTGCCCAGGGGGCGCAGACCACAGCAGCTGCAACAGGCACGGTTGCCAATCTAACGCTTGCAGGGGCATTCAGGGCTGTTGGTCTTGCTATTAAGTCAATCCCCGTATTCGGGTGGCTCTTAGCAGGCTTGTCGGCTATCGTGGCTATCTCTACGCACTTTGCAAGCAAGGCGCGTGAGGCACGCAAGGCGCAAGAGGAGTTTACAAAAGCGATGATTGAAGGGGCATACAAGCCCATCGGCAAGCTTGAGGAGCTTTCAGCGAAGTACACCGCGCTTGGCAACAACATCAAGGAAAAGGAGCAGTTCATCAAGGACAACAGAAAGGCTTTTGACGACCTCGGTGTGGCTGTAAACAACGTTCGTGATGCCGAAAATCTGCTTATCAACAACAAGGACGCTTTCATTTCGGCTCAGATTGCCAAGGCTAAGGCTATGGTGCTCGCTCAAAACGCCTCGGAGAAGATAAAGAAGCAGATGGAGCTTCAGGCGGAGGTGGAGAAGATGCCCGACAGAGTGACCGTTGCGATGACCGGTGGTAGTGCGATGGGAGGTTACACGACATCCACGCTAAACAACACCATCAAGGAGAAGAAGCGCAAGGAGATTGAAGAGCTGCAAAAGGAGATTCGCGAGGACTTCAAGCGCGCCGCCGAAGAGGAGGCAAACGAGTACAATAAGCTCAAAAAGGCGGGCATCAAGAGCGCCGGCACATACGCCCAAGGCACGATTGGCGCTATTGAGAAGGCTATTGCAGAGAAGCAGGAAGCCCTGAAGCACCTGAAGCCCAACACCACGGAGTGGAAGAAGGCTAACAAGGAGATTGAAGCCCTGCAAAAGCAGATAGAGAAGCCAACAAGAAAGCATGCAGGCTCTTCAAAGAAGGAGAAAGACCCCTTTATTGAGCAGCTGGACAAGCGAAAAGCCGAGTACGAGCGACACAAGAAGTGGCTCAATTCAGGGGATGACGTGCTTATAAAGTCCGCTTCCGTGGAGTTCAAGGGGCTTCTTGCGCAAGGGGCTACCTACATTGACTATCTCAAAAAGCAACGTGATGAGATACTTTCCATCGATGCTGACAAGCGCACCAAGGAACAAAACAAGAACCTGAGCGCACTGAATGACCGCCTTGCAGAGGAGACGAAGAAGACGGTGCTGGAGGCTTTCAATGAAGAGCTTTCAAAGCAGCTCGGAAACGCCAAGACAACCTTGGAAATGCTCAACATCATAGCGCAGAAGCGTAAGGAGCTGGCAGATGATGACAGCGAGCTTGGTAGCGACAAAAAGAAGACGCTTGACGACGCCGAGGTAAACGCCGTGCAGAAACAGCAGGAGGAGACGAAGAAGCTGCTTGAAGACTACGCTTCCTACCTGGACAAGAAGATACAGCTTGACTTGGAGTATAACAATGACCTCGCGCTCTTGGAGCGTGCGCGCGCCAAGGCAACCACAGACGAGGAGCGCAAGAAGATTGACGCCGCCATAGCCAACCGCGCGAAGCAGTACGCCAAGGACAGCAAGACATCAGGGGACAGCGACTTTGACCAGCTGTTGCAGACTTACCGGAGCTTTGAGGAGAAGAAAGATGCCATCATTGAGGAGTTCAGCGAGAAGCGCGCACGCGCTGTGGAGCATGGCAATATGGAGCTTGTCGAGCGTCTCAACAAGGCGCAAAATGAAGCGTTGTCAAGACTTGCTATTGACGAAATGAAGCTATCCCCTGATTGGGAGAAGGTGTTTGGCAACCTTGACGAAGTCGGCACTAAGGAGCTGGAACGCCTGCTTGCGTCTATTGAGGGGAAGACCGCTATCCTTGGCGTGGAGCTATCCCCAGCGGACTTCAAGGCTATCCAAGACAAGGTAAAGGAGCTAAAGGATGAGATAAGAGAGCGCAATCCATTCAAGGCGCTTGCCAAGTCCTTTGGGGACTTCAAAAAGGCGACCACCGACGGCGAAGCTACCGCGGCATTGTCGGCGATGTTTGACAGCGCGGCGAAGTCAGGTCAGCAGTTAAAAGGCATTATCTCTGATGTGACAAGTACCCTGGAGGACTTAGGCGTCAAGGGTACAGAAGAGGTGGGTCACGTCATCCAGGCGCTTGAGGGGCTTGCAGACGGAGCGCAAAATGCCGTCATGGGCATTGTTTCGGGGAATCCCGTGCAGGTCGTGAGTGGTGCTATCAAGGCGGTCAGCTCTGTTGTCAAGTATTTCACGGGGGCAAATGACCGCCGTGCAGAGCGCTCTATCAAGCGACATCAGGCGAATGTAGCCGAACTCACGTCTGCTTACAAAGACCTTGAATGGCAAATCTCCAAGGCACTATCAGGTAGCAAGTACAAGCACCAGCAGGCGGCAATTGACAACATGAAGCAACAGCAAAAGGAGCTTCAGGGGATGATTGCCGCTGAGGGTAGCAAGAAGAAGAAAGACAATGGCAAGGTCAATGAGTGGAAGGAGCAGATAAAGGAGATTGACAGAACAATCGCAGACACCATTGAGAGCATGAGCAAAAGCCTGCTTGACACCGATGTCAAGAGCGTTGCGTCGCAGCTTGGTGATGCCATTGTTGGTGCTTTTGAGAGCGGCAAGGATGCCGCCGCCGCTTGGGGTGAAAGCGTCAAGGGCATTGTGAACAACGTTGTCAAGAATCTGCTAATCCAAAAGGTGCTGCAAGAGCCGATTGACAAGATTATAAGCAAGTACACATCAAAGTGGGTAGGCAAGGATGGCGCTTTTGTTGGCTTTGATGCCGTTGTGAGCGATGTGAGCAGCTTGTCGAGCGAGCTGACGGGGCTTTACCCGCAACTTGAACAAGCCATTGGGGCGTTAAAAAACAAGCTAAACATCACGGCAGCGGAGAATGACACATCATTGACCGGAGCAGTCAAGGGCGTCACCGAAGAGACGGCGAGCATTGTTGCAGGTCAGATGAATGCAATGAGAATTAACCAAGTGGAAGCGTCTGCCATCTTGCGCCAGCAGCTCACGGCGCTCAATTCCATTGTGCAAAATACGTCTTACAACCGCATGTTGGTGGAGATACACAAGGAGTTGAGAGCGATGAATGGAGGCGCAGACCCGTTGCGCTCCCAGGGATTAGCATAAACGAGGCGATATGAATGCAATAGCGAAGGAGCTTGCACGACAAGCGAAAAAGGCGGGAATCTGTGAGGAGTGGCACGGGCAGTTAAAGCTTCTCACAGACAAAGACGCGATGATAGACATGTACATCAAGGGGATTGATTTCTGCTTGTCCAATGACTATCCAAGCAACGACTACATCAGAGCGCATTTCAAGGGGGCTATGGAGAAGAAGGGCATCTACCTTGATGATGAGATAATGCTAAGCAATCCACGCAGATGTGTGGCGCTCGGACGCACCGTTGGTAGCGTTGTTGTTGGTGGCTATGGCGTGTGCGAGGTCTTCGCAAAACACGATTCTGTGCTGGTTGTCAGCGCAAGTGGGAACGCCTTTGTTGAGATTGACATGTTTGACAACTCGGAGGTGTCTGTACACACAACAGAGCGCGCCAAGGTGCATATCAACAGATATGGCGGTCGGCTGACCACCGACCAGCAAGGCGAAAGCGTCATCAAGGTGGTTGAAAAGGACACAAAGACTTATTGAGATATGGGAGTAAGGGAACAGGACATCATTTTGAATGTGCCGTTTGACGAGAGCAGAGGTGCGTCAGTCGCCTATGATTACAGCGTCAAGCGCGCAGATATACAGCTTCACAACGCTTCGTTTTCGGCTGGTCGCAATGGCAATGCCGTGGAGTTCACGGGGGACGGCTACGGGGAGGTGACAAAGCAACTCTTTGATAACCTCAATGGAGATTTCACGATAGACCTTTATGTACACTCGCTTGTTGATGGCACGGGCTTTACGTGGTATCTGAACTTCAGCGGAGGGGAGGATAACCGCTTGGAAGTGCCAATCAGCGCGGGCGTGGGAAGATGGACGAATGTTGCTCTTGTCCGCAAGGGCGGTTCATTTATCTTCTACCAAGATGGGCAGTTGGTCGCCGAAGAGACTAAGGCGGGCAATCTTCTTGGACTTGTCCTTAATCAGGACTACTACGGCAGTGACTATGGCGTGTGCCTTGTCGACGACTTGAAAATTTACAATGCAGCATTAACCAAAGAAGAGCTTAAGGAAGTGGCAGGAGAAGATAAGCGCCAGGCATACACCCTTGATGGCGTCGATTTCAGAGAGTTTGGGGTGTTCGTGTCTGATTCGGATGGCATCCTAAATAGACCCAAGTTGAAGACCCTTGCAAGTATCTCTTGGGACAACTACCACGGGGAAGATGTAGACCTCAATCATAAGTACTACGAGGCACGGGAAATCACGTTGTCTTGCTTCATCAAAGCGAGCAACAAGATGGAGTTTATCAACCAAATGGCGCGCTTTGAGCAGTTGTTTGACAAGCGAGGATTGCACCGCCTTGTGATTGATGTACACCCGACCAAGCCCCTAATCTATGAGGTGTACTGCAAGGACGAAATCAGCGTGTCAAAGCGCTGGAGTGATACCTTGATGGTAGGCACGTTCAAGCTCAAATTGACAGAGCCACAGCCGGTGAAGCGTGTGTTGCGCCATGTGCGGGTGTCGGACGCAACGAAGACATGCACCATCACCCTGACGAGTAGCAAGCTTGTAAACGTCTTTTGGGGTGACGGAGAAATTCAAGAGGACATTTCAGGCAAGAACGTGACAATTTCACACACCTACAAGGAAGACGGCGAGTTTTTCCCCGTCATCACAGGGTGCATTGACGAAATTGAGGCATTCACCACCAACGCCATTGTTGTATGGAACAAATTGTAGTCACTCGAAAGGACGGCACGACATACCCACTTGCCGTCAAGAAAGACGCAACCGGAATCAAGCAAGCTACCCAATCATGGGGCTTGCTTGGTGACGATGTGGTAAACATCACGGTGGAAAGCCCCTACCCGCAGACCTACGCAATAGGGGATAGCATCAGCGTGTTTGGGCGTACGTACCGCCTAAATCAGTTGCCAAGGGTCAGACGCACGGGGGCGCATAAATACGCCTATGACCTGACCTTTGAGGGGGTGCAGTATGACCTTTTGCGTGCATTCTATGACGTGACCATTGAGACGACCGGCAACACCTTACAAGACGTGCATGGTGATGCCCTCACGGGGGATTTGAGACGCTTTGCCACCGTGCTTGTCTCCAACGCCAACCGCGTGTTCCCTGGAAAGTGGATGCTTGGCACATGCCCAGCAACCATTGCGGACAAGACGCTTACTTTTGGTGATGGGGATAATTGCCTTGCCGTGTATCAAAATCTGTGCAAGACCTTTGAGGTTGAAGCGACCATCACGGAGAGTGCAGGAGTGTACACCATTGACTTTGCCAAGAGGGTAGGTGTGACGCACCCGTTTACCTTTGAGTTTGGCAAGGGTATGGGTCTGTACGCCCTTGACCGGCAGAACGTGGACAGCTCAAATATCGTCACTCGCTTAAAGGTGTATGGGTCAAGCGATAATATCACGAACAAGTACAGAGCGCAACGCCTGTGCCTTCCTGGAAAGAGCAAGGCGCAGTCATTCATTGAGCGGGCAGACGCTGTGGCGCGCTACGGTGTGCATGAGGCTCGCAAGGTCTTTGACGACATCAAGCCTACATTCAACGGCAAGATAACGGCGGTCGTTGCTGGAAGTGTCTTGCAGTTCCAGGATGCCACCATGTTTGACTTAAACGCCAAGGAGGCTGACGGCAAGACAACGAAGTACCTTGTGGCGGGCGTGAGCGCCAAGATACACTTTAACACCGGCAATCTTGCGGGGTATGAGTTTGACATCCAAAAGTATGACCACGCGACAAGGACTTTCACTCTCAAAAAGCTAACAGACGACCGCGGCGATGTCTTTCCATCTGCAAGCTCTACGGCATTTCAGTTCGCTGTGGGAGACGAGTACAAGATACTTGATGTAACGCTCCCCGAACGCTACCAGCAGGAGGCGGAGCAGAAGTTGATGGAGCGAGCCACGGAGTACTACCGACAGAACAGCCAGCCAAAAGTGAAGTACGGGCTATCTGTTACAAAGTCCTACTTGCAGAAGCTGTTTAGAGGAGGAGAGGCAACGGGGCTATTCTCCCCAGGCGACTACATCAACGTGAAGGATGAGAGCATAGGAGTTGATAAGGCGGTGCGCATTCAGAGCTTGGAACGCAATTTGCTTGATGTGTACAGCTACACTTTGACGCTCGCAGACGTAGCGGAGAGCAATATCACAACGCGCGTTATCTCGGAGCTTGTAGACCTTGACAAGATCACCACCGTCTACAAGCTGAAAGACCCAACGCGAGCGCGTGCAAATTGGCGCTCAACGCGTGAGGTGCTGGACATGGTCTTTGACCCTGATGGGGACTATTACACCGACAAAATCAAGCCCAATTCAGTTGATACCCTGGCGTTGTCAGTCGGAGCGAAGTCTATGCAGTTCGCTTTGCAAGACGTTGTCTTTGAGCCGAACTATAATGGCAGGAAGAATGCCGTGCGCGTATCAGCTGGCACGCTGACGCACTACGCCATTGAGGAGCAACCGCGCACGTGGAGGGTGGCTCAGACGGTTACACAACTTGGCGAAGACAGCACACCTTACTACATCTTTGCGCGATGCCCAAAGGTCGGCAATGCCGCTACGATGATATTTAGCAAGACGCCTATCAAGGTGGAGCAGGAAGCGGGCGTTTATCACTTTTGGGTGGGTGTCGTCAATTCTGTTGATGCTACGCTTCAAGCTCGCTCAATGTCGCTCACTTATGGCTTCTCCACAATCAACGGGCGTTTCATCAAGACGGGGAGAATAGAG
>ERZ772930.133-NODE-133-length-27767-cov-4.62139_pt1 | contig 27767 bp, 34 predicted proteins | sample MGYA00511685_ERZ772930 | MGnify/ENA primary metagenome ERZ772930 (study PRJEB29015, sample SAMEA2738053) | human oral metagenome | biome: human oral; feature: human-associated habitat; material: saliva | place: China | collected 2226 ... | reverse complement strand
TCTAATCTCCTAACCTTATATTCGTAATCATCTATCCATTTAGTCATAAATCTTTTATTTTCTTCGATTTCTTTCTCCACCTGTCTATTTTTACTTGTAAAACTAATCTAGATTCTGTAACACCGGTAAAAAAATCAATGATAGAAGATCTACTGATAACAGTATTATGCAAATCCAATCTAGAATTTTCATTATCATTCTATAGAAGCTAGCTATTACTTGTAACTAAATATGATTTAGCCTGACTTTCTGACAGAGTTCACATAAGTGAAGAAAAAAAACCAAGGGGATATAGTATGAAAACTTTTATTCACACTTATAAATTCCAACATTTTGATTCAGTTGTTTCTTAAATCAAGATGATTTATGACTATATGCATCAAGAAAAGTTTATTAAATTACCTAGTGTTGTACAACTTTTTAATAAATCTACCAAGACTATATCTCCTAAAAACAACTAGGTGATACAAATTTATGATGGAGTAGAATAAATTAATAATTGGATACGTTTCTGATATTGTGAACTAGAATCTGTTATTGCTTAAAATATGGTCAGTAAACCTTCTATTCTGATCTCAGTAGAGTGACAAACTTGCTATGATATCTCAAGGAAACTCTTAGATAAGAAGGTAGAATATGTCAATCAAGATGTATCATAACGCAAGAAACGGTATGTAATCAAATCATTACTACTGATAATGAAATCGAGTTTTCTTTACTCGATTAAATAAGAGGTATTAAAAATTTATTTTTCCCGTGCCTATTCATCCTATGATCAGACATTCGATGAGAACTTCATCACACCTTTACGTAACTTCGTTTCAAAAGCAAATTCACTCAAAGAATTGAAATAAGAATTTATAGAGGATAGTACAAAAATATTTAACGAAAGCCTAGAAAAATTCATGGGTATAAGTCATCGAAAAAGCTGCTTGAGTTGACTCAAACAGCTTGAAAGGATTAAATATGATAAAACCAATAGATATGAGTTTGAAATAAACAAAAATCACTCATATGAGCGATTAAGTAAATTATTATTCTTTGAAAATCGATGCCAGTTCTTTTAAATCATCTAACACATCTTTCTCAGAATTGATATTAAAGTCTCTTTCAACTAATACATACTCTAAATTAGTACATCTATCTTTGATGCTATCTACAACAGCTAAAATTTCAGAACTTAATTTTTCTGAATGTGTATCTAAATATCTGCCCTCTTTTATAGTTAGTCCCGAAACATGAATTACTTTAATCTTATCAAACGGTAAATTTTCAACATATTTACTAAATTCTATACCTAAATTTTTTGAAGTAATATACATATTTGTAACATCAAAAAGGATTTCTACCTCTTCAATTTCATCCGTTATTGAACGAATGAAGTTTGATTCTGTCATAGAAGAATCAGGCTTAGGTTGGTGCTGAGTAATATTTTCTATCAGAATTGAATCAGAAAAATATTGTTTGAGTAAATCATAATTATTTTTAAATACTTCAATATTACTTGGAGTATAACTAATGGGTTGCACCGATGTTAAGTAATATTGATGATAATATGAGATAGCTATATGATCGGAAAAATATTTCGAATGAATGTATTCAGAAATATAAAAATATTTTTCCAGCATTTGCTTTTGAACTCCTTCTGGAGAAAATAAAGAAGTTCTTAGACAATGAAGCCCCATCTCAATATTTTTATTAAAGCATAATTCAGCTATTTCTTTCATATCAATTACATCTGTCACTTCTGGCATAATTTCTAAAATAGATATTTCGTTAAGTATAGAGCTTAAAAATTTCTTGTGTAAATGAGGACGGTAACAAATTCCTAGTTTCATTGATAATTCTCCTTTTTAATAATCATATAAATAATATTGAATATGCACATAATTAACAAAATAGATTCTAAATAATTACGGTATCCTCCTAACATTGAAAATACAAGAGAAAACACTGATGAGCTCATTGATAAAGTCTGTAACAAGTACAGATTATTGTTCTTATCGTTAACCACTAAAAAATATTTTCTTACTTTAATGGATAAAGAAAGACTGAGGGCTGTAATAATACTAAACAGTATTGATTGGAGAATTACAAAATTATTAGACATTCTTAACACAAAAAAGCAAATTATCAACGGAATATAAGAATATTCCATAAATAACGAATCAATCAAAAATCGATATTTTTTTTGAAGATGAATCAACCCCATAGAAAATATTCCTGGTAAAACAAATGGAATCCAAGAAAATGTTTTCAATCCGTGTAAATTAAAGCTGCCTGTTAACAATGGAATCCATAAAACTGTGGCAGTTGAAAACACACCTAAAAGAATATAAGCTTTTTTTTCTTTAATGAGAAGCTGTACTTTTTTTTCAATTTTTTTATTGCTACTCCAATTTAGATTTTTTAGTCCAATTGTATTAGCTAAAAAACACAAAAATAAAATACTCAAAAAATAAATATCATTTGACAAAATTTCTAATAGAATGCCTAGTAAGAATCCTATCATTTTTGAAGCACTTCTCATAAATTGCATATTTAAGAATCCCAACTTAACATTTTGTTCATAATCCAGAATCTCTGTTTGAAGAAATAAAGTTACTATTGAAAAGAAAAATGATAAATAAGAGTAAACGATAAGATAAAACCATTGAGCAGTTGAATTTATCAAACAAATCAATAAAAAAACTAGCAAGGAAATAAGTGAATAAATATAAGGAGATATTTGCTCAAAATGATGACTTTTTTTTGTATCGTATGTGATAACTAAATCTACGACTGATGCAATAAAAATTATAATAAGACTATTATGTATCCCCAGGGAAAGCAATTTCGAGGTCATAAACGAATACACTAGTCCAGAAATAAAAACATTTATAAAGTATAAAATATATTTATTTTTAGTTTCATCCATTACATACAAATCCTTTTACTATTTTGTATTCAGCCAATACCTCGTCTATATTATTTGAAATGATTTTAAAAACTTTTTCACCATTTCGTACAAATGTGTACACAGTATTGTCCTCCGAATAAATCAATGCATTGCGATTAAATAATTGAGTTATAGCGGCAAAACGTATAATGTGTTCTAAAATATCATAATTGACACCTTGTTTATCCAAATATCGAACTAAGTCTATGTAAAAATATATTGTAAACAATCCATCATTTATAAAAAATAGACTATACATGTCCATTTCAGAATATAAACTAAAATCCACCTCGGGGATTTTTTGTTGTAGTGTATAAATAAATTTTCCTTTAGCATATTGTGACAGTTTTAATGCTACATCTTGTTCAACAGCCATATAAATTATCCTCTCCTTAAAAAAAGAAGTGAAAAACTAAACTATTATCTTCACTTCTTTATAAAAATTAATCGCATCTAACAACAATATGCTAAAGACGCGATAAGAGAACAACTAAACTTATAATTGTATTTATCCCCCATGGTTTAAATCTTATTAAGAAAAAAATTATAAGAATAGCTCGCTAATCCATACTACTTTTAGAAATCGTAGCATGTTTCTTGAGTTGCATCTTGCTTCACTTGAAGCTCTTCCGCAGTAATCATGCAATCACCTCCTTTAAAAGTGCTACATTATCTATTTCCTCTATAGAATCTGTTATTTCTACATTAGAATGATTAGTCAATACCAATGCATTCGCTCCTAATAGCATCCCCGTTTCTAATGGAATAACTCCATCACTACTTTCCACAGTAGCTCCACCTCGTGAAACAAATGTTACTCTATAAGATGAAACCATATTTGTGAAAATACCAATTTTTTTGATATGATTCTCATGATTTCCTACATCAGATAAATCATTATATATTTTAACCACATTAGATACGCTCCTAATTTTTGAAATCTTTAATTCATACCATAACTATAAAAAATTATGGTAATAGATTCTTATTTAACAACATCATCTGCTTATTCAAAACCAACACAGGTAGAACAAATCTTGTACGAATAACAGCTTGGCTTTTACTTTAAAATAAATTTGCAGCTCCAGGATCAATATCTTCAGAAGCAACATATTGATTTTGAACTACTGACTGGCTATTTAGAGTTACACCTATCCCTACAAGGGTAAGTCCCAAAACTAGAGATGTAATCGCTTTCCTAAATAAACTTTTCATATGTCTCTCCTCTCTTTTTTTGCATTTATTTTAGCACTTCGATTTTATATTGTCAAGTTTTTTATAATATTTTTTTATTTTTTTTTATTTAATACTTTTTTGTATCTCGCTTGGATTTAAAAAACGATGCTCACTAGAACACCGTATTCCTTATTCTATTATATCTGCAAGGTAATGCTCAACTTTCAAAGCCATTGACATGTTTTCCTCAAGTTTGTAGAGGAGATGAGCAGTCTCAAAATATTCTTTTACTGAACTTTTTGAAGAAAAATTCTTACTTACATTTCCCATTAATAAATACAAATCAGCTAATAGATAAGTTGTCCTGTACTCCTTACATTGCTTTATAGTAGCTGTGATCTTCGTAATAGCTTCTTCAATATTTTTCTGTAACCATAGGTAACGACAAACGTTATAGTTGAACTTAATAAATAGCTCCAATTCTTTGATTGTGTTTAAATTGAGTTGGTTTACTTGATACTCTAACTTTTCTCGAATTTCATTAAAACGCTCTAAATTTTCAGTATCATAATAAAAATTACATAGAGTATTTGAAACTTGAAGGTAATTCAAATCAGAGACACTTAACTGTGACATTACCTCCTCTAATCGTGTAATCGCATCTTCTTTGTGACCATAAAAATAATAATCTATCAGAGACTTTACCCATTCCATGTAGATTTTATCTGCCAGAGATAAGCGATGAGCTTTTACACACTCCAATTCATATATATATTTCAATGATTCATAATTTCGGTTTGTGATAAATGTTTGTGCTAATTTTTTAAACTCTGATAACTCATCAATCTCCTCTACAATTTGCTCATCAAAAAAGTAGTCCATACTAACTTTTAACTTCTTAGCAAGGGAATGCAGAAATTCCGCTCCAGGGGTGAACTCTCCACTCTCTAATCGACTAATTTGCCCCTGTTTACAAATCCCTTCAGCTAGTTCTCGCTGAGACATTTTTAATTCTTTTCGTCTATTTTTTAATCTGGTTGCTAATAGTGTACCCACATTTGCATCTTCCTTTTCTATTTGATTTCAATGTTAATTGTAACATGATTAAATTTTAAATACAAATAATTATACCAAAAGATACAAATTATATATAAAGAATGACTAGATAGGTTATTTTTGAAAACATATCCCTTCTTCTTTTGAAATTTTCTTACTCAAACGATTGATAAACTTATTCACTTTAAATACGATATTTTCATATCTATTGCTCTCTAATTCTATCTGGATACCTAAGTCATTCAATTCCTTCTCAACAACATCAATGCCAATTTTATCAGTTATATTCAAATTTGAAAGATTCAATTTCATTTTTTGCTTATTTTCAACTGAAGCCAGTAAATATTCTGCTACTTGATTTAAGGTTGTCACTCGTTCTTGCAAAGCATTGATTCTCAATTCTGAAGCTGCTAATTCATGAATTAAATCATCTTTAATTGTAATATAAGAGTGCTTATCCATATCCAGCTCAAGTAAAGTATACACTTCCTCAATCTTCTCTTTAATCATATCGACTGTCGTTTTTCTGCGGAATGGAATCGTTTGATTTTCAGAGCTAAACTGTCTAATCAAGGTTCGGCCTTTCATATACCGATTTTTCTCGGCATCATCTTTGTAATAGACATAGTAGGAACTTGTTTCTCTGATAAAAATCTTCACCTTTTCCTCCTCCATATCGAGCTCCATGTTAGGCAAAAAGATAAGCCCTTCCTGACGAATACCAAACTTGACCTTGATGTAAATACCATCATCCACTACTGTTTCGATTTGATTGAGTGACAACTCTACCTCAAATTCATGAACAGCATCTCTGTTTCTCCTGAACTCTTGATAAGACTCCCAAAACTTCTCCTTGTTTGGGAGTTCTTTTTCTTTGGAGAATCTCTCTTCTTGATAAACTTGAACTAAATCCTTAACTTCTGGAGCTTTCAAATCTTTTCTCTTCTCAAAATAATCTTTGAAAAACTCTACATCATATAAGTTTTTCTGGTCTAGTTCTGTCTCTTTCACTTCTACTCCTGCAAATTGAAAAGAAACATGCTTTTGCTTAGGGTTGATATTTAATCCAAATAGTTTTGCTTTTTTAACCAGATCTTCTAGGTTATCAACTTTGAGTAAAAGAAATTCCATAAGCTCTTCCATTTTCCTTTTGGCAAAGTAATTCTTGAAAAATTCTTCTGTGTAAGCTTGCTTGCGATTGAGTTTATTACCACGCACCACTTGTCTCATAGTTGAGTCCGTGGCGCTTTGCAGTCTCTAATAGACTCATGATAACGGCTGAAGACTTGGATCCCTCAAAACTCTGAGAGAAAAGCCAATTTTTACGTCCCATAACCAAGGATTTGATGGCTCGTTCAGCCAGATTGTTAGACAAGACCAGTCGGCCATCTTCCAAGACCGTCTTGAAGGTCTCCTCATAATTGAGAGCGTAGGTAATAATAGCTCGACCAAGCTTAGATCCTTGAAGAACAGTCTGCTTACGACACCAGTTAAAAATTCCTCCATCAAAGGAGCAAGTTCCTCTTGGCGCTTTCCTTTCGCCTTCATCCGACGATATGTGATTACTTCTGTTTCTTCAACTAGGTAAGTCTCCGTCTTCTTGTGGTACAGGTTCCTCGCCAAAGAGGCTAATTTGATTGGGATCAAAATGAACCTTCTCAAATGATTTTCCATAACGCCCAAAATAAAGAGCTTTTTGTCAACTTCCGACACTAGTGTATTTTTTTAAATCTTTCTTAAAAAAACTATAGTTCAACAAAAAAATAATAATCGTAACTAAAGGTAATACAATTCCAAAACTTGACTTTCTCATTAAAAAAACAGAAGGATAATATGAAGTAAAAGCATATGGGAAAATAAAAGTTAATAAAATTTGTATAAGTATTGGATAAATCTTTATAGGATATTTAGTAAATATATTTAACAAAAAAATATTATTTGTTAATTCAAAAGAATCAACAATCCAAAAAGAACAAGACATCGGACCTATTTGAATTGAAAAAAATAAAAATCCAGCACATAAAATAAAAAAAATTAACAACAAAGTAGACGATATAGTCCAAGATAATTCTAGTATCAAACTAGACTTGAGTAAGGCTAATACTCCAATTATAAGTGTGACAATACCTTGGATTTGGATTCTTTCCGAAACAATTAAAAAAAGTGGGTTCATGGGTAAAGTTAGGATTCTATCCAAGTCTCCATCTCTTATGTATCTACTACCAAACATCCATAGATTATCAAAAAATATAATATGTATTGATCTACTAAGTGTAGAAAATCCATAAATAAATAAATAACATTTGACCATAGTTAAAATCATCAATTTGAGAAATGATAGAAAAGATAGCTTCCAAAAAGAGCAACATTAACACTTGTTCAAATACATTAGAAACAACACCTATTAGAAAATCTACTTTATAACTCATTTGAGCCATAATATGTTTTTTTATATTTACTAAATACACTTTTAAATATAATTTCAATTTCTATCCTCCATTAATAGAATTCAATTGTCTGTTACTTTTCCATATCATTTTCACAACTATACAAAGTGTAACTAACCAAATTAATTGAGCTAGGATAGTCTTTGTTTCTAATTTTCCATTAAAAAAATATTCAATAGGAGTATTTATAGCGTAACTGTAAGGAGAATAACTCATTAATTCCCTAATATTTTGAGGATAAAATCTCAGTGGAAGTAAGACTCCAGAGGTCATAGAAAAAATACTATTCCTTAAAATCAATATTCCCCATGTATTTACAGTATAAAATGCTAATAGCCCAAATATTAGGTCCATTAATTGAACTATAAATATTCCAAGTAACACTTGAAATATAAAAATAACCAAAATATTGAAATTATAATAAGTTAAATCTACATTGAGCCCATTTATAAAAACCAATGAAGCAACACCGCACTTTAATAAATCAAAAATTTTCTTACCAATATCTTGTGAAATTAGAGATAAAACAACAGAATACGGCTTTATAAGCTCTAAGCTGATAGTTCCTTTCACTATGAGACTTGATAAATTTCTGCCAAGAAACTCATTATCTACGTCTCTTTGAACAATAGAGAAAAATTGAATATTAAAAATAGAAAGAAATAGACTAAATAATGCCGGAGAAAAGGCTAGAATAATGAAGTTTTGAAACAAAAAATAGAGTGGCGTTGATAGCATTAACATCAATCCTGAACATGATAAGAAGACCATTAAACGTTTGCTTGACAAGGTTTTATTTTTAACACCACTTAATATCGCTCCAATAAATCCTCCAATTGCTTCCGCAGTTAGAAAAACACCATAAAGCCCATCTGAAATTTCTCCAAACATTTGATTACTATAAGGTAACAATAAATTATAAGCTGCTAGAAAAAAATTAACAAAAGCAGAGAGAATAATAATCATAAATATTTTCTTATGGCTATAAATATACTTAAATCCTATTTTTAAATCGGTAAGGATTATACTTATTGTCATTCTCTCCTTAGTTACAACTTCCTCATTAATTGGTACAATAAAAAAAATTAGTGATGCCCCCATGAGAAACGATAATCCATCCAAAAATAATACACCGTGTATTCCAAGTGAGTTATATAAAAAAATAGCCACCATAGGAATTGTCACTTTTATAATTGTGCTATTTCTTTATCGAGTTGTTCACTCATCCATTTAGCTTGAGCCTCAACCTCTTGTCGTCTATTTTTATGGTTGTTGGCAACTGCTTTGATTTGCGTTCCGTCGATGAAAATCTCATCTGTATCCACTAAGCCAGCAGTCAAACAGAGATGGAGGACATGCTCGAAGATACGCGTGATCAATTCTGTTTCAGCGAAACGACGACTATAGTTCTTACCGTATGTGGTAAAATGAGGCACTTTATCGTCCAGAGTCAAGCCCAGAAACCAACGATAAGCGACAGTAATCTCAATGTCCTTGATGGTCTGATGCCTGGAGCGAATGCCATAGAAGCACTGAATCAGAGGAATTTTGACCAGCATAACAGGGTCAAGGCTAGGACGTCCCTTGTCTGAGGAATAACTATTCTCCACTAGATCATAGATGACAGAAAAGTCGACAGTTTCCTCCAACTGACGCAGAAAGTGGTCCTTTGGAACTAGCTCTTCAAGCGTATAGAAGCCTACTTGACGACGGTTATAATCGAGATTTTCTTTGTGAAACATAGCAAACACCTTACAATCTTCTTACCTCTATTATACTCCTTGACATCAAAAAAAGCCCTCAGAAATAGCTGTTTCTAGGACTTTGTCTTCAATCTGGAAACTACGAAAATGATTGGTTTTAAAAAATTCAATCATTTTCGTAGTTTAATTTACTTCTAACTCAACTAATTAGTTCTATACCTTATTAAAACCAATTTAATCTTTTAGCAAGACAGCCTGAAAACAATAACAAATAAAAGAGAGAGTCAACACACAGATTCCAATAATGATAAATGAGATAAAATTTATTGTTGGTAAAATTGTCATCAATAATGTTGAGATAGGAGCTAATACAATAGATAAAGTAAAAATAGTACTAAAAACTCTTCCCATATATTCTTTATCTACTTTTCTTTGAATCTGACTAAAAAAATGAATATTGAAAATAGTCATAAACAATTCACAAACTAAATTACCTACAAATGAATAACTATTTGGTAAGTTCAAGAACATAAAAAGAGGTAAAATCAGTACACCGAGAGCAGTCAAAAATAATATCCTAAACAAGTTCTTGTTACTATTTTTTATCTTTGATGAAATCAATGCCCCTATAATTGAACCAATCGCACCATATGTTAAAATAGACGCATATGCTCCTTTTTGATTGAATAGCACATCTGAAAAGGGTAGTAAATAATTATAGGCTGAAAAAAAGAAATTGACCAGTGAGGCAACTATTAAAAAGAAAAAAATCTCTCTTTGTTTTTTTATGTATATAAAACCTTCTATTAAGTTATGATAAATCTCTTTAATCGTAATTTGTCCGCTAGACTTAGAATAACTAAAATCTTTTTGAGGAATAAAATATACAATTAATGCAGCAATAAAAAAAGTAAGTGAATTAATCATCAATGCCATCCTGATATCCGCAAATTTCATTATAAAAAATGAAATTATTGGAGAAGTCACTGTGATAATCTGTAAAACAAGTTCTAAATGTGAGTTATATTTTAAAATATCATTTTCAGGAACAACCTCAGTAATAAATGATTTATTAGCAGGTCTCGAAAACGAAAAAGTTATAGATAATATAATATTTGCACATATGATTCCAGTAATTAAAAATGTTTTTTCTGTTATAAAAGATACTAATAGGCACAAAAAAGCACATATCAAATCCGTAATAACAAGGACTCTTTTCCTAGAATATCTATCTGAGATCACTCCTCCAATGGGATTGAACAATATTGACACCATAAGTTCTGTAGTTTTGTATATTCCAAGAACCGATTGTCCAAGGCTACCAAGAGAGGCTAGCCAAATGGTATTAGCATAATCATACATCATATTTCCAATCTTATTAATACCACCCCGTAAAATTAATAAAGAAGCATTTTTGTTCACTACATTTTCCTCCCCAAAATTTATAATTAAAGTCTATCATAATTTTGGGAAAAGGATATAAAAGTTGTAAAAATGGGAAATTCAGAACCTAGTTGATAACATTATTCATACGTTCTTGAAAATATAAAGCAATTTTTTCAGATTCAATAAACTCAAAATATCTGATTACATCTTGCATTTGCTTAATTCCTGCTTCTTTTGAATCAGTTAGATATATCTTATAGCCTTCAACATATTTATATATAGATTTTTCAAAAATTTTTGTTTCATCATTAATAATTTTTTTTAGTTTTTTTTCAAAGTAATTTGCGTACTCTAGGCAAGATTTCTCCAGACAATGAAACCAAAAATTCAAGCAAGCTGATATTACTAAATTTCTGATTTTTCCGATATTTTCATAATAAAGTGTATTTTCTATTATCTCTTGTCCTACCATAAAAATATACTCCATTTCGAATAGGTGATATAAATTCCCAATCAGTATTATTTCATAGTATTCCCAAGGTTGTTTGCTAAAGAGATACTCATATATTACACTCAAACTATCACTAGTAACTTCATAGCTTTGATCCATCTGGTTAAGTAATCCCTGAATCATAATGGAATTTAATTGATTTATAATTTTACCGTTTTTTTCAAAAAGTTGTTGTTGTTCAAATTTTAATTTCTCCAATCTTTTTTTATCAAAGCTATAAAAATTTGATGATAAGCTAACTAAAAAGTCATCAATTTCTTGACGTCTATAGTTATTTAAGTAGTTACAGAAACTCTCTATAGAAACATCAATATTTGATAAAAGTTTGAAAAATTTTATAACAGAAATTTCTGTTTCTCCTCTTTCAAATCTAGAAAGCTGAGACTTTGATATGACTTCTCCTGCCGCAATCTCAAGAGAGAAACCATTTTGTAATCTAAAATGTCGAAAAGCTTTACCATATTTTTCCACCGTTTTATACCCTCATTTATCCTTTAGGGAAATGAACATGCCATACTCTTTGGGGATAATTAATCTGCCATCATGAAACTTCGTTTCTAACCTTTGGCGAATTGTCTTTTCATTTAACGAACCTATTTCTGAAATCCCTTTTAATGATTGGATATACTGCACCAAATCGTCTAATTTTGTTACTTGCAATTCATCATCATATATTAATTTTTCTACGTTATTGAAATGATTTTGTAAGTATGACATTCCATTTTGTAGTGTAAATGTTTTGTTTTCTAACTTCTGATTAATCTTATCATCAAATAACCTAGATAGATAATCTACAACTCCATTTTCGCCGAATGTTGCACAATAAAAAGTTCCACCTTTTTTTAATACGCGATTTACTTCACAAAGGGATTTTTGAATATCAGGAGCATGATGCAACATCATATTAGCAATAACAACATCAAAATATTCATCATCAAAACATATATTTTGAATATCCATTTGTTTATACATAACATTATTCCTATTGCCAATTACAGATTTTGTCGTTTCTACCATAGCTTTAGAAAAATCAGTAATAACTAACTGGTCCATTTGAGTAATGGATTCAAGATTATGTTTCCATAACTCCCCAGTTCCACATCCAAGTTCTAATACTTTTATTCCATTAGTGAATGTGTAATTAGAAAAAATCCAATTGTTGAAATCTATTTTATTTTCGGAATATCGTCTGTGTAATTCTACTCTGATATCGAGATTACTTTGTTTTTCATACTGTTCAATCACTTTATTGTTCATCCCATTTGCCTCCAATTTATTATTTATACCCGTAGTGTTAGTTAATTTCAAAATATCTCAAATTATAAGCTAGTATGATTTGTTCCATTCTCAATTGTAGTCCCATGATACTTCTAGTCAACGTGTGCTCAATATCAAATAGCGCAAAAAGTTCAGAAAAGCGAGTTTCAATCGTTCTTCTCATGACAAGTAACTGCCAGTGATTATGTTGTTCTGCACCGATCATGTTTTGACGTAAAGGTGTCCATAAGTGATATCCTTTCTGTTCTAACGTATCTTTTAGCTCTTGACTGAGATAGCCTAAATCAGCAAGAACTATAGATTGTTTACAGCCTTCTAGGAGCTCGTCAACGACTTTGATGTCGTGGACAGAAGCTGGTGTCACAACATAGTTGAGGATATAACCCGACAAAGTGACCAACATATGGACTTTAAAACCATAGAATCAAAGGTTTTTAGCAACATTATACCCAATATCAGCGAAATCACTGAAAATCTTGGCTCTATGATTGCGAATAGGCTGGCAAAGTGGCAATGGAAAACTGTCCATAATCACAATGCTATCTGGCTAGAGTGCCCCACTCAAGGCTTGTCGAATGAGTTGAACCAACCAAATCAAGTGTTTTGTCCGTCTGTTAAATCGACTTCTTTCTAACAAGTTGCCCCCTGCCCCCAAAGAAAAATTGACAAATCCTGTAAAAACGGCGTTGAGATGTTATCCCTAACTCAGCTTGAAGCAGCAATAAAACAAGAAGAGACTCATCTGAAACTTTGGCTAAACCGATATTGCGACGATGTTTCAACAAATCAGGGCAGTAAGTTCGATAAAATTGAGAACTGATTTGGGATAATTGTTTCATATTCCATTGTAAATGATGGGATTTATAGGTATACTGTAAGTGGCTCATTAGGACTACCTCCTGTTTGTTCGTCACTTACAGTATAGTCCTTTTGGGCTTTTATAGTATTTTGAAATTAACTAGCACCACGGGTTATTTATATTATATCATAAATAAATAAATCATTATGAGGTTATTGACCATATACTAATATCTATGTTACTATTGATTCATTGTTCGTTTCCCAAAAGTTAGACAGAAAATATTAGAGAAAGGATTTAGTTCTGTATTGCACAGGACTAAGTCCTTTTAGTTTTGTCTTAATGCGTTTGTTATTGTAGTAAAAAATGTAATCGGTGATAGCTTGTTCGAGTTCGTTCTGGGACTTGTGGAATTTCTCAAATCCATAAAACATCTCAGACTTTAAAATGCTAAAGAAGGATTCCATCATCCCATTATCAGGACTATTGCCTTTACGTGACATAGAAAGTCGAATACCCTTGCTTTCTAAGAAGGCATGGTAAGACTGGTGTTGATACTGCCAGCCCTGATCACTATGAAGGATTGTTTCTGTGTAAGAACCAGCTGGAAAAGCCTTTTCAAGCATGGTCTGAACCTGTTTGAGACCGAGAGAATGAGAGAGGTTAAAAGCAATAATTTCACTATTATAGCCATCCAGAACGGGTGATAAATAGAGTTTATCTGAACAATTTGGTAGAGCGAATTCCGTTACATCTGTATAACACTTTTCATAAGCCTTAGCACCCTCAAACTGACGCTGAATCAGATTCTCAGCCTTCTTGCCCATTTCTCTAATTGCTTCTGCCTTTCTAGCGCTAAGGCTTCGTCTCTCAGACGCAGTTCCCTCAACTTTTTTAGGTAAGCCACCTCCGTTCTTAGACGCTCATTTTCTTCCTGAAGGCTCTCCAATTCTGTCATTTCTTCCCAAGATTTCTTTTTCTGTCGTCCCATCTTTGGTGGTCTCCCTTTTGCTTTTTAAAGAATAGTATACCCGTTTTTCTTGTATTGTGCTATCCAATTGGAAAACATACTAGGACTTGGCAAGGCATAATCTAAGGCAACCTGCTTTCGTGAGTAACCCTCAACTAGAACTTTAGCAATCATCTCTTGTTTTAATCCTGACGAATAGTAGGTGTTTTTACCTTTTTGTACCACTTCAACACCATACCTGTCCATGAGTTTAACTATGTATCGGAGATTAGACATCAGAACATCATATAGTTGACCGAGTTGGGAGTAAGATACTCCATTTTTTCGAAGCTCATAAATCTTTTGTTTATCATCGTAACTTAATGTCATCAGAAAAGCACCCCATAGTTAGATTTTGGGGTCTAACTTTTGGGGTGCAATTTAGCCTTCCAAGTAAGGATTTTTCTTCAATCTAGTGAAAATATATAATTTTTTTGTCAAATATACTCTATAGTAAACATTCTATCTAGTTTATCTAACATTCTTTGAATATCGCACCCACCCTTCATCTCACCTAAGATCCAACCTAGATAGACAATAGATTTGCCTTCAGGAGGAAGATAGTCATTCTCTGTCTTTTTCAAATCGACTATATCTATCGTGAATGTATCTCCCTCTACTTTATTCTTATAGATTTTTTTAATTCTTCCAGCCCCTTTATACGGAATATTGTAAAAATAAAAACTCTTTTTAGGCGAGTATGTTTCTTCAATTTCATAGTATTTACGATATCTCTTTGGAATACTTGACAGTATAAATAATTCAAAAAAGTTGATACCCGAAGATTTTTCAAAAAGTTGATAAAAAACTCCTCCTCCTCCAGGTCTCAATGCTCCTTCAATTACATATACTTTATCGTTTGAGACTCTCACTTCAACATGAGTCGCACCATTTTTTACTCCTGCTGCTCTAGCTGCTCTGTATGTTTCATGTAAAATGTTTTTTTCAACTTGAGAATCTATATCTAAATCAATATAATATATTCTATCAAGAAAGGTTGGTCCCAGCGGATTACCTTTTCGCATAATACCACTTACAAGAGGTTTTGAATCCATCCAAATAGTATCAATTGAGTACTCCTCTCCGGTTACAAACTCCTCTACTATTAAGCCCGTTTTCCCAACTTGTTCTTTAAATAGTACAGTATTATTAAAACGAAAAATTTCTTTAGAAACTTTTTCTAATTCACTATAATTTTCTACTTTCACAACATTAGCACTGGCTGCACCATAAGATGGTTTCAGTATTAGAGGATACTTAAATGAATTTGTTTTTAATGAGTCAAGACTAGAATAATTGCCATAATAGCATGGAGTACACACCAGGTTATTTTCCCAGCATTCTTTCATTAATCTTTTATCTCGTAAAATTTCATATGCTTTAGATTCGTTAATAGATAGGTCTAATATTTTTGAGACCTCGCCTACCACCTTTACATACTGCTCGATACAGTTAACTATACCAACAATTGTTCCGAATAATTTTTCAATTGAAATAACAATTTCTTCTGCTGAACTATAAAAGTCAATTATCTCAGTTGGGTAATTATAATCAATATTTGAAACATCTGTAGAATACACAAAAGTTGGAGAATATCCCAAGCTAATTGCTGCATCGTAAAGTGGTTTTACATTAGTATCAGCAGATAAAATTAAAATCTTTTTCATGATTTTCCTCTACTCATTTAATTTAATAAAATCAATTATTTTACCAATTGTTGAAATAGAATCAATATCAAAATTAGTGAAATCTATTTCTTTCCCAATTGCCTTCTCAATATTAAATACTAAATCCATAAAAACTAAACTATCTACACCTAAACTTACAATTTTTGTATCAAGGTAAGACTCTAGATTCTTTTTGATATCTAATAGAATACTCTCCTCAATAATCCCTTTTAAAATTTGATCAATTTTTTCATTCATTATATATTTTCCTATCAATTATTTATTAAATCCTTCAGGATACTTTTGTTGCCATTTCCAGCTATCTCTGCACATTTCTTCTAGAGTGTATTTAGGTTCCCAACCCAACAGTTTTTTCGCCTTAGTAATATCTGCAAGTGAAATTGGTATATCTCCCTTTCTTCTATCTGCAATTTCTTTAGGAATCTCTGAACCCATTATACCTTCAAAAGTATTTATAATATCAAAAACACTGTACCCTTTTCCACTTCCCAAATTGATAACTGTATGGCCACCCTCTTTTTGATCTAGATACCTAAGTGCTTCTACATGTCCTTGAGCTAAATCTAAAATATGTATATAATCTCTAATGCAAGTTCCATCAGGAGTATCATAATCAGTGCCGTAGATATATAATTTGGGTCTTTTCCCCACCGCAACTTGAGTCAAAAATGGTACTAAGTTATTTGGAATGCCTTGTGGATTTTCTCCAATTTCTCCGCTTTTATGGGCTCCAATCGGATTAAAATATCTTAGTGAAATCACTTTCCATTTATTATTAGAAAGACATAAGTCATCAAGTATTGATTCAGTCCACAACTTTGTTCTACCATAAGGATTAATTGAACTAGTTGACATTGACTCATCTAGTGGCATCTTTTCCGGACTACCATAAACCGTAGCCGAGGAACTAAATACAAAATTATAAATTTTATATTCTTCCATTAATTCTAGTAAAATAATTGTTGAAATTAAATTATTCTTATAATACATCAATGGTTTAGATACTGACTCAGCAACGGCCTTGAATCCTGCAAAATGAATTACACCATAAATATCATTCTTCTCAAAAATTTGCGATAAACTTTCTTTATCACAAACATTTAAGTTATAAAAAATTACTTTATTTTTCTTATTACCTAAAATTTTTTTAATCTGCAGTAAGACCTTTGGATCTGAATTACTATAATTATCTACAATAACAACTTCATATCCAGTTTCTACCAAATTAACTACCGTATGTGAACCTATATAACCTAATCCACCAGTCACTAACACTTTCTTCATAAATTATTTCTCCATATTTGCAATAACTTTCGAATGAGCTTGCTGTTGAAATCTTTCAAAACAAATAGTCAAATCTTCTAAGCTCTGCTCATATTTATTTAAAAATTTCATTTCTGTTTTTGAATAGCAAATGGAGAACCATTTATATAGATTATCTATAATTTTACGGAGCTCGTTTATCGAATTATTCATTTCATGATAATCATTATGTGGATCATCAGCTATTATTTTTTCCCAAGCAATCAGTACTGGAAGCAACTTATTAGATATATTTTTATGCATTCTCAATTGCCAAATTTTAGGAATTCCACTATCAATAAACTGTTCTTTTTGTTTACTAAAGCTATGAAAAAGTCTTTCAAATGCACTGATATCAGGTACAATTTCCTTACATTCAAATACTAGCTTCCCGTTTTTTGTTGTGTAGCCTAGAATATCCCTCATTACATAGTCTATAGGATTTCTTAAGTATTTTTGATAATCGATTTCAAATACTTTATCAGAATTCTTTTTAAATGTACTTATTGTGATTGTATCTCCATCTTTACCGATTAATGAAATAAACTCTGACATTGGCATTGGATAATACAAATCGTTCATGACAGCATTACTACGAGAAATATAAACGATCTCATTTTTTACTGCTTCAATAAATGCGCTAGTATAAGTAATATTCCCATCTGGAAATGTTGTTAATAATGAAACTTGACCTTTAACATCACCGATAAATGTTGATCGTAGGTACTCAGCTATTTCGGATTCTTTTATATTATAAACTTGCTCAAAATTGGAACGAATTCTATTTATTCCGTCTAGGTATGGCAACAATGGTTCTGGCCCATCATCATAGATAAATTGTTTATATCTGTCCATGTACAAAGTTGAAAATATTTCAACTTTACATGTTCTTTTTAAAAAATGATATAAGGTTTTTTCATAACAAACATAGGGTTGGATCTCCTCCCACTCATATTCTTTCATTTTAGATTGTATCATTGTTCTTCTCCATTAAAACTGTTTTTTAAATCCGGTAAGGATATTAGTGACGTTTCCGTGTTTTTCTTATGTACTTCTAACATATATTTTACTCTTAAATTAAGCAATTGTTCATAATTGTTGACATCAATTTTTAGGATATTTTGAATATCTTTGAACGTTGAATTTTCAATATTAATTTCAAAGTATTTTAATAAAAATAACACTTGACAATAATTTATAAAGGAATTTGATTTTTTATACTTATAAATTAAAAAGTCATTTACATTTGGAAAGTCAAATTTAAGTAACAATAATTGAGTAATAATTTTACGAGGGTCAAGTTTTAAATTATTATTTAACTCTCTAGATTTAATTATAGATAAATATTCTATTAAATCTAATTCACTTACTTCCAAATTTAGTTTATATAGTGCATCAATATGTGTAGATGAACTAAAAGGTAGCTTCATTCCCTCTGCAAGTAGTTTGGCTTCATAATATTCCTTATCAGATTTAAAAATCTGACTTTTTTTCATATCCTTGGGATAAGTCACCAGAATAGCAATTATATTAATTATACTATCTAGGAAATCCGTTTCATTCAGCTTAATATCTGGAAACTGAATTTTTCCTAATTCTTCCCGAATACAATTATCACCTCCCGTTACCAGATTATACCCTATGACTGATTTTATATTTTGTACCTCATCAATCGTCAGTACTACTACGGAATTTTTATAATTTGGAAATTTTTTATTCAGTTCAGATGTAATATCTAAATTAAAATATTTCTCCTTATCTAAAAGATTACTTACAATGAAAATATAATCTATATCCGATTCCAACGTATATTTTTCCCCATTCCACTTTACACTGGGCTCTTTTCTTGCCAAAGAGCCAGAGAAATAAATATTAGTTTTAATCGCTAGACTATCAATAAACTTATTGACTTCTTCAAAGTAAATAGTTAACTCACTAGACAGCGTTTGTTTGATATTTTCGTCAATAAATATACTATTTTTAAAAATATCCATCACTCAATCATCCCTTCTTACTTTCATTATACTCAATAATATAGCTGAAAAGATTTGAATTTTTTGCCAATTCTGGAATATCTTTATTTAGACAATGAGAATCATATGAATATTGATTCTCAAATACATGAATATGACTTTGTGGCATGCGTTTATCTAGTTTTAATAATTGCGAAACTATATTGTAATCAACATCATAGTGCTCAGCGATTTTTTTGATTTCAGTTGCAAATGTCACGATATAACCAAGATAAGCATTCTCTGTTAGCTTTAGTAATTCTGCTTCTGTATTTGTTGTAAAGTATAATTTATGCAACATATTTGATAAATTCTCATAGTATAAATCTGAAAAAAACTGTCTCTGAATCTTATTTGTTGCTCCCAAAATAGTAAAGTTATCATCAATATTCTTACTATTAGGGGTGGCTCCGGAAAATTCTGGAGAAAAAATAACATTAGAAAACTTATCACAAAATCCAATTGGTACCGTAGATTTAATTAAATAGTATTTTGCATTTACCTTGTTAATCACATCTTCAACCTGAGTTGTATCTAAACCATTTTCTACTAACTCTGTCGGCACACACACAACACAACAATCATAATAATCTCTCAAGTCCTCGTATCCTAAAAATGGATCATAGATTTCTGCATTTTTAAAAAATCTACTATGAATTTCTTTACCTACAACTCCATATCCTGCTATTAAAACTGATTTCATTTATTTTTGAATTTCCTTTCTGAGTCTATTTGCATTATCTTGATTCCAAGTATATTTATCTTGCGAATCATTCCAAGATAAATTGTACTTTTCACCAAACACATATTCAATCAGTTCTTCTACTTCATTTCTATACCTAGGTATAAAATGAACATGAAAATGTTCCCCTCGATCAACTAATTCAATAATTGAATATTTTTCAATATTTGAATTTTGTTCTAATAATTTATCTGAAATAACTTTTCCTATACGCATTACTCCAATATATTCTTCCATTGTTAGATCAGAAATTGTCTTTACATGCCTTTTGGTTGCTACTACAAAATGATCTTGAGAGCAAGCAACGTCAAAATGAAAAATTTTACTTTCTTTTTCTTCAAATAACAAGTAGTTATTGTTGTGCCTACAAAATTGACAACGACTCTTACTCATTAATATACCTCTCAAATTTTTTCATCTTTAGTAACCTTTCTTTTTCTAACTTTAGAATACCTAATGAATTATCATCGTAAAATTTGTAGTTAGAAATGTGAGACACACTAGAATCATCAATACTATACATAGATTTAATGTACTTACGATAAAAATTATTTAAGTCTTCATTCTTTGCTGTATATGAATCATTATATTTTCTAAAATAATACAGTGGTTTTGAAATCATCTCAATTTGAGTATGCTTTGAGACTCTATTCCACATCTCATATGATTGACAGATTGGAAACTTATCATCATACAGACCTATTTTAACTAATAGATCTCTCGAAAATGCTACTGAACCATGAACAATTGGATTTGAAACTTTAATTTCATCGTTAACATTGCTAACATAATCACTTCTGTCATATATTTCAGAATCTGAGTTTACTATTTCTGACACCGAACATAGCATTTTAGAGTTTGTTCGTTGAAAATATTTAACTAAGGATGCAATTCTTAGTACATCAGAATAATCATCAGCATCCTGCCTAACTATATAGTCTCCTTTGGAAACACCAATTGCTAGGTTTAGAGAATGAGTGACACCCGAATTAGTTTTATGATAAACCTTTATTCTACTATCACTCAAACTTTCTAAAATTTTGTAAACATTTCTCTCTGTGGAACCATCATTTACAATAATAAATTCAAAATTTTTGTATGTTTGACCTAAAATACTATCAATAGATTCTTTCAAAAATTCTGAATTATTATATACGGTCATTACTACAGAGACCAACGGATTATTTTTCGAAGCTAAGGTCATTTAATTCTCCTATATTATCTAATACTAGTTTCTTTACTGCATTACATCCCATAGCTCCCATCAACATGACTTGTTCCGGTGCAACTCGTTGTTTATCATAAATCATTGGATATTTTTCTTTAATGTCATACATATAAGAAATTGACTTCTCTCTAGAGAATTTAGAAATTTTATCTTGATTATTCTCCAACATAAAATCTAGAATCCTATTTCTTCTAAATTCACGATTTACAGCATCTAATTCAGCCTCAATTTCTGTAGTATCAAATTCATTTTCAACCATATACAAAACTTGTTTGGCTTGCTCTGAGGATATTCCCCAATATTTTTCAAAATCCGTCTCTTTATATATAAACTCAACATCTGCATTACGATAATCTAAAACTTTAACTGCGAAGGTATGACTGTCTTCCCAATGTTTTCTTGTGGCATGAACAACTGGTATTTTTAACTTCTTCCCCCAGTAATGCGCAATTATTGAAGCGACAAGTGTATCTGCTTCTTGAACAATCACTGTGGCATTCTGAAAGAAAAAGAGTTTCCTTTCAGAATGCCACAGTGATTGTTCGTAGATATTGAACAATCACTGTGGCATTCTGAAAGAAAACTCTTGCATTACTACCACTTAATTTATCAAAAATTTGAATATCCGTATACGGATTAATTTCCAACGCTCTAGATTTTGCAACTTCTGCCTTTTGAGATCCTATAGTTTCAGTAGTCATATAAAGCTGACGATAATTATTAATTTCATAAGAGTCTTTTTCAGCTAACCGTATATTGGAAAAACCATTTCTAATTAAACCTTCAAAAATATAGCCCCCAATCCCTCCAACTCCAATTTGAGCAATTATAGAATTCCTAATTTTTGCCTCGTCAGTATTATCTACAAAAAGTCTTTGCATTCGAAAAATATTCTCATATACTTCTTTTGAACCTAACATTATATCCCTCCTTTACTTAATAATAATTCGTTTATAATCCTGTCTATACCAAATCCTAGACACATAGATACTAACTTACCATGATTAGACTTAATATTAAAATTACTAGTAAATTTATCCTGATGTCTATTTATGGAAGCTAAAGATTTCCCACTTTTTAAACCAACAAACTCTATTTTATCATTTGATAAAATTTGTTTTACTAATAAATTCTTTTCCTGATTGCCGAAGAAAATATCATTTGCAACTTCAAGTTCTCCTGCTATATTTAAACAATCAAATATAGCTAATAAAAAATCTGTCGCTTTTCGTTCCAAAGACTCAAGACTCGATTCTTCTCCAAAAAAAACTAACTCATGTACTTGAAATTCTCTAAATCGATCAGATTCATTAAAATTGTTACCTTCGTCTCTGTAAGCCAACCCTAAGACATCGTATACACGATATGGTATTTCAGGAGAATTGACTATTTCAGTATCACTTAAAATCGGATAGACATGAAGACAGACAGCAGGTGTTAATACAAAACCTGAATCACATAGATAATCAGACACATCTTTAAGTTTACCACTAGAAGTATGATCGTAGTAATTTCCAAAGTTTTCTAAATCTTTTTTAACTTCTGAAACAAAATACATATGTTGACTACCAGTGTTAAAGTACCCGGCCTTTTTGGCATTCTCTTGACTTAAAAATGTTGGTGTTTCATATGTCAGTGCATTAAAATGATAAGTTGCAAATTCACTAATCATAAGGTTAATATTTTTCTTAAATTTAATAACCTCATTGGAATACATAGGAACACCTATATCAGTCAAAATTTTTCCTTCGTCAGTTATTTTAGAATTCTGAATATCATTAAACAAATCACCTAAATGCTCTCTAATCCATTTAACGTAGTAGTTCCTCCTCTCTGAACTATTTGTACTTATATGACTCTCTTTTAAAAAGAATCGGTCAATCTTTTGATTACTTTCTAGAAAGATTTTAGTCATTTCTTCTAACTTCTGTACATCAGTAATAGACATTTCTGAAGAATAAATTAATATTAATTCATCCTCAGTCCATTCAAAAGATAACTCCATGGAAGAAAAGTACCTGATTTTCTCAATTGCTATATTCCTAAGTCTGGAATTAGCCAGTGAATGTCTAAATCTTAATTCACCCATTATTAAACCTCCTTTCCAAACTATTATAGTCATATATTATATCTTTGTCAATTTAAAACGGTAAGCTAACTAAAATTATAAACCACTAAATACATTAAATATTCTTTCAACGATCACCTCAAGGACAGCTTTAGGAGTTGCAACGTTTAGACGAACATGATTTGTTCCTAGGTTTCCATATCTAGTTCCATCGCTTAACATCACATTTGCTTCATTAAGTAAATCCAAAATCTCACTATCATTTAATCCAAAACGACTAAAATCAATCCATAGCAAATACGTTGCCTGAGATTTGTAAACCAACAATTTTGGTAATTTTTTTTCAAAGTAATCTACCACAAAATCAATGTTTTCCTCGATAACTTTATGTAGCTCTTCTAACCAATTTCTGCCGTGATTATAAGCAATTTCTAAAAAACGGTAATTTATACTTGTAATCATGGGTTGATTATTCGCAGATAAATTTTTTAATAACTTTGCATGTAAAGTTTCGTTTTCAACTATAGAGTATGCAATCTTAAAGCCCGAAAAATTAAATGTTTTTGTCGGACTGGATAAAATAATAGAAATATCCTTAAAACTATTATTCACTGTGTTAAAAGAATTATGTTTATTACCAAATAATACTAGATCTTGATGAATTTCATCAGAAATAACAATAACATTATACTTTAAACAAATGTTTCCAATTTTATTTAACTCAGCAGTTTCCCAAGCCCTACCTAAGGGATTATGAGGGTTGCATAGAACAAAAACTTTAACTTTGTTTGTTATAATACAGTCCTCAAACTTTTCAAAATTAAATCGATATACACCATCCTTAATTTCTAACTCGCTAGAAACAGGTTTTCTGCCATTATTTTCAATTATTTGCTTAAAAGAAGGGTATACTGGATCATTTATTAAAACAGCATCTCCCAAATTTGTGAATGCCTGAATTGCATTAGCTACTCCTGTCATAACACTATCCAGCAAAATTAGTTTTTCTTTATCAAAATAGTACCCATGTTCTTTTTTTTCCCAATTTAAAATAGCCTCTAAAGCCTTTTCAGATTGATAACTATAGCCCATAAAATCTAATGCCATATAATCAAGAAAAACACTTCTAATGAATTCAGGAATTTCAAAATCCATATCTGCTAAGGAGGCTGAAACCATGTTAGGATTTGTTTCAGAAATCCTCCACTTACTTGAATTAGTTCCAATCCTATTTGGAAAGCTCATAAAATTATTATCCATTATTCTCTCTTCCTCTCTTACATTTTAAAGCCTCCTCTAAAAATTGACTTAAATATTATACAACTTACTAAAGTCTACCAGATTAACTAAAAATATGAAATACCTTAGTTTAATTTTTTTGATTTAGTAAACACATCTCACTGATTTAATTTATAGTTCAATATTCTTTAATTCGCTAAATTATTTTTACAATTTTAGTTTGCCATTTTATTTAAGTTAAAATATGAAAAAGAATATCTAGTACCTTTTTCTTTATATAACAATTTTTGGGTGTCACTTCAGATAACCTATTTAATACTGTACTATATAAAAAATATACATTAATACGGTTATTTTGATTCTTGAAAAATAAAAAGTGGTAATCATTTATAAAATACCGTATACAAATCATCTAAAAGACAAATGTTTATTCAAAATCATGTTGATAGTTATTTGTATATGTTTTACCTCCAAAGGGGTAGTTGTAAATACTACTAATATTTTTAACAAATTTTTCCAGTCTCCTAACTTTAAATTCATATTTATCTATCAAGTCTTTTAAAGATTGTTGTGAGCGAGAAATCTCTTGTTCAACTTGTTCAAAATTTATAGCCGCAGTCAGGTTCATCTTAACGTAATCATATCTGGCCAGTCGGCGATTTTCTGGATCGGAGTTATTGAGATTAAGCAGGATTTCTGCGACCTTATTAAGATGAGCAACCTTATCCTGCAGATTTGTAATGGTCAAATCCAGCTGGGCGATATCTTTGATTAACTCGTCTTTGACTTCCTGATAGGATTGGTTGTTGATGTCTAACTCAATAAGAAGATTAACCTCTGAGATTTTCTCCTTGAGGCTAGCAATAGTTGGTCGCCTACGTTTAGGGATATGTTTGCTATCGTGAGTGAGTTGACGAATTAGTTCACGCCCTCTCATGTAACGATTGAGGTCTGAACTGTCTTTGTTATAAATGAAAAACTGGGCGGTCTCTCGTATAAAGACATGGTGGGACTTACCCTGCTCATTCTCGTGAATATCTAGATTACGGTTTGGTATGAATACCAAGCCGTCTTTTTTGACACCGTAATTCATCTTAATAAAAAGACCGTCCTTGACCACCTTATCAATCTGATGGTCAGCTAGAACAACTTCAAACTCCTGAATCTGATCACGTTTCTCTTTGAACTCCTTGTAGGCTGCTAGGAGTTCCTCACTTGGAAGTTTGTCCTTGTCCTGTTCCTCTTGATAAATCTCAAAGTCTGATACCAGGTTAGTCAAGTCAGGATCTGTTAGGGATTCTCTCTGATCAAAATAATCCTCAAAGAACTGAACATCGTACAAGTGTTTAGTGCTAATCTTTTTGTTTTCAATGGAAATGGTTCGACCTTTCTCGGTCAAAGTAAAAGTCACATGCTTTTTCTTAGGAGAGATTGTCAGGTTTAACTGCTCTGCCATTTCCAAAAGATGAGAGAGGTTACGGGCTATAGGCAAAATAAAATCCAATCGCTGCTCAATGGCTCGTGTCGCAAACTGCTCTCTGAAATAGTCCTCGGTGTAGGGCTGTCGCTTGTCCAGTTGCTTACCGCGAATAACCTGTTTCATCTCTCGGTCGGTCATGAGAAAACGGGCGTGCTTGTGGGAAAAATCCATCTCCACGTTTATAGCAGGAGCCTTGGCCAAAAATTCCTCAAAGTTTTTGCTGTGTTCCAGGAGAAAATAAAGCCTTTGCTTGAGTTCAAATTTATGATTGGTCTTGCGGTAAGTCTCAAACTTCTCGTGCGAATAACGGTTAGGCTGGATAATCGTTGCCCCTGCTTCCTTGGCCAAGCGGTCAGAAATCATGCGAAGGTTTCTCTCTTGAACGTAATCCCATTTGAGCTTCTTGTCAGAGTTAAGATCAACAGAGTTTATCAGGATATGATTATGCACATGGTTTCTATCAGTGTGGGTCGTCACGATAAAACGAAAGTTTCCACCTGTCAGTTCCTTGATGGTCTCGTAGCCAATGCGGTTGATTTCCTCTGGTGTCAGCTTGTCTTCAGGAGAAAAAGATTGAATCAAGTGGTGGGCATGGATTTTAGTCTGCTTGATTTGCTGGCGATCGTTTCTAGAATCGTAGAGCCTATCATTGTTAGTGAGGTTGGCCTCATACATCTCCACCATCTCCTCATAACTAGGAAAAACCAAATAGTTCCTCATGCCAAAATCAGAAATCAACTTCAACTGCTCCGTCTTTTCAGGATTTAGAATATACTTGATGAGGCTCTTGCGGTACTTGGTGCTGTGAACCGCAAAGTGCTTAGTGACTACCATAAAACTCCTTCAGTTGCTTGCATTTAATATTAAAGTCACTTTCAACTTCTTTAATCAATTGACCAATGCCCTGTACCAACAACTCACGGTCACATGGTTTTAAGATGTGAGTCTGATTGACCGTCCGTGCAATTTGATTAAGGTTGTTTCCGATACGTTTCAGTTCAAAGACCAGATCTTCATAGTTGCTGGTGTCAATGGTTAAGAAGGTCATGTTAGGGTTAAGCAAAACTTTTCTAGCATAAGCAGAGAAATTTTTACAGCGACTCTGTCCGATACGGTCGTACAAGGTCGCAAGTTCCTGGTCTGTCAGAAAAACTTTTTTAAGATTAGTTCGGTAACGATTTTCCATCCCTAACCTCCCATGTACTTGTCCCGAAAGTCTTGACTGAGTGGGATAGTCTGGTTAACCTCTGCTATTAGCTCCTGTACGCAGGTCAAGATAATCCGTAGGTACTCTGACGTGACTTGGTGGCTTTGTTCAGCCAAGGTAGTCACCTGTAAAATATCTCGGCTGATTTGTTCAATCTTTTGGTATTGCCAGAGGGTAAACCAATCCGTCATTGACTTTCTTCCCTCGATTGCATCAAGTAGCTTTTGACGAACAAAGGGAGAAAATTGCTCTACATGTTCCTGTTTCATCAGCTTCTGAATCTGTTCCAGCTCCTCTGGTGTCAGATTGATTTCCTTACGGATAATGCGGTATTGGTCTGTCATCTTGTCATACTCCTTCTCTACTTGCCTCTATCGGGTCATCCCCGATACCGTATGGGATACGGGTGCTTCCTAAAAGCCTCAAAAGGTTCTTTTTCGGCTTTTGCGAGCTCAGATATTGTGTCCACAATATCCCAAAAATCATACCGCCAGCTGA
>ERZ772930.131-NODE-131-length-28208-cov-6.22253_pt1 | contig 28208 bp, 26 predicted proteins | sample MGYA00511685_ERZ772930 | MGnify/ENA primary metagenome ERZ772930 (study PRJEB29015, sample SAMEA2738053) | human oral metagenome | biome: human oral; feature: human-associated habitat; material: saliva | place: China | collected 2226 ... | reverse complement strand
GCATGCTCTACCATATCTGCCTGCTCTTCGATGCCAACCTCGAGGAGCTGGAGCGTATCCTGACAGTCTCTCCCGAGGTAGAGGCTCGCTCACGTGTCGCCTCGGTGCGATCTCAGGTCACGAACCTCCGTCCCGCACTTCCCGAGGGCTATACCATCACCGACCTACAGGAGGATATCCTTACCGCCCTACGCGAGGAGCATACGGGACTCTTCCCGCTTGAATTCAACGCTTCGGTAGAGGAGTATATCCGCACGCAGCGTGCTGAGCACTTCGAGCATGCTGACTGGATCCATTCGCCGATAGGGCGAGCCAAGACTCCGACCGTATGACGCCATCCGCAAGCCTCGCCCTCCCCTATGTAGACTTCGCCACCTTCCTCCAGCGCCATTTCCCTGGGCAGAAGGTGCAGAAGATCACGCTCACGGCGGGCTTCTCCTGCCCCACCCGTGATGGGTCTATGGGCAAGGGAGGCTGTACCTACTGCAACAATAAGAGCTTCAGCCCGAACTACGCGACGAAGCTCAAGAGCATCACCGAGCAGATCGACGAAGGCATCGCCTTCTTCCGCAGGAAGTACCCCGAGATGAAGTACCTCGCTTACTTCCAGTCCTACACCAATACCTATGGGGAAGTGGAGGACTGCATCGCGAAGTACGAGGAGGCACTCCGTCATGAAGACGTCGTCGGGCTCATCATCGGCACGCGCCCCGACTGCATGCCCCAGCCCCTACTCGACTACCTCAAGGAGCTCTCGAAGCGCACCTTCCTCCTCGTGGAGTACGGTGTAGAGAGTACGTGCGACCGCAGTCTTGAGCGTATCCAGCGTGGTCACAGCTATCAGACCAGCGTTGAGACGATTGAGCGTACCCACGCTGCAGGCATCCTCGTCGGGGCTCATCTCATCCTCGGTCTCCCAGGTGAGAGTCGCGAAGAGATGCTCCAGCATGCTGACCGTCTCTCTCAGCTCCCTATCACGACGCTCAAGATCCACCAGCTACAGATCATCCGTGGGACGATCATGGCAGGCGAGTATCAGCGTGATCCCTCGGACTTCCACCTCTTCACCGAGGAGGAGTATATCGACCTCATCGTGGACTTCGTGCATCGTCTCCGCCCCGACATCGTGCTGGAGCGCTTCGTCTCGCAGTCCCCGCCTGCCCTACTCTTAGCCCCACGCTGGGGCTGGAAGAACCACGAATTCACTGCCAAGATCCGCAAAGCGCTTACGGCTACGACACAAGGTTCCCGAGAGTAAGGGCGCTATCCGCAAGAGTTTATCCGGATCCTCTACTGCAAGCATTCCTCACTTTTTCGTACATTCGCTATAGAGGCGCTGGGGAGTCCTCCCCACCCTCATCACATCCGTATAGCATACGCACATGGAGCAAACATTTACTATTCCCTATAAGACGCTCGACCGCTCCGAGCTCTCCGAGCAAGATCGTCAGCTGGAGGAGCGCGCACACGAGGCTGCGCAGAAAGCCTACGCCCCCTATAGCCGCTTCCACGTCGGCGCCGCCGTCCTACTCGCTAATGGCGAGATCATCACGGGCTCTAACCAAGAGAATGCCGCCTACCCTTCGGGGACTTGCGCCGAGCGTACAGCTCTCTTCTGGGCTGGTGCCCAGTGGCCCGACGTCGCTGTCGAGCGCCTCGCTATCGTCGCTATCAACAGCACTGGCCGTGTGCCCTTCATCTCGCCCTGCGGTAGCTGCCGTCAGGTGATCATGGAGACCGCCACACGCTTCCACCCCTTCCCCATACTTCTGATGGGTGAGGAGAAGACTATTCTCCTCGAGGACTGCCGCTACCTACTGCCCTTCGGCTTCGACGGTAGCGCCCTTTAGCCCATATATCCTCCCCCTTAACAGACTCTATGCAGCAACGTCAGCACCGCGGGCCCATGCCCTATATCGAGCGTGACACGAGCTGGATGTACTTCAATAAGCGCATCCTCTTAGAGGCCATGCGCCCCGACCTCCCCCTCCTGGAGCGCTTCAACTACCTCGGCATCTACTCCAACAATCTGGATGAATTCTTCCGTGTGCGCGTCGCCTCACTGCGTCGACTCATCGACTCTGCGGAAGAGCTCCCCTCAGCCGAGCGTAAGAAAGCGAAGGAGACCCTCCGCACTATCCTCCGACTCAACAGAGAGTACTCCCAGCTCTTCGACGAGACCTTCGCTCAGCTGGTACGCGAGCTCAAGGCTGCCCACATCCATATCATCAATGAGCGCGAGCTCACCAGCAGCCAAGAGAAGGAAGTCTTGTCCTTCTTCATGGACAAGATCAATGGCTTCACCAACCCGATCTTCATCAATAGCCCGACCTTCAGCCCCGAGCAGCACCTCAAGGAGTCGCTCTATCTGGCAGTCGTCCTATGGCACGATCAGGAGGAGCCTGAGACGGGGCACGAGGTGGCGCTACTGGAGGTACCAGTGCGCGAGCTTGGGCGCTTCTTCCGGCTACGCGACGAGGGAGGCGAGAGCTACCTGATGTTCCTTGACGACGTCATCCGCTACTGCCTCCCCTACATCTTCATCGGGCGGGAGTACGTGCAGTACGAGGCCTATACGTTTAAGTTCACCAAGGACGCCGAGTTCGAGATCGAGCAAGACCTCCGCTCAAGTGTCATCGAGAAGGTCTCCCGTGGTGTCAAGCGCCGTAAGCGTGGGGAGACCGTGCGCGTCGTCTACGACCAAGCCCTCTCACCCGAGATCCTGCGCAAGCTCAGCGCTATGGCGGAGCTCAACTTCCGCGACACACGTATCGGCGGAGGACGCTACCACAACATGCGTGACCTGATGGATCTCCCTGACTGCGGGCGCAAGGGACTTCGCTTCCCCAAGCAGCCCCCGCTGCAGATGAATGAGTTCCACTACACGCAGAGCATGATCCACCAGATCATGCACCAAGACCGCTGCCTGCACTTCCCCTATTACAGCTTCGATCACTTCCTCCGCCTCCTGCAAGAAGCCGCGATCAGCGAAGAGGTCACCGAGATACGTATCTCCCTCTATCGCGTGGCGCAGAACTCCAAGGTCGTCAAGGCGCTGACCACAGCAGCGCAGAACGGCAAGCGCGTCACCGCCGTCGTCGAGCTCTTAGCACGCTTCGACGAGCAGTCGAATATCAACTGGGGGAAGAAGATGCAGGACTTCGGTATCAACGTTGTCCTCGGTCATGAGAAGCTGAAGGTCCACTCGAAGCTCGTCTACATCCGCACCAAGCATGGGGGCATCGCCTGCATCGGCTCGGGCAACCTCCACGAGGGTACCGCTCGACTCTATACCGACCTCATGCTGATGACTGCGCACAAGGGCATCGTGCACGACGTGATGCAGGTCTTCGACTTCATCGAGCGCCCGTTCATCGCCCCGCACTTCCATCACCTGCTGGTCGCACCCAACGATATGCGCCAGCCACTCTACAACCTTATTAATAAGGAGATCCGCTTGGCTCGAGCTGGACAGGAGGCCTACATACGCCTCAAGCTCAATCATATCGTCGATGAGAAGATGGTCGCCAAGCTCTACGAAGCCGTGACGGCTGGTGTGCGTGTCGAGCTCTGCCTGAGAGGCAACTGCTCCCTCCTACCTGGTGTACCAGGCTATAGCGAAGGGCTCTTCATCAATGCGATCATCTCACGCTACCTCGAGCACTCCCGCATCTACGTCTTCGGTGGAGGTGGAGAGCCGAAGTACTACATCGGTTCGACCGACTGGATGACGCGCAACCTCGACCGCCGCATCGAAGTCATGACTCCCGTCTACGACCCTGCCATACAGCGTGAGCTGGACTTCATCATCTCAGCAGGGCTGAGAGATACCGAGCAGGGCTACTACGTCCAAGGGGAAGCCGTGCGCCCACGTCGCGATGACTTGGGTCCCGATGAAGCCCCCTTCAACTCCCAGCAAGCACTATACAAGTACTACGAAGCAAAGAAGAACAAAGAGAATAATGGGTAAGTCTCACTACGCCGGTATCGACATTGGCTCCAATGCCGTCCGCCTCCTCATCAAGTGCCTCAACGAGCCTGGGAGTGCCGAGCCTCTCTCCAAGGTCCAGCTGGTACGCGTCCCCCTACGCCTCGGTGAAGATGCCTTCGTCGATGGGCGCATATCGAAGAAGAAGGGTAAGCAGCTCGTCAGCCTCATGAAGGCCTACCGCGAGCTGATGGAGATCTACGAAGTCTCTGCCTTCCGTGCCTGCGCCACCTCTGCTATGCGTGATGCCGAGAATGGCGCCGAGCTCGTGGAGAAGATCTACGAGAAGACCGACATCCGTATCGAGATCATCGATGGTAGAGAGGAAGCTCGCCTCATCTCTTCCGACCTCATCCGTTCGCTGGCCACCCAGACCGAGGATACCTTCCTCTACGTCGACGTCGGTGGGGGGAGTACGGAGCTCAACCTCGTACGTGGTGCAGAGCTCATCGAGTCTCGCTCCTTTGATATCGGTACGATCCGCCAGCTCAGCGGCAAGGTGCGTGACGAAGAGCGCAACTCCTTCGGTGACTACGTGCGCACCCTGCGCTCTACCTATGGCACCCTACGCCTTGTCGGTACAGGGGGGAATATCAATAAGCTCCTTCGCCTCGGCGCCCCTTCGGAGCGCGCCAACGTAAACAGCCTCCCTGTCGAGAGCCTCCAGCGTGTCGCCGACGAGCTCCGGCAGTACACCCCCGAGCAGCGTATGCAGCTCTTCCGTCTCAAGCCCGACCGTGCTGAGGTCATCGTCCCTGCGGCAGACATCTTCCTCTTAGTCGCCTCGATCACCGAAGCCACGGAGATCATCGTCCCAACGAAGGGGCTCGCCGACGGTATCGTCGACTCCGTCTGCCCGATCCTGCCATAGCGCTATCTAAGGCGCATTTCCCACGACGTCCGTCGCCCTCCACACTCACTACAGCGGGAGGGCAACGGACGTCCTCTATGTATAAATAGGTATAGGCTTAGCAGCATGGCTAAGTGAAGCAGTACTGGTCACGAAGGCAACCAGTACTGGTAGCACATACTGACCAGTACTGATCCATCACACGACCAGTACTGGTCAACACAGCGACCAGTACTGGTTCATTTTTCACCCTCGTAATCATCTCACTCAAAGCCCCCTACAAAGGCATATCTTCATCCATAAAGAAGCGCCCGAGCGCACCACGCAAGCTTTCCCCTTGAAGCCCTTAGGTTATTTAAATATTTGTCTTAACTTTGCTGTGTCTTACGAGTATACCCGAGGGCATTATGCTGGTGAAGCGCACCAGTCTGGACCCAGGGTAGTAAGGGAAGCCGGTGTGAATCCGGCGCAGTACCCGCTACTGTAAGTCACTCCCTATCTGCAGCTCCCTACGGGGATGACAGATAGGCTCCTCCTACGACGGAAGGACCAACGAGCTCTTCGCCGAGCGTCTTGGCAGACCTTCGCCACTGAGTACGAAGCTACTTGGGAAGGATCGTAGGAATGAGAAGTTAGGGTGATAAGCCAGGAGACCTGCTCATGAGATCCAATGTGTCAATCTCGGGAATAAGATTGGGAAGACATTGCCATGAGACGCTCCTCCTGATGGTAGCTCTCTCCGATGTGTGCACCTTCTCCTACCCCACCCGACGGACCGCCCGTCAGCGCTGGTAGTGAAGGAAGTCTTTCTGCCCCGCTCTCCGAGACGCGCAGTGGCTTCCAGATATTGAAATGTGTCGTGCGTATCACTTCGCCCGCAAGGACGAAGCCGGAGAGAAGGTCACCTCATCAGAATATCCCCCGATAATCTTTTGAACATCCTGCAGCTGTGTGCCCCCTATCGGGTCGTACACAAGCCCGCTTGTGACAAGTAGGACAAGGCTCTACTCTGTCTGGGATCTCTATGGGTCTGGTACTCGCAGGGGTCTTTCTTCATGTTCCTCCAACCTATCCAAAACCACCCCTGCCCCCCATAGGGCCAGCCAGGGATACCTCGCTGGCTGCATCACCTCGATCCATACGCCGACCATGTTAGGTGCACGGCTCGGTCTAAGGCTCGTCACAACTCCCTTCGGGGGGATGTGACATCAGCTTTGACCGTCGCCGGCCCCAATATCTTGCTTGCCCCGTACGTCTACTCTACCGAAAGAGCTGAGAGCAAGAGCAGTCATGCATACTACTTTAGGGTCTATGCGAGGTATCACTACCCGTAGCCCTATCCGAATACCATGGAGGCCTTACTCCTCATCCCTTCCGCACCCTCATCTCAGTATCCGCCCCACGACGAAGGCTACTCACTATGCGCTCTGCAATTGCTTATCTACCGATTTTGCGTTACTTTTGCAGCCGAATGCGTACGCCTATGGTGTGCGTTACATGGTCGCCCAGATGGTGGAATGGTAGACACGAGGGACTTAAAATCCCTTGACCAATAGGTTGTGTGGGTTCGAGTCCCACTCTGGGTACAATCAATGGATATACCTCTCTGTAAATCAACAACTTACAGAGGGGTATTTTCTTACAGCGGACGTTTTAGCGGACGCTTTTACGGGCTACCAGCCCCCAAAAGGCAAAAAGGAAGCCCCGAAGGAGCAATCCCTCGAGGCTTCCGAACACACACAAACACCACTCTGGGAGGTCACTTCCTCCCCTTTTTCTTTTTGGGCGTTATGCCCAGATGGTCGGCGTTATCTCGCAGCCAAAACGCAGGCTTCCCACGCTCAAAGGACGCAGAGATGCGGTCGCCATTATCAGCGACCCACTCAGATAGACCAGCTGGCACGCTCTCCACCAGCGGGGTCGCCTCTGGGTCGTCTGGGTCATCCGCTAGTATAGTCGTTGTGTAGCACCTGCATTGAGGGTGCCACCCTGTAAACTTGAAGTCTTTAGGATAGTCACCTGCGAAGTCATCGCAGATGCAGTGGAAGGGCTTGCCATTGAGCGTATGGTTCTCGGAGAGATGAACACGCACCCCACGGACAAAGTCAAACGCTTGCACACGCTGGTAGTCCGCAGTGCGGTAGGCGATATTCGTCTCGGTGGCGGTCAGTCGCAGGGCGTTCTTGTAACTGCTTCGATACACACCCTGTCCAGGATGATAGGCGGCTGCCGACTGAGACAAGTGCAGTTGTCCGTGTGCATCACGCACCCTGCGAAATAACCTCTCGGGCTCTCTGAGGTACGCACGCAGGTCACGGCTTAGAGCTGCGCTATCCTTGCCCTGCCTTAGCCCTAAATCCAGAGCCAGCTCCATCTCTGACTTCGCCTGCACAGAAGTACGCCACACACGCCCCGACAAATCCATACCGCCCTCCTTTCGTGCGAGGAATGCTGCTAGAGCCTTCTCCCTCCGTGTCGAGGTCACACTCCCACGGATAGCCAGCTCAAGGGCGTCATTCTTTGCGTCTGCTCTCCCCCACGCATACGATACTGCGCTGGTCACCTCGGAGAGCATACGCCTAGACAGAGTGCGCACCAGCACATCTGCACGCTTCTTCGTGAGAGGATAGTCATCGAAGAGGAACGCCCGCTCTTGGTCAAAGTCCACAAGCGTAGCAATTAGAGAGGCTTCGTGAAGCGCCTCCTCGAAGATTGCAAGGATGCGCCCCTGCGCAACGCCTATTCGCGCGGCTATCTCCTTGGCGTAGGCTCGAGCATCTGGGAGGTTAGACTTCTTGGCCATTAGTACCTATACTGCTGGAATGTTACACGGCTTGCCACTATGTCGTTCGGTGCGTAGTCCGTGACCTCCATAGACTGGTAGCGGAGGTAGTAATCTTTCCCTGCTATCCTCCACCGCCCTTCCGTACGCTGACGGAGCAACTTACAGAAATCAAGGTGAGAGCGGACGCAATTCTCACCACGCACCCACACCTCCATAGTTATATTGCGCTCTTTCTTCCCAGCACCCAGCGTAGTAGTAGATGCGTCCTCCGCCTTACTTGACGCCTCTAACGCCACCTTGCGCTCTGGCTCAGAACGGAGAGTTGTCATATCTGGGGCTACCTTGACGCCAAGGCGTGTCCGCAGGTCTTCGGGGGTGAACACCCCCTGCACTACAACAGGCATCCCAAATAGAGGGAGCATCGATGGGGTGAGCGTTATTCGTTGCCAGCCGTTAAACGGCTCGTGAGGGGTTGCGTGTGAGATAGTCGAAGCTAGCGTAGTCCCCAGCAGGTCAAAATTGCAGGTATCCCCTGCGTTGAATAGCTGGGGGGTCTTGACATCTACTACCACCGACAACGGCTCTAGGTAGATAGGCTCTCTAAGGTCGTAGTCTATTCCGTCACTCTCCGTCCAGTCCCCAGAGATACGTGGGGCTTTCGCCTTGGGCATCTGCAGGAACGCCTCTGGGCTTGCTACCTGCACTATAATCCGTTCGCCTGCTTGTGTCGTGAGTGTTGTCGTCATAAGATGATAGCAGTATCTAAGGTCTGTACCTGCACATCGCAAGAGCTATCAGCGTGGATAGCCACAACGGAATTGCCCCGTGCGATGATATTAGCATGCACCCCATGCATCAGAAGAAGAGAGCTTGCGCCCTCCTCTGCTCCATTCGCGTATATAGTCACATCACCTGCACCAGCAACGAAGTAAGCCCCACCGCTAACGGAGAGGACAGGTGTGGCGACATCTGAGAGGAGCGTCACTGGCAGGCCTGCGAGGTCATCCCTATGTTCCTCGAGGAGCTCCATAGAGGGGAAGCCCGTGGCGAGTGCATGCTCGATCCCACGAGGGTGCAGAAGGTAGTCGATGAGCTCCGCAGGCGTGTATTCTACTCCCTCGGTGAGTAGGCAAGATGGGCGCTTCACGCTCACCGCCTTGTATATCTGTTGGCTTAGCGTCATCATTCGGCAATCTTGAAGTATAGGCGTGCGCTCACAAGAGACTCTGCTCGCTCGGGGCTTGGCGTGGTAGACACGCCCTCAGCCAATCGGAAGAGAATATCACCAGTGCTTGACGCCCGAAGGGAGGTTGCCCAGTTCGTCAGCAGGCGTTCCAGCTCTGCGCATCTCTTTAGGTTGGTTCTGCGGACGGCTGAAGAGCCCTCCATAAAGTCGGGGACATAGATAGTGACACGGACAAAGCCACTCTGTCGTTGGTCTGCCGTAAGGGCGGTAACAGACACTACTGCGTCTTCATCGTTGCTGTCTCTCTCCCTTGTTCCCTGCCGTCTCACGCTCCCACTGATAGCATCGGAGAGCGGTGTATCTCGTAGCTGTTCGATGACAGCCGTCTGGACATCCGTTGAGGTGTACATTGTGTTGTGTGGTTGTGGCTACTTGCGTTGCCATTTGAGGTTTAACTTGTCGAGCATCTTAGGCACTTCGACACGTGCGAGGGCTTCTGCGCTGTCGATAACATTGTAGCCCCTCGCTGCTACATAGTGAGCGTAGTGCATGCCAGCCACCACCACCAACACATAGCCTGTAGATGGAGCTTCTGCTATTGCCTTGGATAGGCTACTCTCTCCAGCGGAGCGCCCCGCAGGCTTATCACCCTGCACAGACATCTCGCTTACTGGCACTCCATTGTACAGGACGACATAGCCAATCGAAGAGCGCAGGTTGCCCGTGCGGTCGGTGTAGCTGTTAGTCCTATTGTCTCGTGCTTCATTCACGCACTTCTCTCCTAGGTATATGAGATTGCGGACGAGCTGCGCACGCCTCTTGGCTATCTTCTCCTCGATAGCTTGGGAGATAGCCGACAACGGAGCGGTGGGGGTTATAGGCATCGTGGAGTAGCCAAAAATAAGACCTTGCGCACTGCCTTTAGCGGGCGGGCTTCCTTGACGGAGAGCTCCACTCCATTGAGGAGTAAGCGCTCTGCATCGAGTGCGTCCTCGTCCCACTCTATCAGTACACGATAGCGGATATTGGTGTACGGCTCCCCCTCGGACGCCGCTGCGTTGTCGAACTCCTCGGTGCGCCATTGGCACTGAACGAAATCTGACCACTCGGGAGCGCCCTCAACAGGGAAGCCGTCGGCATCTAACGCTCCGACGGCTTGGGGAAATGCTATCTGTAAAGTACCACTATTCGGGAGTAACATCTCTTATCTTTTGAGGAGTGACCCCTTATATCCATATCTCCGCTTTGCCTTTGGGTAAAGCGGGTCGGAAGGGTCAAGATACTTTCGGTACACCTTTTCGGCTTCGTGGCGGAGCGCTTCTCTCGTGGAGTACAGAACGTCATAGCTAATCCCCTCCTGCGTGACGTTTGGCGCACTGGCGACCATCATCAGCACATCTGCTCGGGCGAGTTGCCACGCATCACTGCCGAGGACTTCGCCACACGCCCCGTCATCGGGGCTCAGCCCTCGCCGCTGGGCGAGCAGGCGCACGGCCTGCCCATCCAGCGGATATGAGTGCTGAGAGAGTAGAGACTCTAAGATTGTCATGTCTAAGCCTTAGCCTTGGTTTCCTTCTTAGAGCCAGTCGTAGCCGTCTCCGTCTCGATGAGGTAGACTTGGTCACCACCATCGATAACAGGGATAGCGTGCGCCTGCCCCATCGTGACCTCGGCCATAGGGTTCTTCTCGTGGTAGACGGAAACCAGCGTGCCGTGGTCACCCTCGGTGTAGATGACATCCTCGGCGGGGCGCATCTTCTCGACTGGGTAGACCCACACAAGACGACCTACAACGCTGCTGGGGAGGAACACCACGTTGGCGACTTCCCATGGTGCGATAGTCTTGTGCTTGCCGTCTGCCGTCTGCACACGGAAGGAGCTATCTACCACGCGTACATCTACGCCGAGTTCATCCTTGAGCGCATCGACAAGCACCGAGCGAGATGGCGTGGGAAGGTCAGCCACATTGGCGACGACCGCACCGCCCTGATAGCGCATAGCCACCTGCTTACCCTCTGCGCTCTTACGGATATTGTCAAGAGCCTTGCGAGAGAGCATAACCAGCTCGGGGCGACCCGTCGTAGAGGCAGCATCGAGGACAATCTGCATATCAGAGATAGGCGTTGCGTCTGCTTCGCTCCACTTCTTGCCCACCGTGTAGGTGTGCTCAGCTGAATAGCCGAAGTCCACACGGACGCCATGCCCATCGCTATCCTCGTCCTTTACCAGCGTCTGACCAGTGGAGAGCCCCTGCAGGAACATCACCTCTTTGGCGACTTCGATACCCTTTACACAGAGGTCTACATCGGCGAGGAGCTTAGTAGCAATCTGTGCCTCTGCGCCCCCGACAGCCTGCGCATTGAGGAGGTCGCGGATTTCGCTCTCTCTCTTGCGGAATGAGATGCCGATCTTGGGGATCTTACCAGTAGCACGAGCGAGGCGGGCGCGGCTCTTGAGAGGCAGGGGAGAATCCATCGCCACGACATCTGCGGAGACCACAGAAGCGGAAAGCGAGGCGCTATCCCACGAATCCTTGAGAGACTGCTCCGAGGTGAGCATCACCTTGTACAGGAGCTTTGGTTGCTTGTCCTCGGGCGTATCGTTGATGCGCTGGAGGATTTTCGCCATGCCCATCTGGAGGTACTTATCGTAGTACTCCTTAAAAGTTGTTAAAGCCATATCTAAATAGGATTTAGGTTAGAGATTAGATAAACTCGATGCGGGGGAGCGCCTTCTTTACCTCCTCAGAGATGGTGTAAGGCGAAGCGGCGGCACGCACCTGCCCGATGGTCATAACAGGAGCAAGCTCACCGCCATTGACCAGCACATCGGCATTGAGTACACCCACGGGGGGCTTATCGCCAAAGGCGGAGTAAGCGGCCCCAGTAACGCCAGCGGCGTAGTACTTGCCATCCTTGAGGAGGACAACGTGACCTGCTCGCACGACAGACACGCCCGAGAGGAGCGAAGTGTCGAGGGCTACACCCGAGGGGATACCTGCGAGATACTTGGTGATTACGATAGAGCTGTTGCCGTCGCCGACTACCGCCTTACCAGTCATAAGATCTGTCATAGCTATCTTGTTTTATTAGTTAGTTACTTAGTTCGTCCCAGTGAATGGGTCGAGGATAGCACCGCTCTTGGTGAAGTAGAACGCCTTGACGTCTGCCGTATCCTTTGCGAGGACGGCATCAGCCTTCACCTTGTACGCAGCGCCTTCCTCGGTAGACCACGATGGAGATACCGAGATATTCGCCATAGGGATATAAAGCCCTGCCGTATCAGGGTCTTCTGGCGTGATGACGATGCTTGCAGCGTCCCCCTTGAGGAGCTTAGGCAGCGCCTCACCCTTGAGGATGAACACCTCCAGCTCGAGGGTATATGAAGGTGCACTGCGTCGAACGTCAAGCGTTACGCCACCCTCTCCCTTAAGCTCCTTCTTTTCGCCTTCTGCGCTCTCGAACTTCGTAGAGTTCTCCTTTACAGAGGCGAGGGTCTGTAACCCAGTCGTGGGGATTGTCTTACCCGTGGCGTCAACGGCGCCAATCTTGATAACAGGCTTACCCCATGCAGCTTTTGCCATAGTTAAGTTGGTTAAAGTTGGTTGGAATGTTAGATTTTACCGAGGCTCGGGTTGTCATTGAACAGCTTCTCTACATCCTCTGCGGTAGCTTCAGAGCCTGCTGGAGAAGGCATCGGAGTTCTCGGGTTTGTGGCTAAGCCTCTTGTCTTCTCCAAGTCGATGATGCCTTTCACCTCTTCCCCGATACCAGCGGTTAAGGAGTTAAATTCATCGTCTGACAAGTCGGAGTACTTGATGCGCTTGTACCCACTTTGCAGATGCTCGGGGAGGTCACGGATGAGTGCCTCAAACGTAGCCTTTCGGGCATCTACCACCTTCGACTGCTTGAGGGCTTCGACCTCTGCACGCAGAGCGTTGATAACGCCCAGTGTGTCATCGTTACCATCTGCTGTCGTTGGTGTTGGCGTTGGCTCGGGTGCTTCGATGGTCTTACCATCTCGCAGGCCGTGCTTTTTTTCATAGTTCTTTATCGAGGTCGTCGCAGCTTCGTTGGCTCTGCGGTCTTCCTCCTTTGTCGTCTCCAGTGCGAGCTCCTTGGCTGCCGCTTGGATAGCCTCCTCGCCTGCGTCTGGCATCTGCTTTCTCAGCAGTTCTGTAATCACGTCTAAGTTCATAGTTATCTACACGTTAGTGATATACACATATATACCAAATTACACGTATCAAACTCGAAACCTGCACAAAAAAAAGAGTGAGAAAGCCGTAAGGCTTCCCCACTCTATGAGACACTCACAAAGACTTCCGTCAGCGTGGCTTTCTCGTAACGCTGTGGCGGTGACCGCCACAAAAGACACCGCAAAGATAGGCAGATATATTCAACTCTCAAGCATCGGGCGGGCGTCAAGATGCAATACACACACGCTCAGACGCTAAGCAACAAAGCGAAGCCCCCGCACCGAAAGGTGTAGGGGCTTTTCTTTTTATCCTGCGCCATCCTCGGTGCAGGCATAGAGCAGGGAACGGGCGCAAAGCCCCGACCGGCTCTTTGTGGCTATATGAGCGCCTCAACTTTGGACATTTGCAACACCCATAGGTATAGTTACTTATCGTAGCCCACCACCCGCCAACAGCCACATTTTGTGCTATCGTTTGGACAGACCTTGGACAATTACAGCCAACGCAGGAGCGGTAGCCACAACCTGCGAGATACCCACACACCAAGAAGCAGGGCAATAGCGAGGAGTGGGGCAAAGGCTTTGAGGCGCATAGCCTGCCAAGCTGTGAGCTTTGCTGGGACTTCGACCACCTCGGTGATGCGGATGCTATCTACTCGCCCAGTATTGATAGTATCTACACGCCAGCGGTCACGCCAGCGGTACACCTCTTTGACCTTGTAGATAGTATCGCCCGCTTGCTTCTCGGTGAGGTAGATGCTATCGTGTACATACACGCTATCCAAGCGCCAGCGGTCTCTCCACTCTGTGCGGGTGCGCTCTACGGGAACGACACGCACTTTCGGCGAGCATGAGGTAAGGACGTAGCCCATCAGTGCCACGGCCACAATAACAAGTAGCGTCTCCCACCACTCTAATCTATTCGTTTTCATATCTCTCTCTCTGTATTTATGAGGAGGGGCGAGGCTAAGCACCCCGCCCCCCGTTGTTAGTTACTCTCTGCCTGCTGTTCACCTCTCTCTGCTCGCCACTTCGCCTCGAGAGCGAGGGCTTCAGCTTCGGGTGTGAGCGACCACAGATGAGCGTCAACCTTTGGGATGTAGCCGAAGCGTGCCACGATGCTATGCTCGGCATTGACGTACATATAGCCCGCCTTCTCTTGCAGTTCGATTATCTCCATAGCTGTACTATCTGAAAGTTAGTGCAAAGCCCTTGGCGGCTGCTTTCTGCGCGCACTCTCGAGCCTCTGCCGTGTGTGCCGTCTGCCAAGCGCTTGAGAGTGATATGGTCTTCCCCGTCGCCTTCTGAAGGTTATCGACAAGGTACTTCACACTCTCCACGGAGAGGTTACCGCAGGGGGAGAGGTCGATGTCTACCTTGAGCCCCTTTATGCGCACCTCCTCGAGGGACGAGCAAGAGAGAAACGTTGCATATGTCGTCACGCAAGAAGATGCGTCAATCGTGCCTCGTATCGTGCGGAGCTTTCCGCAGCCCGAGAAGGCAGCCAGCATATTTGTACATGCTGCCGATGTTGTTATCTCTACCTCCTCTAAGGCGGTGCACGAGTTAAAGGCGTTTGCGATCGTCTGCGATGAAGACGCGACACCTACGATCGCTCTCTTAATTTGACCGCAGCCCTTAAATGCACTGTCGAGAGAGACAATGCGCTCGATGCCCTCGATAGGCTTATCGAGGGAGACGATAGAGCAATTTGCAAATAGGGAGTAGCCCGACGAGAATGATGGTGCAAATCGCAGAGGAGGGAGCTCAGCATCAGGATACCCCTCAAACTGCCCTATTCTGTATATTGGGTAGCTCTTCGTCGATCCACCACCGCCTGTGGTCATATCTTCCACGGCCTTAATCGTGGCGACAAGTGGCGCATTCTCCGTTATCGTTGCCCCCTTCCCTGCGAGCGCCTTGTTGAGCTGTCGGAGCTTGCTGTTGAGGTCAAGTACAGCCTCCTCGGCTCGTTGCTTACTGCTCAGTGCCATAAGTGATCGTGTGGATTAGAGTTGCGAATGAGCCGATTGTGTCCGCCCACTCCTTCTCGGTGAGCTTTGGGTCGTCATCCGTTGTCTCGAGGTAGGATTGATAGGCGTCCTTGCCCTTCGGACCAGCAGGGCCAGCAGGGCCAGTTGCTCCTTGAGGTCCTGGAGGACCTTGCGGACCAGCTTCGCCCTTAGGGCCAATAGGGCCATGCTCGCCAGCAGGTCCAGCAGGACCAGCTTCCCCCTTAGCCCCGTCTTGCCCCTTCTCACCAGCAGGGCCACGCTCTCCATTGTCTCCCTTTGGCCCGATAGGACCAGCAGGGCCAGCAGGGCCTTGTTCGCCTCGTTCACCCTTTGGACCAGCAGGGCCGATAGGACCTTGTGGACCAACGGGACCAGCAGGACCTTGCGGACCAGCTTCCCCCTTATCGCCCTTTGGACCAGCCGTGCCAGCTCCTCCTGCTCCGCCATTAGGCGTTAAGGCCTTCGCCCATTCTTCCTCCGAGCCTTGGTAGCCGTGCTTTACGGCTATCTCGTAGGCGCTAAGCCCACGCAAGCCCTCTTGCACGTTTGCCTGCACCTTGACGGGCGTCTCGTTGCTTCCGTACTTCGTCACCTTACAGAGATCTACCACTATCTCGTAGTCGTGGTAGCCGTCGGCGTAGGCAGGGTCGGGGATGCGCCCCGTAGCGGTTAGTGTGTAGATACCCAGCCCCAGCTGTCGTGTAACCTCAGCGGTGAGCTCCACCACCAGCTTCTTGTCCTCAATGGCGTGCGGTACGGGAGCGCACCCAGCTACGTTCTCGCTCGCCACCTTTACGCTCAGCTCCTCCAGCTCGGCAGGGTCGAGGACTTCGCCCGATGGCTGTTTGACCAACTCCACAGGGATACGCTTGTCCGTTCCTCTCTGCACCAGCTGGAGCGTCTTGCCTTGCTCGCTCTTACTTCCAAATGGTCGCATATATCGTTTGTTGTCGGGGTGGTTGGTTGCAGGCGCAGGCGGTCACCCCATTACCGCCCGCCCTGCTGTGTTAGTTCAGTCGCTTGTAGCTCTTGCCGTCGTACTCCAGCACCTCGCCTCGTGGCTGTCGTGTGGTCGGGGCTATTGACACGTGTATCCACGGGGTACGACCCGCTGGATGCTCGTCGATGAGCTGGTCAAAGCCCCCGTGCGCACGGATGAGGCGGAATAGTCTCCCGATGTCCGTAACTTGGATAGGTCGGATGTCAGCTGCCTGCCCCTTGACGTGCTGGCTCGTTATCGCACCGCCCACCGCTCTGTTGAGCCGTGGTGAGCGAAAGCCCGAGGTGACGATAATAGGCAGACCGAACTCCTCACGGATGCCGTCTAAGTACTCCATCAGTCGGTTGAGGTCTTGTATTTGCTCGTCCGTTGGGTCGTTGGGGATGCCCCGAGACATAGCCGTACCGCTGTGCGTCATCTCGGAGAGTGAAAAGTACTTGCTCATAGCTCTGCCTCCTTCTTCTTTTCCTCCTTCAGCTCCTTGAACTCGTCAAGGCTGATGTCGATATGTCGCTCCGTCTTCTCAATCACAAGGCGTCGGAGCGTATGCCAAAAGCGCCCCTCTTCCCCTTCTCGGCAAGAGCCCATGTTCTCAAGGATAGAGAGTAACTGCTCCCCACAGACTGCCGTTGTGAATATCATAGTGAGGGGGATAGAGTGCCGCAGCACATAATGCTCAAGGAGGTATCCCAGCAGGATAAGGATGGCTCGCTTGGGGATGGTCTTGGTTACCGCCTTGCCGAAGGCTGAACTCTTGAACTTGGGCTTCTCATCGACCGCTTCGGGGTACTTCTTGTACACACGCTTGCTGAGGCGGAAGGCGGTAATAACATCGTAGAATACGAATACCACCATCACTGCGAGCATCGGGAAGGTTGGGCGGAACTCCGCCACAACCCAGCCGACTAAGCCTCCCGCACAACTGAATAGGGCTTTGTACACCCACTGAACGTTAATCTGCATAGTCTTTGGTCTTGGTTTATAGTTGGTTGGTTAGTAGTTGTCGCCTATGATGGAGAAGGAGAAGTCAACGTCGTACGGCGCATTAAGAACAGACGTGTAGATCTCAAATGAGTTGGCGGTTGGATTGCCGTACTTCGCGCTTGAGCGTGAGTCTCTTCCCGTGTCCGTGCAGAACACAGCGTATCGTGTATGCCCGAGGTTGTGCGTGACGAGGAACTTTCCACGCTCCATACGCCTGATGGTCATCCCATCGGCACGTGCTCCGTACTTGTACTCAAAGGATCCACTCCCAGCGCTCACACGCCCCCCGAGGAGTAGCCCCGAGGTGTCCATAGCGCCCTTCACACGCAAGCCCCCTGCAACCTCCAGCATCACGTTGCCAGCGTTGCGCACCGCACCACTCACTGCGTCTACGTAGGGCAGGCGTGAGCGGTCTGCGTTGATGTAGAACTCTGCGTTGTGGAACACAAGGAAGCCCGACTGCGTGAGGTACGTGCCTCTGTCTCGTCGGCTGTCCGAGGTAACACGGATGTCTGCACGCACGTTGAGCTTGCTCACTCGTGAAATCCCGTTGCCAGCGAAGAGGAGGTAGAACACCAGCGTGCCGTCAGGATTGACACCGCAAGAGAATGAGTAAGTACCCCCGTCCTTTGATAGCTTCACCTCGGGGGCGTATGGCGGATAGCTTGGGTAAGCCGATGCCGACACCTTGACCGAAGAGAAGGAGTACATGTGCGCTGCTACCCCCGTAAACGTGAGCCTCACGTCAACCTTGGAGCTGGCAGTGAGATACCTCCCGAGGTCTTTGGGCTGGATGACGACCTCAACCTCGTTGCGCCCCTCTACTCGTCCGTTAGCACCGCCCTCCATGTTCGTGAGCTCTACGATAGGGAGGTTTACGGACACATTCTCCACCAGCTTCCCACGGCTTATCACCTTGATGTCGGGGTGCGTGTCCCCAATCTTCACGGCATAGGGGTTCTCAATGTCGGGGCTATCCTTGTAGCGGTAGTTCTCAAGGTATAGGTGGGAACCCGCTGCGCCTTGCCCCTGCGGGTGGCGGATGTGGAAGTACCCGAAGTCTGCGCTCCCATCGTGGTGGATAGCCGTCTGATAGGTCTCGTTGCCATCTTCTAAGCCCTTCACGCCCGCTGCGAGGGCAGGCGTACCGCTGATACCGCTGATATAGGAGCGTATCTTGCCCGATGTGTCCTTAGCTCCGATGAGCGTACCCAGCACTACGCCACCACGTATCTCTGTCGTACCCTCGTGGATAGCCTCGTGTAGGTAGTCCGAAGGGTAGGACTTCTCCCCACCGTCGGGGTGGACGAATTTGATTTTGTCACTCACGATTTCTCCCGTATTTAGGTTAATGGTTGTGCTTCCGTCAGCAGATGCGATGCGCTCCGTGCGTATCTGGCTGGGCAGTACCTCCGTGAAGCCGTAGAGGCGAGAGAAGGAGCGTGCGCCAGTATCATCTGCGGAGGACAGCAGGCCGAGAAGAAGGCACGTTGCCGAGCCGTCGTTAAGCTCTCGGGGGGTAGTATCCACCACGAACGCCCCAGTGAGCGAAGCGCCCACCCCATTGTTGCATCGTGCGTATATGTAGTAGGACTTATTAGGGTCAGAGAGCGCAGGCGTGCGCATCTCTGGGAGCGCCCATACCTTCCCTGCATTAGGCTCAGACGAAGAGAGCGTGCGCGAAGGGTTGTACAGCCACTCTATCTGCCCAGCTGGCAAGCGCAATACCTGCGTATCCTTGTTGTACTCGGGCGCCCAATTCGCAGGGGTCTTGAAGCGCAGTTGCGTCTGCGGGTCACCTGCAATGAGCTGCATTGTCTTAATCGTTGCAGGACTGATAGATGAGGAGAAGCGCTCAGCAGTCGCTCGTGCTATCTGCTCCGAGGCTTCCAACGCCTGCTTATAGTTGCGTGAGCCTTCTTGTCGCACCTCCTTCACCGCCTCCTCCTGCCGTGCGCCCTCTTGGCGCATCTGCTCTATAGTCGTGAGGATGGATGAAGCGGATACCCCAGTACCCAATTCAATCTCGGGTGTTTCGGGGCTGATGAGATAGTCCTTAATCCCAGTTATACGCAAGTCTACTCCGTAGGGGATTAGATCGGGGTCGGACAATCGAACGTACCCACCGAGACGTATAGCACCGCCCCTGTTTGTCCAATCCTTTTTCGCCCATAGTCCGTCAAGGTCGGCACGATAAACATACGGGTGCTGTGTCGCCTCATGCAGGTGCTTTAGCGCACGGCGGAGCAACTCCCACTCTGCACCCGTCTTAGCATTGTTATCACGGATGTATGGGGCAGGAAGCTCCACAGAAAATACTGCGTACTTGTCGCCAGCCTTAGCGATGTACGGAGCTTCTGGCATCCATACCCCGTCTACCTCCTTCCCTATGATGGTAAAGCGTCTATCCTTGTGGGTGTACTCCGCCTCGAACGTCTGCCCAGCGAGCATACCGCTTTGGAACGCAACGGTAAGAGGCTGGTTAGGGATAAGGCACTGGGTATAGTCCAGTGTGGCGGGGATAGATGTGTCGGTAAAGGCAAACAAAGGGTGCTTATCCTTCGTCTCGCCCTTGACCTTCTCAAACGTCGTCACGCTACCCACTCGAGAGGGGTAGATGTCGGTAGCGTCTAAGCTACCCTCGCCACCCGTGAGCCCCTCCGTCTGCACTCGCTCCACATAGTCTCCATTTGGGCTAACCAAGTATAGTGCCTGTGTTCTTGTATTATACCCTGCTTCTCCTGCGAACCTATCCCCGTCAAAGAATACAGATTCGCTCTTAGGCATGTGCAGGGTCTTTGAGCCGTACCTATCGTGGCGGATGTTGCGATCTGACCCCCGCACATACAGACGCTGGATAAGGGTCTGGCGCTGGTCGTTCTCACGCTTCAGCCCCGACTTTAGCCCCTTATCCTTCCCATAGGCAAGGGGTAGCGGGCTGGTGGCGTTCGCCTCAATCTTCCCCAGTCGAATAGCCTTACCCTCTGCGACCCACTCGGTGTCGAAGGTTTTGGCGATAAGCCCCAGCGCACTAAGGCAGTCCGTATGGTCGTAGCTGATGAGCTTCTCGGGAGCGTCAAGGCAAGACGCAATAGTCCACTTCTCCGCCTCGGTGTCCGCACCGCTCGCTGCGTCAATGAGCATTCGCAGATGCTCCTCGGGCTTCGCAGTGAGGTTGAACTTCACCGCCCCATCTGTGCGGTGCTTCATTCGCCACAGGCGCAGGCGTTCGCAGGGCGCACCCAGCGTTAGTGAATGATGATAGGACTTGTCGTTATGCTTCGTGATAACTGCAGGGGATAGCAGTGTGTAGGTAGCTCCCTCGAAGCGAATGGTAGCCCCCACTGGGATAGTCGTGAGGCGGTCAGCGACAAACGTGAGGTAAACTCTGTCCTCCCCCGAAATCTTCCTATATCGGTAGCTCGTGTCCTCGGGGGTAACGCTCGTTAGCGGTCGCCCATTGACGAAAAATGTAATAGTCATAGTCAGCTCGGTTGGTTAGTATGATGCTTCGCTCGCTTCGTACTTGCGCTCCTCCCTGATGTCGTCAAGTGTCCTATCTGGGTCGCTCGTCCAATTGAGGAAGGCTATGCCGTCACGCTGGGAGATAAGCCCAGCGGAGAGCGCCTGCGCAATGTTCTGTATCGTATCCTTCTCGTCTGAAATCTCAAAGGGCTGTATCTCCACCTTCGGAGCGATACTCATAAGAGCCTCGGCAAGGTCGGGGCGCATCACCGAAGCAAAGGAGCGAAGCACAGAAAGCTCTCGGAGCAAGAATACCTCCAGCTCGCCAGCTTCGTCTAGCACCTTGAGCTTTGCATCGATGTAGAGCTGCTTACGGCTCTCGCCACTCATTGGCGTGCTTTTCATCTCGCTGTGCGACCAGTCGGGAAGCTGGAGCGCATCGAAGAACGTACTGCGCAGTGTCTGATAGTGGAACTTTAGACTGTCGGGAGCCCCATCCCACGTCACATACTGCATGCTTGAGCCCTTGGGAAGCTCGAAGATTGAGCGAAACTCGCTGTCCCCATCCTTTTCGTAAACACCTTCCTCGTCTTCCTCCTCGACTTCCTTGTCGTGGATTACCGCAAGGAGGGGCTTTGCGTTGCGTCGCAGGTAGTTCCCGTTGCGAGATAGTGAGAACTCCATCTCGTCCACATTGCTCGACATGTCCTCCCACGCTGGCGCAGGGCGGTAGATGTACACCGCTGGTATCTTGTCCAGTCCATGAGACGCACGGCTCTCCAGTCGCCACTCCTTGCCGTCTGTTGCATAGATGATGCGCTCTCTGTCCGTCAGCGTCTCGAGGTATGTAGTGCCACCCGAGCTATACTGCACCGAGAGGGCGACAAGGTCACCGAACGCATCGAAGAGCGGGAATATCTGATGCCCATCCATTGGGCTGAAGGTGCGCTGTCGGAGCGTCACGATGCTATTAAACCCATAAGCGGTCGTAGGCTTCTCGACTGCGTGCCAAATGGTAGCCACTTCGCAACAAGAGAAGTACTTCCTACCTCGTGTGCGGTTGAGTGCGTCGATACGCAGGGCGTTGTACAGGCGCTCGATGAGCTTGGCTGCCTCCTTCTGCTTGTCGTCGTCAGTGGTGTAGCTTCTCGCCACTGGGGTAGCAAAGCAAAGCTCCGCAGTGCGAAGAGCTGCGAGCTTCTGAAAGGGGAGAACAACACGTGTCACCTTCTCCTCCTTGTTTGCCTCCGTGATGATGTCGGGGTACTTTGACTTGCTAAGGACTGCATGCTCCCTGGGGTCATACGCCTTTCGTAGCTCTTCCCACGGGGGGACTATGATGTCCTTCCTTTTGAGAGCCTCTACCGCATCGCCTGCGGGTAGCTCTAAAATCTCGGCTATATTCTTAAGCTCCATATACGTAGGTTGTTGGTCTTACGTATAGTTACGAAAATAAAGAGAGCGAGGTCGAAATCTGCACCCTTTTATCTGCTGATTTATAGCGCATTTGACCGACTGCACAATACGCAAGAGAGCCGCCCCACGCTGGTAGGACGGCTCTCTATTCGGTCGGATTGGCTAGTATTTGAGCTTTACCCCTCGGGTTTGAATGTCAGACACGCCACGCTGGAGCGCCTGCACGTCCTCCCTTATCCCCTTTAGATGAGAGGTATTGTCGTTGATAGCTGCGAGATGTCGGAGCTGTTCGCCTGCAATCGAGTAGAGGCCACGCACGTCACTCTGTATCTCGCTCGTTAGCCCTTGGATGGAGCGCAGTAGCCCGTTATTCTCGTCTACACTCTCTTGCGAGGCTTGGGCTATCCCCCTCTTCGAGGCTTGGTGGTCAGCCTGCGAAGCCCCCAACGTGTCGGTCAGTTGCTCCTGCACCGCCTTCATCGCTGCGGTATATGCTGGTACAACCTTTGCGCCTACCTCCTTCATATCTCGGGTGAGCGAAGTCGTTAGGTTGACCACCGCCTTAGGGTCAAATCCCACGGCAGAGAACTTGGCCTTGTAGCGGTCGTAGATGTCGAGGATAGGCTTCATCAAGAACTGCTCGGTGAGCTGTCTCTTCACAATGTCACGCATAATGTCGCCCACCTTTCTGTTGAACGCCTCGGCAGCATCCTCCCCACGTTCAAAGGCAGAGGCGATAGCATCCCCCAGCTCGTCGGCCATCTTGGAGAAGTCGCCACCCAGCACGTCCTCGGTTAGCTTGTTGACAACCTCGGCCTGCTTCTCTCCCAGCTCCGCCAGCTTACGCCTATACTCGTCTACCTTGCCTGCATCGGTCTTTTTCTTCTTCTGCTCAGCATTCATCTGCTGGGCTACCGCCAGCTGTTGCTCGCTCATCGCCTTTAGCTGCGCACGCGCGTTGCTGTACTTGTCCGCCCCGATAGCCTTGTTTGCAGAGTAGGCTACCTTCTCATATACCGCAGAGAGCCTGCTGGCGGCTTCCTCGGTGCGTCTGTTGAGGTACGCCACGACTGCGCCAATGTCGGAGATTGTACCCTTGTACTCCCCGACCTTGCTTTTCGCACGCTCGAGCGCTTCGGTCACCGCTTCGTAGCTATTCACCACACGCTCCAGCTGCATTGTGCTTGCGTGGTCTACCTCCCACTGCAGAGTGTCTATCCTACCCTGCAGTGCCTTTATCTCCTCGTCACGCTTGCCGTCGTTGTTGAACAGGTTGGCTATGGTCTGGGCTACCTGCATAGCAGCCGAGATGACCGCAAGGATGACCGTTGCACGCTCTACTGTCTTCATCGCCGTAGCGCTAGCCGTGGCGGTAGCCTGCATCGAGGTAGCGGATGTCTGCGTGAGTTGCAGGATAGAGTTGATAGCCCCAAACGCACCAGTGGCGATAGATCCTACACTCTTGAGGAGCTTTCCAGCTGTACCACCAACCGCCTCGCCCAGCTCATCGAAGCTCTTAGTGCCCTTGTCGATGATGTCGGAGAGGTCTTTCCATTGCCTAATGGTTCGTGCCTGTGGCGCGGCCTTGTCTCTTGCCGTTGCCTTCTCGAGGGCTTTGGAGAGGGCGTCCACCTTAGCACGTGCCTCCGCAACGCTTGCTCCATCTACCCCAGACGCTCCGCTAAGTGCTTTGAGCTGCTCCTTCGCCTGCTCTAAGGTCGCCTGCAGTTGCTCCAGCGAGAGTGTCGCCATCTGCTCCATCCACGCCTTGAACGCTTCGGAGCGACCTGCAAACTCGCTGTCAATAGCAGAGAGTGCTTCACGCTCCTTGCGGTTGAGTTCGTCCTCATTGCCCCGCCCTACCCCATCGTGGTAGGAGGTGCGTCTACCCTCGGCGTCGTGCTGGTAGAGGGCTTCACGCCTGCGGGCATAGTCCTCTGCGACCTTAGCCCTCCTCTGTTCGTAGCTCTCTGCTCCGCTGATGAGCTTCTCCCAGTGTTCTCTCTGCTCCTTTAGCTCCGCCTCTCTGTGGATGCGCTCCTGCTCTGCAAGTAGAGCTCGTGCGCTCTCCCCGAGATTATCCTTAGTGTACTTCGTTGGGTCGAACACCTCGCCCTTGTCCTTGGCCTTGGGGTTAGCCGCTTCCCACTTCTTGCGCTCCTCGGTGCGCAGAGCCTCGACAAGCTCCGCCTCTTGCTTGATGCGTGCCGCCTTGCGCTTCTCCGCATTGAGCTTGAGTACCGCTTCTTCCTTCTCCCATCCGTCAGCCATCGTGGCTACTCGCTCCTCCTGTTGCTTGAGCAGTCGTTGGCGTTCGTCCTGCGCCTGCTTCTCATCGAGGAGCTGTAACTCTACCGCACGCTGCTTGCGCTCTGCCACCTCGTGCTGGGCGTTCTTCTTGGCTGTGCTTCCACCACCTGCTCCCCCGCCCTTCTTCGGCTTGAGGCTGTTCCCAGTGAGCGTTTCGTAGGTCTTGGCATACTCCTCCTGCTGCTTCTTCAGCCCTTCGATAGTCTTAGCCTCTTCCCCAGCTCTTATACTGGCATCCTTGCCCGCACGTATCTTGGCGATTTGCTCGCTGGCACGCTTGTACCCTTCCGCCGCCTTCTTCGCAGCTTCGGCTACATTGCCCTGCGCCTTCTCCGCCTTGGTGGCGGATACCTCGATGTCTCCGTATAGTGCGTTAATCTCCTTGATGCGTGCCTCCTTGCTATCCTTAGACAGACGGAGCTTGTACACCGCATCGTTGAAGTCATACACAGAGCCAAGAGATTCTCCCGCTGCGTCCATCTTCCTACGGAACTGCTGAACAAATTCCTTGCTAAAGCCACGCCCGCTCTCGATAGCTGCACGCACTTGAGCGAACTGCTTGTCTCCGACTTCCGCTCCGTACGCTTTCTGCAGCTTATCGCGAACTTCCTTTAGGAGCTTCTCATCCTTTTTATAGGAGCTATCCCCGAGGTCTTTTATCGCCTGCTCTCTGTGGCGTGCCATAATAGACTTACGCACCTCAGTAGTGAGTGCAGTATAAGCACCTGCAAGGTCGTCCACCTCGAGACGCTCCTTTACAAGCGCGCTAACCGCCTGCGGGGCTTTGGCTATAAACTCCTGCTTCTTCTCGTTGTACTTTGATAGAGCTTCGTTATGCTCCTTTTGGCTCTTAGTGCCATCCTCGGTAGCCGTCTTAGCCTCCTTGAGAGAGCGGTAGAGGTCATCGATTACCGCCTTTTCCCCCTCGTACTCTCTCACCGCCTCGGTGTGGCTCTCCTTGAGCTTGCGTGTCGCCTCCTCGGCTGCCGTCTCATAGGTCACCAGCTCATAGATACCATACGCCAGTGCAGCAACTGCGGCAGCAGCTAAGGCGTAAGGGTTCGCCATAAGCACCGCATTAAGTCGAGCGGTCACCCCTGTAAGCGTGGTCTTTGCTGCGGATAGGACGCCCGTTGCGGTAGCCTCTGTCGTCTTGCTTGCCGTTGCAATGGCGTTGAGTTGCGCCTCTGTGACCGTAACACCTACGGCAGCTTGTTGTGTCACCAGCTGTTTACGCAGTGCAAGCGTGTAAGCCTCCGTGCCAATGGTAAGCCCCTGCTTCTGAACCATAGCAAGGCTCTCCACACTTAGCAGGGCTTCAAGGCTTCGGGCTTCCGCCACCCACGCAGAGGCGGAGCGTGCCTTATCGAGAGCTGCGGTAGCCATGATTACAGCCTTGTAAGCACCAACAGCGGTGACTGCGGCGAAGATAGCTTTAGCCAGCACCTCCCAGTTCTCTACGGCGGCTGTCGCTATCCCGATACCCGTACCGATGATACCCTCGGTGCGCTCGCCCATCTGGTTAAGCATCTGCTCGTAGGCATCTGATAGTGCGCCAAGCTGGCCTCGCAGCGTCTTACTCTGCCCCTCGAGGTTGCCATAGAACAAGCCGCCCGCACTCGTTGCGCTAAGCAGTGCGCCCTCGACCATATCGATAGAGATAGCGCCCTCCTCCATTGCCTTCTTGAGCTCCGCCATAGACTGCCCAGTGGTGCGTGAGATTTCAGCAAGGGGGTTGAATCCTGCGTTAATCATCTGGTTTAGGTCTTGCCCCGTTAGACGCCCAGTGCTACTCATCTGCGAGAAGGCGAGGGAGAGGCTTTGCAGCTTATCGCCAGAGCCACCCGATATGTCGCCTAGCTGCTTGATGATAGGCACGACCTTACTCCCCTCAATCCCGAAGGATAGCATCGTCTGTGAAGCACGGACAAGGTCGCTCAAGTCCATAGGCGTCTCCGCACCGAAGCGGGTAAGCTCGCTTAGCATCTCCTTAGCCTTTGGTGCTGAGCCGAGGAACGTGGTAAACGAAGCCTCGAAGCCTTGGAACTCCGCACGTGTCTGAATGATACTGCGAGCAAAGCCCAGTAGCGCAGTAGTCCCGAAGGTAGCCGCTATCGTCTGCCCTACTCGAGAGAACGCCCCCTCCATCTGCGACACAGACGCCTCGATAGGCTCGGTCTTTTCCACCACGCCATCGAGGGCGGTAGTAATCTCCTTGCCCATCTTCCCAATAGCAGGGGTGAGCGTGGAGAGCTTCTTGTCCATGCTTGCAAGGGCTGCGCCTATATTGTTCCCTGCGGTCGTGGCTGCCGTGGCGACCTCTCCGAAGCCCTGCGACATCTTGGCGGTGAGTGCGTCAATGTCCGTGCCTGCCTCGGTAGCCTTCTTGCCTATCCTCCCGAACTCTTGTTGCAGCTCTTGGCTCTTGGCTTTTGCTTGACTATCGTCCAGTGTGACCTTGAAATCAAGCCCGCCATCTATTGGGGTATTGCTCATAAGTAGAAATCCTTTAAATCATCATTCGTTAATGTCGCTGCATCCTTGACCTCCTCGGCAGGCTTTCCGTCCTCCTTGTAACTTGGTGCGGTGGCAAGGTAGAGCACTACATTTTGGTAGCTCATCCTGTAGAGGAGGTACTCGGGTGTCACCCCGAGGTACTTAGTCGCAGACGCTATTAAAGCCCAGGGGCTGTCGTTGTCTGTTCCACCTTCGTCGGCTTCGCTACCCTTATTGCGCTGAGGAAAGTGGTAAGAGCGAAAAAATCACGCACCTCCAAACGCTCAGTAAGGCGCAGGAATGCGAGAGCGAGGTCGGACACCCCGTGCTTCGCCTCAATCTTTCGTGCGAGCTTCTCCACTGGGTCACCCTTGAGCAGGCGAAGCACACGCTCCAGCATCGAGGGGAACGGAGCAGGCGCACCTAGGATAAGCAAAGAGATAGCACGTGACAATCCGTGGGCGTGCCGTGCCGTACGTAGTGCGGTGATAGCTGCCGAACTATCCTCGCTCACTGGCTCGAGCATCTCATCGGGGAGCTTGCTCAACTCATCGCTTACACTTATTAGAGTGGCGAGCGTTGGCGGTGCTACCTTGTACACCTCTTCCCCGATAGTAATCTCTGTAACACGCTGGAGTATTGCGTCTGCTGTCTTTGTTTCAGTCGTTGCCATAGTTGGTTGGTTAGTATGCTAGTCTGTATATCTTTCCCTTGTCGAGCTTTGCCCGCTTCTTCTTGTCCAGTATCTCGGTGAGTACGACATAGCGCACAGCATCGAGAGCGTGGTTGAACGCATCGATAGGCTGGTCATGCCACCTGCCGTCATGTGACTGCCTCCATGTGTAGCTTCGCAGCTCCTTACGGAGATTGTTAGAACGTTTGGTCACGTAGATTTTCATTGAGCGCATCTTGTCGATACCAGCCTTAATCGAATCTGCGCCCTTTGTCGCTGGGTGAATGTCTATGCCCCTGCGTGCTATCTCGGCTATCGTTCTAGGCTCTGCGCTATCGGCTATCACCTTCACACCCTTTGCTCCAGCTCTTAGCAGGTCTGCAATGTCTGAGGCGAATAGCCCCGACTGGTAGATAAGCTCATCGAGGTAGAGGGCGTCATCTGTATAGCCCACAAGGATAGCGGCGGTTGGGTCGTTGGTGAACCCGAAGTCCATACCCACACGGATATGGCGCAGTCCCTCTGGGAGCGCATCGATAACCTCGTGGGAGGGATACACCAGCCCCTCCACCTGCGCCTGCTGCCCCTCGCCATACACACGCCATAAACTGGGGTTCGTCTCCTTCAAGGATAGCAGGTTGTCGATGATAGTCTGCTCCAAGAAGGGGTTATCACGGAAGGTGGTTATGAAGTGATACGTGCGCTCGTCCCTGTTGAGTGCGCAGAGCCAGTGGTCTTCGCTGAATGAGGGGTTGTAGTCGAGGACACAGAAGCGGGTGGTGCGCATTCGTAGCTGTTGCCACTCAATCTCCAGTAGCTCGTTCGCCTCATTGACGAATAGCA
>ERZ772930.121-NODE-121-length-28906-cov-12.0051_pt1 | contig 28906 bp, 27 predicted proteins | sample MGYA00511685_ERZ772930 | MGnify/ENA primary metagenome ERZ772930 (study PRJEB29015, sample SAMEA2738053) | human oral metagenome | biome: human oral; feature: human-associated habitat; material: saliva | place: China | collected 2226 ... | reverse complement strand
CTGGCGGCTGCCAGGCCCACGGCCTTATATCGATATGAGCGCGTGTCAGGACGCGGAACGCTTCGCGCGGCGGCGCTCGGCCAGCTCGTCGACGAAGGTGCGATCCGAGCGCTCAAGCGGCAGCTCCGCGAGCGACCCCTCGACCTCGCGCCACACGCGCCCGACCGCGATGCCGAAAACGCCCTGACCCCCCTGCAGGAGATCGATGACCTCGTCGGTGGAGGTGCATTCGTAGACGGAGGCGCCGTCGCTCATGAGGGTGATCGATGCCAGGTCATCCACTCCCCTGTTCTGCAGCGCGGCAACCGCAACGCGCACCTGCTGGAGCGACACACCCGCATCCAGGAGTTTCTTGACGACCTTGAGAACGAGGATGTCCCGGAAGGAGTAGAGGCGCTGCGAGCCGGAGCCGCGAGCCGCGCGAATCGAGGGCTGCAACAGTCCGGTACGAGCCCAGTAGTCCAGCTGTCGGTAGGTGATGCCGGCGGCGTTGCACGCGATCGGCCCACGGTAGCCAACCTCGTCCGTTTCGAGGCCCTCCAGCGGGTCGCCAAAAAGCATGCCCTGCCGGCTCGCGGCGTTGGCTTCTGCGCTCACTGTGGGGCTCCTTGGGGATCGTATGTGATGAGAACAGGACTACGGTAGAGCACCGGGCGGGGCCGGTCAATGACCGCATCGGCGAGTCTAACCTTCAGGTTAAACATGAGAGTTAGACACCTTCGTCGCTCAGCGATGACACGGCCACCGCCAGCATGTCTCGATGCAGCTCAGCGAACAAATCACCCAGCTCGATCGCACGTGCCCGCGCCCGTTCACGCTCCGCTCCACGGCCTCGTCCACGCTGGGACGACACCGTCTGGTCAATAATATCCGCGCTGCGCTCCGCGCCCTGACGCACCGCGCGCAACACCCGCACATCCACGCCCGCGCTCTCCAGGCGGGCGATCGTCGTAACCGCCTGCACGCAACGCGACGGGAAGTATCCCGCCAGGTCAGGGGTTATCAGACCGAGACGCGAATAGCGTTCCAGCGTGTCCATATCCACACCCGTCAAATCCGACAGGTCCGCTGCGGGAATCGCTCGGCGGCCACCCAGGGAGACCGTCTGCCCCTCCGAAGAGACCACTTGCGCGACGCGACGCCGCGTCGGCGTATGACCGGCGTCAAGCGCATCCAGCTGCGTGCGGATGACGCTCAGCGGCGTAAAGGAATCGCGTTGCTCGCACAAGACGTAACGCAGCCGCTCCACGTCAGAGGCAGAGTACTTGCGGTAGCCGGCACCCGTGCGCGCTGGGTTCACGAGCCCTTCGCTCTCCAGGTAGCGCACCTTCGACAGCGAGATCGCGGGGAACTCCGCCTTGAGCTCCTCGACGACCCGGCCGATGGACAGCACGGGAGAGTGATCGGCATCGTGGGGCCACGACGTCGCCCCGGGCTCCGGGCGCGAATCGCGCAGACGAGCGACGGACGCCGACACGTCAGGCCTGCTTGGTCGACGGATGGTAGGTCAGGCGGTACTTGCCGATCTGGACCTCATCGCCGGCGTTCAGCTCGACGGAGTCGACGCGCTCACGGTTCACGTAGGTACCATTCAAGGAGCCCGAATCACGCACCACGTGGCCGCCGTTGGAGGCGATGAACTGGCAGTGCTTGCGCGAGACGGTCACGTCGTCGAGGAAGATGTCGGCCTTGGGCGAACGGCCAGCGTTGGTCACCTCGGGGTCGAGGAGGAAACGCGCACCCGTGTTGGGGCCGCGCTGCACGATCAGCAGAGCGGAGCCGGCGGGAAGCGCCTCGACGGCCTCACGGTCGCGGGCGGACAGAGCAACCGGAGCCTCTTCGACGTCATCCGCCACGGGTGCCAGGCCGAAGATCGACGTTGCTGTGGGGTCAAAAGGCTGGTTGTCAGACATGGTGCGCTCCAAAAGGTCTCGTTACGGGACTGTGCTAAGTGTAAACGCTCACCATGCACCAGGCGCGGGCACGGCGGCTTGCGACTCCATTATAGGCCGGGGCCTTTACTCATAGGTCGCGTACTGGGGCGGGCGCGGAGTGGCGAGGGAGTCTATCTGGACGTGATCCGTTGGCGTGATCGTCACGGTGGCACCCTTTGCGCGCATCTGGGAGGCAGACCCGGCCTGAATCTCCAGGGCTGTGGCAATCGTCTGAGAGTCTCCGATGACGGTCCAGGTGTAGGGAGAGGAGATAGGGGTGCCGTCCACGACGATGGCACCCGCCTGCCCCGTGAACGCGGAGCGCGTGGTGAGCCGCACGCCGTTCAGATCAATGGCCTCGGCGCCCGCGTTGCGCAGCTCTCCGAGCGTCATGACGAACTGCGTGGGGCTCAGATTATTGCCTGGGTCAACGACCGACACGCTCACCCCCGGCCCCTGGACGGCCACGGTTCCCGCCCCGATCTGCGCTTGGAGGGCCGCCTTTGCCGAGGCCTGTTCGCGCGCCTCCGCCTCGCTGGCCGCGCTTTGCAGATCGTCGAGCTCACCGGCCAGCTCGGAGCGCCGGGTGCGCAGGTTCTGCTCACGGGTACCCAACTCGTCGAGCAGCGTCACAAGGTCCTGCTCCGAGAGCCCCTCGAGCGGGTCGGAACGCTGTGCGCGCACCTGCGTAGCCAGAGCGAAGCCGAGAATCATGAAGATGATGAGCATGACCACGTGCAGGCCTCGCGGGAACGCAAAGAACGCTCCCCTGGCGCGCGCCCATAGCCGAGGCCCGGCGTGCTCCTCGCGGTGTGCGGACCTCCTACGGGGGCGTTGATCGCCGTCGGCGTGTGTCTCCTCGTCGACCGTCACGGTATCGTCGATATTCTCGTCGCTCATATCAGGCCTTCAGCAAAAGTCGGCGGATGGATGCGGTGTTGGAGAAGATGCGGATGCCCAGGACCACGACGACGGCAGTGGTCATGGCGGAGCCCACGCCGAGCTGCGTACCCAGGAAGACGAGCAGGCAGGCCACGACGACGTTCCAGAAGAAGGACGTCACAAAGACGCGGTCCGCGAAGCGCCCCTCGAGCCACGCGCGCCCAGCGCCGAAGAGCGCGTCCAAGCCCGCGACGACAGCGACGGGCAGGAAGGGCGCGAGCCAGGCCGGAACGGTCGGGTCCAGTAGGATACCGAGAACGATTCCGATAATGAGTCCGATGACGGCAATCATGACGTGCCTCCGTGAGTGGGGTTCAAAACGGGCGTCGCATGCTGAGCGGGAGTGGGCGCGAGGGCGCCCATCGACAGGTCGGGGACGACCTTGGTGGACACACTCATGCCGGTCATCGACTGCGCGGCGGAGAGGTAGTCTCCCGTATTACCGCGCACGAGGGCAACCGACAGGGCGTTCGAATCACCGATGGCGCTGATCTCGTAGGGCGATGAGACGGGGGTGACGTTGACCAAAATGGCCGAGCCGGCGGTTCGCACGAAGGTGCCCGGCCCAATCCGTTGCCCGTTGATGGAAATCGCCTCGGCTCCCGCTCCCCACAGGGCGTTGACGACCATCGCCAGATCCTGATCGCGAACGGCGCCGCTGCCCTTACCGGGGGTCGCCCGATCCGTCAGAGTCACGGTGATCCCGGGGCCCGACGCCGGGGTCGAAGCAGCCTGAAGGGACAGCGCTCCATCGATTCCTACCACGGCGCCGGGGTCGGAGTATTGCTCGATGGCTCGTCCCAGCGACTGCACCTCCGCGTCCAGTGCGGCCACATTGTCGCTCCGCGTCGACGCCTGCTGCTTCAGGTCTGCCTTCACGTCACCGGCGGGAGCGCGCAGTGACGCCGTAGCCACGACCGCCCCAAAGCCGAGCGCGATGGCGACCACGAAGACGCCAACCCGCCCCATCAGGGAGGCAGGACGCGACCCGTGCTCCGCCCGGTAGTGCTCGTATCCGGCGTCGAGGGGGTTGGCGAGAAGGGAGGTGAGCAGCGACATTGAGGCCGCGGGATCCACGGACGAGGCCTGGGCGGCCTCGGGCGTGCGCCCCGCGTTCGCGCCGCGCGCCCCCGGCCTCGTCACTGATCAACCCGCCAACGACGCTGAACGCGCTCGCGGCGCTCAAAGTCGTCGAGGTGTTCGACGACGATGCGGCGCAGCTGCGTGGGAGCATCCTCGTTGGCGCCAAGCCAGGACCCAAGGAGCGAGACGCTGGCTTCGACACTTCCTTCGCGGTCGATGTCAACTCCGAGGTCGAGGACACCGGCAACATAGCGTAGGGACATGCCGATCGTGTGCGACTCCCAGTAGCCGCGCATGCGTCCCACGGCCTCGCCGACGCCGCGCTCCCCCTCCCAGGAGGATGCCTGCAGACCCGCGAGGGTTGCGCTCAGGTAGTCGTTGGAGAGCGCGTCCGACCAGACGGACTCCCATGCCCGGGCGCGCGCCGCCTCGTCGGGGATGGAGGCAAGGGCCTCGACGGTCATGCGGGCGGCCTCTCCCGAGCCGTCGGCGTCGCGCCACTGGCCAATGGTCTCGGCGTCGGCGAGGCCTCGGGCAGCCAGCGCTCGTCGAGCGCGCCACGCGATGTCGGGATTGTCGCTCGCCGCGAAGGCGCGAATCGCCGCCTCGTATTCCTCTCCACCGCGGGCCGCGAATTCGGCGATGAAGGCGCGGGTGTAGGCACGCCACGCGTCGGCGTCATCGGTATCTTTCGCCAAGCGGATCGTGGTGGCCAGGACCTGGTCGTGCGCCTCGGCACGTGCCGTTCCGGGCAGGAAGGAGGACAGAGCCTCGGCGACGAACAGAAGCAGACGGTCACGAATGGCGGGCTCCGTTTCGGCGGGGACCGCGTTCAGCACGGCGACGACGAAGCGCCTGGGGTCGAGCAGGCCGTCGCGCACCGCGTTCCACAGTGACGCCCAGACGACCGCGCGGGTGATGGGCGCGTCGATCGTCGCCACGTAGGCCAAGGCAACGTCGGTGGAACGCTCGTCGAGACGCGAAATAGCGTAGGTGAGATCGTCGTCGTTGATGACGACGAGGTCGACGAAGGCGGCTGCGCCGGGGACCCCAAGCACGCCGTCGGGATCGATGGGCGCGCGCTCACCATCGATGCGCACGTCGAAGACGTGCGTGCGCTCAAGCGCGCCCGATGCGGCCCGCCACGTGGAGACGGTAACGCGATGGGGACGCAATACGCCGCCGCATGCCTCGGCGCCCTGGTGAAGGGTGAAGCCCGAGATCGCCCCGACGGGATCGGTCTGCCAGGAAGCGGACAGGGTCGAGGGGCCGGAAGTATCCAGCCAGGCGCTCTTCCAGGAGCCAAGCTCCTGGTGGGAGGCAGCCTCGAGGGCCTCCAGCAGGTCACCGAGGGAAGTCGCGGCGAAACGGTGCTTGTCGAAGTAGCGGCGTGCCCCCTCGTAGAAGGCGTCCTCGCCGACCCACGCGACGAGCTGCTTCAGGACTGCCGCTCCCTTGGCGTAGGTGATGCCGTCAAAATTGGTCTTGGCGGCGGCCACGTCGGGGATGTCGGCCGCGATCGGGTGCGTCGTGGGCATCTGGTCCTGCGTGTAGGCCCAGATCTTGCGGTTCATTGCGAAATTGGCCCACTCCCCCGTGTACTTCGTCGACGTCGCGATCGCGCTGGCGCCCTGGTTTTCAGCGAAGGATTCCTTGAGCCACAGGTCGTCCCACCACGCGGGGGTCGCCAGATCGCCGAACCACATGTGGCACATTTCGTGCAGGGTTGTGTTGGCACGGCGCTGACGCTCCGTGAAGGTCGGAGTAGAACGGGAAATGTAGCTCTCGTTGAAGGTGATGCACCCGGGGTTCTCCATGGCGCCGAGGTTGTACTCGGGGACGTAAATCTGGTCGTAGGAACCCCACGGGAAAGTCACGCCGTAGCGCTCGTGGAAAAAGTCGAGGCCCGCGCGAGTGACCTCAATGACATCGTCTGCGTCGAGGTAGCGCGCGAGTGTGCGTCGGCACGCCAGGCGCAACGGCAGCTCGACATGGCCGCCATCGCTCGCTCCGCCACTCCAGGTTCCCCCGTCGATGACGGCCCACGGTCCCGCCACGACCGCGGTGATATAGCTGGACAGCGGGGGCGTCTCGGAAAAGTCGCGACGCACGGCGTCCTGACCGGCGGGCTCTGCGCCAACCTCGACGCCGTTGGAGAAGACGACCCAGGACGGGGACGCGATGACGTGGAAGGTCCACGTGGGCTTGACGTCGGGCTGGTCGATACACGGCCAGGCGCGGTGCGCGTCGTTGGGCTCAAACTGGGTGTAGAGGTAGACCTGTCCGTCCTCGGGGTCGGTGTAGCGGTGCAGGCCTTCGCCGCTGCGCGAATAGTGGGCGAGCGCGCGCACCTCGAGCGTGATGGTCTCCCCGACGGGCAGACCCTGCACCCAGACGCGGTCCTCGTCGTCCTCGAAGGGGTGCTCCGCTCCGTTGAGCAAGACTGCGCTGACCTGTCCGGCGATGTCGATAAAGGTGCGTTCCTCGCGAGCGATGAGGGTCAGGACCGACGTGACGGGGTAGGTCTCGCGGGAAGCGTCGGCGGCACCCGAGACGTCAACGGTAACGTCAATGGAGGACAGCTCGAGCGTGGCAGCGCGATGTGTAGCTTCGTTGCGTGTCAAAATCTGCATGATCCCATCCTACTGTGTTACTGCCCATACGTGTGCGGCACAGGTGCCCATTGACGAACTACAGTAGTGCCATGACCTCAGTGATTGATATTCGCCCGTCCATCGATCCCACCCCGCTCACGCGAGCCCTCGCGGGCCTCGACGTCGAGGGATTCTACGGCGTTGACGGCACCCCCTCTTCGATCGATGCGTCCGGCGTGAGCGTCACGGGCGTGACCGTTTCCTCCGACGATTGCGAGCCCGGTTGGATCTTCGTGGCGATCCCGGGTCTGAAGCAGCACGGCATCCGTTTTGCCCACGCCGCCGTCGCGGCGGGCGCCGGCGTCATCCTGACCGACGAGGAGGGCCGAGCGCAGGCTCTCGAGCGAGGCCTGGGCGCACCGGTCGTGCAGGTGGCCGATCCGCGGGGCGTCGTTCCCGCCCTGTGCGCGAACGTTTACTCCTCCCCCGCCACGCGTGTGACGACGATGGCCGTGACCGGCACGAACGGCAAGACGACGACCTCGTACCTGATGCGTGCCGCCATCGCCTCGCGTTTCCCTGACGCGTCGCTGTGCGGCACCGTGGAAATGCATGTCGGCCCCATTTCATTTGAGGCTGTGCGCACGACCGCCGAAGCCCCCGTCGTCGCCCGCTTCCTGGCGGCCACCGAGCAGTATGAGTGCGGCGCGGGCATTATCGAACTGTCGGCGCACGCGCTTTCCCTGCACCGGGTAGACGGCATCGTCTTTGACGTCGCTGCCTTCACGAATCTCCAGCATGATCACCTGGACTACTACGGCGACATGGAGCACTACTTCGCCGCCAAGGCCCTGCTGTTTACCCCCGAACATTCGCGCGCCGGCGTCGTGTGCGTGGACGACGAGTGGGGTCGGCGTCTGGCCTCCGAGGCAACCGTTCCGGTGACCACCGTGTCAGCTCTGACGAGCGAGAGCGCGCACTGGCAGGTTCGCGACATCACACCCGACCAGACGATCGGACGCACGGTGTTCACGCTCGTTGCCCCCGACGGCGTCGGCCACCGCGTCGCGATGCCGATCCTGGGCGAGGTCAACGTGCAGAACACGGCCGTGGCAATCGTGTCCGCCGTGACGCTGGGGATCGACCTGGACGACATTATTGCTTCCATCGAGGATGCCCCCCAGATCCCGGGACGCATGGAGAAGGTCAACCCGACTCCGGGCCCCCAGCCCCTCGTGATCGTCGACTACGCGCACACCCCAGAAGCGCTGGAATGGACGCTGCGCTCAACGCGCGAGCTCACCCCCGGCAAGGTCGTCATCGTTTTTGGCACCGACGGCGACCGCGACGCGACCAAACGCGAGCACTTGGCCGAAATCGCTGCACGGGAGGCCGACGTCCTGTGGGTGACAGACGAGAATCCACGCACCGAGGATCCTCAATCAATCCGCGACTATCTGCTGCGCGGTATCGCCTCGGTGCGCCCCGGCATGGAGGACGTCACCGAAGTCACGACGTGCCGGCGCGACGCCGTGCGACGCGCCATCCTGGCGGCCAACCCAGGCGACACCGTCATCATCACGGGCAAGGGCGCGGAGTGGTATCAGGAAATCCAGGGAATCCACCACCGCTACAACGACGTGCCCGTCGCCGCCGAGGTCCTCGCATACGACGTGCGCTCCCACGAGTAGCACCAACAAACCTGTGAACTGGCGCGCCCCGCGGGTCCCCATCCGACCCGCGCGGCGCGCCACGCCGTAGACTGGGCGGGTGAATGACTTCGATACCCAGCACGGCGCGACCCCGCTTCCCGGGGACGACGCTGCCGACGACTACACCGCGGACCAGGCTCAGGCCTCGTCCGAGTTGATCGACCTGACCGATGATGACGCCGCTGCTCGCGCCCGCGTCATGCGTGCCAACCTCGACCAGTTCGACCTGGACGAGGAGGACTTGGCCCTGCTCTCTGGCGAGGTGGAGCTCACTGATTCCGGAGACGTTGCTGCGGGCCTGCCGGTCCTCGCTGTCGTCGGGCGACCCAACGTCGGTAAGTCCACGCTGGTGAACCGAATTCTCGGGCGCCGCGAGGCCGTGGTCCAGGACACTCCCGGCGTCACGCGCGACCGCGTCTCCTACCCTGCTGAGTGGGCCGGGCGCGACTTTACGCTCGTAGATACGGGCGGCTGGGAGATCGACGTCAAGGGCTTGGATCGCTCCGTGGCCGAGCAGGCGGAGATCGCCGTCGACCTGGCTGACGCCGTGGTGCTCGTCCTGGACGCGACGGTCGGCGTGACAGCCTCCGATGAGCGCATCGTCGAGATGCTGCGCTCGAAGAAGAAGCCGATCATTCTGGCGGCCAACAAGGTGGATTCGCCCCTGCAGGAGGCCGACGCCGCTTACCTGTGGAGCCTCGGTCTCGGTGAGCCCCACCCAATTTCCGCCCTGCACGGGCGCGGCACCGGTGATCTCCTGGACGTCGTCATGGAGGTCCTGCCGACCGAGTCGGCCGTTGCCTCGGCTCTGCCGTCGGGTGGTCCGCGGCGCGTTGCCCTCGTGGGTCGCCCCAACGTCGGCAAGTCTTCGCTGCTCAACGCCCTGGCCGGTGGCGAGCGCGTCGTCGTCAACGAATTGGCCGGCACGACCCGTGACCCCGTCGATGAACTCATCGAGTTGGACGGCCGTTCCTGGTGGTTCGTCGACACGGCCGGCATCCGCCGTAAGATGCACCGCACGACCGGCGCCGACTACTACGCGTCGATTCGCACGCAGGCCGCCATCGAGAAGGCCGAGGTCGCGCTGGTCCTCATCGATGGATCCGCTCCCCTGACCGAACAGGACGTGCGTGTCGTGCAGCAGGTCATCGACGCGGGCCGCGCGCTCGTTGTCGTTACCAACAAGTGGGACCTCGTTGACGAGGAGCGCCAGAAGGAGATCAAGAACGAGCTCGAGCGCGAGCTGGTTCAGATCCAGTGGGCGCCGCGCATCAACCTGGCCGCGAAGACCGGCTGGCACACCAACCGCATCGTGCGTGCCCTCGACACCGCCCTCGAAGGCTGGGAGACGCGTATCCCCACCGGACAGCTCAACGCGTTCCTCGGCCAGCTCGTCGCTGCGCACCCCCACCCGCTGCGTGGCGGCAAGCAGCCGCGCATCCTCTTTGGCACCCAGGCATCGAGCAAGCCCCCGCGCTTCGTGCTCTTCACGACGGGCTTCCTCGATCCCGGATACCGCCGCTTCATCGAACGCCGCCTGCGCGAAACCTTCGGTTTTGCGGGAACGCCGATTCAGATTTCGGTGCGTGTGCGCGAGAAGCGACGCCGCTAGGCATCGGAGCACGCACGATCAGAGCGCGCGTCACCCTATCCACAGGGGTGACGCGCGCTTCGTCGTTATCCACAGGCAGCGGCGCCGCGATTGCCGCCGCTAGCGCGGGCGCGCAGGATGGGGCTATGGACTCTTCGACCGATTCTCCACCTCCTCTTCCCTATGGGCTCACGCTGTGCGACGACGGCCTCGTTCGCCCCTCATGGGCCTCCCATGACGAGCTGTTACGCAGCTACTACGACAACGAATGGGGCCTGCCGATTCATGACGAGGCGGGCGTCTTCGAACGCCTCGTATTGGAGGGATTCCAGGCCGGCCTCTCCTGGCGCACGGTCCTGGCCAAACGCGAGGCTTTTCGCGACGCATTCGACGGTTTTGTTGCCGACCGGGTCGCCGCATTCACAACCGTGGACATTGATCGTCTCGTGAGCACACCCGGGATCATTCGTAACCGCCGCAAGATCGAAGCGGCGATCAACAACGCTCGCGCGACGGTTGCCATGAGGAACAAGCCTGACACGACGGACGGCCCTTCCCATCTGGGCGAACTGGTCTGGTCGTATCGACCGGCTCACGATCCACGCCCTCGCACGCAGGACGAGGTTCCCTCCCAGATCCCCGAGTCCGTCGCCCTCGCAGCCGCGCTCAAGCGGCGTGGCTTTTGCTTCGTCGGACCGACGACGATGCTGGCTCTCATGTCTGCCATCGGAGTCGTGAACACTGACATTGTCGGCACGCACCGCCGGCCGCACTAACCCCCGCTGCGTGCCGATCGGGCGCACGACTGGCGGCGTCTCGCCCCGTTGTTATCTGGCATGATGGAGTCATGGCTATTTCCAAGAAGCTGCTCAGTCAGGACGAGATCGTCGTCCGCCACATGCACACCCACATCAAGAAGCTGCTACCCGCGATCATCGTGGAGTCGATCCTCGTTATCGCAGCGGCTGTCGGTTCTTTCTACGTTCCTGAGAACGCGCGCTACTGGGCGCTTCCGACCATCTGGATCGCGGTGCTCCTCCTCTCGATTCCGCTCATTCTTGTTCCCTGGATCAAGTGGATCACAACGACCTACACGGTGACGACCAAACGGGTCATCACCCGCACCGGGATCATCAAGCGCACAGGCCACGACCTGCCGCTCACGCGGATCTCCGACATTCAAATCGAGAAGGATTTCGACGACCGAATCTTCGGCTGCGGCACCCTCGCCCTCCAGACCTCTGCGGATGATCCGTTGCTGCTACGCGACGTGCCCAAGGTTGAGACGGTGCAGGTCGAGATCTCGAACCTGCTCTTCAACGATGTTCAGGGAGCCATCGACGCGGATCCGACGAGCTGATCACACTGCGGGGTAAAACCCTGCCACCTGCGAATAGAGTGGCGTCATGTTCGATGTTCATGGTTTCGAGATGACGGTCTTTAAGCTCCTGATCGGTGTCATCCTGATCGTCCTTCACCTGCGCCTCACGGGCAAGCAGCGGACGGTCCAGATGACGCCGATCGACTTTATCGGGAACTTCATTCTCGGTGGCATCATCGGCGGCGTCGTCTACAACCACGCATTCTCGTTCGCGAAGTACATCAGCGTCCTGCTTGTCACCTTCGCGATCGTCTCCGGCCTGAACTACCTGACGTCGAAGTTCATGCCGACCCGCTCACTCGTGATGGGCAAGGCGTACACGATCATCGAGGGCGGACGATTCACTCAGGATGCGCTCGACAGCCCGGATGATAGGCTCGACCCGGTCGAGTTTCTCGCAGAACTACGCGGCATGGGCATCTTTTCGCTCAACGACATCAGCCTCGTGCAGCGCGAAGCCAACGGCTCCCTAACGGTACGCCGCAAGGGCGAGGGCGGCGTCAACTACGTCCTGGTGTCCAATGGGCAGGTCGTGACCGACAACCTCGAGTTGGCACATCGCGACGAGGAGTGGTTGCGCACAGAACTTTCGTCGGCGGGCGCCGGCGAAGTGGAAGACCTCTTCGTTGTCGAACTTGACGCCGACAACCGGCTCAACATCGTCGATCAGGAGGGACAGGCCACCTCTGTGCGGATCTCGGATCCGAAGGCCGTGGAGGTGACGACGGTGACGAAGTTCCAGGCCCCGCACGAGCAGTCGGCAACGCTGGAGGATGTCATCCCCGAGGATGCGCGGGAGGGCGCGGCGAAGTCTGACGGCTGACCGTTCTCGCTCCTCATTCGCGTCTCCGGCTTCCCCGGCCTCGTCTCCGTTGACGAGGCCGGGGCCGTTTTGTGTCGGTCCGTGCGCCTTGCGTGCCTTCAGAGGGCGGCGCTCGTTACCGGCGTGGCAGGTCGAAACCATCCCCGTTGATGACTTCGACCTACGCCACAGTTTACTCTACTGAGAGGCAGGGAATTGACACGCCTCACACCGCTTAAAAGGTGCCATGACCTGCATGAATCCGCGGAACAATGGTCAAAAACTGCCGTTTACCGGGGAAAATAGATCGGCACAACAACGCATCACGTTTCGGTTACAAAGGTTGACCGACAAATTTTGTGGGGACGGAAGTCCTTGGCCCGCTGCGACCGTAGAAAAAAGCGCGAGGACAAAACATGTCCTCGCGACTCTTTTGTCGGGCTGGCGGGATTTGAACCCACGACCCCTTGACCCCCAGTCAAGTGCGCTACCAAGCTGCGCCACAGCCCGTATTTAGTTCGTCGCCGTGGCGACCTGTAGAACTATAGCGTACCCAAAGAGCAAGAAGCAAGCCGACAGGTATGCGCCACACCACAGTAATGGTGAGAATCGATGTCGGCCGTGGCAAGTGCCTGTGTCACGCGGAATCAACGAGTGGCACGAGCACCGCGCCGGCTTGCGCGGGTCTACACTGGACGGGTCCCTTCGAGTGCCCACCCTTCCCATCTGGAGGACTATCTACGTGTTGTCACGACGGCTTCTCACGTGCGGCGCAACACTGGCCTGCGCCGCGATGTCTCTGGCCATACCCGCGGCCTCACAGGATGTAGAGCTCAGCACATTGCCCGTCACCGCCAACGCGGCGCCCCCTGCTTCTTCACGCGTTTTTTCCGAACGCGCATCGTTGCAACCCCAGATTCACCCCGTGGCCGAACCCAACGCCACTGCCTCCCCCGCCGGCGATCACACCACGGGAACCTCGCACTCGAAAGGCACCACCCTCGGGGGCCTCGCGTCGATCGCAGCCGTTATCATCATCGCCGTGCCGGCCTGCATTGCCTACGCCATCTTCTACCGGCGAGCGCGCCGAGGCGTGCGCGATATGCCGAACTACACCGGCAGCAACGGCCCCCGGTACGGAGTGACGGGTCAGCCGCAAGGGACCGGGCCACAGAGCCAGTCATGGTACACGAGCTTCAGTCCGCCGTGGTCCTATAAGCACCCCGACGGCGGCGCTCACATGCCCGCCGAAACCGCTGCTCCCGGGCAGCCTGACGCCAACGCCTACGGTGCCGCCCCAGCTCAGGGACAGTTCTACGCCATGCCTACCGAGCACAGCCCCGCCTACGGCGTCCAACCCGGCGCCACCCAATCCTTCGGATACGGCACACAGGCTGGCCAGGTGCCCGCCTACGGCACTGACCCGACCGCGCAGCCAGCTCCGGGCGCTCCTGCTCCCGAGTGGGGAGCAGGCCCGGCCAACGGTCCTACTCGCCCGGGCAATTGACACCACTATCGATACAGCGATCCCTAGCCTTCGCGGGCAGCCAGGTCCTCATCGACGTAGGCCAGGATGGCCTCGCACACGCCAGCGACATCCAGTCCGGTCGAATCCACCGTCTCCACGCCGGGGGCGGCGGTCATGAACTCGGAGACCGCCGAGTCCGCCTTGTCACGCCCCTCCACCTGAGCGCGAACGATCTCCATGTGTTCCTCGGTCGCGTCCCCATACAGCTCCAGGGTCCGCCGGCGCAGGCGCGCCTCTTGGTCGGCCAGCAGCAGGATGCGCACGTCGGCGTCCGGGCACACGACGGTCGTAATGTCGCGCCCCTCGGCGATCATTCCGGAACCCTGCGCACGCGCCTCCATCATGCGGCGGCGCTGCTCGGTCGCCATCCACGCACGCACCTTCAGGTTCGTGGAAATGTGCTTGATCGCCAGGGCGATGCGAGGCTCGCGAATCTGCGCAGTCACCTCCGTATCGCCCACCCACACGTGCGGGTCCGCGGGATCGGATTGCAGCCGCAGGACCATCTCGTGTGCAGCCGCCGCGACCGCGTCGGTATCCTCCAAGTCGATGCCGCGCTCCATCACGTACCACGTGAGCGCCCGGTACATCGCGCCCGTGTCGAGGTACCCGATCCCCAGACGTGACGCCAGCTCCTTGGACACCGTGGACTTGCCCGAACCCGCAGGCCCGTCGATCGCAATGGTGATGCCAACGCGCGAGATCGCGTCCTGACGCATCGTGTCGTTCATCCGTTGTCTCCCTCGTCGAGGTTGTGTCAGTGGGTAATGAGTCGCCAGCCCCGCTCCTGCAGGTCGGCGACGCAGCGGTCGGCGACCGCCGGGTCAATCATGATGCGCGCGACGCCAGCCTGCGCACCGGCGGAGTGTTCGAGCACGAGGTCTTCGATGTTGATCGACGCCTCGCCAAGCTCGCTGAAGAGGCGCCCGAGAGCCCCCGGCTCATCGGGTATCAGTACCTCGACCTCGCGGTAGCGAGAGGGCGCTCCGCCGTGTTTGCCGGGGATACGTGCGACCCCCTGGTTGCCTGCGGTCATCACGCGATTGATCGCTCCCACGCTCCCCCCGCGCAGGGGCCCCAACTCGGCGGCCGCATCCAAGTGATGTAAGAGCTCGTCGAGGTCGGTGCGCAGCTCGCGCAGAATATGCGCTACGGGGCCAGCGTTGCCCGCGAGAATCGCCGTCCACAGCCGAGGATCCGACGCCGCAATGCGCGCAGTGTCCCGAAGGCCCTGTCCTGCCAGCCCGAGAGCCTGGGCAGGCGCGTCGATGAGGCGCGCTGCCAGCATCGAGGACACCAGCTGCGGAACGTGAGAGACCAACGCGACCGCATGGTCGTGCGTGCCCGCGTTCATCTCCAGGGGCACCGCGCCCACGTCCGTGGCAAGCGCACGAGCAGCCAACACAGCCCGCGGCCACGTCGACTCGTGGGCAACGATCACCCACGGGCGCCCGTAAAACAGGTCGGCGTCTGCGGCCCCGGCGCCGGAGCGCTCGCGGCCGGCCATCGGATGGGAGCCCACGTAACGCTGTGCCGCGTCCTCCAGGCCCCGATCCTCCAGGGTCGCCAGCACGTCGGCGACGACCGCGTCCTTGACGGATGCGACGTCGGTCACGATTGCCTCGGGAAAACGCACCAGCGAATCAACGATGACGCGATCGGCGACGTCGGGGGGAGTCGCAACAACGACGATGCGCGGAGCATCGTAGCCCACTGCGTCCACGCCAACATCGGCATAACCGACCCCGGCCTCGGCGATAACGTCGCCGAAGGGGACCCCCGCGCCCACGTCGGACGCCAAGCGCAGCGACGTCGGCGACGCATCCTCCAAGTAGACGCCCACTCCCCCAGCCCGCAGGGCCAGCCCGAGGGACGCGCCGAGGAGGCCTGACCCGATGATGAGCACCGGACCGACCGTCGACACGACGCGCGTCGGCGCGCCGTCCTGGGTGCTCACAGTCCGACGGCCCCGTACAGCGCAGTCAGGGCGTTACCCTTGACGCGGCGCATCGTCCCCTGCTTCAGGTGGTCCAAGGAGATCGGACCGAAGCCGGTGCGCACGAGCTCGCGGACCGGGTAACCCACGGCCTCCATCATGCGTCGCACGAGGCGGTTGCGGCCCTCGTGGACGACGATCTCGACGGTCGTGATGTCGCCGTAGGTGTCGACGATGCGGAAGGCATCGACCTTAATCGGGCCGTCCTCCAGCTCGATACCGTTCAAAAGCTTGCGCTTCACGCCCGGCTTGACCTCACCATGCAGGCGCGCGACGTAGGTCTTTCGGATCTCGTAGGAAGGGTGCGTCAAGCGATTCGCCAGCTCACCGTCGTTGGTCAGCAGCAGCAGCCCCGAGGTGTCGATGTCGAGTCGACCCACGTGGTAGAGGCGCTCGGGGTAGTCGGCGATAAGATCGGCGATGGTCGGGCGTCCTTCCGGGTCACTCATCGTGGACACGGTGCCGATCGGCTTGTTGACGGCGAGCACGATGTGCTTGGCCTCATCCAGGATCAGTCGTTCACCGTCAACGTGGATCACCTGGGTCGCGGGGTCCACCCGCACGCCCTGTGTGCGCACGACTTTACCGTCCACACTCACGCGACCATCCGCGATCATCTGTTCGGACGCGCGCCTGGAAGCGACGCCAGCCTGGGCGAGCACCTTTTGCAGGCGCACTCCGCCCTCGGTGTAGGGGTTAGCCCTCATAGTTCTTCCTCCAATTCATCCAGCGCGTCGGCGTCTGGCAGGTAGGGTGCCAACGGTACCAGTTCCGACAGGCTCGTTAATCCCATTTTCTCAAGAAATTCCCCGGTCGTGCCGTATAGGCGCGCCCCCGAGGATGTCACTCCGGTCTCTTCCACGAGGCCCCGGGCCACCAGCGTGCGCACGACGCCGTCGACGTTAACCCCGCGGATGCGGGCGATGCGGGCTCGTGACATCGGCTGACGGTAGGCGATGACCGCCAGGGTTTCGAGGGCGGCCTGGGATAGGCGTGCGTGAGACGAGCCAACGACAAAGCGCCCGACGAGGTCAGCGTAGGCGCGCGCGGAGTAGATGCGCCAGCCACCCGCCACTTCGCGCAGTTCGAAACCGCGGGGGCGGCCACCGCCGTCGCCGAGGTACTCGGACGCGAGGACATGCAGCTCATGCTCGACGTCCGCGACGCTCGCGCCGAGCGCGTGAGCAAGGTCGCAAGCAGCGACCGGCTCGGATGCCACCATGAGAATCGCTTCGATGGGGCCACTCAGCGGGTTCTCACTCATCGCCTCGTTCTCCTTGTGTCTCGATCGCCGCCTCGCTCGGCGACGAGGCCGTGGCCAAGTCCGCGTCACCGGTGCCCGTGTAGTCGTCCACGTCGATGTCAATGTTACCCTCGCTGCCGGTCCACGAAATCGTGAGCGTCCCGAGCGCATCTTCCTGACCAAACTCAACCACGCCTCGCCGGTACAGCTCTAACAGCGCGAGAAACCGAGACACAACGACCGCTCGCGTCGACGCATCCTCCACGAGTTCGTGGAACGTCATTCGCCGGGCGCGGGCAAGCATCGCGGAAACCAGGAGTGCCTGCTCGCGCACGGGGACGACGGGATCGTGCAGGTGGGCGACCTGAACCGTCGCAGTCGTGGACGACAACGCCTCGGCGGCCAGTCGCGCGAGCTCGTGGGGGCTCGTGCGCCAGCGCAGCTGCGGCAGGAGTGCGGCGAAGTGCGGCTCGAGGGGGACATCCCTGGCGACGTAGGAGCCGTACTCCCCCATGCGCTCGCCGATGTGTGTTGCCGCTTCCTTGAACGCCCGGTACTGCAAGAGCCTGGAAAACAGCAGGTCGCGCGCCTCCAGGTCGGCCTCGGAGGCATTGTCTTCCTCGTCGATCCGCGGCAGCAAGTGCGCCGCTTTCATATCCAGCAGGGTGGCCGCGACGACGAGAAACTCAGTCGTGCGGGACAGGTCCGGAGAGGCCTTCATGAAGGAAATAAACTCGTCCGTGACCTGCGCGAGCGCGACCTCGGTAATGTCGAGCTTCTTGCGTGCAATCAGTGAGAGGAGAAGATCGAAGGGCCCCTCGAAAACCGGGAGTGAGACAGCAAAGAGGTCGAACTCCCCCTGAACTTCGATCGCGTCAGGCGGCGTCGCCACGGGCGATGACTTCCCGCGCCAGTCGGCGATACGCGTGCGCCCCCGCGTGGTTGGGAGCATAGGAGATGATCGGCTCGGTGGCCACGGACGCGTCCGGGAACTTAATCGTGCGTCCGATGCGCGTGTCGAAGACGAGATCTCCGAACGCCTCCTGCAGTCGCTGAAGCACCTCTCGCGAATGGAGGGTGCGGGAATCGACCATCGTCGCCACGATGCCGTCGATCTTCAGTCGCGGGTTGATGCGATCGCGCACCGTTTCGATCGTCTCAACCAGCAGGGCGACGCCACGCAGCGCGAAAAACTCAGCCTCGACGGGCACGATGACGCCGTGCGCGGCAGTCAGGGCGTTGACCGCGAGCAAGCCGAGCGAGGGCTGGCAGTCGATCAGGATGACGTCGTAATCAGCCTCAACGTGGCGCAGGACTCGCGCCAGAGCGCTCTCGCGCGCCACCTCGTTGACGAGCTGAACCTCTGCGGCCGACAGGTCGATGTTCGCAGGGATGATGTCCAGGTTCTCCGTGGCCGTATGACACACGGTTGCACGCACGTCGGCCTTGGGATTCATCAGCAGCGTGTAGATCGTCTGCTCCATATCGAGAGCGTTGATCCCCAACCCCACCGACGCCGCTCCCTGCGGGTCGAAGTCGACGATGAGGACGCGGCGACCATACTCGGCCAGTGCGGCACCCAGGTTGATCGTGGTCGTCGTCTTACCGACGCCGCCCTTTTGATTACACATCGCGATCACACGTGCGGGTCCGTGGCCCGTCAGGGGCGCGGGCACGGGGAAATCGACCTGCTCGGCGGGCAGGTCGGGCGTCAGCGTCGGATGCGAATTCATGGTCACGGCTCCATCCTAGGTCATTGCCGGGCAATCTTGTCGGTGCCACGCGCCCGGGGGTGTGAGAGCGTAAAGACCTCCCGCAGAGCAGCGGCGGTCACCGCCGTATAGATCTGCGTCGTGGCCACCGAGGCGTGACCAAGCAACTCCTGGACCTCGCGCACGCTCGCCCCGCCCTCGAGCAGGTGAGTGGCGAAGGAATGCCGCAGCGTGTGCGGCGACACCGCCGCCTCGAGCTGCGCGGCCTCCGCGGCCCGACGGATCGCGGTCCACGCGCTCTGGCGCGAGAGCGGAGCACCACGAGAGTTGAGGAAGAACGCGGTCGTGCCACGGCCTCGCGCCGCCAAGACCGGACGGGCGCGGACCCGGTACGCCCAAAGCGCCTCGACTGCGAAGGATCCGACCGGGACGATTCGTTCCTTGCGTCCCTTGCCGAAAAGGCGAACCACCGGGACCTCGCCGTCAAGGTCGAGGTCATCGGCACTCAGGTTGACCGCCTCGGACACGCGCGCGCCCGTCGCATACAAAAGCTCCAGGAGAGCGCAGTCGCGCAGACCGATGGGCGAATCATCCGCGTGGGCAACATCGAGCAGGTGCCCCACCTCCTCGACTGTCAGAGCCTTGGGGAGGTGGCGCCCCGCTCGGGGCGCTCGCAGCTGGGCGGCAGGATCACTCCCTACAAGCCCTTCCGTGAGCGCATACTTGTGGAGGCCACGGATGGCGGCGGAGGATCGAGCAACCGACGAGGCTGCTGCCGGGTGGCCGGTCACGTCTCCCGATGCAAGCCGCATCGTGTAGTCCTCGATGTCACGCACACTCACCTCGGCGAGGCTCGCGACACCACGTTCTTCCAGATCACGAGCGTATCGCAGCGCGTCGCGCCGATAGTTAGAGACGGTGTGAGCCGACGCGCCCTTCTCCACGCGCAGATAATCCACCCACTCATTCACGAGGGCTTCCAGGGACGTCATGCAGTCAGAGTAAGCGAGATTTCGACAAATGTGCGCGATACCTATGCGCGTGCGCACATTTTCGCTAATATGTGACCCGGTAACCATTTCCCTACCCCGATGCTGGGGTCCAACAACGGCTGGAGGCCGACGTGACACTTCAATGGGACCATATCGATGACGACGCGGTGAAGGCCGCCAAGCTCCTCGCGGCGGACGCCGTCGAGCAGGCCGGATCGGGACACCCCGGCGCCGCCATCTCCCTCGCCCCCGCAGCATATCTGCTCTACAACAAGGTGATGAACGTCGATCCGGCCGATCCTCGTTGGATCGGCCGTGACCGTTTCATCCTGTCGGCGGGTCACTCCTCGCTGACCCAGTACGTCCAGCTCTACCTCACCGGCTTCGGCCTCGAGCTCGACGACGTCAAGAAGCTGCGCACCGCTGGCTCCCTGACTCCCGGCCACCCCGAGTACGGCCACACCAAGGGCGTCGAGATCACCACCGGCCCCCTGGGCACCGGTATCGCCTCGGCCGTCGGCTTCGCCATGAACGCACGCCGCGTCCACGGCCTGCTCGATCCGAAGACCCCGCTCGGCGAGTCGGTCTTCGACCACAACGTCTACGTCATCGCCGGCGACGGCTGCTTCCAAGAGGGCGTCTCCGCCGAGGCCTCGTCCCTGGCCGGCACCCAGGAGCTCGGAAACATCACCGTCATCTGGGACGACAACCACATCTCCATCGAAGACGACACCTCGATCGCCTTCAACGAAGACGTCCTGGCCCGCTACGAGGCCTACGGCTGGCACGTCCAGCGCGTCGACTGGCTCGGCGAGGACGGCTCCTACGAGGAGAACACCTCCGCCCTGAACGACGCCCTCGACGCCGCCAAGGCCGAGACGAAGAAGCCCTCGCTCATCGCGCTGCGCACCATCATCGGCTGGCCGACCCCCGGCAAGCAGAACACCGGCGGCATCCACGGCGCCAAGCTCGGCTCCGACGCCCTCAAGGGCCTGAAGGAAGCCCTGGGGGCGGACCCCGAGAAGATGTTCGACGTCGATGGAGCCCTCGTGGATGAGGTCCGCGCCCGCGCCGCAGCCCGCATCGCCGAGTACCGCAAGGATTGGGACGCCCGCTTCGAGGCGTGGAAGGCCGCCAACCCCGAAGGAGCCGCTCTGCTCGAGCGCCTCTCCGCCGGCCGCCTGCCCGAGGGCTGGGAAGCCGCGCTGCCGGTCTTCGAAGAGGGCAAGGCCTTGGCGACCCGCGCCGCCTCCGGCCAGGTCCTTAACGCCATCGCCCCCGTCCTGCCGGAACTGTGGGGCGGCTCGGCCGACCTCGCCGGCTCGAACAACACCTTCATGAAGGGCGAGCCTTCCTTCCTGCCCGCGCACCGCTCCTCCGGCGCTTTCAGCGGCGACGAGTTCGGCCGTAACCTCCACTTCGGCGTGCGCGAGTTCGCGATGGGTGCCGCTCTCAACGGCATCGCCGCCGACGGCTTCACCCGCGCCTACGGTGGCACCTTCTTCGTGTTCTCTGACTTCATGCGCGGCGCCGTGCGCCTGGCGGCACTCATGGACCTGCCGGTGACCTACGTGTGGACCCACGACTCCATCGGCGTTGGCGAGGACGGCCCGACCCACCAGCCGATCGAGCATCTTGCCTCCTACCGCGCGATCCCGAACCTCGCGGTCGTGCGTCCCGCGGACGCCGCCGAAACCGCGGCCTCCTGGAAGGCCATTCTCGAGCAGTCTCACCCGGCTGCGATCATCCTGTCGCGTCAGAACCTGCCCAACCCCGCTCGTGGTGAAGGCACCGGCCTGGCCACGACCGACAAGCTGAGCCGCGGCGCCTACGTGCTGGCCGACACCGAGGGCACCCCCGACGTGATCCTCATGGCCTCCGGCTCCGAGGTGCCCGTGGCCCTTGAGGCCCGCGAGGCCCTCGCCGCCGACGGCATCGCCGCCCGCGTCGTATCCGTGCCCTGCCTCGACTGGTTCGAGGCCCAGGACCGCGCCTACCGCGACGAGGTTCTGCCCCCGTCGGTGCGCGCCCGAGTCTCCGTCGAGGCGGGTCTGGCCCTGCCCTGGTACCGCTGGATCGGCGATGCCGGCCGCGCGGTGTCCATCGAGCACTTCGGCGCCTCGGCGCCGGGCGAGCTCCTCTTCAAGGAATACGGCATCGACGCCGAGCACGTCGCCGCCGCCGCGAAGGAATCCATCGAGGCCGCCCGCTCGTGACTTTCTAGTCACCTCATCGTAGAAGGGGCTGCTGGCGCGCGAGGGCGCGCCAGCAGCCCTATTCTCGTAGACATGTAGGGTCCTCGGTCCCGTTTCGCTTCCCCTGCGGGAGGAGCGTTCGGGCCCCGGCCTCGCCCCCACCCCCGAGCGAACGGAGCGACCACTCGTGACCACAGCGATCCCCACCCTGCGCGATTCGCAAGACCGCAGGCTGCCGCGCATTTCTCCGCCGTGCGGCCTGGTCATCTTCGGTATCACCGGCGACCTCGCACGCAAGAAGCTCCTGCCCGCCATCTACGACCTGGCCAACCGAGGCCTGCTTCATCCCGCGTTCTCCCTGACTGGATTCGCCCGACGCGACTGGAGCCCCCAGGACTTCGAGGAATACGTGCGCGGATCCATCGAGGCACACACCCGCACCGGCTTTAACGAGGGGACGTGGAACCAGCTGCGCTCGGGGCTGCGCTTCGTCTCGGGTACTTTTGATGACCCACAGGCCTACCGTCAGCTGGCCGACACCGTCGCCGAGCTCGACCGCGTGCGCGGCACCGGCGGCAACCACGCCTTCTACCTGTCGATCCCACCCTCCTATTTCCCAGTTGTCGCCAAGCACCTGTCCGACACGGGCCTGAACAAGCGCCAGGGCCGCGAGTGGCGCCGAGTTATCATCGAAAAGCCTTTCGGACACAACCTTCAGTCCGCGCGCGAGCTCTCCGACGTCATCTCGCAGATCTTCGACGAGCAGGACGTCTTCCGCATCGACCACTACCTGGGCAAGGAAACCGTCCAGAACATCATGGCGATGCGCTTTGCGAACGCCATGTTCGAACCCCTGTGGAAGGCGAACTACGTCGACTCCGTGCAGATCACGATGGCCGAGGACATCGGCATCGGCACGCGCGCGGGCTACTACGACGGCATCGGCGCGGCCCGCGACATCATCCAGAACCACCTGCTCCAGCTGATGGCGCTGACCGCCATGGAGGAGCCAGTCCACTTCACTCCCGAGGAAATCCGGGCGGAGAAGGAGAAGGTGCTCTCCGCGGTGCGTCTGCCCGAGGACCTCGCCATCGATACTGCTCGTGGACAGTACGCCGGCGGCTGGCAGGGCGGTGACCAGGTGCGCGGCTACCTCGAGGAGGACGGCATCCCCGCCGACTCGACCACCGAGACCTTCGCGGCGATCAAGCTCTTCGTGGACACACGCCGCTGGGCGGGCGTACCCTTCTACCTGCGCGCCGGCAAGCGCCTCGGCAAGCGCGTCACCGAGATCGCTGTCATCTTCAAGCGCTCTGCCCACGTGCCCTTCGGCAACTCCGAGCTCAGCGAGTCCGGCCAGAACGCGCTCGTCATCCGCGTCCAGCCGGACGAGGGTCTGACCCTCAAGCTCGGAGCGAAGGTTCCGGGCACGTCGATGCAGGTGCGTGACGTGACCATGGACTTCGCCTACGGCCACGCGTTCACCGAGGACTCGCCCGAGGCCTACGAGCGCCTCATCCTGGACGCGCTCGTCGGTTCCGCTCCCCTGTTCCCGCACCAGCACGAGGTCGAGGCCTCGTGGAAGATCCTCGACCCGATCCTGTCCTTCTGGGAGTCCCAGGGTCAGCCCGAGCCCTACGCTCCCGGCGCCTGGGGTCCCCAATCCGCGCACGACATGCTGGCCCGCGACGGCCGTTTCTGGAGGCTCCCGTGATCATCACCCTGAAGAACACCACGTCGGCCGAGGTCGCCTCCCGCATTGTGGAGCTGCGCGACGAGCGCGGTTCCGCCGCTCTGAGCCGTGTCCTCACGCTGCTCATCTGCGTGCCCGACATGATCGACGTCGACAACGCGATCGGGGTCTCCGACGCGGTCTCTCGTGAGCATCCCTGCCGCGTCATCGTCATCGTCGAGCCCGAGTCCACCGAGGGCACGGCGCGCCTGAACGCACAGATTCGCGTGGGCGACGCGGCGGGCCTGTCCGACATCATTATCCTCGAGCCTCGCGGCGAGGCTGCGTCAAACATCGACTCGCTCGTCATGCCGCTGCTCCAGTCGGATACGCCGGTTGTCACCTACTGGCCGGTCACCCCGCCCGCGAACCCGGGCACGCACCCGCTGGGGCGTCTCGCGGTCAAGCGCATCACCGACTCGCGTGCCACACAGTGTCCGATGGAGGCGCTGTCGGCTCTATCGGGGGTCTACACGCCGGGCGACACCGATCTGGCGTGGGCGGGCGTCACGCTGTGGCGGGCGCTGCTCGCGGCCGTCGCAGAGGACTTCGACCGCCTGCCGGCGTCGATCCGCGTCGCGGGTAACGCCACGCATCCCTCGCCCTTCCTCGTGGCCGCGTGGCTGCACCACCAGCTGGGCGTACCCGTTGAGCGCGTCGTCGACCCCGAGGCCCTCACGATCACGGACATCACGTTCTTCTTCGACGACGACACGACCGTCTCGCTGTCGCGTAGCGCCTCCTCGTCGGTCGCGCGCCTGTCGCGCCCCGGCCTCGAAGATCGCTCCGTGAACCTCGCGCGCCGCTCCGTGCAGGACTCCCTCATGGAGGATCTGCGTCGCATGGATCCGGACGTGTACTACGGTGAGCTGCTCACGACCGAACTGCCGCGCCTGGCCGCATGCTCTGAGGGTAAGTGACGATGGTGGCCGTCCACACGCTTGAAGTACTGCCGACCGTCGTGGAACTCAACGAAGCCGTGGGCCGTGCGTTCCTCGCTCGTCTGCGCGCGCTCGTCGACGAGGCCGGAGCCGGTTCTCGCGTCAACCTGGCCATCTCGGGTGGCGCGATCACGACGAGCCTGTTGCCCTCGTTGCTTCCATTTGTCAGCGAGGTCGACTGGTCCCGCGTGCGCGTGTGGCTGGTTGACGAGCGTTACGTGGCGTCCGGCGACGCGGATCGCAACGACGATCAGGCATGGGAGGGCTTCTTCCGCGCGGCCTCCGGCGTTGAGTTCGTCCGCATGCCGACCTCGGATGCATCCGCGCCTGGTGCCGGTTCTCTCGACGAAGCGACGGCAGCATTTGCTGCCACGTGGCGCGAGCTCATGGGTGAGCGTTCCTTCGACATCGCTTTGATCGGCATGGGACCCGACGGGCACATCTGCTCGCTCTTCCCGGGCCGCGTCGACATGGACGAGGCCTCCCCCATTCTGGCGATCCGCGATTCTCCCAAGCCGCCACCTGAGCGCATCACGGTATCGATGCCCGTCATGCGTGCGTGCCCCGAGGTGTGGCTGACGACTGCGGGTTCCGCGAAGGCAGATGCCCTCGGACGAGCCTTCGCGGGCGCATCACCCCTCGACATTCCGGTCGCGGGCGTCCTGACTCTCACGACGCGCGTCTACCTCGACGAGGCTGCAGCCGCGAAGATCGCGCAGGACTAACGTTTCACACCTATCCGCGCGGGCATACGTCGCCGTGCGGAACACGACATAGTCACTCGTCACCAGTGCGGCGTGCGTCCCCTCCCCTGAGCCTATCTACGCCATGCGATCGCGCGAGTACCTCAGCTTTTCCCACGTCATCGTCGAACGATCCTCAGGGGTGGTGGCCGTGTCGGGCACGGCGCGCGAGCGCAGGCGCAGGACAAGAAGAATAACGCGTTGCGGCACTGACGAAGTTCGCGATGCTACGACCACACAGCGATGGCCCCCAACCGAAGGTGGGGGCCACAGCGCGATGTCAATCGCGACGGCTCAGGAGCCGAACTTGACGAGAAGCGCGTAGCAGATGATGCAGACGACCCACACCAGCAGGGTTCCCAGCGTGATGCGGTTCAGGTTACGCTCGGCAACGCCGGAAGAGCCAGCGGAAGAAGAGATGCCGCCACCGAACATGTCCGACAGGCCACCGCCCTGTCCCTTATGCATCAGAATGGTCAGGGTCAGCAGGATGCTGGTCAGGAAGATCAGCACGGTCAGCACGTTGTTCAGAATCGTCACAGTCGGTCCAGTCTCTATCGCAGTCACGCCCGCATCACGGGCACATACACGATAAGTGTAACGGAGAATGACGGTGGGGCCAACCGGCACACCGGTTGGCCCCACCTCGCGTTCGCTCCGACCCGGCTTACGTGGCTGGGAGGGGTGAGCGCGTGACGGCTTCTCAGGCGTAGAACGTCGCCATGGCGGCGAAGGAGTCAGCCTTGAGGGAGGCGCCGCCGACGAGACCGCCGTCAACGTCGGGCTGAGCCATGAGCTCCTTGATGTTGTCGGGCTTGGCGGAGCCGCCGTAGAGGATGCGGGTGGACTCGGCGGTCTCGGCGCCGAAGTCCTCGGCCAGAGCGGCGCGGATGGCGCCGCACACTTCCTGGGCGTCCTCGGCGGAAGCCGTCTCGCCGGTGCCGATGGCCCAGATGGGCTCGTAGGCGATGACGATCTTCGCGACCTCTTCGGCCTTCCAGCCGGCGAGGGCGGCGCGGATCTGGCCGAGCACGAAGTCGACGTAGGTGCCGGCCTTGCGGACCTCGAGGGCCTCGCCGCAGCACAGGATCGGGGTCATGCCGGCGTCGAAGACCTTGCGGGCCTTGGCGCCGACGAGCTCGTCGGACTCGCCGTGGTACTCGCGACGCTCGGAGTGGCCCATGACCACGTAGGAGACGCCGAGCTTGGTCAGCATGTCGGTGGAGATTTCGCCGGTGTAGGCGCCGTTGTCGTGGATCGACACGTCCTGGGCACCGTACTTGATGCGCAGATCGTCGGCATCAACGATGGTCTGGACGGTGCGGATGTCGGTGAACGGCGGAATAACCAGGACCTCGCACTTGGAGTAGTCGTGTCCCGCGTCGGACAGCGCCATCGCCAGGCCCTGGACGAGGTGGTTGGCCTCGAGGTGATCGAGGTTCATCTTCCAGTTGCCGGCCATCAGAGGGGTACGTGCCATGAGTCAGTCCTCCAGAACTGCGATGCCGGGCAGAACCTTGCCCTCGAGGAGTTCGAGGGAGGCGCCGCCGCCAGTGGAAATGTGGGAGAAGGTGTCCTCGTCGAAGCCGAGAAGGCGCACGGCCGCGGCGGAGTCGCCACCGCCGATGACGGAGAACATGGAGCCCGTGGAGAGGGCTTCGGCGACCGCGCGGGTGCCGCCGGAGAATGCGTCGAATTCGAAGACGCCCATGGGGCCGTTCCAGGCCACGGTCTTCGCGCCTGCGAGCTTCTCGGCGAAGAGCTTCTGCGACTCGGGGCCGATGTCCAGACCCATTTGGTCATCGGGGATCGCGTCAGACTTCACGACGGTCGCGGGGGCATCGGGGGCGAATTCGGGGGCGACGACGGTGTCGACGGGCAGGATCAGGTCGACGCCGCGCTCAGCGGCCTCGGCGATGTAGCCCTTGACGGTTTCGATCTGGTCTTCCTCGAGGAGGGACTTGCCCACCGAGTAGCCCTGAGCGGCCAGGAAGGTGTAGGCCATGCCGCCGCCGATGAAGAGCATGTCAGCCTTCTTCAGCAGGTTGGCGATGACGCCGAGCTTGTCGGAGACCTTGGAGCCGCCGAGGACGACGCCGTAGGGGCGCTCGGGGTCGCCGGTCACCTTGGACAGGGACTCGATCTCCTTGAGGACGAGCAGGCCGGCGGCCGAGGGCAGCAGCTTGGCGATGTCGTAGACGGAGGCCTGCTTGCGGTGGACGACGCCGAAGCCGTCGGAGACGAAGGCGTCGCCGAGCTTGGCGTACTCGCGGGCCAGCTCCTCGCGCTCTTCGTCGACCTTGGAGGTCTCACGCGCGTCGTAGCGGACGTTCTCGAGCAGGGCGATCTCGCCCTCACCCAGGGCGGCGACGGTCTCGGTGGCCGACGGGCCAACGACGTCGGAGGCCAGCGTGACCTTCACGCCGGACAGCTCGGCGAGGCGCGTGGCGACGGGGGCCAGCGAGAAAGCGGGATCGACCTGACCCTTGGGGCGGCCGAGGTGGGCCATGATGACGACCTTGGCACCGGCGTCGGTGAGGGTCTTGAGGGTCGGCAGCGCCGCGCGGATACGGCCGTCGTCGGTGATGACGCCGTCCTTGAGCGGAACGTTGAAGTCGGAGCGGACGAGGACGCGCTTGCCGCGCAGGTCGCCCAGGGTGGAGATGGTCCTCACGAGGAGTCCTTTCGGTCTGAAGGCGGTGGCGATGTACGAGATGCCCGTGCACGAGCGTGCACGGGCATCTCGCTGATCAGCTCATGGCTGGTGTTTCAGCGGTGTGCTCAGGCGAGCTTGGAGCCGACGAGGGCGGTGAGGCGAACGAGAGCGTTCGAGTAGCCCCACTCGTTGTCGTACCAGGACAGGACCTTGACGAGGTTGCCGATGACCTTGGTCTCGGTGGCGTCGAAGATCGAGGTGTGCGGGTCGCCCACGATGTCGGTGGAGACGATCGGATCCTCGGTGTACTTCAGAACACCCTTGAGCTCACCCTCAGCGGCGGCCTTCACGGCAGCCTTGACGGCCTCGACGGAGACCTCCTTCTTCGCGATGAAGGTGAGGTCGGTCAGGGAGCCGGTCGGGGTGGGGACGCGGACGGCGAGGCCATCGAACTTGCCCTCGAGCGCGGGCAGAACCAGGGCAACAGCCTGGGCAGCACCGGTCTTGGTGGGGATCATGTTCAGGGCCGCGGCGCGGGCGCGACGCAGATCCTTGTGGGGGGCGTCGAGGACGCGCTGATCGCCCGTGTAGGAGTGGATGGTGGTCATGATGCCGCGCTCGATGCCGAAGTTCTCCTCGAGAACCTTGGCGAGGGGGGCGAGGCAGTTGGTCGTGCAGGAGGCGTTCGACACGATGTTCATCGTGGCGTTGTCGTAGTCAGCCTCGTTCACGCCCATGACGAAGGTGCCGTCGACGTTCTTCGCGGGGGCGGAGATGACAACCTTCTTGGCACCACCATCGAGGTGAGCCTTGGCCTTCTCGCCGTCGGTGAAGAAGCCGGTGGACTCGACGACAACCTCGACGCCGAGCTCGCCCCAGGGCAGGTCGGCGGGGTTGCGCTGAGCGAGCACCTTGATGTGCTTGCCGTCGACGATGATGCCCTCGTCGTCGTAGGAAACCTCACCCTGGAAGCGGCCCGTGATCGAGTCGTACTTCAGCAGGTGAGCGAGGGTCTTGTTGTCGGTCAGGTCGTTCACGGCGACGATCTCGATATCCGCGCCCTGCTCGAGGGCGGCGCGGAAGAAGTTACGGCCGATGCGGCCGAAGCCGTTGATGCCAACGCGGGTGG
>ERZ772930.118-NODE-118-length-29536-cov-14.8777_pt1 | contig 29536 bp, 24 predicted proteins | sample MGYA00511685_ERZ772930 | MGnify/ENA primary metagenome ERZ772930 (study PRJEB29015, sample SAMEA2738053) | human oral metagenome | biome: human oral; feature: human-associated habitat; material: saliva | place: China | collected 2226 ... | reverse complement strand
AGAGGGGGGAGTCTTCTTCCACGGGCCTGCTCGTCGGTATCGGCGCCGCCATCGCGCTCCTCCTCCTGGTCGGGACAGGCGCCCTGGTCGTGGCCCTGCGCCGCAAGAAGTAACAGCACACCCACCGCGGACCGGGACTCTGGTACTAGCCCGGCGGCTCCGTGAGTGGGCCTCCTGACCGACGATGAAAGGGAGGAATGATGGCTCGTGATAGTTGGGTGTGGGTGGAGGCGTGTTGTGCCACCTGATCCGTGTCGAGATCCCGACCTGGGGAGCGTCGATCACTTCCAGCACCACGCGCCCGTGGAGTTGTGCGATCACCCCGCGTCCAGGGCAGCCAGCAAGGCGACCACAGGGCTCTCAATCGCGCATTAGACCAGAGGTGCACCGAGCGACCGAGATCATGTGGAAACCCTCCAACCCAACCAGTAGATCACAACGCTCAAGCGAAGCAGAGCAGCAGGTAGTGGTGGGACATCGCCCGAGGTGTTTTGACGATCGCGGGGGTAGCAGTCCGCTCGTCGTCAAGGTTCTTAACCTCTACCCGCAACCCCCGACCAGCACCAGCTCACCCACACTCAACTCGGAAGATCCCATATACTTGTAGGAGAACTATCTTCCACCGGTAAGGCACCCCATGGCAACGACGCCCGCCCGCGCATCCCTGCGCGCCCTCACGATGGCCCTCAGCGTGTCCCTCGCCCTCATCGCGCTGCCCGCACAGGCGCGCGCCGATGACGGGGGAGAGGCCGCGCCGCAATCCGCTGCAGGGGCCTCCACCGCGGCCCAGTCCGCCCCGCAGGCCGCGCCGTCCGACCCTCCCAGCCCCGAGGCCGCGCCCGAGGCCACCGCCCCCAGCGCGAGCGACCAGGACCGGGGCGCCCAGGCCTCGTCGGTGGCGAACGAACCCCCGACCGTTGGCGCCGCCGACGAGACGGGACAAGGAGCGTGGCTGCGCGACTCAATCGGCTGGTGGTGGCGCCGCCACGACGGCACCTACCCGACGGGCAGCTGGGCGAGCATCGCCGGTTCGCGCTACTTCTTCGATCAACGCGGCTACATGGCTACCGGCTGGCTGCGTGACGGCGCCGACTGGTTCTTCCTTTCTCCCTCCGGAGCGCTCGTCGGCGGCTGGCTGAAAGACGGGGGAGAATGGTACTACCTCGACCCGAACACGGGTGTGATGCGCACGGGCATGACCGCGGTGGATGGTACCTGGTACTACCTGGGGTCCTCGGGCGCGATGCGCACCGGCTGGGCGCGCCTGGCCGACGGATGGCACTACTTCGCGTCCAACGGTGCACAGATCGGCGGCTGGCTGAAAGACGGGGGAGACTGGTACTACCTCGACCCGAACACGGGTGTGATGCGCACCGAGCCCTTGGAGCTGGGCGGGCGCCACTACGAGTTCAACGCCTCGGGCGCATGGCGCGGGTACGAGGCGCCGGCCGGCTACCTCCAGCCCACCGACCACATCACCGGGCTCGGGGGCGAGACCAACACCCTGACGTGGGGCATGAACGGCGTCAAGGTCCGCATCGTGCAGCAGCGCCTCGGCCTGTGGCACGCCACCAAGCTCGCCAGCGTCGACGCGGCCTTCGTCTCCGCCGTCACAAACTTCCAGCGACGCGCGGGCCTGAGCCCGACCGGCGTCGTCGACCGAGCCACCTGGGACGCCATGGACACCGGATACCCCTGGACCGTCGACCAGTACCAGGCCAGCCCGCTGCCCCTCACCGCAACGCGTAACGAGCGCGTCGAAGCGCTCATCGGATACGCGTGGAACCAGACCGGCTCGTCCTACACGTGGGGAGGCGCCGGCCCCTACAACCTCGGATTCGACTGCTCCGGCCTCGTCCTCCAATCCCTGTACGCCGCGGGTCTCGACCCCCAGCCCATCACCGTCATCAAGCACGGGTGGCCCGACTACCGCACGTCCCAGGAACTCTACGCCTACCCATACTTCCAGCACGTGCCGCTCGCCGCTCGACAGCGCGGAGACCTCATCTTCTACACGAGCGGCGGTATCGTCACGCACGTGTCCATCTACCTGGGCGACGACATGATTGTCCACACCGACTGGATGGGCCGCCCCGCGCGTATGGACCACATCACCGCCAGCTACGGGTGGGCCAACATGACCCCCGACGTCGTGCGCCCCCTCCCGTAGGGACACCACGCAAACGGGTCGGCCCCGCAAAGGGACCGACCCGAAGAGGGACGAGGCAGGCCTGCCGCCCGCCCTATCCGCGCTTCTTGAAGCGGCGCGCCACTCGGGCGGGGGCTGTGGCCGCGCTGCGCAGCGACGTCCCGAGCGTCGGCTTGTCATCCAGCTGGCGACGCAGGGCGCTGACCTCCTGACGCAGCTCGTGTACCTCCTTATGCAGGGCAGTCATCGTATTCAACATGTTGACGTGCACCAGGTTGAGCGAGGAATGCATCCCGGACTCCACTCGCGAAAGCTCCTCGCGAGTGCGCCGGTAGTACTCCGCAGTGAGCAACGCCTGGCCCAGGTGCGGAGACGAGGGGTCCTCCGTCGCCAGCGTCGCCCGCAGGTAACGATCGCGGATATGCAGGTTGTCCCACGTGTGCAGATACGCGTCCGTCACGATCGAATTACCCAGAGACGGATCCAACGTGTCACGGTGATGCCAGTAGGCCAGCGGCCCCTCATCAATAAAACCGACCGGGGAATCGGCGAGCAGACGCAGGTTGAAATCCCAATCCGCTTGCGTCTGCAGGGAACCATCCCAGTGGCCCACGCGGTCAGCGACCTCGCGGCGAATCAGCTGAGAGATCGGCGGTGTGTAGTTCTCCACCATCATGTCGACGAGGGAGAGTCCGTACATGTCCGTTGACAGGACCTCGCGCTCAATCTCGGTGCAGGTTCCATCCGCACGCACGCGCTCACGGATGATCTCGCAGCGCGTCGCGACGCCCCCGGCGGCCGGATGCTCGTCCAGGTAGGCGACCGTGCGAGCCAGGAAGTCCGGGTGCCAGGAATCGTCGTCATCATGGACCGCGTAGTAGGGGTGACGCGAGGCCTGCAGGCCGGAGTCAAGGGCAGCCTCCCTGCCCTTCGACACCTCGTTGGTGACCACCTGAATCTTCGCGCGCAGGTCCGGGTCCTGGGCGGCGACCACCGAAGCAACCTCGGCCTCGTCCCCGGCGTCATTGACGACAACGACCTCGTAGTCCGTGAAACTCTGCGAGCCAATCGAACCCAGGGCTCGGGCGAGCATCGCCGGGCGATTGCGCGTGCGGACGACGACGGTGACTGTGGCGCTCATTCGGTTTCTTCCTTCTCGCGGACGGTGGTGGTTGTGGGCTCGGGCGTCGACACCGCAGGCGACGCGAGTGCCTCGCGCGCGACGGGAACGTCCGCGTCCTCGGCGTCGCGCATGCGCGGGCCGATCAGGTAAGCGCCCGCCATGAGGGCCAGGGCGTAACCCAGCGACGCGATGAGCCACAGGGTCATCGGAGTGATCGGGGCGCCCGCCCACCACCACTCGATATTTCCGTTTAGGTTACCCGGCGCGATCCATCCCATGTGGCGGATCGACAGCAGGCCGGTGACGTAGCGGGCAATCGTCGTGTGCATCGCCACCGCGTCAACGACGCTGAGGAAGAACACGAAAATAGTCAGCTGCCCCTTCGTGATCGAGGAGTTCTTACGGCTCGAGGCCAACCAGATGACGAGCCAGGTGCCCAGAAGGGGCAGCGCGTAGCGCGAGTGGTAGCCGCCAATGTTGGGGAAGGTCGGCGGAGTCGCAATAAGCAGCGGGATACCCGCCATCGCGCCGAAGGTCACGAAGGCTGCCAGGGCCTTGCGCCAGCTCATCGCGCGCGCGCCGAAGAAGATGACGGCGCCCAGGACAAGGAGCCCGATGATCGTCGTGTAGCCGGGCAGGGGAGTGTCACGCCACCCCGGACCCGAGTTGAGGCCGACGAATCCGGCGAAGTACTCGGGCAGGTAGCGGATGTTCATGATCGCGATCTCGATGCGTTCACGCAGGGTCACCGAGGCCTCGGACTGGGCGATGTGGCCGGACTGGCCGGAGCCGAGCATGCACCACACGCCGATGACACTCAGCACCGTGGCAATACCGATCTCGGGCAGGTGACGGCGCCCGGCCGCCAGGATCAGGATTCCCAAGGAGGCGACGAAGACGTAGAAGGCGGCGTCACCTCGGGACCCGTAGCACAGCAGCGCGGCGAAGGCCGCAATGCCGAGGAGCGTCCAGCGGCGCCACCCCTGGGACTGCAGCGACGAGTAAAGGGCGGCGCCGTAGCTGAAGACGCCGGTGATCGCCCACGATGACGGGTTGTTTGAGGCGATGAAGTACAGGCCCATCGGCGTCCACGCGACGAGGGCCGCCAGGAGCACGCTGAAGCGCACCGGCCGCGTCGACAGGGCCGTGATCGCGCCGATGAGGAGGATCGCTATTGCGACGTTGATGGAGCGCATGATCCACACCGAGCGTTCGACGCTGTGCCCGGCAAAGAGGTGATGGAACTGGTAGAAGCCGTAGGGGTACTGCCCGTCGTTGTAACGGTAGGACGGGGCGAGGGTGTCGTCCGAGTAGTCGACAATGCACGCGTGCGAGCGGTCGGGGCTGAAGGCCTCGCACTGCGCGTGAGAGGTGGTGATGGGCGCCATGACATACAGGTCGCCGTCGATGGTGGTCGTCTCGCAGGAGGATTCGATGGGACGCGGGCACCACGTGGACACCAGGTGGTAGTCGTCGTCGGGGGAGGAGCCCGGGGGAGAGGCGAAAACCCATCCCGCGCTAACGGCGAGCACGCCGAGGACGACGACGAGCAGGGCGAGCGGTCGGGCCGCCGAAGCGACGAAACGATCCCGCAGGGGAGCAAGGTGGTCGGCGAGCGCGCGTGCCATGGAGTGAACCAATCTGTTTCGGACGGATACTCATAATTTACACGAGTCCCGCGCGCTGGGGTCGGCGCGAAGCCGAGGCTGACTTAGAAGACGACCGGCCAGTGGGGCATGCAGGTCGTGAGCGTGCCGTGGGCGCTCGTGGCCTCGGCGAGGGCCTGCTCGTAGGCGGGGTTCGCGGCCGGCTTCTCGCCGCGTTTGAGGGCCTCCTGCGCGGCCGCCTGGTCGAGGTATTCGGGGATGGCACCCGAATCGAGGGCGGCATTGCGGTCCACGTAGACGTCGAGGGCCGCCAGGGCCTCGTGCGCGATTTCGTCGGTCGCTGCTGAGCTGAGCTGAGCGGCGTAGTCGTTGCGCAGGGTCGCTGCGAAGGCCTCCCACGCCTGGTGACGCTCGTCTGCGGTGGTTTCGCCGGCGCGCCGTGAGGCGACGGTGGAGTACGCCTGGCCAGTCGCGGAGGAGGCCAGGGCCTCGGTGAAGACGGCGTCCATGGCGGCGCAGCCGGGGGAAGCGGCGCGCAGGGTCGGCATGGAGGAGTTCGCCGGCTGCCCGGGGTCGCCTGGGGACACGGACGCTACGGGCACAGACTGGTCGGACTGGGCGGAGTCGGTGACGTGGCACGAGGCCGTGGCCAGTGCGCACAGCGCGAGGAGGAGAGACGCGGGGACGAAGCGAGTCACGAAGAGTCCTTTTTCGTTGGGGATGCGTCCAATGTAGCAGCGCGGTGGGGCAGTATTGGGACCTCGCGCGTGGCGAATAGTGACGTATCCGACGAGGCCGTGGGGGACGCGGGGCAGGTTTGGCGTAAATGTGCGGCATAATGGTGGGCAGGAAACCGGTGAAAACCACCCTCGGACGCCCACGGGCGCGCAAAGGAGAATACCCATGAAGATCGTTGTGACCGGCGGCGCCGGCTTCATCGGAGCGAATTTCGTTCACACGCTGCTGGAGGACCACCCGGACGTCGACGTCGTCGTCCTGGACAAGTTCACCTACGCGGGCAACCGCGCGTCCCTGACCGACATCCCCGCCGATCTGGCCGCGCGCCTGAGTGTCGTCGAGGGTGACATTGCGGACGCCGACCTCGTCGACGGCGTTGTTGCAGGCGCGGACGCGGTGGTTCACTTCGCGGCCGAGTCGCATAACGACAACTCGCTGCTGGACCCCTCGCCCTTCATTCAGACGAACCTGGTGGGTACCTTCACCCTGCTGGAGGCCGTGCGCCGCCACAAGGTGCGCTTCCACCACATCTCCACGGACGAGGTCTACGGCGACCTCGAGCTGGACGATCCCGCGAAGTTCACCCCCACCACGCCCTACAACCCCTCCTCGCCCTACTCCTCGTCCAAGGCGGGTTCGGACATGCTGGTGCGCGCGTGGGTGCGTTCCTTCGGTGTGGAGGCCACGATCTCGAACTGCTCGAACAACTACGGCCCCTACCAGCACATCGAGAAGTTCATCCCCCGCATGATCACGAACCGCCTGCGCGGCGTGCGCCCCCGCCTGTACGGCGACGGCCTGAACGTGCGCGACTGGATCCACGTGCGCGACCACAACACGGCCGTGTGGGACATCCTCATGAAGGGCCGCATCGGCGAGACCTACCTGATCGGCGCGGACGGGGAGACCAACAACCGCGACGTCGTGGCCATCCTCAACGAGCTGATGGGCTTTGCCCCCGACGATTTCGATCACGTCAACGACCGCCCGGGCCACGACCTGCGCTACGCGATCGACAACTCCAAGCTCGTCACCGAGCTCGGTTGGGAGCCGCGTTTCACCAACTTCCGCGACGGCCTGGCTGACACGATCACCTGGTACACCGAGAACGAGGCCTGGTGGGCTCCCCTCAAGGAGGCCGTCGAGGCGAAGTACGCTGCCGAAGGACACTGAGTCATTGGGTAGCGTGACCCGAGACGACAGTGGGCCTCGTCCCCGCGTCACCGTCCTCATGGCCACCTACAACGGGATGGCCGAGGGCGGGGCGTGGCTCGACGAACAGGTGGACTCCGTGCTCGCCCAGGTGGGCGTGGACGTGTCCCTCGTCGTCTCCGACGATGCGTCGACGGACGCGACGCGCTCCCACTTGGAGGAGCGCGCCGCGGCCGACCCTCGTATCACCGTGTTGCCCCAGCGAGACGGAACCCCCGGCGTGACGGGCAACTTCCTGCATCTCTTTACGACCCACCCCTTCGACGGGTCCTTCGTCGCCTTCACCGACCAGGATGACGTCTGGCATGAGGATAAGCTGGCCACCCAGCTTGCCCTCATGGCCGCTACGGGGGCGGACGTCGTCTCTTCCAACGTAATCTCGTTTGAGTCGCTGCCCGGCGGGGGCGTGGGGGAGCGTCGCCTGATTCGTAAGTCGCAGCCGCTGCGCGACTGGGATTTCCTTTTCGAGGCTGCCGGCCCCGGGTCGACATACGTGTTTTCTCCCGAGGCGCACCGAGCGCTCGTCGGCGTGCTCGCGCGGCTCGACTACAGCCAGATCGGCGTGCACGACTGGTATGTCTACGCCCTCGCACGCGCGATCGGCCTGACCTGGGTGATCGGTGAGGAGCCGACCCTGGAGTATCGTCAGCACGGCGGTAATGTCCAGGGGGCAAACTCCGGCGCGGGTGCTCGCGACGCGCGCATGGAGAAGCTGCGCAACGGCTTCTATCGTGACCAGTTCATCCGCACGTGTCGCGCGGCGCTGGCCGTGGGCACTTTTGATGCCCCGCGTCGCATTGAGCTCGCTGCGATCCTGCGCGAGCTCCAGGCCGACGGGCAGTGTGCCCGCCTGCGCTTCGCCCTGCGCTGGTCGCAGATTAGGCGCGACCGCCTCGAGGGCCTCAAGCTCGCGGCCGCTCGTGTCCTGCGCGTCTGGTAGGCGCTAGCGGGCGTAGGTGACCAGTCCGCCGTCCACGGCTTCCGTGGCCAGGATGCGGGGGAGCTGATCGGGTGAGACCTTGCCAGGGTCGATGATGACCACGCTGCGTCCCTCCATCCACTGATCGAGCACCTGTCCTGCCCCGGTGTGTCCCTCCCACAGGAGGGCGACGCGCGACCCGCTGACCCCCGCCGGTGCGCGTAGGCCCGCCAAGGCCTCGTCCCTCGCGCTGGGGAGAATCTCCGGGGTGTCCACGATGAGGGCGTCGGGCGCCATGGCGATCTCCGCCAGGGCGTCCACGGCTCCGTCGAGTTCCTCATGCCAGGCGAAGGACAGGTAAGCGTGGGGCTGAGCGAGCACGTGGGCGCCGGCCGCTAGTGCCTCCCGTGCCTCCGTTCCCAGAGAATTGGTCACATAAAGGTCGCCGGGCAGGGGGCGTCGCGTGTCGAGGAGTTCCCATCCCATTGCCCGCGCGGCGATCTGCCAGAGCGCGTCCTGCCACGGCTGAAGGGACGTGTAGATGCGGGTTGGTATCGGTTCGTCGGACCCAAAGAGGTCGGTGGCGAGCTCGTTTGTCAGGTAATTGGCGATCTTGGAGAGCCATCGGCTGACCACCGGTCCTCCCAGTTCAACTCTTTCCTGGCCATACTGGGTGAGAGCAGGTCCTGACCATTCGTTAATCACGTTAACAAGGGTGGTGAGCCTCGTCATATTATTTGTCGCAAAATCGCTCATAGTCATGAGTATATCGAAGGTCCCAGGCTTTCCAAGTACTGGGTAACTGTGAAGTCGTTACAAAACTGCAAGGATCTACCGGGGGGTCAGGTGCTACTCTAAAGGTCTCAATAACGCGAAACCGCTTGACTTCCTGCAATGACACGCGTGTAATTCTCGTATTGATCGATTCGTTATAAGGAGTCTCCGCATGTGGAACATCTTCGGTGACGGACCCCTCGAGTGGTCCGAGGACGCCGATGCGGCGCTGTATGCCCGCGTTGACGGCCCCCTTGCGTGGCAGCAGCACGCACTGTGCGCGCAGACGGATCCCGAAGCATTTTTCCCCGAAAAGGGCGGCTCCACTCGCGAAGCCAAGGCCGTTTGTCAGGCCTGCCAGGTGCGCGAGGATTGCCTCGAGTATGCGCTCGCCAACGATGAGCGTTTCGGCATCTGGGGCGGTATGTCCGAGCGCGAGAGGCGGCGCCTGCGCCGTATGGCCGGTTGAGTCCCACTTCGTGCGCCGTCGGCGCGATCCTCGTCACGCGAGGGGACGCGCCGCTCACCCAGTCCGCACTTCGGGCCATCGATGCACAATCGATGGCCCCGGATTCCCTGACCATTATTGACGTCGCCGGACGTCACGTCACTCCTTTCCCCGCCGACCGCGTCCCCGAGGGGGCCGAGCTCGTGCGCGTGGGGCGCGCACGAACCCTCGGCGACGCCATCCGACGCGCGCAGGCGCAGGGAGGCGCGTTTGCCTCCGCCCAGTGGTGGTGGATACTCCACGACGACTGCGCGCCCGAGCCCGAATGCCTGAGCGAACTAGTCCAGGCAGCCGCCGTCGGTAAAACTGTCGGCGCGGTCGGAGTTAAGCAGCTGAGCTGGGACGGGGAGCGCCTCCTCGAACTTGGCATTTTCGCGACCTCCAGTGCCCGTCGCCTCGAACGCATCGGCGAAGAGGAAATCGACCAGGGCCAGTACGACGGCACGACCGACGTGCTCGGCGTCGGAACCGTCGGCATGCTCCTGCGCGCCGAGGCTTACCGGGACGTCGACGGCTTTGATCCAGCACTCGGTCCCTTCGGCGACGGACTCGATATGGGGCGCCGCCTCCACCTCGCCGGCTACCGCGTCATCGTCGCCCCGCGTGCCCGCGTGCGTCACGCCCGTGCCTCCCTCACCCCCGCCCTCGAGCCCGCAGCGGCCTCGGAGCCGACCACGTCCGCCGATCCCGCCGAGGCACATTCCCTGCTCGAGGCCGAACAAGCCAAATCCTTCCGTCGGCGTCGCTTCGCGCAGATGTACAACTGGTGCAAGGCAACCCCGGCGCTCATTCTTCCCTTCCTGGCTGCCTGGCTCCTCGTATGGACGCCCGCCCGCGCCCTCGGGCGCATCATGACCGGCCGTTCATATCTGGCCATCCCGGAAATTGCCGCGCTGATCTCGTTGATGGGCGCGACCCCGCGCCTGCTCGCCGGGCGCGCCAAAGCCGCCCACACCCGCACCGTTCCGCGCTCCGCACTGCGCTCCCTCGAGGTGACGCCCGCGTCGCTGCGCAAGGAACCGGCCCGCGTTGACGAGGACGAGCACGGCGAACGCATCGACCCACTCATCGTCGCCTCAATGCGTCGTTACCGTCTTCGCTCGGCGTCCACGGCCGTTGGCCTCCTCGTCCTAACCTCGATCCTGGCGGCCCTCCAGTGGTGGGGGTCGAGCAGCGGACTCGTTGGCGGCGCGTGGGTCTCGCTGCCCGCTTCATGGACCGACCTGTGGAACGCCGCGTGGTCCGGATGGATCCCCGGCGGCGACGGATACGCCGGGGGCGCCGACCCCCTGACGATCCTTCTGGCCCTGCTGAGCGCACCCGCAGCGCCCCTGGGAGTCACGCCCGGCGCCGTCGCGACCTTCCTGCTTGTCGCTTCCTCGCCCTTGGCCGCGATGGCTGCGTGGGTACCCACTCGCTCCCTGAGTTCGTCGCTGCGGGTCCGATTCCTGGTCTCCCTGGCCTGGGCGCTCGCACCCGCCCTCCTGATGAGCGCGACGCACGGCGTCCTGGCCGGCGTGCTCGCCCATGTGGCACTGCCGATAGTGGCGGCCTACTGTGCGCCCGATGCTCGTCCGCTTCGCGTGGACGGCGCATCCGGCGTCACCGATGCACCCGTTCACCCGCGCGGCGCGAATGGCGGCTGCGCGGCCCTGGCGATTCTCGTCCTCGCCTGTTGCGCGCCCATCGCCGTGGTGCCGTGCCTCCTCGCCGTCGTGTGGCGCTCGCGCCGGCGTGCCCTCGTCGCGCTTCCCGCCGCCCTCGTGTGCGCCCCCACCTACGTCTCCGTCCTCGCTCAGCCCTCGGCGTGGCCGGCCTTCCTCTCAACGACCGGTGGTGTGCACGCCTACACGCGCGCCCCCTCGTGGCTGGCCCTGATCGGCCTGCCGGCCGCCCCCCAAAGTGTCCTCGAGGGGGGCGTGCTGGGCGCTCTTGGCGCTAGCGTCCTCCTCCTCGCGGTCCTCGCCGTCGCGCGTCACCGCTCGCGCTCACTCGGTGCCCTCGCGTGCGCCGCGCTCGTGGCCGCCGCAGCCGGGTGGGCTGCCTCGCACGTCGGCGTCGGCCTCGACGGCGCCTGGGTGGCCCCGGCCTGGACGTCCCCGGCTCTGTCCCTGGCCTACGGCTTCCTGCTCCTGTGTGCAGCTCGCGTCGGCCAGGCGATCTCGACTGACGAGGCCGTGGCCGCGTGGGACGGCCCCCGCTCCCTCGCGCTGCGCGCTTCTGGGGCCCTCGGCGCGCTCGCCCTCCTCGCTGTGGGCGCCACGCAGGCTACGGCTGCCTTCGCGGCCCGCGGCGACGCCTCCCAGACCCCGACCTACGTGCTCGCCCAGCGCGAGACGATCTCGCCGATGGGGACGCCCATCGTCTCGGCGGTCGCCTCCCAGGCCCAGCGTTCGCCTCGCGCCGGACGCATCCTCGTCCTGGACGGCGATCCCACCAACGGGACGGTCGACGCCTCCCTGTGGCGCGGTACCGGTGTGTCCCTGACGGACTCCTCTCCCTCCGTGCGCGCGCTCGCCCTCGCGCAGGCCCGGCGCGGCGCGGCCACGGGCACGCTGAGCGACCCGGCCACGGCCTCGCTCGCGCAGGCCGCCTACACGCTGGTCGTCTACCCCGACGACGCCACCGTGGACGTCCTCGCCGCCCACGACGTTGACACGATCCTTGTTCCCCTTGGAGCCAGCGGTGCCCAGGCTCTCGCCTTCGGCCTCGACCGAGCGGCCGGACTGGAGAAGGTCGGCGACACCAACTCCGGCACGGTGTGGCGCGTGCGCCCCGACGCGACCACGCCCTCGCGCGTGCGCGTCGAATCCCCCGCAGGGGGCACCAGCCCCGTGGGCGCCTCCCAGCTTCGCGTCGACGGCGACGTTAACGCCATCGGCACCCTCGTCCTGGCCGAACGGGCCGACTCGGGCTGGCACGCCTTCGTCGACGGCGTTCCCCTGGCCGCCACCGAACCGGTCGACGGGTGGGCCCAGGCCTTCGACATGCCCGCTGCCGGCCACCTCACCGTCACCTACGGCGCCTGGTGGACTATTCCCTGGCGCATCGGCTCGGGCGTCTGCCTGGTCATCGCAGCGGCCAGCGCCCTATCCGTGTGGAGGAAGAGATGAACGTGCCCCGGATTGCGTCCCTGGGCGCCGTCGCGGCCGCCGCGCTTGGAGCCGTTGTCCTCGCGTCGGGCTCCCTGCTGATCGACTCCGCTCCCACAAGCATCGACGGAATCCCCCAGAGCGCCCATCCCTCGCAGGTCCAGCTCGCGTGCCCCTCCGGCCTCGTCGACCCCTTCAAGACGACGAACGTCGCGACCGCGACCACCTGGTCCTCCCTATCGCGCACCCCGATCAGTCCGGCCCCCGCTTCCGTGACCGGCAACGGCGGCGTCATTCCGACTGCTCTGACCCTCGCGGGGCAGGGCGGCGGTGAACTCGCCGGGCTTAGCGCCGTCGGATGCGCCGCCCCGCGCACCTCCCAGTGGATCGCCACGGGCGCCACCACCTCCGGCGCAGACATGGTCCTGATCCTGTCCAACCCCGGTCCCACCGCCTCGGTCGTGAGCGTCGACGGCTACGGAGCGACCGGCCCCCTGAACGCCGCCCCGCGTCAGGTGACCGTCGCCGCCGGGACCACCGTGTCAGTGCTGCTGGCCGGATGGTTCCCCGACGAGAACTCCCTCGCGGTTCACGTGCAGGCTGACGGTGGAGGAATCGCCGCCTGGGCCCAGGCCTCGCTCATGAACGGAGAGATCCCCCAGGGCACGACGCTGGCCTCGGCAGTCGTCCCGGCGACCACCCAGACGATCCTCGGAGTCGACCCCTCGGGAACCTCCCTCCTGCGCCTGGTCGCCCCCTCGGGCGAAGCACACGTGAGCGTGTCCGTCGCGGACTCCGACGGCGTGCACCCCCTCGGCGGCGGGCAAGCGACGGTGGCCGAGGGCAGCACCCTCGAGATGCCCCTCGACGGCGCCTCCAAGGACTCCACGCCGATCGCCCTCATTGTGACCTCTGATCGGGAGATCGTCGCACAGACGACCACGATCACGCTGGGCGCCCCGTGGGCCGAACGCGCGAACGCGTGGATCATGCGCTCGAGCGCCACGCCCGCCACCTCGCTGACGCAGGCGGACATCCCCGGCCGACGAGGCCTGGAGTCCATGGCGACCCAGGTGCTGTCCGCCTCGCCGATCCGCGACACGTCCGTGGCGACGGACTCCGGGGTGAGCGCGACGCGCGCCAGCCTGCTGCTCTACGCACCCCCCATCGACGCCGAGGACCCCCAGCGAGGCAGCGACGCGCAGTCCGCGGCGCCCGCGCCCACGGCGACTCCGAACATCTGGGCCTCACCCTCACCCGCAGCAACGACGGCACAGTCCGGTGACCAGGGCACCGCCCAATCCACCGGCACCAGCCCCTCCACCCCCGGAGCGCTCACGGTGAGCGTCGGTGGACGCGCCGTGTCGATCGCCCCCGGAGTGCCCACCCTCGTCGAGCTACCCGAGGAAGCCGCTCAGATCAGCGCCGCTTCCCCCATCCAAGCCGCCGTCGTCATCTCCGCGGACACGGCCGTCGGGCGCATGACCACGACCTGGAACGTGGGCACCGAAGGCATCAGCGCGGTGAGCGGGTCCATCCGCACCAACAACTGACGAGGCACCCACGCGCCCAGATCGCCTTCGATCAGCGAGGCGGCTCGCGCAACAATGCCGCCGCCTCAGCGCATCGCATCATCAATCTCATCCGGCGGCAGCGCCAGGATATGACTGATCCGCTCCACCAGGACCCGGCGCGTCACCGCGCCCACCTCCTCGGGCGGACAGCGCAGCGTAATGGGCAGGCGATACACGACAATCCGGTCGTGCAGGCCCCGGCGTCGATCCGCCGGAAAGATGCGGGCCACGACGACGTTGTGAGACTCCCAAGAGGCGGGATTCGACGGGGGAACGTCCTCGACCGCGAACTCGATTGTCGCGACCTGCGGCCAGCGGCCAATCAGCTCCGACACGAGCTCGCCGACCATCAGATCAAAGTCCTCCCGGCGCGTGCGCCAGGCTGGAGTTCCCGGGAAAAAGAGGGGACCGCGAGGACCGCGACCATGCCGGTCGCGGCTCGAAACATGGCGTCGGCTCGCAAACACCCCACCAGGGTAGGTCCACGGTGTGCTGGAGCGCGCGATGCGGGCACAGAGTGTCGTACTCTTAGGGGCGTGATTGCCCAACGACACTGCTCGAAGCCCGGCTGCTCAACCGTCGCCGTCGCAACCCTCACCTACGATTACCGTGACTCCACGGTCGTCGTTGGCCCCCTCGCCACCGTCGCTGACCCCAACTCCTACGATCTATGCGACGAACACGCGCAGAACCTGAAGGCACCCCTGGGCTGGCAGGTGGTGCGCCTGGCCACCACCTTCGAGCCCGCACCGCCCTCGGGCGACGACCTCGCGGCCCTCGTCGACGCCGTCCGCAGGGTCGCCCAAGAGGCCCAGCAGGCCCCGGCCTCGGCCCCCGACGCGCGCGCTGCGCGCAACGGTCCCTACGGGTCGGCGCGCTCCGTGGGAAGCCCCGACACCTCCAGCCCCCTGGATCCCTCCAGCCCCTATGCGCGCAGACGCGCCCAATTCACCGTCGTCGACGGCGAGGAGGGGGCCGACCAGGACTGAGCGCTACAGGCCGAAGCGGGGCTTTGTCGCCTCGTGGAAGCGCTGCGCGCCCCGCTGGCGCCGCTCGATCTCGCGCGTCCACTCCCGATCCCTGCGTGCCACCAGCACGGCGGCAATCACAAGCTCAGGGTGAAGCCCCTCGGGCAGGGGAGTCTGGACGCGCCGCGACAGGCGCTGCGCGAGCGAGGCCGCGACCTGGCCGCGCAGCTGCCTGTCGATGGATCGGTTCGTGCCCAGGAATGCGCGGGCCTCGGCGACAAGCTCATCGTCCAGGGGCAGGATCGTCGCGGTGGCAGCCCACGCCTCAAGCCCCGGAGGCATCACGAGGGGCGGATAGAAGACCGCGGAGCCCTGCGAACACACCATCGTTCCGGCCGCCAGGTCACCCAGGCGCTTGCCCTTGGAACTCAAAAACTCCGCGGCGAGGGCGATGGCCCCGAGGCTCATCCAGTTGTCCACGATCCCCACCCCGACGCGAACCGCGCTGTGGCGTGCCGTGATCGGGCCGCCGTCGTCGCGCACGACGCGCAGGTTCATCGCCCACTTACCCAGTGACCGTCCGCCGGTGGCGACCTCGACCGCGAAGGGGACGAAGAACAGGGTGGCCGATATGAGGGCAATGAGGAAGATACGCAGAGCCGACTCCGAGTTACCCGACCAGGTTTTAAAAGCTACCAACAAAATGATGAGCATGGCCCCCGCATACGTCGTGCCGTCGATCGTGGCGGAGGCGATCCTCTCCATCGGGGAGGCGGGAGTGACGTCCAGCGTCACCGCCTCACCGGTGCGGACGTAATCATTGTGAAAGTCGCTCGACTCGATGCGTTGCGCGCTCATATGTGACACGCTAGTCCAATGGACATCGACGTGCTGCGGGTGAGCGGAAAAAACCAGTGGAAACGCCTCGACGAGCTGACGCGCGCCCGTTCGCTGAGTGGAGAAGAGATCGATGAACTCGATCGCCTCTACCGCAGCGCCACCACTGACCTGGCGCGCGTGCGCACGGTCAGCCCCGACCCCGACGTCATCGCCGAGCTCTCCCGCATCCTGTCCGCCGCCCGAGGACGTCTGGCGGGCACCGGCGGCCTCACGGGCGCGGTCATCGCCCGCTTCTTTGTTGTCTCCCTCCCCCTGGCGCTGTACCGCATCCGTTGGGCGATCCTGGGGGTGATGGCTGTTTTCATCCTGCTGAGCGCGATCCAAGCCCACTACCTGATGGTCACACCCGACGCCATGAACGAGCTGGGCAGCCCTGAGAGGCTGCGCAACTACGCGCAAACCGACTTCGTCGAGTACTACAGCCAGGACACGCACGCGGAATTTGGCATGTCCGTGTGGGCGAACAACGCCTGGATTGCGCTGCGAGGCATCGTCACCGGCATCACCGGTTTCTACCCGCTCAGGATGCTGTGGGCCAATGCCGTCTCCTTGGGAACCTCCGCAGCGGTCGTCATCACCTACGGGGGAGCGTGGCACTTCTTCCGTTTCATCCTGCCCCACGGGGTTCCCGAGCTGACGGCGGTGTTTATATCGATCGCGGCCGGGCTGCGGATCTTCTGGGCGCTCTTGGTGCCCGGTCCCGCGACGCGATTCCAGGCCATTGGGCAGGCGGCACGATCCGCGATGACCGTGGCGGTGGGCTGCGCGATCCTGCTAGCGGGCAGTGGTTTCCTGGAGGGCTTTGTGACGCCCTCCAACCTGCCCGACGCCGTAAAGATTTCCCTGGGCGTCCTCCTGACGGCTGCGAGCTGGGCCTACATCCTCATCCTCGGGCGCCGCGCCGATCGTGCCGGGCAGAGCTCCGACGTCGGCACTGACGCGGGCTACTATCAGCCGGTCTCCGGCTAGGCCTCTACTCTGCTCCTAGAGGCGCCCGCTCTTCTTCAGCTCGATGTAGCGGTCAGCGGTGCGTGCGGGCAGCAGGTCGGCGGAGGCCTGGAGCGTGAGGGCGCCGGCGAGGCGCACATCGGCAGCCCCCGCCTCGTCCGAGCGCTGGGAGAGGGCCGCGGAGGCCGCCAAGAAGACCTCCTCGGCGTCCGCGCGGCCGCGGCGCGCGCGCAGCTCGTCCGGGTCGGTCGCCGAGGCCACGAGCACCGTGTGGCGCTCGGTCAGACGCGACAGTGCCTCTGTGAACTCGGTGTCCATGCCCGCGGGTGGGATCTTGGTGGCGATGACGACGAAAGCCGAGTGATGCACCGTCCGTTCGACTGTGGCCGCGACCTGAGCCCAGTCGGTCACGTCCAGGCGCGCAGAGATGTCCGTGAAAGCCTGCGCAAGCGTCTCGATGATCTTGGGGCCGCGCACGCCGGAGACGCGGGCGCGCACGCGCGAATCCGCGGCCACGACGTGGACTTTGTCGCCCGCTCGATCGGCGAGAGCGGCCAGGAGAAACGCCGTCTCAATGGAGGAATCCAGGCGCGGCGCACAGCCCAGGGCGATGGAATCCACTTCCATGCGCTCGGGGGCACCCAGCAGCGCCGACGCGGCGCGCCCGCAGTCTACGACGATGACGACGTGCCGGTCGCGTTCGGGACGCCACTGGCGCACCATGAGCTCTGGGGCGCGCGCCGAGGCCCTCCAGTCGATGTCGCGGGGGTCGTCGCCCAGGACATAGGCGCGCAGCGAATCGAACTCCGTTCCGGCACCGCGCAGCGTCGTCGGGGTGGTGCCCTCCAGCTCGTGCAGTCGGGCCAAGCGCGAGGGCAGCAGGACGCGCGCCTTGAATTCGGGCAGGACCGACAGCGTCAGGGGCGCCGCGATGGATACCTGGCGCGCGCCCAGGTGCAGCGGCCCCCAGGACCGGATCGTGACCACGTCCGCGTGACGGGTTCCGCGGCGCGTCGGCGACAGCGTCGTGGTGATCTTCTCGGAGGCTCGCCCACCGATGCTCACGCGGCGGCGCGGCGGCGAGGGGTGCAGGGAGGGAGGCCACGCGTCGCGCACGTCCAGGCTCATGCGCCGCTTCGTCGTGTTGGACAGGCGTAGCGTGGCCGTCGTGGTCTGGTCGGCGCGGATTGGGCCGGTCACCTCTCGTCTCAGACGCAGGGTGCGGGGTGAGGGGGCAGCGAGTGCGTCGAGCGCGCAGGTGGCGACGACGATGCCAAACCAGGCCCACGCGAAGGCCCGTGAGGGGGCGAACGCGAGCGGGACGAGCCCGACGAGGACGAGGAGCGCGCTGCGCGCCGAGACGATCATGGATGCCTCAGCGGGGGACGGGGGTCGCCGCCAGGACACCCGAGACGACGTCGGTAGCCGTGATGCCCTCGAGGTTAGCCTCGGCACGCAGCCCCAGGCGGTGCGCGAGGGTCACGGGCGCCATCGTCTTGACGTCGTCGGGGGTGACGAAGCCTCGGCCCTGCAGGAAGGCCCAGACGCGCGAGGTACGCAGCAGGGCGGTGGCGCCACGCGGGGAGACACCGAGGCGAACAGCGGGGGAGGTGCGCGTCGCGCGGCACACGTCGACCAGGTAGGCCATGACGGCGGGCGCGATCTCGACGCGCGAGGCGGCCTCGTGGGCGGCGTGGATGTCTGTTGCACCCGCGACTGGCCGGATGCCGGCCTCGGCCAGGGACATGGGGTTAAAGCCCGCCTGATGGCGCGCGACGATGTCAATCTCCGCCTCGCGCGAGGGCAAGGGCAGCTCGAGCTTGACGAGGAAGCGGTCCAGCTGGGCCTCGGGCAGCGGGTAGGTGCCCTCGTACTCGACGGGGTTCTGGGTCGCGATCACCATGAAGGGGTCGGGCAGGGCGCGGGTCGCGCCGTCGATGGAGACGGTGTGTTCCTCCATGGATTCCAGGAGCGCGGACTGGGTCTTGGGGGGTGTGCGGTTGATTTCGTCGGCGAGGAGGAGATTCGTGAAGACGGGGCCTTCACGGAAGACAAACTCGGAGCGCCCCGCGTCCCACACCATCGAGCCGGTGATGTCGGCGGGCATCAGGTCGGGGGTGAACTGGATACGCGCCATCTCGACGTCGAGGGCGCGCGAGAGCGTGCGCACCAGGAGAGTCTTGGCGACGCCAGGGACGCCCTCCAGCAGAGCGTGCCCGCCCGCGACGAGGGCGACGATGAGGCCTGTGATCGCGCCGTCCTGGCCGACGACGGCCTTGCCGATTTCGGCCTTGAGCGCCAGGAGAGCACCCTGCGTGTTCTTCTCGGAATCGTTCAGGGACCTGCCCGACCAGCCTTCGCCCGTGGGGGCGGTGAACGCGGTCGGTGTCCCCTGGATGGGCGCGCCCTGGTTGGCGCCGCCTCGGGGTGCGTACCCGCCGGGAGGGGCCGCGGGGGCCGCCCCCATGGGACCGTATTGCGGGCTGGGCGTGGGGCCGGGGATGGGGCTAGTCATGGCGAATCTCCTTCTCGAGGGCGTCGAGGTCGTTGGCGAGTCGGACGAGTTCCGCTTCGGTGCTCGGGGGAGGCCCCCACAGCGTCGTCTCGTAGCGGGAGGGGGGCAGGCCTCGCTGGTTGATGGCGCGAACCAGCGCGTCGCGGTCGGCGCTGTGCGGGACCCCGAGCGTGGAGGCGATGGCCGAGGCCGTGGCGGAGCGCAGGGCCGTGGCCGCGTGCGCGTAGGAGCGCTGGGATCGCATGAGTCGCGCCTTACCGACGAGGGTCTCCGCCGCCGGAACCTCGACGGGCAGGCGCTCTGGTGTCAGGGGGCCGAGGCGCTTGCCGCGCGCCATGGCCGCCAGCAGGAAGGCACCGATCATCATGAGGAACGCGGGGGCCAGGTAGGGCGACTCGATGAGCGTGGTCTCCTCTTCCGACAGGGATTCGTCGGTGGTGGCGACGTACCAGGCGACCTTGTGGGTGCGGCCGATCGCGTTGAGGGCGAGCGCGGCGTTTCCCTCGTCCAGGATCGCGCGGTTGCGCACGCGCACCGAGTCGGGGATAACGGCGCGGAACCCGCCCGCGTCGGAACGCTCCGCGTAGGCGAACTCATGCCCGTCGGCGGTGAAGCACAGCTGCCACCCGGAGGCGTCTCCCGAGACCGTGTACTGGGAGGACGTCAGGGATCGCGCGCGGTTGGCCGCCTCGGAGGAACATCCAGGCGGGGTTCGCACGGAGTCTTTCCACACGCGCGAGGTGGTGAGCCCGTTCAGGTAGGAGGGAGAAGACCCGTATTCCTGCTCGAGCCCGATGTAGACGACGTTGGCCCGAGTGATGACCCCACCTCGCACCGAGGGAGACATGCGGGAGGGAAAGACGACAACGAGGGTCGTGTCCTCGTCCACCGTCATTGCCTCCCGCGCGGAGACCTCGCGCACCGAGACTCCGTGGCGCTCCAGCACCTGCGCCAGGGCGCGCGCCCCGTCTCCCAGAGGGTTGCGTATGCCCACAGGCGTGGAGTCAAAGCCTGCGCGAGGAAGAAGAGCAATCCCCACGCACACGAGGAGGAGGAAGGTGACAATCAAGATCGCCGGACGCGCCGCGCTCGCGCGTTCGCGCGCCGTCGGGCTCACGATGCGGACCTGCGCGGCTTTCATGCGTCCTCCTGGGCCCGTCGGCACGCATCCAGCACACGAGGCGTGAGCTCGCGCAGAGCGTCCACGTCCTCACGCGACACGGAGGCGTGGCCGTAGCGGACGCGGTCGAAAGTGCGGGCGTGGTGCCCGAGCTGTTGGCCGTACTCGGCGGCGAGTCGCGTCGCCGCGTCCGCGGCTTCCTTCGCCGTCAGGCCGGGCGTCGAGGAGACGACCTCAGTGGTGTCCAGCCCCAGGACCAGCAGGCGGTAGGACCACACGTAGGCCAGGTTCCAGTCCTGGGCCGCCACGGCCTCGTCCAGGGATGCGCGCACGTCCTCCTCGGTGGTCTCCTCCTCGAAGACGGAGTGCGAAGCGCGCGAACGCAGGCGAATCGGATTGAGGATCACCGCGATAACGATGGCCGCGAGCGCGATGATCCCCAGGATCATGATGACCAGCGAGATCGGAGGCGCGCCGGTGCCACTCCACGAGGTGGCATCCTCAAGTCCTTTGAAAAAGGACTTAATGAAGCGCGCGATGGGGTTTGAGTCGGAGTTATATTCCGCGCGCGACAATTCCTCGCTCAGCCAGGACTGAGCCTCGTCGTTGTCGGGCGTCAGGGGAGCGCCGCACGCGAACACGTGAGTCAACCCCCTTAGCCCTGGGAGGCCTGTGCGAGCACGAGGGCAAAGTTCTCCTTGCGGATCTTCTGGTCCACGTACATGAGCGTCTGATACGCCGACATGATCGGCACCACGAGGGAGTAGATGAGGGTCTGCAGGCCCGCGAGGACGACGATGAGCACGATGATGCCCCACAGAGAGTTAGGGTCGTCGAAGGAACCGGAGCTCAGGAACGCGAAGCCGAGGCCCATGAAGATACTGCTGATCAGCGTGCTGATGATGTTGACGATCACGCCGCACACGACGCCGATGAGGAGCACCCGGCCGAGCGTCGTCCAGAAGGCGCCGGCGGTCAGGGCCCACGAGCGTTTGAGGGACTGGACGGGGCCCTTGTGCTCGAGGACCGCGCAAATCGGAGCGTACAGGAAACGGACGGTCAGTGAGTAGGCCGCCAGCATGAGGGGGAATCCGATGAGGAACATGAGGCCGGCGAGCGAATCCGCGATGTCGGATTCGACGCTCCAGATCAGCGTGGTCACGAAGCCGACGGCCCACAGGATCATGGGGATGGCGAGGACGAGGAAGAGGAGGAAGGTCGTCCCGATCATCGACAGGAGGCGGCCCTTGACCATGGACCAGGCCTGGCCGAAGGTGATCTTCTTGCCGATCACCATCTGTGAGACCGTCGCGGACAAGACGCCGTTGAGCAATGCTCCTCCGAAGAAAGTCGCCAGGAAGAAGACCACGTAGCCCAGGAGGAGGGAGATCAGGGACAGGGAGGACGCGGCGAGGAGGCTATCGCTTGAGGCTTGCGGGTCAGATGTGGACTCGGTCAGCGAGATGAGCGAGTAGAAGGGCATGAAACTCGCCAGGCCATTTGCGAGCGCCACGATCGTCATGATGAGGACCGTGAAGCCGAAGAGGACCTTGGGGTTGCCGCGCAGCGCCGCGAATGAGCCGCTCATCAGGTCCGAGAGCGTCAGGGGGCGCAGAGGGATGATACCGGGCTTAGCGGCCCATGCCCAGGCGCTCGACTGGCTGTAGCCGGAGGCGCCCGGCCCCCCTCCGGGCTGCGGCTGCCCGAGCTGAGGGGCGGGGCCGGGAGGAAAGGTCTGTGCGCCGGGTGAGGTGAAGCCGGGCTGAGCGGGCTGTGGTGCCGGTGCGCCGGGGGCAGTGAAGCCGGGCTGAGCGGGTTGAGCGGGCTGTGGTGCCGGTGCGCCGGGTGCGGTGAAGCCGGGCTGAGCGGGTTGAGCGGGCTGTGGTGCCGGTGCGCCGGGTGCGGTGAAGCCGGGCTGAGCGGGCTGTGGTGCCGGTGCGCCGGGTGCGGTGAAGCCGGGTTGAACGGGTTGAGTGTCTTGCGGAACCGGCTGCTTGGCCTGCCCCTGGGTGGAGTCGGTCGGATCGGGCGATGCCCACGGCGAACTCATCACTGCCTCCAGCTTCTCGGTGTTGTTCCAGTCTCAATCCTGCCATAGCCGCGGATGGGGTGACACCTCTAATCGGTGAGAAAATGCGGCGTCGCTGGGCGAATCTCCTGCAACCGTGACGAATTCGTGACACTATCGTGACATGAGTTCGCGCATCCTCGTCGTCGACGACGACGTCGCCCTGGCCGAGATGATCGGCATCGTCCTCGAGAACGAGGGCTTTCGCGTCGCCTTTTGTGCCGACGGTTCCCAGGCGCTGACTCATTTTCAGGAGAACAACCCGGACTTGGTCCTTCTCGACGTGATGCTGCCCGGCATGGACGGCTTCGACGTGTGCCGGGCGATCCGTCGTGTCTCCGACGCGCCGATCGTTATGTTGACCGCCCGTTCTGATACCTCGGACGTCGTGACGGGTCTCGAGGCGGGTGCTGACGACTACGTCCCCAAGCCTTTCAAGCCCAAGGAACTCGTCGCCCGCGTGCGTGCGCGACTGCGCGGCCGCGAGGACGCCCAGGTCGACGAGGGGCTGACTCTGCAAGACATGACGATCGACGTCGCCGGCCACATCGTCAAGCGCGCAGGCCGCGTCATCGCGCTGACCCCCCTCGAATTCGACCTGCTCGCCACGCTGGCGCGCTCACCGTGGAAGGTCTTCTCCCGCGAGGAGCTCCTCGAACAGGTGTGGGGCTACCGTCACGCCGCCGACACCAGGCTCGTGAACGTCCACGTGCAACGCCTGCGCTCCAAGATTGAACGCGACCCGGAAAAGCCCGAGCTGGTCGTCACCGTCCGCGGAGTGGGCTACCGTGCCGGCGCGGGAGCGTAAACGCCCCTTGCGGCGCCTCACCGGGGCCGTGACCTCGTCGAGGCCGTGGACATTCCTGCGTTCCTCGCAGATCGTTCACCGCATCCGCCATTCCCTCTCAGCTAAGCTCGCCGTCGCTATCACGCTCTCGGCCCTCGTGATTCTCCTGGTGTTTGGCATCATCGTGGCCTCCCAACTGCGTTCCTCGATGTTCGAGACCCGCAAGGACGCGATCCTGGCGGACGCGTCGCTGCGCTTCTCGTCGGCTCAATCCGTTTTCTCCTCCTCGACAGCCACCTCCCCCGATCAGGTCCAAGAGTCCGCGCGCGGCGCCCTGACCTCCCTCAAGGCCTCGGCTGCCGGCGCGGGCGCGACCAACGTGGCCCTCCTGCGCTCGGAGGGGTCCACGGCCTCGTTGCGCATCAACCAGATCGAGGATGAGCAGATGCGCGGGCTGATCACGCCGCAGATGCGCGAGGCCGTGGCTCAGGGAGGCGCCCAGTGGCAGTCCGTGGGCATCAAGGCCTCCGACTCCGACAAGGTTTCTCCCGGCATCCTCGTGGGCACCCAGGTTCAGCTGCCGCGCGCGGGCACCCACGAGCTCTACATCCTCTACTCCCTGGCCGCCGACCAGCGTCAGGTCGATGTCGTCCTGCGCGTCCTCGTCCTGTCCGCCCTGCCGATCATCGTCGCCCTGCCCATCGGCGTGTTTGCTCTGCTGCATCGCCTCCTCCTGCCCGTGCGCCTGACCGTCTCTGCCGCTACGAAGGCAGCGGAGGGGAACCTGGATGTGCGCGTCGAGGTCCACGGCGCCGACGAGATGGCTGCGCTGGGGCGCGCCTTCAACGCGATGACCTCCTCCCTTCAGGACACGATCTCGCGCTACGACGAGCTGGCCAAGCTCCAGCAGCGCTTCGTCTCCGACGTCTCCCACGAGCTGCGCACCCCGCTGACCACCATCCGCATGGCTGAGGACATCGTGTGGGACAACCGAGAGGACCTGCCCGCGCACGCCCGCCGCTCCGCCGAACTCCTGCACGACCAGACCGAACGCATGGAACAGATGCTCGCGGACCTGCTCGAAATCTCGCGCTACGACGCCGCCAGCGCACTCCTGGACGCGGAGGAACGAGACCTGCGCCCGATCGTGACCCGCGTCGTCGAGGGCTGCTCCGAGCTCGCTCAACGCCAGGGAGTCCAGATCGAGGTCGTGGCTCCCAGCCGGGCCGCCGCAGAGATCGACGAGCGCCGCATCGAGCGCGTCATCCGTAACCTCGTCGTCAACGCCATCGAGCACGCGGATGGAACTCGGGTGACCATCACGGTGGCAACCAGCGCCACGGACGTGGCCTGCCGCGTGCGTGACCGAGGCGTGGGCATGACCCAGGAGGTGGCCGACCACGTCTTCGACCGCTTCTACCGGGCGGACACGGCGCGCGCTCGCACGACGGGCGGCACGGGCCTTGGGCTGGCCATTGCGACGGAGGACGTGGCGATCCACGGAGGCCGACTCCAAGCCTACGGCGAGCCGGGCAAGGGAGCCTCGTTCCTGATGACCCTGCCCAAGCGCGCCGGAAGCGAGATCGCCAGCCGGCCGCTGAGACTGTGGGAGGACGAATGAGGAGACATCTCGCCCTGATCGCGTGCGCCGCGTTGGCGCTTGCGGGCTGCGCGTCGCTGCCCACCTCCTCGCCGCCCGCGCCCTTCGACGTGTCCGCGCGCGACGGCAGCGGCATCCAGTTTTCGGCGGAGGGACCCTCGGACGGGTCGGACGCAGCGACCCTCGTGTCGGACTTCCTGCTCGCGTGCGCCGCGGGACCCCAGGACGATTACGCGACCGCACGCCTGTTCCTGACGGCGGCCTCGGCGCGCTCCTGGCAGCCCGAAGCCGAGATCCTCGTCTACGACACGGACACGGCGCCCGCCGTCAGCGCGACCTCGGAGAACGCCTCGCGCTCCGAGGTGACGGTCTCCGTCCTGGGGGTGGCGAGCATCGACCAGGCGGGCGTGCTCACGCGTTCGAACGGGGCGACAGTCTCGCGCACCTTCACCCTCGTGCGCGAGGATGGGCAGTGGCGCATCGACGCTCCCGAGAACATGATCGTCATCAGCCGGGCGGCCCTGACGGCCTCGTACACGCTCGCGAACCTGTTTTTCCCGAGCACCGATGGTACTGACCTGGTCGCGGACCCGCGCTGGTACCCCTCCAGGCGCCTGGCCTCCCACCTGCTCGCGGGCCTCGTCGACGGGCCGCGAGCCTCCCTCAACCCCGTGGTCGCGAATGCGATTCCGGCGGGGGCGACGCTGCCCTCCCACGGCGTGGAGGTGACCGACGGGGTGGCTCGCGTCGAGTTGAACGCCTCCATGCCCCCCAGCGAGGCCGCGCGCGAGAGCCTTCAGTGGGAGCTGACGCGCACTCTCACCCAGGCCGCCGACGTCTCGCAGGTGAGTGTGTCCCTGACGGGAGAGGTCATGGAGGTGGCGGCCGTGCCGATGCCGCCCTCGTACTCCCTCGATACCTTGGTGGGCGCGGGGCCCTCGGGTGTGGGCATCGTGTCGGCCTCGGGCGTGGCGCCCCGCGCCGTCGCCACCGATGCCTCGAATCCGACCGCCTCGCCCCTCGACTCCTCCCTGGTGGCCTGGAGCGGCGCCGACGGTGTCTACGCGGAGCACGCCGGGACGACGGTGGCCTTTCTGCCGGGCTATGCCCCGCTGGGGCCCTCGATTGACCGCTACGGCTGGGTGTGGGGGCCAGCCACGTCCGCCTCGACGCTGAGCGTGGGCGGGGGAGCGGATGGTGGGTTCGACGTGGCCGTCGAATCGGAGAGTGCGGGGCAGATCCGCGCGGTGCGGGTTTCGCCCGACGGTTCGCGTGTCCTGGTGATCCGAGGGGCGACGCCGAGCGCGTGGGTGGGCGTCGTAGAGCGGGGCCCCGGTGGGCGGCCGCAGGCGGTGCGATCCCTGGAGCAGGTGTTCCTCGATGGCAGTGTCGTCGACGCTTCGTGGACGACTTCGACGGGCTTTGTCGTCGCCGTGCGCGGGGGCGCCGATGAGGGCGATCAGCTCGTCACGATGGCCCTGGGCGGGCTGCCGTCGAGCCTGCCCCTGCCGATCCACGTGTCGTCGATGAGTGCGGGGGGTTCTTCCGCGTCGGTCGTCATCGTGGGGACCGACGAGGCAGGCAAGACGCAGGTGTTGGTACGGTCGGGGGCTCTGTGGCAAAACGTCGCTGCCGACCTGTCGTCCGCGCGATACGCGGGGTGAGGGTCGTGACTGGCGTGCGCCCGGTGGGTGCCCTCATTGAGGGCTTGTTGGGCGCGGTCCTGCCGGTTCAGTGCGTGGGTTGTGGCGCCTGGGACGAGGTCCTGTGCCCGACGTGCCGCTCGCTGGCGTCGTCGCAGCCGCTTGCGACGACCCTGGAGGGCGCGCACGGTGCGATACCAGGCTTGGTCTTGGGGGACTATTCTGGCCCGCTGCGACGGATTATCCTGGGCGCCAAGCATGCCGCGCGAACGGACATCGGCGATTTCCTTGACGAGGCCGGGGCCGCCCTCGGCGCGTCCCTGTGGCGGGCGGTGGGTCGGGTTGGGTCGCCCGCGTGGGTGCGGGGATCTGGGCGTGGGAGGGCTCGCCGGAGCGGGGCGGCGGCGCGGGTGTGGGTTGTGCCGGCTCCTTCGTCGTGGGGCAGGCGCCTGCGGGGACGGCAGGTGGCCCTTCCGCTCGCGCTCGGGGTTGCCCGGGGGATGGCGCGTAGCACCGAGCCCGGCGTGCGTGTGCGCGTTGTGGATGCGGTGGCTTTGCGCGTGGGTGCGGGCTCGCAGTCGGGCAAGGCGGGCGCCGCGCGCACGGTGGGGCGCATGGGCTCGATGCGATCCCGCGTCGCGGTGCCCGCGGATGTCCTCATTGTCGCGGTGGATGACGTTGTGACGACGGGGGCGACGATTCGGGAGATGGAGCGCGTGCTCGGTCGCCTGGACGGGGTCGCCGCGCTGGCCCGACCCGGGCTTATCTCATGACGTAGGTCACCGGTCTGGGGTATGCTGTAGGGACAGACTTTCGATAGCGCGAGAGGCACAGACGCCTGTCGTGTCAGTGCGGGAGGTGATAGCTCAGACCACGGTTCGGGCAGCGAGCACCGAACAATCCCCACCCGCGGGCAACGATGCCCGCCGCACACCATGGAGGAAACACATGGACATCACCGTCGTCGCACGTAATGCCGAGATTCACCCGAATTTCCGGGCATACGTGGAGGAGAAGGTTTCGAAGATCACCCAGTTCTATCCGCGCGCGCAGCGTGTGGATGTCGAGCTGACTCACGAGCGTAACCCCCGCCAGGCCGACACCGCCGAGCGTATCGAGCTGACTGTCTATGGCAAGGGGCCGATCATCCGCGCGGAGGCTCAGTCCGCGGATAGATACGCGGCCGTCGACATTGCCGCCGGAAAGCTCTACGAGCGCCTGCGCCGTCTGCGCGATCGCGTCAAGGACCACCGCCGGCGGTACCCGCGCGACCTGGCCGAAGCCGAAATCCTCGAAGCAGCTCCCGTCGTCGAAGAGACGGCCGCGCCCGAGCCGGAGGCCCCCAAGCCGCTGCGTAGCGCCGAGGATCTCAAGGTCGGCGAGGCCCGTGAGGAGCAGTGGGGCGACACGCCCATTATCGTGCGTCAGAAGGTGCACGAGGCGCCGCCGATGAGCGTGGACGAGGCCCTGGACCAGATGATGATGGTCGGCCACCCCTTCTTCCTCTTCGTTGACAAGGATACGAACCAGCCGTGCGTCGTCTATCACCGTCACGGGTGGACGTATGGCGTGCTTCGCTTGAACACGACGATCTGACGGTTTACTGATGTGGATGTGCCCCGGGCGAAGGCCCGGGGCACATCCGTGTGTTCGCTCTGAGACGTTAAATGCGTCCATGTTCGCGCGGGCGTTTCCACTTTGGGCAGTTAGTTCGTAAACTAATGGGTGGATTTGACTGTCCGCTCTACAAGGGGGCGGGCTTTAGACGTCAGGAGCTATTCGTGTCGATTATTGACAAGATCCTTCGCGCGGGCGAAGGCCGCATGCTGCGCAAGCTGGACCGGCTTGCGTCGCAGGTTGATGCCATGCAGGAGGACTTCGAGGCTCTGACGGACGAGGAGCTGCAGGCTAAGACCCAGGAGTTCAAGGACCGCCTCGAAGAGGGCGAGACCCTGGACGACATCCTGGTCGAGGCGTTCGCGACGGTCCGCGAGGCCTCGTGGCGAATCCTGCGCATGCGTCCCTTCCACGTTCAGGTCATGGGCGGCATTGCCCTGCATCAGGGCAAGATCGCGGAAATGAAGACCGGTGAAGGTAAGACCCTGGTCGCGACCATGCCCTCCTATCTGCGTGCGCTGACCGGTAAGGGCGTGCACGTCGTGACGGTCAACGACTACCTGGCGAAGTACCAGTCGGACATCATGAGCCGCGTGTATAACTTCCTGGGCTTGACCTGCGGCTGTATTCTCGTGGGCCAGACGCCCGCCGAGCGCCGCGAGATGTACGCCTGCGACATCACGTATGGCACGAACAACGAGTTCGGCTTCGACTACCTGCGAGATAACATGGCGCAGGTCCCTGAGGATATGGTCCAGCGCGGCCACGCTTTCGTCATCGTTGACGAGGTTGACTCGATCCTCATTGACGAGGCCCGTACCCCCCTCATCATTTCGGGCCCCGCGGACGGCGACCTGAACCGCTGGTACGTGGAGTTCGCCCGTATCGCGCGTCTGCTCAAGCGCGACGAGGACTACGAGGTCGACGAGAAGAAGAAGACCGTTGGTATCCTGGAGCCGGGTATTGACAAGGTTGAGGACCAGCTGGGCGTGGAGAACCTCTACGAGGCCGCGAACACCCCGCTGATCGGTTTCCTCAACAATGCGATCCGCGCTAAGGAGCTGTTCTTCAAGGATCGCGACTACATCGTGGACGGCGGTGAGGTCCTCATCGTCGACGAGCATACGGGCCGCGTCCTGCCGGGTCGACGTTACAACGACGGCATGCATCAGGCGATCGAGGCCAAGGAAGGCGTGGAGATCAAGGCTGAGAATCAGACGCTGGCCACGATCACTCTGCAGAACTACTTCCGCCTCTATCCCGAGGGATCGCGCTCGGGCATGACCGGTACGGCCGAGACGGAGGCTGCGGAGTTCGCGTCGACCTACAAGATCGACGTCGTCCCGATCCCCACGAACAAGCCGATGATTCGCAAAGATCAGCCCGACCTCGTCTACCCGACGGAGAAGGGCAAGCTGAAGGCGATCATCGAGGATGTCGTCGAGCGCCACGAGGCTGGTCAGCCGGTTCTCATCGGCACCGCGTCGGTCGAAAAGTCCGAGCTTCTATCCCGGATGCTCAAGGAGAAGCACATCCCGCACCAGGTCCTCAACGCTAAGCAGCACGCCCGCGAGGCTGCCGTCGTCGCGATGGCGGGTCGTAAGGGAGCGGTCACGGTCGCCACGAACATGGCCGGCCGCGGTACCGACATCATGCTGGGCGGTAACTCGGAGT
>ERZ772930.113-NODE-113-length-30019-cov-2.87328_pt1 | contig 30019 bp, 28 predicted proteins | sample MGYA00511685_ERZ772930 | MGnify/ENA primary metagenome ERZ772930 (study PRJEB29015, sample SAMEA2738053) | human oral metagenome | biome: human oral; feature: human-associated habitat; material: saliva | place: China | collected 2226 ... | reverse complement strand
CGAGGGAAATAATATGGTTGCAATTATAGATCCAAAGAAATAGATAAATATTGAGAGGAGGATTTTGTTATGCCAAAGATGAAAACACACAGAGGTGCAGCAAAGAGATTAAAGAGAACAGGAAGCGGAAAGCTAAAGAGAGCAAAGGCTTATAAGAGTCATATACTTACAAAGAAATCACCTAAGACTAAGATGAACTTGAGACAGTCAACTTTAGTAAGTGATGGCGATGCAAAGAGAATAGCACAATTATTACCATACAAGTAAGATTAGTATTTAGGAGGGTTAGAAATGGCAAGAGTAAAGAAGGGTATGAATGCCCATAAGAGACATAAAAAGGTATTGAAGCTTGCAAAGGGATACCAGGGATCAAGAAGTAAGCTTTTCAAGACTTCAAATCAGTTTGTAATGAAGGCATTAAAGAATGCTTATATAGGTAGAAAGCAGAAGAAGAGAGACTTCAGAAAGTTATGGATACAGAGAATTAATGCAGCATGTAGAATGAACGACATGTCTTATTCTAAGTTCATGAATGGTTTAAAGAAGGCCGGAGTAGAAGTTAACAGAAAGATGCTTTCAGAATTAGCAATAGCTGATCCAGAAGGATTTGCAAAGCTAGTTGCAGTTGCAAAGGAAAACCTAGCATAATTAAGAAATGTGAGACGAACCGTTTTGGTCGTCTCTTTTTTATATGTGTTAAATGAGGTGTGCCTTATATGAACTCATCTTCCGGCACAATGCATACTCACATCCTAGAATTAAACTAACCTTAAAGATATAAAGGACCCAATACTGGGTCCTTAAAAAATAAGCTTTAGTTTTAGTCCTTCTTAAAATGGTCCTTTGCCTTTGCTGCCAAGCCTGCAGACATAATTATACCATTTTTTACTGTTTCCTTTGCCGTGCTTATATCATTGCTGATATCTGCAGCAACCTCACTTACCTCCTTAGCGTTATCAGTAACAGAATCTACATTTTCAAGAATTGCAGGTATCTTGGATATTGCTAGACCGACATTTGTAGAGTTCTGAACTAGGAGAGCATCTACACTACTTATGAAGGCTGTAAGCTTTTTTAAAAGTAATATAAGTGCTATAAGGGTTGCACATCCAAGAAGGGCCAAAAGAAATAAAATTGTGTCGATATTTATTGTTATAGTCATATTACACCACCAATCCAATACTATTATTTATCTTGATAAAAATCCATTATAATTAATTATATATTATAAGAAGACTAAATAAAAGCCATAGATTAAAATTTGTATTTATAAATTTATTTCATATCCTTAAAGTTATCATGAAAGGAGATTAAGTATCTGATGTAAAATATATGGTTCCAAATAGTAAGTTCGATATATATAGGAAGGTTTTAATGCATAAAAAAACATCTAATTAATAAAGGTAGATAAAGGAATCAAGAAAAGTTACAAAAATAAGTTACAAAATGTAACTTTTATTTGTTCTATACAAGACAGTTATTTCAACGTGTACAGCATTTACAACTAGGATTAAGGTTAAAAAAAGGTTGCTTTTTTGTAATTTTTGTATTAGAATAAAGAAGTCGGAAGTATTAAAGTAACAAAAATAATACAAAAAGTTACAACGGTGTAATTAATACTCTAGGACAAAAATGAATATAATTATTCAAAAAGAAGGGATAGATAAAGTTGAGATTTTTGCTTTATTATCCATACTAAGGAGGATATTTATGAAAAAAATATTGGGAAAGATAGTCTGTATGGCTTTTATATTAATTTTTGCATTTGGTGGAAGTATGTCAGATGCTAAGTCAATACTAGCAACAAGCGGCTGGTCTACACAAAATGGTAGACACGTATATGTAGGTTCTGATGGAAAAAACCTAATGGGATGGAATAGAATCAGTGGTTTGTGGTTCTACTTTAATTCTTCAGGTTACATGGTAACAGGAACTCAGAACATAAATGGCAAGACGTATCAGTTTAACAACGATGGAAGTTATAGTAGGGAAGTGCCCGCTACAAAGACAAGCACTTATACAACTTCAACTTCTAACGGTAAGGTTAAGTACTATGACAAGAGTGGTAACTACCTAGGTACAGGTAAGAAATATATCTCTAATGCAAGTGCCTATACAGGAGATACTACAACTGCATCAGGACAGAGACCGAGATGGGGTACCATAGCGGTAGACCCAAAGGTTATACCACTAGGATCAAAAGTTTATGTACCTTATTACGATAAGGTATTTATAGCTAACGATACAGGTGGTATCATAAGGGGTACAATGATCGATATATTCATGAATTCAGCAACTAATATGAGAAACTTTGGTAGAAGAAATATCGAGATAGTAGTACTTGATAAATAAGAGCACAGAGGTAAATAACTCGATGATATTTTATTTAGATTTCAAGTTGTAAGATAAGTTTTATCTTGATTTTAATTAGCTCAGGCTCAAGAAATTTAAATCGTAAGATATTAAGAGAGACCTAAAAGAAGTATAAAAATAATTGAAAGACCCTAACCGGTAAGTCATTATGACTAAAAGGCTAGGGTCTTTATTATTAGTCCAATTTTAAAAGCAACTTAAAATCTATATTTTAATTAGTATCTTATCTGACCTCAAGCTTATTTGTAGCAAATATCATCACAACATTGTGGACAGATATATTTTTAAACTTATACCTAAGGTCAGGTGGTATCCTCATAGTGTCACCCTTCTTTAAAAGGATGGACTTACCATCATCGGTTTGGACGGTAAGGCTGCCCTTTTCTATATGGATTACATCGTCAGAAATATTTTTTCCTAAGGGCTGGTAAGACGTCTCTGAATGAGCATGAAATACAATTCTCACAAGGTTTATATTTAGTGTAGCCGTCCTAGTTGTAAGCAACTGAAATTCCAAATTATCCCTACAAGGATATACAATAGTTGAAAGGCCATCTGACCTTCTAACCAAGTTTTCTAAAATAACAGGCTCTTCAAATAAAGAGGAAAGACTAGTGTTCATAGTTTCAGATATAGCGTTTAGGACACTTAGGCTAGGGTTACCAACCCCTCTTTCCAATTGGCTAAGCAAAGCAGTACTAATTCCCGACAGCTCAGAGAATTCTTTAATAGTCATATTGTTGCTTTTTCTGTATTCTACAAGTCTGTTACTGAGTTGAATAATTTCCATGGTAGCCTCCTATAGTGTTAAAATTTTATATAATATCATTGACTTTTACATATTGACAAGGGTTAAAATCATTGGCTACAAACTATAGACAAGGATTAAAATCATCGACTATACATTATTGGCAAGTGATTAATATATTGATTAGGAATAGTAATTATATTATAACATTTTAAAAGGAAAAAGTGTAGAATTTCTAGAAAAAAATATTGTACTAAATCAAATTGTTATATCTTTTCATATGTGTTAAAATTAAATGTAATGCATAATAGGTAGAAATAAACTAAAGGGAAGGTATTATGATAATTTTGGGAATAGACCCAGGTCTGGCTATTATTGGCTATGGCTTGGTTGAATATAAAAATAACAAATTCAGGACAATAGACTACGGGTCTATAACAACTCCAGCAGGTATGAGTACTGTGGAGAGGCTGGAGAGGATATACAAGGGTATGAACCAGCTCTTTCATATGTATGATATTGATGAAGTCGGCATAGAGGAACTTTTCTTCAATAAAAATGTTAAGACGGCCATTACAGTAGCCCAGGCTAGGGGGGTTATACTCCTATCCTGTCAGCATCATGCAAAGCCGACTTATGAGTATACACCCCTACAGGTAAAGCAGGGCGTATGTGGCTACGGAAGGGCCGACAAGTCTCAGGTGCAGAAAATGGTGACCTCTTTCTTGAGTCTAAAGGAAATACCAAAGCCAGATGACGTCGCTGATGCCCTGGCTGTGGCTATCTGTCATGCACATTCTAACAGGATGGGTAAGGAATTGAGTAGGTTTGAAAAATAGGAGTGGTATAAATGATTGGATATATTAAGGGAATAGTTGAAAATATAGGAATTGACTATGTGCTAATTGAAAACAATGAAATAGGCTATAAGTTAAATGCTTCTAGCAATACCCTGTCCCAGTTAAGTGAAGGTGACAGGACTAAGATGTATACAAAGATGATAGTTAGGGAGGATGATATTAGCCTTTGTGGTTTTTATTCTAAAGAAGAGCTAGATATGTTTAATCTATTAACATCAGTGTCAAAGATAGGAACAAAGCTAGGACTGGCTATTCTTTCCTTTGCTACACCGTCCCAGATCCACCTATATATTTCGACTTCTGATACTAAGACCCTATCAAAGGCTCCGGGGGTTGGAAAGAAGACTGCAGAGAGAATGGTATTAGAGCTTAAGGACAAGCTAGGTAAGCTAAATATAAGTGGGGAAGACCTAGGAGGAAAACCAGCTATGTCGATACCAACTACTAGTGATGGGGAGGCTATTGATGCCCTAGTTGCCCTAGGCTATACCGGTCAGGAATCGAAGGTGGCTGTAGACTTTGTCAAGCAGCCAGGTATGGGTGTTGAGGATATAGTTAAGAAGGCCCTAGAATATATTTTGAAGACAAACTTCAAATTCTAATAGGAGGTAGAGGGTATGGATGAAGAACGTATAATTACTTCCAGTATTAAGGAAGAAGATTTTGATATAGAAAACAGTTTAAGACCCAAGTCCCTAGATGAGTATTTGGGACAGGAAAAGTCAAAGGAACAGCTAAGGATATTTATAGATGCTGCAAAATCGAGGAGCGAGTCTCTGGACCATGTATTACTTTATGGACCTCCTGGACTTGGTAAGACAACACTTGCTAGTATAATAGCGAATGAAATGGGTGTTAACCTAAGGATTACATCTGGTCCAGCCATAGAAAGGGCTGGAGATTTGGCTGCTATTTTAACAAATTTACAGGAAAATGACGTCTTGTTTATAGATGAGATTCACAGGATAAATAGGAGCGTGGAAGAGGTCCTATATCCAGCTATGGAGGACTTTTGTCTAGATATTATTATAGGTAAGGGACCGTCTGCTAGGAGCATTAGGATAGACCTACCTAAGTTTACCCTTATTGGGGCTACAACCAGGGTAGGTATGTTGACAAATCCGCTTAGGGATAGGTTTGGTGTTATTTGTAAACTAGACTACTATAAGGAAGATGAGTTAGCTGAGATAGTGCGAAGGTCATCTGGCATATTAAATGCAGGGATTATGGATGACGGTGCAGTTGAGATTGCAAGAAGGTCTAGGGGTACACCTAGAATAGCAAATAGATTACTAAAGAGGGTTAGAGACTTTGCCCAGGTCAAGGCGGACGGTCATATTACAGACCAGGTAGCACAGGCTGCCCTAGAGTTACTAGGAGTGGACTCCTTAGGTCTAGACTTTGTTGATAAGAAACTTTTAATGACAATAATAGAAAAGTTTAATGGGGGGCCTGTAGGTCTAGATACCCTTGCTGCATCTATAGGAGAGGATAGGAATACTATTGAAGATGTATATGAGCCCTACCTACTACAGCTAGGCTTCATTAATAGGGCGCCTAGGGGTAGAATAGCCATGCCAATGGCCTACCAACATTTGGGTATACCATATGAGGAAAAGAAGAAATAGTAATTGAGGTGAGATATGAAGACCAGTGATTTTAAATACGACCTACCAGAAGAGCTGATTGCGCAAGTTCCAATAGAGGATAGGTCAAGCTCAAGGTTGATGGTTGTTGATAAGAAGACAGGCCAGATAGAGCACAGGGTTTTTAAGGATATTATAGATTATTTAGAAGAGGGTGACTGCCTAGTTTTAAATGATACTAGGGTAATCCCTGCCAGGCTAATAGGTGAGAAGGTTGGGACTGGTGGAAAGATGGAGTTTTTACTATTGAAAAGAAATGAGGATGATAGTTGGGAGACTCTTGTAAAACCAGGTAAAAGAGCAAAACTAGGAGCAAAATTTTCCTTTGGTGGAGGCAAGCTATTTGCTGAGGTAGTAGATATACTTGTAGATGGATCAAGGTTGGTCAAGTTTGACTATAATGGTATATTTGAGGAAATTCTGGACGAGCTAGGTAATATGCCACTTCCGCCATATATAACAGAAAAGCTAGAGGATAAGGATAGGTATCAGACTGTATATTCAAAGCATAATGGATCGGCTGCAGCACCCACAGCAGGTCTACATTTTACAGACCAGCTACTTGACCAGATTAGGGCCAAGGGAGTAAAGACAGCCTTTGTAACCCTGCATGTTGGGCTAGGGACCTTTAGACCAGTAAAGGTTGACGATGTAGGTAAGCACAAGATGCACTCGGAATTTTATATGGTAAGTCAAGAGGCAGCAGATATAATCAATGAGGCAAGAGTCGAGTCAAAGAGGATTATATGTGTGGGTACTACTAGCTGTAGAACTATAGAGTCTGCCGCAAAAGAGGATGGAAGCCTAGAAGCTAAGAGCGACTGGACAGATATATTTATTTATCCAGGCTACAAGTTCAAGGTATGTGACAACCTAATCACCAACTTCCACCTACCAGAATCGACCCTGATAATGCTGGTAAGTGCCCTATCAAGTAAGGATAATATATTAAGGGCCTATAGGGTAGCTGTAGAGGAAAAATATAGGTTCTTTAGCTTTGGTGACGCAATGTTCCTAAAATAAGTAGGATTGTAAGTTCAAAGACATGTAAGAGTAAGAGCTAAGACATGTAAAAAATATTGAAATAGTAAGACTATGAAAGGAAATATATGTACGCAGTTAAATATGAATTGATAAAAACCTGTAAGCAGACTGGTGCAAGATTGGGTAGACTCCATACACCACATGGTGTAATAGAGACCCCTATTTTCATGCCAGTTGGAACCCAGGCAACAGTAAAGGCCATGACTCCAGAGGAATTAAAGGAAATAGGGTCCCAAATAATTTTAAGTAATACCTACCACCTATATATGAGGCCAGGCCATGACCTTATAGAAAGAGCCGGTGGACTACACAAGTTTATGAATTGGGATAAGCCAATATTGACAGATAGTGGTGGCTTCCAGGTATTTAGTCTTGGGCCACTAAGGAAGATAAAGGAAGAGGGAGTAGAGTTTAGGTCCCACCTTGATGGGTCAAAGCACTTTCTATCACCTGAGAAGGCAACAGAGATTCAGAATGCCCTAGGGTCTGATATAATTATGGCCTTTGATGAATGTGCCCCTTACCCGGCGGACAGACAGTATGTTAAAAATTCATTAGAGAGGACAACTAGGTGGCTGGAGAGGTGTAAGGCAGCCCATAAGTATCCTGAAAAGCAGGCCCTGTTTGGTATAGTTCAAGGTGGTATGTATAAGGACTTAAGAGAGCAGTCTGCCAAGGAGATTACAGCAATTGATCTACCAGGCTATGCGATAGGGGGCCTAAGTGTTGGAGAACCTAAGGATATGATGTATGAGGTCCTTGATTATACAGTGCCCCTACTACCAGAGGACAAGCCAAGATATCTGATGGGGGTGGGATCACCAGATGACCTACTAGAGGGTGTCTTAAGGGGGATAGACATGTTTGACTGTGTTTTACCTACTAGAATAGCTAGAAATGGCACTGCCATGACAAGCCAGGGCAAGGTAGTGGTTAGAAATGCATCTTATGCTGAGGACTTTACAAGTCTAGATCCAGAATGTGATTGCTATACGTGTAAGAATTACACCAAGGCCTACCTAAGACACTTGATAAAGTGTAATGAAATATTAGGGGCTAGGCTTCTTACAATTCATAACCTACGCTTCCTATTAAAGATGATGGAAAACGTAAGAGAGGCCATCAAGGAGGATAGACTTTTAGACTACAAAAAGGACTTCTTTGAAAAATATTATGGTAAATAATATCTAGATGGTTTATAATATAACATATATGATTTAAATAAAAGGAGGGTATAAAATGCCACAGAATCAGATGATTATGGGAATTGGTATATGGATATTGATTTTTGTAATATTCTATTTCATACTAATAAGACCACAGAAGCAGAAGGAAAAGAAACTTAATGAGATGAGAAATTCTATTGAAAAGGGTGACACAGTTATTACAGTTGGTGGTATAATTGCCAAGGTAACAAGGGTTGAAGAGGATAGAATTATACTTGAATTAGGTCCAAATAGAACTAAGGTACCATTTGAAAAATGGGCTATAGGAAGAGTTGTTGAAAAGGCAGCTAAGGACGAAGAGGCTGTTGAAGTTGAAGAAAAGCTAGAACAGTAATACCAAGAGGTATGTGAAAAATACTACTCAATTTGCTGTGTATATGGTATAATGAGATAAGAAAATTATTTTGGAGGGATTATCATGGAGAAAAAACATGTAAAAACTCTTTCAAAGGCTACTTTAAAGGAAAGTGCAGCAAAGGGCGGATGTGGTGAATGCCAGACTTCTTGCCAGTCTGCTTGCAAGACTTCTTGTACAGTTGCTAACCAAGAGTGCGAAAGATAGTATTCGAAAAGTAGAAGACAGCCTTTATGGCTGTCTTTTCGTATCAATAGAAATAGGGGGGGTTAAAATATGAAACTTAAAAAGAGACTTGGATCTCTAGTATTGTCACTTACTATGTTGGCTTGTAGCTTGGCAACTGCCAATGCCCTGTCATATAGTGAAATACAGCAGATTAGGGGAACTGATAGGTATGCAACAGCCAGTGGTATTGCTGGTGAGTATGGCCTATATGATTCAGTAATATTGGTAAATGCCGACAAGAACAAGTTGGCAGATGGTTTAAGTGCCAGTGGTTTAGCAGGTGTAATCAATGCACCTATACTTTTGGTACACAGGGATAGTATACCTAATGAAACTCAGCTAAGAATGGAAATAGCTAAGAGGGTATATATCATTGGTTCTGATAACTCTATAAGTAGTGATATAGAAAACAAGCTAAGGAGTCAGGGTGGATTCTCTGTTAAGAGAATAGGTGGCCAGAATAGGTATGAGACTAGTAATAATGTTGCTAATGAAATCCTAAATATAAAGGGATCAGTTGGCAAGGTATTTATAGCTAACGGAAGTAAGGGTGAGGCAGACGCTATGAGTATATCTGCAGTTGCAGCCAGAGATGGTGAACCTATCCTGCTTACAAACGGAACTAGTATAAGTGAAACATCAAGATCAATAGCAGAATCTACAAAGAATGTTTATGCTATAGGTGGTGTTGATTCTATATCATCTAGACTAGTAAGCTCACTAGGTGCTACAAGAGTCAGTGGTACTAGTAGATACTTAACTAATTCACAGGTTATAAGGACCTTCTACAGAGAAACACCATTTAAGTACATCCTAAGTGATGGCTATAAGCTAGTTGACGCCTTGACAGGTGGGCCTCTAGCCGGTAGAAATAATGCACCAATAGTACTAGTTAGCGAAAGAAGCGACAAGTCAGTACTAAGAGGTGCTACATCTTTAGTATCTTTGGGAGGAATCAGTCAGAGCGTACTAACTAAGTGTGCGGCTGAGACAAATAGGTAAAAATATGAGATATAACAAGCAGAAATATGAAGGTAAATTAGATTTAATAGTTTTAATTGTATATTCATTGTTTTTGTTTGGCCTTATAGAGACAATCAACAGGCGAAGTTTTATTAAATTTATAGACTTCGCCTTAGATTTTCCAGTCCAGTTTTTTATAAACTACTTTTTGATTTTTATGATACTTGGAGTATCAATATTTTTAAAGAGGAAGGTATTTTACTATTACATAGCCAGTAGCGTGCTTTTGATACTGGCTATTAGTAGTTCTGTTTTATATAGCTTGAGAGGCATGCCCTTGTCACCTTATGACCTTGTATCATACAAGGAGGCCCTAAATATTGCTAATGTTTTTTTAGATGTCAAATTTATGGTGGCAGGGATTGCTTTTTTACTACTGGTTATAATATTTTCAGTTCTTATATTCAAGAGGTTTAAGACTGAAAATAGGATTAGGAATAAATTTGACCTAGTGGCACTTTTGCTTGTGGCAACTGTATTTTTCATAGTTGTTCCCCAGCTAAAGGCGGCTAAAATTGTAACTGCCATAGCCTGGGACCCTGGATTGTCTTATGAGACCAATGGCCTAGTTTTCTCCTTTGCAGATGAGACCCTTATGTCTATAAGGAAAAAACCAAAGGGATATAGTCAGGCTACTATAGAGGCTATCAGATCAGATTTGGATAAGGAAGCTAAAAAGGACAAGAGGCTAATTAGGACTGGGGATGATAGGCCGGATGTAATCTTTGTCCAGCTGGAAGGCTTCATGGATCCTACAAGGCTAAAAGATTGCAATTATAATATAGACCCAATGCCAAACCTAAGGAAGATGATGGATAGGTACACGTCCGGCCTAATGAATGTGCCGGTTACTGGTGGTGGTACGGCTAGGACAGAGTATGAGGTCATGTCAGGGAATAATTTTGAATTTTTAAACCAGGGTGAGATTCCCTACCAGACATTCTTGGCAAAAAGACCATCAATATCTATAGCAAGCCAAATGAGGTCAGAGGGATATAGGGCTGAGGCTATTCATAACTTCAATTCTAGCTTCTATAACAGGAGAGAAGGCTATGAAAATATCGGTTATCAGAAGTTTATCAGTCTTGAATCAATGACGGATGTTGAATATACCCCTATGTGGTGGCCAAAGGACAAAATATTGACTAGGTATATAATGGGTGAATTAGACCAGAATAAGTCTAAGTCTATGATTTATACCATATCTACTCAGGGCCATAGCAAGTATCCTACCAGCAATATGGACATGGAGTACAAGGTCAAGCTAGTGGATTCAAAGTTACCTAAACAGGACCAAAACCAGATTAATTACTATGCCAACCAGGTATATGAGATGGACCAATTTATCAGGGACCTAAAGGCCAGCCTAGATGTAAGGAAGAAGAACTATGTCCTGGTTGTGTACGGAGACCACCTACCTGCCCTGAATATAATTACACGCAATATGTCCGGTGTAGATAAATTTTCATCGCTTTTTGCAGTGATAGATAATATGGGAATCAAGAAAAGGTCTATTCCGAATGACCTTCAGGCCTACCAGCTATCTACTATGGTAATGGAACTTGCTGGACTTAAGTATGGGCCTATGAATATGGTACATGCCTACCTGAAGGACAAGTCTGACTACCAGGAAAAGATGAAGCTAGTTCAGTATGATATTTTATTTGGTAAAAGATACTTCTTAAAGGATTCAGAAGAGCCTATAAAAAATAATAAGATGCAGTTAGGTACTAGGGATATGAAGCTTGAGTCTGTAGAGAAAAAGGAGGGCAAGGTCTTCATTAAAGGTCAGGGAATAAACAGAAACACAAGGTTATACATAGGGGGAGAAGAAGCCCAGGTATACTTTGTAGATGATAAGACCTTACTATTGAAATCACCTAACCATAGGGGTAAGAAGATAGTATACCTTGAAATATTGGATAGCGATGAAAAACCAATTTATAGGTCAAATACCTTGGTGTATAAATTTTAGGGATCCATAGAGTTCTTAAAATTTGTGAATTTTTACTTGACCTGGGAGTTTTATGGAGGAAGAAATGAGGAAAAATAGCAAGATACATCCATCGCCCCTGCATATTTTATCGCCCGGGCAGATGATGGTAGCAGGCTTTGTTTTTTTGATTTTACTGGGTGCTGTACTTTTGACCAGCCCACTATCATCAGCCAATGGAACTAGTACAAGTTTTATTGATGCCCTGTTTACAGCAACATCCGCTGTATGTGTGACAGGTTTGGTAGTAGTTGATACCAGCATCCATTGGTCTATATTTGGGAAGGTGGTAATTATATTATTAATCCAGGTTGGAGGCCTAGGATTTATGACCTTGGGAACACTAGTAGCCCTTATTTTCGGGAAAAAAATCAATTTGAGACAAAGAATACTGATAAAGGAAGCCTTGAATCAGGATGATTTGTCAGGTAGTGTCAAATTGATTAAAAAGGTCCTGAAATATACCCTGGTTATAGAGGGGCTAGGAGCTTTATTATTGTCTTTCGCCTTTATACCACAATTCGGCTTTTTAAAGGGTATAGGTTACTCGATATTTACATCAATATCTTCCTTTTGTAATGCGGGTTTTGACCTGATGGGAAGTATTTCAGGAGAATACTCATCTATAGTGAGTTACTACAACAGGCCACTGATAGTATTTACTATTTCGGCTTTGATAATTCTAGGTGGTATTGGTTTTCCTGTCATAATTAATATTGTAAATAAGAGGCATTTAAAAAAGCTAAGCCTAAATTCTAAGATGGCCTTGGTGACTACGGCTATACTAATCGTGGGTGGTTTTTTGATGATATTCTTAGGGGAAGTTGGCCATGCCTTACACGGTATGACCTTGTGGGAAAAGTTCCAGGTGGCATTTTTCCAGTCAGTTACTACTAGAACGGCTGGCTATGCTACAATAGACTTGACCCAGTTTAGAGAATCAACTTTATTTGTGATGATAATACTGATGTTTATAGGTGCATCACCAGCATCTACTGGTGGTGGTATAAAGACAACTACAGCAGCAGTTTTATTTATAGCAGTAAAGTCATTTATAAAAAATGAAAATGAAATAACAGTCCAACACAAAAGGATAAATGTATTTACCTTTAGGAAGGCCTTGGGAATATTTATAATTGCTATTAGCATAGCTGTTTTGGGTGTTTACCTTTTGAGTATAACCCAGGACCCAAAACATTTTGATATCTTATCTTGCTCCTTTGAAGTTTCTTCAGCCCTGGCGACAGTAGGCTTGTCCCTGGCAGGTAGCTACCATTTAAACGGTGTTGGTAAGGTGATAATAATGGTCTTGATGTTTGCCGGTAGAGTGGGCTCATTGACTATATTTACAGCCTTTATAAGTGAAAACAAGAGGAAGAGGGTAAGGTACCCTGAAGCCAAGGTATTAGTTGGCTAGGAGGATATAAGATGAAGCAGTTTATAGTAATAGGTGGGGGAAGGTTTGGAGAAGCTACAGCCAGGACCCTAACAGAATCAGGACAAGAAGTAATGGTAGTAGATATGGATGAAGATGTGATCCAACAAATATCTGATGAAGAAAATACTGCTATACTTAATGTTACAGATGAGCAGGCTATGAAAAGCATAGGCTTAAATAACTTTGATGTGGCTATAGTTGCAATTGGTGGAGACCTGAGGGCTTCAATTATGGCTACCCTAATAGTCAAGGAAGCTGGTGTACCCCTAGTTATCAGTAGGGCCAAGGACAGTCTACAGGCAGATGTATTAAAAAGGATAGGTGCTGATAGGGTTGTTTTTCCAGAGTCTGATATGGGCGTAAAGATTGCTAAGGCCTTGACCTTTGACAATGTTGTTGATTTCATGCAGTTGGATAATACACATTCAGTATTTGAGGTTACAGTTCCGAAGCCATGGGTAGGAAGCAACCTGATTGACTTGATGGTAAGAAATAAGTATAATATCAACGTTGTTGGTGTCAAAAGGGGTGATAGCTTCCAGGTTCCCCCTAGTCCTAGCCAGAACTTTGAGGACGGAGATATCATAGTAATAGCTGGTCAGACTAAGGCAATAGAGGAGATTGCCCTTTTGATCAGCGGCGATTCGTATATAAAGAGATAGGAAGTTTGGTATGGCTTATATAAAGAGTAAGGATAATGAAAAATTTAAAACCATTAAATCTTTGCTAGCCTCTAAAAAGAGATATAAGGAGAAAAAGTATTTGGCCGAGGGACTTAGGACTGTAGAGTTGGCCCTTGAACACGGGGCAGACATCGACATGGTAATTTTAAGAGAGGGGTCTGAATTTGACCTGGACCTAAAAGACCTTAGGGTTCACACCCTATCAAAAGACCTTTATGACCAGGTTAGTGATACAGAAAATTCTCAGGGGATAATGGCAGTGGTCAAGATGAGGGATCTGTCCAAGGGAGACTTTGACCCAAGCAGGCACAGGAAGGCCCTAGTCCTAGATAGGCTTCAAGATCCAGGAAATTTTGGGACTATCATCAGGACTGCCGATGCCATGGGCTTTGACCTAATCTGTATGACTAAGGGATGTGTGGATGTATACAATCCCAAGGTAGTCAGGTCGGCTATGGGGTCAGGTTTTTATATGGACCTACTAATGGAGAGTCAGGAGGCTATACTATCTATCTTAAAAGGGGCAGGCCTGCAAATAGTGTCAAGCTCCCTGGATACGGATAACTATTATGATGAGGTTACCTATGCAGACAGGTGTGCCCTTGTCCTTGGTAATGAAGCAAATGGGATAAATGACTTTTGGGTGGAAAATTCCGACCTATTAGTCAAGATTCCTATGTATGGTAAGGCGGAATCCTTTAATGTTGCCATATCTGGAGCCCTATTGATGAGTAAGATGATAAAGAGGTAGAATAAATAGTATATATTATATATAATTCTAGCTGTTTTTTGGTTGAGTCCAAAGAACAGCTATTTTTTTATATTTTTCACCCATAAATAAATATTGATTTTAAAAGGCTATATCCCTATTATAAGGACATAATGAATTTTGTAATAAAACGATAATAGAAGAGGTTCATAAATATTGAAAAATAAGTCTTGCCTAATTAAGTATGAAGTATTATAATATACTATATAGAAATGGTATATCATATTAAACAATAATATGACGCAATATTTAAAGGGTAAGTATGTTATGAGGTAGGTGATTATTATCCAACTGAATGAGAGGCAATTGAAGATTATTGCTATAGTAAAGGAAAATGAACCTATTACAGGAGAAAAAATTGCAGAAAAGCTAAGAGTAACTAGGGCAACACTAAGGTCTGACTTGGTTGTCTTGACAATGACAGGTATTCTAGATGCTCGTCCAAAGGTCGGCTATTTTTATGTGGGTGAGGGAAACTTCTCTAATGAAAATACATCCATGAAAAATACAAAGGTATCCTCAGTTATGGGTGTACCATTGACTGCGAGACAAAGTGACTCTGTATACGATGTAATAGTAAATATCTTTTTGGAAGACTCTGGTGGAGTTTTCATACTGGATGAGGACGACTACTTGTGTGGCGTGGTTTCCAGGAAGGATTTGTTGAAGGCTACTGTTGGGGGTTCGGATGTCAATAAGCTACCTGTAGGTATGATAATGACAAGAATGCCTAATATAGCGACCGTTGAAGAAGATGAGTCAATTAATTTGGCGGCTGCCAAATTGATGAAGAGAGAGGTTGACAGCCTACCTGTTATCAGGTACGAAGACGATGACAAGCAAAAGATGAAGGTTGTGGGTAAAATATCAAAAACTATAATAAATAGACTATTTGTCGAACTGACTGAATAGGTCGACACTAGTTTATGGGAGGTAATATGGAAAACAATTCGATCATATATATTGTATCAGATTCGCTGGGAGAGACGGCTAGGTCGATAGCCAAAGCCTGTATCTACCAGTTTCCAAACCATGAGAATTGGGATATTAAGAGATTTTCTTATATAAACAATAAGGACTTGCTAAATGAAGTCTTTGAAGAAGCAAAAGGAAAAAGGGTCCTAGTTATGTACAGCTTAGTAAATCCTGAGCTGGCAGAATATGCTAAGGACTACTGTGAAAGAGAAAATATAGAGTATATGGACCTATTAAGTCATATATTGAGGAAGATGAAGAGAATTTCAGGTGTTGAGCCACTTGGAGAACCAGGCATCATTAGAAAGATGGACAAGTCTTACTTCAATAGGGTAGAGGCCATAGAATTTGCTGTTAAATACGATGATGGTAAGGACCCTAGGGGCCTACTAAAGGCGGATGTAGTCTTGGTTGGTATATCTAGAACATCAAAGACACCGCTAAGTATGTATCTTGCCAACAAGCACCTGAAGGTGGCAAACGTTCCTTTAGTTCCAGAGGTACCCATTCCAAAGGAATTGGCTGAAGTGGAAACTAAGAGGATAATAGGTCTAACGAACTCACCTGAAAAGTTAAACACTATAAGGGTTGAAAGATTAAAGTCAATGGGCCTATCTGGCACAGCCAACTATGCTAAGCTTGAAAGGATACTTGAGGAGCTAGACTACTCAGAAAAGGTTATGAAAAATTTAAAGTGCCCTGTGATAAATGTGGCTAACAAGGCTATAGAAGAAACAGCCGGCATAATTTTAGATTTGTTAAAAGAAAATGGTGTAGCCATTCTAAAAGACTACGAAGTATAACATTAGGAGGAAGAAATGAGTAAGAAGTTTGTTTACAGTTTTGACGAAGGTAACAAGGAAATGAGGGGCTTGCTAGGTGGTAAGGGTGCCAATCTAGCAGAAATGACTAATATAGGTCTTCCTGTACCACAGGGATTCACTATAACTACAGAAGCATGTAATGACTACTATGACAACGACCACAAGATCGTTCAGGAAGTTCTAGACCAGATTGACGAAAAGTTAAAGCAGCTAGAAAAGGAACAGGGCAAGACTCTAGGATGTGAAACTAATCCACTACTTGTATCTGTAAGATCAGGTGCTGTTTTCTCAATGCCTGGTATGATGGATACAATCCTAAACCTAGGTCTTAATGACACAAGTGTTAAGGGTCTAGTAGCTGCAACAAATAACGAAAGATTCTCATACGACTCATACAGAAGATTTATACAGATGTTCTCAGACGTTGCTATGGAAGTTCCTAAGTACAAGTTTGAAAACGTTCTTGATAGAGTTAAGGAAGCTAAGGGCTACGGTTCTGACCTTGACCTTACAACTGAAGACCTAAAGTCAATAGTAGAAGAGTTCAAGAAGATCTACAAGGCTGAAATCGGTGAAGACTTCCCTCAGGATCCTAAGAAGCAGTTAATGCTAGCTATAGAAGCAGTATTCAGATCTTGGAACAACCCAAGAGCCATAGTATATAGAAAGCTAAATGATATACCAGGAAACCTTGGTACAGCTGTAAACATCCAGTCAATGGTATTCGGTAACATGGGTATGACATCTGGTACAGGTGTTGCCTTCACAAGAAACCCATCTACTGGTGAAAACAGATTATTTGGTGAATATCTAATAAATGCCCAGGGTGAAGACGTTGTTGCTGGTATTAGAACTCCACAGAGCATCGATACACTAAAGGAAGAAATGCCAGAAATCTACAACCAGTTCATAGAAATTACTCATACTCTTGAAGCTCATTACAAGGATATGCAGGATATAGAATTCACTATAGAAAATGGTAAACTATACATACTACAGACTAGAAATGGTAAGAGAACTGCTAAGGCTGCTATAAATATAGTAGTTGACCTAGTAAATGATGGCGTAATCGACAAGGAAGAGGCTATCATGAGAATTGAGCCTAACCAGTTAGACCAGTTACTACACCCAACATTTAATGCAAAGGCTATAAAGGATGCTCAGCAGTTAGCTAAGGGTCTTCCAGCATCTCCAGGTGCTGCTGTAGGTAAGGTATACTTCTATGCAGAAGATGCAGTAGTACAGGCTAAGGCTGGAGAAAAGGTACTTCTAGTTAGACAGGAAACATCTCCAGAAGATATAGAAGGTATGGTAAGTGCAGAAGGTATCCTAACTGCAAGAGGTGGTATGACTTCTCATGCTGCAGTTGTTGCAAGAGGTATGGGTAAGTGCTGTGTAGCAGGTTGTGGTGAATTAAGAGTTGACGAAGCTGCTAGAGAAATCAGAGTAGGCAACCTTGTAATCAAGGAAGGCGAATATATGTCAATAGATGGTTCTTCAGGTTGTGTATACCTAGGCCAGATACCAATGACAAGTGTTGAAGTTGGAGGAAGCTTCGGTGTATTCATGTCTTGGGTTGACGAAATAAGAGACATGATGGTTAGAACAAATGCAGATAATCCAAGAGATGCTAAGAAGGCTATAGAGTTCGGCGCTGAAGGTATTGGTCTTTGTAGAACTGAGCACATGTTCTTTGAAGAAGATAGAATACCAGCAGTTAGAAAGATGATACTTGCTGACAATGTAGAGGACAGAGTAAAGGCTCTAGACAGCCTACTACCATTCCAGAGAGAAGACTTCCACGGTATATTCAAGGCTATGGAAGGAAGACCTTGTAATGTTAGACTTCTTGACCCACCACTACATGAGTTCTTACCTCATGAAGATGGAGCTATAGCTGAATTGGCGAGCCAGATGGGAGTTTCAGCTAGTGAACTTAAGAAGAGAGTTCTTGACCTAGATGAGTTCAACCCAATGCTTGGTCACAGAGGTTGTAGACTTGCTGTTACATACCCAGAAATCTGTGTAATGCAGGCTAGAGCAATAGCACAGGGAGCTATACTAGCTATGAAGGATGGCGTGGATGTTAAGCCAGAAATAATGGTTCCATTAATCGGTACTGTAAACGAATTAAAGATGTTAAGACCAATAATAGAAGAAACTGTAGATGCTGAATTAGAAAAGGCTGGTATGAAGCTAGACTATACAGTAGGTACAATGATAGAAATACCAAGAGCTTGTTTAACTGCTGACGAAATAGCAGAAGTAGCTGACTTCTTCTCATTCGGTACAAACGACCTTACTCAGATGGGCTTCGGTTACTCAAGAGATGACGCTGGTAAGTTCCTTGGAGAGTATGTAGAAAAGGGTGTATTAGAAAAGGACCCATTCCAGGTACTAGACCAGAGAGGTATAGGTAGACTTGTTGAAATGGCAGTTAAGCTAGGTAGGGAAACTAAGCCAGAACTTAAGCTTGGTATATGTGGAGAACACGGTGGTGAACCATCATCAGTTGAATTCTGCTACAACCAGGGTCTAGACTATGTATCTTGTTCACCGTTCAGAGTACCAATTGCTAGACTTGCAGCGGCACAGGCAACTGTAAGGAAGAAAAAAGGTGACGGACATAGAGACAAATAAGTCGATACATCCTATAATAAATAATTAATAATTACTTTCTAAAATTTTTAGCAAACCCACTCGATTTCGAGTGGGTTTTTGCTATATATATTGGTTGTATAATATGGTTGTATAATATAAGAGGAAAAATAATTTTTAGAAAATTTTCATGTGTATTTTTTTGAAAAAAAGGTTATAATAAAGATAACTTATATAGGTGAAAGGAGATTCTTATGGACTACAAGAAATTATATAATGAATGGACGACATCTTCTTATTTTGATGAGGATACAAAAAGGGAATTATTGGCCATAAAGGACGATGAAAAGGAAATTGAAGACAGGTTCTATCGTGATTTAGAGTTTGGTACAGCGGGCCTTAGGGGAGTTGTAGAGGCTGGTAGAAATAGGATGAATATATATACTGTCAGAAGGACTTCTTATGGTTTGGCCAACTATTTCTTGAAAAATGAAGAAGGGGCTGCTGAAAGAGGTATAGTAATAGCCCATGATAATAGAAATATGTCTAGGGAATTCTGTATAGAGGCAGCAAGAACTATAGCTGCAGCGGGTATGAGGGTCTACTATTTTGATGATCTTAGAACGACACCTATGCTTTCATATTCAGTAAGAAAGCTAAACTGTATAGGTGGTATAGTTATTACAGCCAGCCACAATCCACCAAAATACAACGGATATAAGGTATATGGGGATAACGGAGCCCAGATAATGCCTCATGTAGCGGACGAGGTTTTGGCAGAAATAGAAACTATAAAGGACTTTTCTACAATTCCAGCCTTCAAGAAGGAAGATGAGGCTAGGATGACCTTACTAGGCCCATCAATAGATGATGATTTTATTGATGCAGTTGAGGCCAATGTAATTAGAAAAGATATCATAGAAAGATATGCAGGAGAATTCAAGGTTGTATATTCACCTCTTTGTGGTACTGGTAGGGTGCCAGTTCTTAGGGTCTTAAAAGATAGTGGTTTTAAGAATGTCCTAGTTGTACCAGAAGAAGAAATGCCAGATCCAAACTTTGCTGGTATTCTGACTCCTAACCCAGAGGAGAGTGTTGCCCTTACAAGGGGTATTGAGCTTCTAAAGAAGGAAGATGCAGACATCCTTATCGCAAATGACCCAGATTGTGACAGGGTTGGTGTTGCAGTTAAGAATTCTGCTGGTGAGGTTGTATTGTTGACTGGTAACCAGATTGGTGGACTACTTGCAGAATATACAATATCAGGTCTTAAGGAAAAGGGAAGATTGGCTGACAATGCCTGCATAATCAAGACAGTAGTAACATCAGAATTCGGAGCGGATATAGCCAAGTCAATGGGCGTAGATGTTGTGAGTATACTAACTGGTTTTAAGTTCCTAGGGGACAAGATGACTCAGTACGAAAAAGACCACTCTCATACATTTGTAATGGGCTATGAAGAAAGCTATGGTTACTTGATAGGTGACCAGTGTAGGGACAAGGACGGTGTAGTAGCCACACTTATGATCTCTGAAATGGCCCTATACTACAGGAGTAAGGGTAAGACCCTATATGAAGGCCTAATGGACCTATATGCCAAGTATGGTTACTACAGGGAAAAGACTACTTCTATCTACCTAGAAGGTATAGAGGGAAGTGATAAGATAAAGAGGATAATGGAACATTTCAGGTCTACAAAGATAGATGCTGTAGATGGTGTGAAGGTGGCAGAGACTCTAGACTTTGGAGCTGGTGTAGAGGGCTTCCCTAAGTCGAATGTGCTTAAGTACATCCTAGAGGATGGGTCTTGGATAGCCCTAAGACCGTCAGGAACGGAACCAAAGATTAAGGTTTACATAGGAACGCATGACAAGGAAGACCAGGTAGCACTTAAGAAGTTAGATGGAATTAATGACTACTTCTTGGCCATTGTTGATTCAGTGAACTAGACAAATCAAGCCATTCCATGATATAATTATTAAGATAAACATATTAATTACAATTTTTGGAGGATATAAAATGGTAACAGCTAGTGATTTTAGAAAAGGTGTAACGTTTGAAAAAGATGGTCAGCCATGTCTAGTAGTTGACTTCCAGCACGTTAAGCCAGGTAAGGGTGCTGCGTTCGTTAGAACTAAGTATAAAAATTTAATAACAGGAGCAATTAGAGAAGAAGCTTTTAACCCAAGTGATAAGTTCCCTAAGGCAAATATAGAAACTAAGCAGATGCAGTATCTATACAATGATGGAGAGCTATACTACTTCATGGATGAAGAAACTTATGACCAGATTCCTTTGAACTACGAACAGGTAGAAGATGCTATCAAGTTCTTGAAGGAAAATGAAGTTGCTACTATAAGATTTTACCAGGGAGCTCCATTCCAGGTTGAAGGTCCTAACTTTGTTGACCTAGAAGTTGTTGATACAGAACCAGGAATCAAGGGCGATACAGCAAGTAATGTTACAAAGGCTGCTACAGTAGAAACTGGTGCAGTTATTCAGGTACCATTATTTATAAATGTTGGTGACAAGGTAAAGATAGATACAAGAACAAGTGAATATTTATCAAGAGTAAATTAATTTAGTGCTATAGAATACCTGTTTGAAAGAGCAGGTATTCTATAGCTATATTTTTTATAAGGAGGGGTGAGCATGGCATCAATTAACGATGTGATCAAAGAAAGTATCAGGGCCTTTGAAGAAAAAATAGGCTATGAATTCAAGGACAAGACCTATATACAGACAGCCTTGACACATTCTTCTTTTGCCAATGAGCACAAGGAATTCAACTACAATGAAAGACTAGAATTTCTTGGGGACTCAGTTTTAGGCTTGGTGGTAAGTGACTACTTATTTAGGGCTAGAAATGACCTACCAGAAGGAAAGCTAACAAGGTTAAGAGCGAATGTAGTTTGTGAAGAATCTCTTAGTGCAGTAGCTAGGAAAATAAACCTGGGCGACCACCTATTTTTAGGTAAGGGAGAAAAGGCTTCAGGTGGCAGCGATAGGGACTCAATCCTAGCAGATGCTACGGAGGCAGTGATAGCTGCCATATACTTGGATGGTGGTTTTGACCAGGCAAAGAACTTTATACTATCAAACCTAAGAGATACAATAGCAAAAAATATTGATGGAAATATCTTCAGAGACTACAAGACGATTCTACAGGAAATCATACAGGGTAATAATGGTAAGATTTCATACAAACTAGTAGGAGAAAGTGGACCAGACCACAACAAGGAATTTGAGATGCAGGTCAAGTGCGGTCAGGAGACAATCGGTATAGGCAAGGGAAAGAACAAGAAGGAAGCAGAAAAAGAGGCTGCTAGGGATGCCTTAGTTAAGATGGGAGAACTATAGATGAGGGGCAAAAAAATAATACCCATATTTGTACCCCACCAGGGATGTCCCCATGATTGTATATTTTGCAACCAGAAGAAAATAACAGGTATATCAACGGATATGACTGGTGATAAGGCTAGGGAAATTATAGAAGACTGCCTAGCAACGATTAAGCCCGATGTAGATGTGGAAATTGCCTTTTTTGGGGGTAGCTTTACAGCAATAGACAGGGATAAGCAGGTAGAACTTTTGAGTGTGGCCAAGGACTATAAGGATAGGGGACTAGTCAGTGATATAAGGATGTCTACCAGACCTGACTGCATAGATAGGGATGGCCTAGACCTAGTAAAGTCATTTGGGACAACTATAATAGAACTAGGGGTCCAATCTATGGATGAAGATGTATTAGTAGAAAGCCTAAGAGGTCATAATAGCAAGATAGTCTATGAAAGTGGGGCCCTAATTAAGGAGGTTGGACTTAAGCTGGGTCTCCAGCAGATGATTGGCCTACCTGGAGATACTGAGAAAAAGTGTATCAGGACAGCCAAAGAATTCGCCAAGATAGGGCCAGACTTTGTAAGGATATATCCAACTCTGATAATAAAGGAGACTGGTCTTGAACAGAGCTATAGGGGTGGATACTACAGGCCATTTAGTCTTGATGAGTGCGTAGACATAGTAAAAAAGCTGATGGTCATATACCACACTAATGATATAGGTGTTATTAGGGTAGGCCTTCAGGCAACCGATGATATCCAGCTGGGTATTGATGTAGTTGATGGTCCCTACCATCCAGCCTTTAGGGAGTTGGTAAAGTCTAGGATGATAAGAGACTATCTAGATAGTCTAATTGATAGAGAATTTAAGGACCTCGTAGTCTATTCGGACAATAAGAATATATCAACTATAGTAGGTGATAAGAGGTCTAACAGGATATATATAAATGAAAAATACAAGGCTAGGTTCAAGACTGGTCTAAGGAAGGGTCTACTTGATGGGATTATAGTAGAGATAGACTCAAAGACAGTCTCAGAAATTAGCTTTGAAGAGATGTATAAGTTTTTAGGTAAAAGGTATGGTTTATACTAGTCGGAGGTAATAGTGTATTTAAAAAAGTTAGAATTAAAGGGATTTAAATCCTTCCCAACAAAAACGGACATATACTTTGACAAGGGTGTAACTGCGGTAGTAGGACCAAACGGTAGTGGTAAGAGTAATATCTCAGATGCTATCAGGTGGGTCTTGGGAGAACAAAGTGTCAAGAGTCTGAGGGGAGAGAAGATGGAAGATGTTATCTTCCTAGGAACTGACTCTAAAAACCAAATGAACTATTGTGAGGTGGCCATTACCCTAGATAATACCCAGGCTGAAATTGACATAGACTCTGAAGAGCTAGTCATAAAGAGAAGGGTATACAGGAGTGGTGAGTCGGAATTTTATATAAACAATAAGACATGTAGACTTAAGGATGTAAGAGAGACCCTACTGGATACAGGTATAGGTAAGGACGGCTACTCTATAATCGAGCAGGGTAAGGTAGAAGAGATACTTAGCAATAATCCTGCCAACAGGAGAAAGATATTTGACGAAGCCTGTGGTATATCCAAGTTTAGGTACAAGAAAAATGAGGCTGAAAGAAACCTAAAGAAGTCAAGTGACAACCTAGCAAGGATAGAAGACATCTTTTATGAAATCGAAAATCAGGTAAAGCCATTAGAACGTCAGGCTAAGAAGGCTGAAAAGTACCTTGAGGTAAGTCAAGAATTGAAAAAGCTAGAGCTAAATGATTTTATTGACCAGACTAGCCAGATGGATGACCTTATAAGGGATATGTCTGAAAAGCTAGCAGGTCTTGAAAAGGAATTAGACCTGACTGATTCTGAAAGGTCTAGTATAGAGGGTCAGATAGAAGAGTTAGATGCTAGTCTAAATGAGTGTGATGCCCTACTAGAGGAGTTAAATTCCAACCTTGTTGATATAAACTCTGAACTAGCAGGTAAGAAGTATGAAATAGAAATTTCCCAAGAAAAGATAAATAGTCAGCTAAGAGAGATATCAATAAAGGAAAATGAAATATCAGGACTTGAAGCCTCTATAAGGGTGGATAGGCTTGAATTAGACAAGGCCAATAAGAAGGTATACCAGACCTCTTATGAGATTGAGGAGGCCCAGAAGGAAATAGACAAGGTCTACCAGGAAAAGAGGAAGGCTGAGCTAGAGCTAGAAGCAATAAACGAAGAAATGGAGTCTAACAAGGCCCTTTCCCTAGATATACTAGAAAAGAAGCAGGAACTATCTGCAAACTTTGCCACTAGTCAGGCCAACCTAGACAACCTAAGGTCAAGTAGGATAGGCCTAGAAGAAAAAGTTGCTCTCCAGGAAGAAGAAATAAGAGACCTTGAGAAATATCTTGTAGCTAAAAATTCAGGTGCAGGCGACCTCCTAACTAAGATGGAAGCCTTGAACAAGGACCTTGACCAGGCTCAGGCTAAGCTAGGAGACTTAGAAAAGAATATAGGCCAGCTAGCTAAAAACGATAGGAACCTAAATATGGACCTAGGCCGTATCAAATCTAGGAGAAATACATATATAGATATGGAAAATCACCATGAAGGCTTCAACAAGGGTGTAAGAGAAATCCTAGAGAACAAGTCGCTTGAGGGTATTTGTGGAGCTCTGGGTGAATTGATTAGGGTGCCGGCCAAGTATGAAAAGGCCATAGAAGCAAGCCTAGGTGCTGCCATACAAAATGTGGTGGTTGAAGATGAAAGTGTAGCTAAGAGGTCAATTGAATACCTTAAGAAGTCTAACCTTGGTAGGGTAACCTTCCTACCTAAGACCACTATGAGGTCTAACAAGTTAGCCCTAGCAACTAATACTGGTGTAAGCCCCCTAGGCCTATGTAGTGACCTAGTAGAATTTGATGAGGCCTATAGGAAGGTAGTAGAAAGCCTATTGGGCAGGGTTATCCTTATAGATAATATGACTGATGCCATAGCCTATGCAAAGGAAACTGGCCATAGGTTTAAGCTGGTAACATTAGATGGAGATATACTTAATCCAGGCGGGTCAATGACAGGTGGTAGTCTTAAGACTAGTGGCAATATCTTGTCTAGAAAGAGACTTATTGACGAGTTAGGCCAGGAAATGGAGTCAATTGAAGGCCAGATAAACCAGTGTAAGTCAGAATTCGACCTACTAGGCTTAGAAAAAGCCAAGCTCAGTGACCAGGCTGCCAAGATAAGGGAGAAAAAAGAGACCCTTTCCAAGGAAATAATAGGAGCTAATACGGAAATAAAGCTAGCAGAAGCAAAGCTTAGGGATAGAAGGCATGACTTAGATAATAGCAAGGAAGAAATTGCTAGGATAGATAAGCAGATAGAAAAGAACCAGGCTGACTTTGATCAGTGTAAGGATCAGCTAGAAGCCTTGGACAGGGAAGGACAGGGAAATCTTGACCAGATTCAAGCCCTAAATGACAGCCTAAATGAGGCCAGGGAAAAGCATGATCTATGTCTAAAGCTATTCAATGATAAGAACCTAGACCTTGTTAGGGCTAAACAGATATTTGAAAATAACCTGGCAGAGGTTGAAAGAATAGAAAGTGGTATGAAGAAGTCTCAGGAAAATCTGTCGAGTTTACTTGAGTCAATAAAGGAAAATAACAAAGAAATTAACGACTACGACCTATTGATAGAAACCTATACAAGCCAGATAGAGACTCTTAACCAGACTAAGGAAGACTTCTCAAGAAGGATTTTAGACAAGAAGGCTGATAGGGACGATATTAGACTATCATTAGATGAGGCCAAGGCTGAACTAAGGTCAAGAGAGAGGGACTTTAATGAACTTAGGGAAGACAAGTACAAGCTAGAATCTAAGTTGGATAGGTCTATAACAAGTAGGGACACCTACAGGCTAATATATTTGAAAGATATAACCTAGACTACCAGGAGGCCCTAGAATATAGGGATGAAAACCTGGTAATTGACTATAAAGTCATGGAGGCTCTGAGGAAGAGGATTAAGTCCATAGGCAATGTCAACCTAGACGCCATAGAAGAGTATGCAGAGGTCAAGGAAAGGTATGAATACTATTCAGAGCAGAAGCAGGACCTTGAAGAGTCTATAGTTTCCTTGAACGCCCTAATAAGAGACCTTGTGGCAAGTATGGAAAGTGAATTCTTATCCAACTTCGATATTATAAATAAGAATTTCGTAGAGGTATACAAAAAGCTATTTGGTGGCGGAAGTGCCAACCTAAGGATTACAGATATGGATGATGTCCTATCATGTGATATTGAGATAACAGCCCAGCCTCCAGGCAAGAAGATGAAAAATCTTTCCTTGCTATCTGGTGGTGAAAAGGCCCTTACTGCTATATCAATCCTCTTTGCCATCCTTATATCAAAGCCAACACCTTTCTGTATACTTGACGAAATCGAAGCCCCACTAGACGATGTTAATGTCTATAGGTTTGGTGACTTCCTGAAAGAACTAAGTCAGGATACCCAGTTTATAGCAGTCACTCACAGGAGGGGAACTATGGAAGTTGCAGACTTTATATACGGTGTAACTATGCAGGAAAAGGGAATTTCATCAATTATAGGCATCAAGCTAAAAGAGGCCCAGGAAATGGTGGAAAATTCCTAGATAGATATATAGGAGGATTTTATGTTTAAATTTTGGAAGAAAAATGAAAACAAAAATGAAAACCCTGACCAGGAAGTAAACTTGGAAGAAGGGCTTAACGAAGAAGAAATCCAGGAAGAAATCAGTGATGATGCTTCCCAGGACCAAGGAATAGATGAAGAAGTTTTCCAGGAAGAGACTAAGGAAGAAGGAAGAAAGGACCAAAGCACTAGTAAAGGGGATTTGGAGGGAAAAATAGAGGAAGAAAATGACCAGGTGGAAGAAACTGAAGAAACTGAAGAAACTGAAGGAGCTGATGAAGACGAAGAAACTGAAGAGGCTGATTACCAGGCTGAAGAAGAAAACACAGAAGATGAAACATTAGAAGAAGTAGATGGTGATGATAGCCAGGAACCTGCCCAGGAAGAGGGACAGGAAAAGATGGGTATCTTTGCCAGACTACTGGCAGGTCTATCAAAGACTAAGGATAATATAACAGGTAGGATAGACAGCCTTTTAAAGTCTTACACAAAGATAGACGAAGAGCTTTTAGAAGACCTAGAAGAAATCCTTATAACTGCCGATGTAGGTGTTACAACTACTATGGAAATAATAGACCGTTTAAGGGATATGATCAAGGAAAGAGGGGTAAAGGACCCTCTAGAGGTAAGGGATCTGTTGAAGGAAATAGTTGCCTCTATCCTAAAGGAAGGCAATTCAGAACTTGATATCAATCCAGGACCAGCAGTAATAGTAATGGTTGGTGTGAATGGTGTAGGTAAGACTACTACAATTGGTAAGTTAGCCCAGAGATACAAGAAAGATGGTAAAAAAGTTATGTTGGCAGCTGCAGATACTTTTAGGGCAGCAGCAACTGAGCAGTTGGATATTTGGGCCAAGAGGATAGATGTAGATATTATCAAGCACCATGAGGGAGCAGACCCTGGAGCAGTAGTATTTGATGCCATCAAAGCCTCCCAGGCTAGAAAGGTAGACCTACTGATATGCGATACAGCAGGTAGGCTCCACAACAAGGCCAACCTAATGAACGAGTTGGGCAAGATATTTAAGATAATAGACAGGGAATACCCAGAGGCCAAGAAGGAGGTCCTATTGGTAGTAGATGCTACAACAGGCCAGAATGCAGTTAGCCAGGCCAAGACCTTTAAGGAAGTTGCCAATATAACAGGTATTGTACTTACTAAGCTGGATGGTACTGCCAAGGGTGGTGTAGTCCTAGCAGTTAAGTCAGAGGTAGATGTGCCAGTCAAGCTGATAGGTGTCGGTGAGAGGGCTGAAGACTTGCAGAGTTTTGATGCAGACTCATTTACTGATGCTATATTTGGATAGTCGATATAAAACAATATTTTAGAAATTAATTGATAAAAAATATATTATATATATTTATAGTAATACTATGTGATTAGATTTAAAAACAAATAAAGTAATAAATTAATAGAATTAAAATATATTAATAGTGTTTTGAGAGGTTAGTTATGAATAAATTGCCATATGATGAGACAAGTGTACGAGATATATTCAAATATTCAAATGATTTAGTTGATAATACTTTTGAAGATGTTTTAAGTCGTGTATTTGAGGGTGAAGAATTATATGAAAAAATTAATAATTATAACAATCCACGTGTAAAAGGTGGATTGGGGAACTTGATTGAAGAACACTATTTTTTTTATAAACCTAATAGTGATTCTATTCCTGATTTTGATAAAGTTGGTATGGAATTAAAAGTAACGCCTTATGAAAAAAGTTCAAAAGGATTGAAAGCAGGAGAGAGACTTGTTATAACAATGATTCCAAATGATAAGCCGATAGAATTGGACTTTAAAGGTTCACATTTAGAGAGTAAGTTAAAACTGATTTTATTAATATGGTATGAAAGAATAAAAACTCAGCCTAGAACATCTAATAGAATTGATTATGTTACTTTGTTTGATTTGTATAGTGATATATTCTCGAAAGATTTAGAGATAATACTTGATGATTATAATAAGATAGTAGAAAAAATTATAAGTGGTAATGCTCATAAAATTTCTGAAGGTGATACAAAATATTTAGGAGCTTGTACTAAAGGACAAAATGCCGATAAAAGCTTACGTCCTCAATATTACAATAATTTAGTTCCAGCAAAAAGACGAGCTTTCTCCTTAAAACAATCATATATGAGTTATATTTTGAATAATTTTGTAAATAATGGATTGTTGAATTATGATTCAATATTTAGCAAAGATGATTTAGCATATGGGGATTTTGATGAAAAAGTTCTTGAAAAGATAGATATTAATATTGGGAAAACTGAGAGTGAATTATATAAAGAGTTTTCTATTGATAAAAGTAAAAATTTAAAGCAAATCAATAGAATCTTGACGAACAAAATGTTGGGTGTAAATACGGAAAATGCTGAGGAATTTGAGAAAGCTAATATAACCATTAAGACAATCCGTGTTCAAGAGAATGGAAAACCGAAAGAAAGTATGTCTTTTCCTAAGATAGTGATTAAAGAATTTGTGAAACAGGATTTTGAAAACTCATATGAGTACGATTTTTTTGAATCTACTAGGTTTTTATTTGTTGTTTTTAAAGAAAATAGTAATGGGATTTACATATTAAAAGGAGCAAAGTTTTGGAATATGCCAATTAATGAACTTGAAACTATTGGTAAAGTAGAATGGGAAAGTTACAAACAAAAATTTTTGGATGGTGTAAATTTCGAAGTTAAGAAACAAAAAACAGGAAAAATTGTAATTAGTAATGATTTACCAAAGAAATCTGATAATAAAATATTTCATTTAAGGCCACATTCTAGTAAAAGTGCATATCTTATCAATGGGGTAAGGTATGGTGATGGTAAAGAAACCGATATGGATGAACTTCCAAATGGAGATAAAATGACGAATCAGTGTTTTTGGCTTAATAACGATTATATATCGAAGATTATAGCTGATATTTAGTGAGAGGAGATTATATATGGAATTAACTGTAGCAGAGTTATTTGCTGGGGTTGGAGGGTTCAGAGTTGGCCTTAATAAAATAGAGGAAATAGATGATAATGGTAGAGCAGTGGAAAACAATGTATGGAATTTTGTTTGGGCAAACCAGTATGAACCATCTACTAAGCTGCAGCATGCATTTGAATGCTATACTCATAGGTTTGGAAATGATAATAATTCAAATGTAGATATAAATAAAGTTATTAAAACGGATATACCAAATCACTCACTACTTGTAGGAGGATTTCCTTGCCA
>ERZ772930.112-NODE-112-length-30128-cov-6.10684_pt1 | contig 30128 bp, 23 predicted proteins | sample MGYA00511685_ERZ772930 | MGnify/ENA primary metagenome ERZ772930 (study PRJEB29015, sample SAMEA2738053) | human oral metagenome | biome: human oral; feature: human-associated habitat; material: saliva | place: China | collected 2226 ... | reverse complement strand
CACCTAACGAAGAATTGTTTGGAAACTTATATTAAATGTTGCACTTGACTTAACAATTTACCAGTAGAAAAATCTTTACATATAAAAGATTATGATTTATACTTATAATATAGTCATTAATTTAGTAAACTTTTTAGGAGAAATTATGAATAAACAAATTGGAATAGAGATACAAAACAAAGCTAATTCGTATATAAACGAAGAGAGTATGTATAGTATTGATAGAGAAATTATTACATCCCCCACAAAAGGACTTTTTCATCAATCAGCAAGATTTTTACTTATAAAAAAAGGTTCTGCTAAGATTAGAATACAAAATAATATATACGAAATAAAAGATAGAACTCTAGTTTGTATTTTACCTTGGGAATATACAGAAGTTGTAGAAGTATCAAAAACTATGCAGTATTTTATTCTTAAATACAACTTTGATAGTGCTAACAAAATAATAAAGTCATTTTACAATGTCGATGCAGAAAATTTAAGTTTAATAAACTCATTTTATGACAATCCCGTTATCCACTGTACTTCTGAACAATTCAAGTATTTTTCTAATGTTTTTGATATGTTAAGAGAAGAACTGGGAGAGGACTCATCATTATATAATAAAAATGAAAATCCAATATCTTCAGCTTATGTACTAAATAAAATAATCGACTTAATTATAACTTACAGAAGATTGCAAGACGAGGAAGATAATAACAAGAAGAGAAAAGTAGATGAAAGTTTTGATAAAATTAATATATTTAGATACATTCATGCTCATTTAAGTGAAAAATTAACAATTTCATCAATTTCTAAACTATTTTTCATGAGTGAGTCCACAATAAATAGATATGTAAAAGAAACAACAGGTCTTTCTTTTAATAATCTAATAAATGAGATGAGAATTGGAAAAACCATGGATATGTTACTATATACAGATTTAGATATTGAAGAAATCGCTGAAATAACAGGATTTTCAGATAGATCTCACCTATCAAAAGTATTTACAGCAAGAACAGGACAAAATCCTAATAAGTACAGACAAACTTTCAACAAAGTTTCTCAAATCTGTCAAATAGAAAATATAAGAAAATTTTACAGAATACTAAATTTCGTAGTCAAAAATTCAAGCGAAGACATTGAAATTGAAAGTATATGTAAGGACTTTTCAATATCAATTACAGAAGTTAATAGACTATTTATCTATTATGTAGAAAAAAACTTTAAAAACTTTTTGAATTTTGTAAGAATAAACAAATCAACAAAATTATTATTAAAAACAGATATGCAAATAACTGATATTGCATTTGAAGTTGGATATAACACCGTTAAAACATTTAATAGAAATTTCCTAAAATATCAAAAAATGTTGCCAACTGAATTTAGAAAAAATCTAAAACTACAAGATAGAGAAATATAAAAAGCTGTTGAACAATTCAACAGCTTTTTTTTTATTGTGAAACAACAAGGTTCCCGGGAACCCACCCGATGTGAAGCATCGTGGAAGGGTGGGGTTCTTACTTTTCAACAGAATAATAACATCTTTTTGGAGAAATAACTTTTTCTTCTGTCTTTAGTTTTTTTAAAACTTTATCTACTTCAGTCTTATCTACTCCTAATTTTTCGGAAATTTCTCCACTTTTAAGAGGTTCTGAAGATTTTAGTAAATCAATAATTTTTTCATTTAATTCCATAATTGTCCCTCCTTTTACTTGCAATTAATATTACACCAAAAGTTTTCACTTAAAAACAGACAAAAAAAAATCCTGCATTCGCAGGAATAATAACAATCCGTAACAGATTTCTCGAATTACAGATCTGGTGCCTAGAGGCGGAATCGAACCACCGACACGAGGATTTTCAGTCCTCTGACTCTTCCAGATGATAATTATTTAATAACGATTCAATTTTATTTACTTTTTAAGATTTTCATTATTTTATTTATTTCATAACTCATCTTTTCGTACTTCGTACTAGACTAAGATATTAATACAAAATATCTTCGACTTCTTCTCGATATTTTGGTTACTCTCTTATACCGACTTTTCGCTATCTGGGCCTAATATAATCTTCTAAAAATGAGTAAAAAAAATCCTGCATTTGCAGGAAATAATAGCAATCCGTAACAGATTTCTCGAATTACAGATCTGGTGCCCAGAGGCGGAATCGAACCACCGACACGAGGATTTTCAGTCCTCTGACTCTTCCAGATGATAATTATTTAATAACGATTCAATTTTATTTACTTTTTAAGATTTTCATTATTTTATTTATTTCATAACTCATCTTTTCGTACTTCGTACTAGACTAAGATATTAATACAAAATATCTTCGACTTCTTCTCGATATTTTGGTTACTCTCTTATACCGACTTTTCGCTATCTGGGCCTAATATAATCTTCTAAAAATGAGTAAAAAAAATCCTGCATTTGCAGGAAATAATAGCAATCCGTAACAGATTTCTCGAATTACAGATCTGGTGCCCAGAGGCGGAATCGAACCACCGACACGAGGATTTTCAGTCCTCTGCTCTACCGACTGAGCTATCTGGGCATATTATGTAAATGGCAGGGGTAGAAGGAATCGAACCCTCATCAGCGGTTTTGGAGACCGACATTCTACCGTTGAACTATACCCCTACAGTATCAATCCTTTATTTTAGCTCTATAAAATAAGAGATATTTCTAAAAAAGAAATATCTACAGATAATTTGGTGGGCCTTCAGGGACTTGAACCCGGGACCTACCGGTTATGAGCCGGGCGCTCTAACCAACTGAGCTAAAGGCCCAAATTATTGGCGGAGAAAGAGGGATTTGAACCCTCGCATCCCGTAAAGGATCTACTCCCTTAGCAGGGGAGCCTCTTCAGCCACTTGAGTATTTCTCCATTGTGGCGGAGAGGGTGGGATTCGAACCCACGTGGGCGTGAACCCAAACGGTTTTCAAGACCGCCTCGTTATGACCACTTCGATACCTCTCCATGAATGGTGATCCATCGGGGATTCGAACCCCGGACACCCTGATTAAAAGTCAGGTGCTCTACCGGCTGAGCTAATGAATCATAAAATTGGCTGGGGTAGCAGGACTCGAACCTGCGGAATGCTAGAGTCAAAGTCTAGTGCCTTACCGACTTGGCTATACCCCAAAGGTTGGCGCACCTAAGAGGATTCGAACCTCTGGCACACGGATTAGAAGTCCGTTGCTCTATCCAGCTGAGCTATAGGTGCAAAATGGAGCGGGTGAAGGGAATCGAACCCTCGCAACCAGCTTGGAAGGCTGGGGCTCTACCACTGAGCTACACCCGCATATAATCTCAAACTTTATGGTCTTAACAAAAATTAAATTGGTGGAGGAGAGTGGATTCGAACCACTGAAAGCGCAGCTAACGGATTTACAGTCCGTCCCCTTTGGCCACTCGGGAACTCCTCCATATAACCTACATAAAGTAGATTGGAGCTGGTGGGAGGACTTGAACCCCTAACCTACTGATTACAAGTCAGTTGCTCTACCAATTGAGCTACACCAGCATATTAGTGGCGACCTGGATGGGACTCGAACCCACGACCTCTAGCGTGACAGGCTAGCATTCTAACCAACTGAACTACCAGGCCATATTTGGTGGGCACAATAGGGCTCGAACCTATGACCCCCTGCTTGTAAGGCAGATGCTCTCCCAACTGAGCTATGCGCCCAAATATAACCACAAACCTACTAAATAAAAGTGGTGACCCCACCGGGATTCGAACCCGGGTTACCGCCGTGAAAGGGCGATGTCTTAACCGCTTGACCATGGGGCCTTATCAATCAATTTCTGTATTAAAATTGACTGCCTAATAATTATATACCATAACTAACTATTTGTCAATACTTTTTTGATTTTTTTGAATTCAAACTCTTTTAAAAATGCTTTTCTCAAACAGTTACTCGAATATTATACACTTTATTTTTTTAGTTGTCAACACTTTTACAAAAAAAATTTTTGTGAAATTTACAATTCTAAATTAGGTTCAACATTTAAAGTTAAATCACTTCTAACCCCTGAAATATACTCATAGTAGCCAGAAGATGCTATCATTGCAGCATTATCTGTGCAAAGTATTTTTGACGGAAAATATGATTTGAAATTATTTTTTTCACACATTTTTTCTATCTCTGTTCTTAATGTATTATTAGCTGAAACCCCACCTGAAACTACAAGTTTATCTAAGTTTTTCTCTTTCATAAGTCTTTCTGTTTTGTAGATTAGAACGTCGAAAACTGCTCTTTGGAAACTAGCACAGACATCTTCTTTTGAAATTTCTTCATTTTTTTGTTTTTTACTATTTAAATAGTTAAGAACTGCTGTTTTTAAGCCACTAAAACTAAAGTTGTAACTATTTTTATCTAGCATTACTCTAGGAAAATCTATAGCTTCTTCGTTTCCAAGTTTTGCTAATTTTTCAACTTCTGGACCTCCTGGATAATTCATTCCAAGGCATCTTGCTACCTTATCATAAGCTTCTCCACAAGCATCATCAATTGTCTTTCCTATAACTTCCATATCATTATAATCTTTTACATGTACTAGATAAGTATGTCCTCCTGATACTAAAAGACATATAAATGGAGGTTCCAATTCTTTATGAGTTATTAAGGCAGCACAAATATGACCTTTCATATGATTAACTCCTATTAAAGGCTTTTTACAAGCATAAGATAATGCCTTTGCTTCAGAAATTCCAACAAGTAAAGCTCCTACAAGTCCAGGACCTTTAGTTACAGCAATAGCATCTATTTCTTCTAAAGTAATTTTAGCCTCATCCAAAGCTTCTCTTACAATATTATTTATAACTTCTAAATGCATTCTACTTGCCACTTCCGGAACAACTCCACCAAACTTTTTGTGCATATCAATTTGTGAAGAAATTACATTAGAAATAACTTCCCTACCGTTTTTTACAATAGCAACACTTGTTTCATCACAACTGCTTTCTATTGCCATTATCTTAATATCTTCCATTAAACTACCTCTTTTAACATCATAATCCCATTTTCTTTTGGATTATCATAATAATCAAAAATTTCTCTAATTTCCACAAAATTACATTTTTTGTATAAGTTAATAGCCGGAATATTGCTTTTTCTAACTTCTAGAAATATCTTTTTTACATCGCATTTCTTTAATTCCTCTATAAAAAACTCCATTATTTTATAGGCAATTTGTTTTTTTCTATAATATTCAGAAACAACTATCTTATATATTTCAGTTTCATCAAAAATCATATTAAATATAATATAGCCAACCACTTTATTATCTATTGCAACTATTACTCTTTTATTTTTTATATAATCAAGATAAAATTTTTCATCATAATTATTAGAAAAATTATTATCATCCAAAGCTAATATATCAACTACATCTTTTTCTTCTGCATATCTATATGAAATCATCTATTTATCCTTTTTTTCTAAATCTCTTTGAGCTTGTGAAAGCCTTACATATTCTGGACTTAGATTAAAACAATCAGAAATATCTCCTCTTTCATATTTTTCTTTCCCTATAACACAAGCATTTTTTGAAATGCAACTATTCAAACAAGCAGGAGTGATTTCAAAATTTTTGTTTTCTAAAATTCTATCTTTGTAAAGATTAACACAATCACCTACAAAAACATATTCACCTTTGGTAGAAAACTCTTCCAAAAGTTCATCTATTGTTAAAAGTGCCGGTGGAATAATATTTTGGTTATTCACACCTTCATAAACTCCATAATAGACTCTTTCACCTCTTGCATCTATCAAAGGAATTTTCTTTTTATCAGAAAACACACCAAAAGATAGAGTTTCCAATGTATTTACAGCAACTATCGGTTTATTTAAAGCCATAGCTAATGCCTTAACAACCGTAACCCCTATTCTTATCCCCGTAAAAGATCCCGGACCAGTTACAGCCACGAATAAATCTATATCTTCTATATCAATATTTAATTTTTTAAGCATTTCATCAACCATTACTAATAAAATCTCATTATGACTCATACTTTGATTTATGCTAAAATCCCCAACAATATTATTATCATCCATAACCGCACATGAACTGTGAGTTGTTGACGTATCTATCGCTAAAATTTTCATTATAATCCCTCTATAATTTCCAATTCTCTTTTATTATTTCCCTTTATCACTATTTTTCTAGAGTTTTCAGAAACTTTTAAAATTTCAATTTCAATTAAATTTTTAGGAAGTAAATATCCTCCATTTTCTGCCCACTCAATCACAGTAACTCCGTCTGGATAAAAGTAATTTTCATAATCTATTTGGTAAAGTTCTTCTGGAGAATCAATTCTGTATAAATCCATATGATTAAACTCAAATTTTCCAGAATACAAATTAACTAAATTAAAAGTTGGTGAAGTAATATCTTCTTCAATACCTAAATTCTTACCTAAAAATTTAGTAAAAGTAGTTTTCCCAGCTCCAAGATCACCAATTAATGAAATTACATCTCCATTTCTTAATGTTTTTGAAAATCTTTTAGAAAAATTATCACATTCATCTAAAGAATTTAAAATAATCTCTAACAAATTTTCCCTCCTATTTTCTAAATATAAATTATATTATATTTTATTATAATATATTTTTGATAATTAAATTAATGTTATTATATCACAAAAATTATTTTTATAACAGTAAAACAAAAAGGAGACTAGCAGTCTCCTTAAGATTCTTTATTCTGAAATTTTTATATTTAAAACAATCTTTCCAGAAATTGATGGTGGTTGACTATAATCTCCATACCCTTCAACTTCATAGTTTTCAACATAAATATTATAAGCTTCGCGGAACTCATTTTTATCTTGGACTTTTATTTTTATTTTATCTGACTCAAAAGTTAGATTTAGATTCTTTCCTGATTCATCATCTGCGGCTTCAATAGACATATCATTCCAATCTTTTAACGGATTATCTATCTCTATAAAACCATCTTTTATATCATTTTTCTTAACTTTAACTGGAATTTCCAATTTTTCAAAATTGAACATTCTAATTCTATCTTCGTTTTCAGTTGCATTAACAGCACCTCTAGTTGAAAATGTCTTTAGCCAATCAAAATCTTCCTTTGTGATTTCGTCAACAAATAAAGTATTTATTCCATTAAGATTTTTAATATTCTTAATATAATTTTTAAGATTTTCATTTTTATCGACATATAGTCTATGCAATTTTGGTAACTTTTCTAAACTTGAAATATCTGATATCTTATTATTTCTAAGATGTAAAGCTTCAAGATTTTTTAGCTCTTCAAGATTAGAAATATCCGTTATCTTATTATCTCTTAGATATAGAGTAATTAATCTTTGCAATTTTGATAAATTAGGTAAATTTACTATTTTATTATTATCTAAATCCAATCTTTCTAAAGTTTCCATATCTTTAATAGGTGTTATATCAGTAATCTCATTATCTTGCAAGCTTAATTGCTTTAATTTTAATTTTTCAAAAGCTTTAATACTACTTAAATTTGTTTGTGAAATAATAACTTTTTCTAAAGATTCATTTTTTGAAAAATCTATATTTTCTGGAAATATTTCTTTTTTTGCGTGTTTATAATCCTGATTTTGATAAATAAATTGTTTTAAATTTGGTGTTTTATACAAAAAATCAAAATTATTTACATTTCTTGTTAAGTTTGATTTATTTAATTCTACCTTAAATTCTTCTAAATTCTTAGAATATTTTAAAGGTTCTATCATTTTGTCCGTAACATTCTTATCAACAACAACAAAAGTTTTTAACATTTCCATATCTTCTTTGGTAAAATTTTTATCCTTCTTAGGCTTGTTTTTTTCATTAAAAAGTTTATTTGCTTCATCTGTTAAATTTACATATTTCTTATGAAATTTACTATACTTGTTAAACAAATCAAAATAAAAATCTTTATACTCATCAGATACAATTACTTCATCAACACTAAATTTTAGTTTTACATTCTTTAATGTCCAAGTATATTCATCTAATGACATTTTTAAATTCAAATTCAATTCTTTTCCTTTGTTTTCTGCAATAACATCATCAGATATATTTAAAGTTATCGTATTTGAATCCAAATCATAACTTGCTTCTATTCCATCTTTTCCAGTTGAAATTTCACTAAATGGATTTAAAGCTTCTTCTGCTCCAAAAACTTCTCCTAAAGCAACTCCAAGCTCTTTAATTCCTTTAAATGGAGTTTCGAAAGATACTTCATTAGCATTTACTTCAACAGTTTTTTCAAAATCTACTCCTTGACCTGAAAATTGCATACTTCCAATACCCTCATTTAAAGCGTCTCCAAGTCTTTTTGCAAGATATTCTCCTAATCCTTCGTAATTTTTAACTCTATTTCCCGAAATATCTAAATGTTCAATTTTATCAAATCCTTTGATTATTGAAACATCTTCTATTCTGTTAGCTGATAAATCTAAAAAAGTTAATTTTTTTAAATTTTTCAAAGGAGTAATATCTGTGATTCCTTTAGATATTATTTTGTGACTCTCATCACCACCAACCGTAACATTATAATGCAAATCTAATCCTGTTAAATTTGTTAAATTTGCAAGAGGTGATATATCTTCAATTAAATTGTTGTACAATTTTAAAAATTTAAGATTAGTTAATTTTTCTAATGGTTTAATATCAACAATTCTATTTCTTTGAATTTCTAAGTATTCTAATTTAGTTAAATCTTTAAGTGGTGTAATATCTGAAATTTCATTTTCGTTTAATTTTAACTTTTTAAGATTTTTTGCATATTCCAAACCTTTGATACTTTTCATCCCTCTTGTAACAGCAAATTTAAAGTCTTTTGTTCCTGCTAAACTTGTTGGTACCCCAAGTATAGAGTATTTTGCATTTTCGCTAAAATCAGCACTTCCATCGTCTTTTAAGAAAATAGATAATTCAGTTAAGCTTTCCATTTCTTCAACAGTAACTTTTTGGTCATCTGGTCTATTTTTATCTAAATTTTTATTTATTACTTTTAGTAATTTTCCATCTTCAATATCTACATATCTTTCAGCAGCTTTTGTTAATTTTACATTTGCAAATAATTCAGTCGGATTATTTACATAGTCCATTTCATTTTCAAATTCATATTTAACTTTTACTTCTAAACCGTCATTTGAAATATTGTTAAAAGCTTCATCAGATAGAGTTAATTTTAATTTACCATTTTCTAAAGCAACACTAATACCTTCAGTTTCAGTGCTAACAGTAGGACTTCCACCTTTAGCAATCTTATCTAGTCCAACAAATGGATTTTCAATTTCAACAACTTTATCATTAGCTTCTACATTTTCCAAAACAACATTTTGATTATGAATAACTTTTTCAAAAATAGTACTCTTATCATTTATTGGTGAAAAATCTTTAACTTTATTTCCATCAATTTTAACACTCGCAAGTTCATTTAAGTCTTTAAGAGCTGAAATATCAGAAATCTTATTATTTGATAGAACTACGTTTGAAAGCTTGCTTAATGATTTTAAAGCATCTATATTTTCTACATTATTCTTATCTAAATATAAATAAGTTAAGTCTTTTAAATTACTTATAGCTTCAATATTTTCAACATTATTTTTATTTAAGTTTAAGCTTGTTAATTTATTTACTTTTTCTAAGAATGAAACATCTGAAATCTTGTTATTTTGAAGATTTAAATCATCAAGCTTAGTAAGATGTGTTAAATTAAAGTTGTCTAGATTATTTCCCTTTAAGCTTAATTTAGTTAATTTTGTCAAACCATCAATAACGGAAATATCTTTAATTTTATTATTTCCTAAATCTAAATTTTCTAATAATTTCAAATCTTTTAAAGCACTAATATCTTCAATATTGTTATTATCCGCTCTTAAATATGTTAATTTATCAAGATCTTTTACATCACTAATATCTGATATTTTATTTGAATAAATATCTAATAAATTTAATTTTGTAAAGTTTTTAATGATGCTAATATCTGGAACTTTATTAACAGCAATATCAAAATCTTCTAAATTTGTAAGATTTTTCAATGAACTAACATCTGAAATATTATTATGTGAAATAAATAAATGTTTTAATTGAGTTAAATCCTTTAAAGGAGTAACATCTGTTATTTCATTATGAGAAAGTCTTAATAATTCAAGATTTTTAAGTCCAGCAAGTGGTGTTAAATCTTTAATTGCTCCTTCTGAATATCTTATTGCTTCATCGTCATCAGGAATTTCTCCAGATGAAATTGTAAGAGTTTTTAAGTTTTTGCAATATTCAAGACCCTTAATACTACTAACTTCTATAAGTTTATCTTCAGCAGCATTCATTCCTCTAATTCCAATAGCTTCAATTTTTTCCAAATCACTCTTGTAGATTTCATTTGAATTTTTATCTTTTCTATATGATTTATCATTAAGTTTAAAGTTATATTCATTCATTTCAACTTCAAAACTATCTTCACCTTCGTAAGCATGAAGTTTATCAAGAATGAATTGTTTTAAATTTTCATCTTCAAACTCAACAATTTTATCTTCTTCCTCATCATCAACAGGATTATTTTCTCCTGGATTGTTTCCCCCTGGATTGTTTCCTCCCTGATTATTTTCTCCAGTAGAATCAGCATCATTCCACAATAACACTCCATTATATTCATAAGTATTTCCACTTACAACTATATTTCCGCTTAAATTAGCAGAATTTTTGTATTCTGTATCTGCACTTGAACTAAATCCTAAAACTGAAGACATTAATATTCCAGTTCCTACAGCTACTGATAGTAATCTCTTAGCATTTCTTTTCTTTGATACTAATACACAAACTATCCCTACTATTCCCGCAACTGCTATTGTTACATTTACCTTGTAAACTCCACTAATTCCTGTCTTTGCAAGTTTTCCATTCTTTATACCATTTTCAATAGCTTGAACTATTTCAAATTGTAACTTTTCACTTTCTAATACTTTCTTTTCTCCAGCTTTTATATTGCCAAGATTTAATTCTTTTCCCTTAACTATCTTTAAGCCTTTAATATCTTCTGATTTTACCTTAACTCCAATCATATCTTTTCCAGTATTATTTTCAACAGAAATTTTAAATACTCCATCTCCATCTGCAATTAAATTAACAGTTAGTCCATCTTTGTTATAAACTACCGTTTCATTAGCTGCATGGCATACTTGTGAAAAAGACAAACCGCATAGTAAAGCTAATCCCAATGCACTTTTCTTATTCATTTAATCCCTCCTAAAAAATAAATATACATCATAAAAATACATATACAATATTATTTTAACATACAATTGTAATTAAGTATAATAGAAAATATTTATGCAAGTAAGATTAACAATTAATTTTTTCTATACAAAAAAAGAACTATTAACTAGTTCTTTTGCTTTAAATTTACAAGAATCTAAACAATAATAACATCTTCAAAACCATTTTTAAGTGCAATTTGCTTTAATTCTTCCATCTCTTCATCAACTGGAGCTGAGAACATACTATATTCTTCTCTAACACCATATTTTCTATATTTTATTATTTTGTATCTAATTTTATGTCCCATTTTTATGTATTTGGAAAGCATCTTTGTAATCTTGTCAACAGTTGTTCTGTTGTCCATTCCAGCAATTGTTACTGTTCTTATCTCAAAAAGTTTATCTAAACTCGCAAGATAATCTGCATTTTCTAAAACGACATCAACCTTAGTTTTCGTTATAAAAAGATGTTCTTCATTGTCAAAAGCCTTTATATCAAGCATAAAAGCATCTGCAACTTCAACAAATTCAGGCAGTCTCTTAAAAGGTATTCCACCATTTGTATCGACAAAACAAGTAAGACCAAGTTTTTTAACCTCAGTAAAAAGTGGAGTTAAAAACTTATGTTGAAGTGTACATTCTCCACCACTAACAGTAATTCCTCTAATAAAAGGAATATTCTTTTTTATTCTCTCAACAGTTTCTTCAACAGTCCAATTATATATCTTTGGTGTTGCAAGATGTGGACAAACTCTAATACATTCATCACAATTAATACAAGTCTTATCATTCCAAACAATTTTCCCGTTAACATTTGTTAAACTCTTTGTTGGACAAGAAGGAATACATTCCATACAATTAATACAATGTTTTATAGTTTCAGGATTGTGGCAATAAAAACAATTAAAATTACAACCCTGAAGGAAAATAGACGTCCTGTTTCCAGGTCCGTCTACCACCGACATATCTATTATTTTATTTATAATTCCTTTATTTGACATCTCTAACCTTACGTTCTAATAAATGATATTTTTCAAAAGCATCTCTAGCATATTGAACAGTATCGTAGCTTACTCTTTCTCCATCAATGAATTTTTGCATATCTGATTTTTTAACCAAATAACCAGTTACACGAATCAAATCTCCATTTTCTCCATAGCATGAAATATATCTCATATTTAATCTAAATGCAGCTTTAAAAATATCTAAAACAGCAGATGGATTCTTTTCAGCAGTTTCATCAAATGGGAAGTGATCACCAATTCCTGATGGGAAATATTTGTGGAATAATGCTGAATGTTTAATATGATCATACATTGGTATTTCTTTACCAATTCTAATTCTAACACCTGCACTATCTTCAATATCGTCTTGTGCTCCTACTTGTGAGTGTAGCATAAATCTATGATTCCAAAAAGTTGAATATTTGCTTTCAAAAGAATTAACTCTCTTTTCAACAAAATTCATAACTTCAACTCCAAGTTCATTTGCATATTCATCTTTACCAAATTCTAAATCTTTGTTTTCAAATTCTAGAAGTTGTTGAACACATTCATGAAGTCCTACAACTCCAAAAAGTCCAACAAATCTATCTAATTCAACAAATCCTTCTTTAACTAAGAAATTTTCTTTAAAGAAAGGAGTTTCTTCAACTAAGAATTTAATCTTACCTTCCATGAAATTACACATTAAATCAATTGCTTCTGGTAAAACTCTTCCGTAGAAATCTTCTTTTGAACTTGCACTTCTTGCAAGAGAACCAAGTCTTAATCTACTTAGTGTAAAAGCTCCTCCTGTAATAGGAAGCCCGTTATAGCAACTTGCTATTGCATAATCTCCTTTAAAATCATTTCTATAGTATTTATCATTAGCAAATGCTGGATTTGCAGTTAAAAGAGATGCATAAACTGCCTTTTCTCCAAAATCATCTGGTGTAATATCTTCATCATAAAGAATTGTCATATTTGGAGTAACATTATTTAAAGTTGGAAGTAATTCCAAAATGATTTCTCCAGCAACAGTTTTTTCCGGACCAATATTTGCATGACAGAAACTGTCATTAATTGTTCTATCTAAAGAAACTAAGAACCATTTAATTAATTTTTTAGCTTCTTCTCTATCTGTAATAAACGGATCAAGAAGCTTATCAATCTTACCAATATATACTGGATATCTTGTTACAGAAGGAACATGATGATAAAAAATTAATAAATTATTAATTGCATCAAGTAAAGTTTCTGATTTTTCAAGACGTAAAAATTTACAACCCTCATCCAAAAGTTTTTGATAATTCGGGCAAATATATCTTGGTGCGTAAGGCGCATGACCTTCCCACAAATCGCAGAAACCTCCATTTTCAGAAATTTCAAAAATTCTATCATTTACTGAACTTTCAGGAAAATCATTCAAATTTTCTGCAAGTTTTGCAAGTTGAGAAGTCTTTTGTTCGAAAGTTAAATCCGTAGCCTTAATTATATTCATTGATAATTCTCTTGCTTCTTCTAGTGTTTTTATTTTAGAAATCATAAATACCTCCAATTTTATGTCAAAAAGTCATTTACTATTTACCCATATTATATATGAATAATCTAAAAAATGATACTGTTAATTGTCTTTTTTAAGAAGATATTTTGAAAAATTTTTAGTAAAAAATTTTTACATCACAACATTTTACAAAGGAATTATAAAAAATAAGTATTGAAAATCAACTATAGAAATTTTATAAATTCATCTTTAATATAAAATTTCCATATATAATATATCTACGATATATTTACATTTGCTTGCAAACAAGCAAATGTATGAGATCTCTCCATTTCGCTACGCTACAGTCGAGATGACGTGTTGGGAAATTTTCTTTGCAAGGTTCTATGACGTGAAATATTTAGTTTCTATATATTTTTTAACTTTTAGAAACTTAATGCTCTTAACGTCACGCTATTAAACGAAGTTTTCTACCTTTTACGTCATCTCGAGCGTAGTCAATCTAGCCCTAACTTTGTTTACTTGTAAACAAAAGTAGGTCTGACGGGGTCGTTGTATCTTTTGATACAATGACTCTGGAGATCTCATAAAATTATTATTTTCCACAAAAAAACGACCATACGGTCGTTTTTTTATAATATTTTTTAATCTAAACTTTTACTATGCAACACCAATCCATCCATATCCTTGTACTGCCATGTCAACAAAATGATTGATGAGCAATGATACCTTAGAATCAAATGCTGCTTTATCATAACTTTCAGGAAGATCCTGATTTAATGATAATTCAACTTCATGTTTAAGCTTAGCACGTGGCTGTTCATCTTTATACCAATCTACCACAAGAAGATTACTTCGATTATCCATCAATTTCTTAAATAGATTTTTTGCCGAGAGTTTTACTTTTTGTTCCTCAACCTGTGTCAATTTCTTTCCAGCAACCAATAAATCGTAAATTTCCAATTCTTCTTCAGTAAGACCTTCTGTATTGGCACGATTATCCTCTTGACGCATTTCTTCAAGAAGTTTTACAAGCTGTTCGTAATACTCTTCATTTTCGGTACCACCTGCATTATAGGAATCAATTATTCGTTTGAACCGTTCGGAGAACTTTGTCCTTGTACAATTTCTATTAATCATTTGTTCTAACGCATTCTCTATGAATTCCTTCAAATCATTAATTTCAATAGCTCTATACTCAGCAATTTTAATTTCTTTTCTTAACTGTTCAATATCTACCTTAGATAGGTCAATAGCCTTTGTCCCTTTAATCATGTACTCATCTGTTTTTTCTCGAACATTCTCAACAAAATTCCTGTTCGCAGTGACACTGCCATCTAAAATTTGGTTCATTTTTCGTCTAGCACGAGCAACCTTTTCATCATTAACAGTATTATATAAGAGGCCGTGCAAATACACAAGCGGTGCAAATTTATCATTATTCCAGTTCTTTTCAAAAATTTCTGGTTTCGATGCTTCATAGATGTTTATTAACGTGTTCAGAATAACTTTGAATTTCTCTTTATTGTCATCTTTAGCAACAATAGAGTCATAAGCACTTCTTAATGAATCCAGTTTATCCAAAGTATTTGAATCTGTAATTATTTTCTCTAAGTCAATATTCAATGATAATAAGAAAGAATCTGCTTCGGCAATCGTGCCTTCAATATATCCCATGAGCTGATCAATATTTTTCGCTGGAAATTCAGTGTCGTCATCACCGCTAGCATACTCTGTTAATGCCCTCTTCATGTATTTAAAGACATTTACATAATCAACGATGATCCCTGCTGGTTTCCCAGGATAAACTCTGTTAGCACGAGCTATAGCTTGCATTAAGGTGTGACCTTTCATCGGTTTATCAAGATAGAGTGTGGAAAGGTTCTTCACATCAAATCCTGTTAGCCACATGGCACACACAAACACTAATTGCAGAGAATCATCTGGGCTTTTAAACCTATCCTCAATATCTCTTCCATCCGGTGTGATTTCTTTCATCTTTGCACGATGCTCTGATATTTTTAATCCCTGTTTAGCAAACTTAGTCGTTTCATCATTCTCTTCGGAAATAATAACAGCCATTTCCACGTTATTCATATACGTAAGAATGTGACTAAGCTGATCACGTTCTTCCTTTGTAGTGGCGGAATTTCGTTGCTTCGTAATATTCTGCTTTTCGATAGCCCAGTAATGCTGAACCTTATCATACATTTTAACCGCAGTATATTTATCGACTGATACGACCATTCCTTTTCCAAGAAATCCGCGTCTTGGGAAGTGATAAGCTATGTCTTGCGCTACTTTATCTAATCTATCATCACGCTTAATAACTTCTAAAATACGAGAGGATGCATTCTCTAATAGGCGAGTTTCGTCTTCATTAAGGTTTTCCTCTTCGATAATGTCTACAACGTCATCATCAAGAAAATCATTTTCAAGCCCTACTTCTGGAACGCGTCTAGAATAGAATAATGGTACAGTAGAGCCATCTTCAACAGATTGTGCAAAGTTATACTCTGAAACATACTCACCAAACCATTGATTTGTAAGGCGCTTAGAGCCAAGAAGAGGTGTCCCTGTAAATGCGACAAAATTTGCGTTAGGGAGTGCAGTTCTCATATTTTCTGCTAAATCTTTATACTGTGTTCTATGTGCCTCATCAACTAGAACAATGATGTCATCACGTTTAGAAAGAACAGGATACTTCTTCGTCTTATCGTATCTAAACTTATGAATCAGTGTGAAAATAAATGCTTTGTTGGTAGTTAAAAATTCGCGGAGTTGCTTGCTGTCCTTTGGTTGACATTCCTCTTTAGAACCGATAACTTCTGTACGCACAAAGTTCTTATGAATCTGTGTATCCAAATCTTCACGGTCTGTGATAATAAGGAATGAAAAATTACCAGCTACTTTGCGTTTAACCTTACGGGCAAACATAACCATCGAGTAGGACTTGCCAGAACCTTGTGTATGCCAGAAGACACCCAGCTTACCATTCAACTCTTTTCTGTTCCCCACTGATTCCATCAGATTGTTTACGCCTAAATACTGATGGTTTTTAGCGATAATTTTTATTCGTTGATTTTCAAAAAGTATGAAATTTTCAATATAGTCAATCAATCTATCTTTGTTTAGTAAACCATCAACAAAATATCTTACAGAACTATCTTTTATATTTTCCGCTGAGTGGATAGCTTCTCGATCCAGCTTTTCCTTTTCACTGTCAACTTTAAGCCATTCAAAAAAGTAGTCATAAGTTGCATTAAAGGCACCCAATTTTGTCACTAATCCATTTGAAAGAACACAAATCTGATTGAATGCAAATAGATTCGGAATATCTCTTAAATAATCCTTTAAATTCTTATTATATGCTTCTTCAATCTTAACGATGCTGTTCTTCAGTTCAATGAATACCATTGGCATTCCATTGATGAAAATAAGGATATCCGGTCTGCGATAATAGACCTTTCCTTGAATCCACATCTGAGAAACTGCTGTGAAAGTGTTGTTCTCCGGATGCTCAAAATCGATAAGTTTTACAAAATCAAAGTCTTCCTTCCCATTTCTACGGATAGTGATTTTTATATTATTACGGATTTGTCTGTATATTTTATAGTTGGTTTCAACAATATCCGTACCCGTGTAGTTCTGCCTTAAGTTTTTGACTATTTCCTTAATTTTTTCTTCGGAGATAGTAGGATTGATACGTTTGAGAGAAGAAAGCATAACATCAGGAAGAACACATTCCTTCTTTGAAGCCCTTCCTGTACCATCATTCAAATCGTCTCGCTTACTAGGGTTAGCATCACAAATGAGGATATCATATTTAAAGGGTTCCGCTTTTAATTTTTCAAGTATAACCTGTTCTATGTCATCTTCAGATATAAAATTACGCATATGGTCCCTCCTTATTACACTTCAAGTTTCCCACTCATTAGGCGTGGTAAAAGCATATCTCTTTGCTTTGCAAGATTATCATTAATCAACGACAATTTTCGCATTTCACTTTCGATTCCGAATGCAATAGAATCAAATTTTCTTATAAGATCATCATGTGGCATGAGTATTTTAAAGTCAAACAACTCTTTTTTCGTGACTGACGTAAAAATTGATCCATTACCGATAATATCTTCCTGCTGAAACTGATTCTTCAACATCCACAACAAATAAGCATTATATCCTTTTACGGAATTAATACTGGCCACACCACGCCCTAAAATTATTTTATTTAAAGTTATGTTGATTCTTCCAACAGGTGCTCGAACGCTAAAAATAATACTGTTGGCTTCAGCGATGCGATTTCCTTTCGTACTATAGATATCATCAATTAGATAGAAATCGCCATAACTTCCCACGCCTTGATGAAAAGGCAACCCTTCGCGATTAGTATTATAGTTTTCAGATTTAGGACTTTGTCCCATAATAATATCGGCAATATCTGAGAGCCTTTCAATTTTCCAACCTTTAGGTATACCATTTTCAAATTCTGTATTTTCATATCCCGGAAAGCGAAATCTTACAAACCATTCCTTATATAGATTCTCTGCCATTTGCTCCAACAACTTAATACGCTTGTTATTGTTGTCAATAAGCTTATCATAAGTACTTAGTATATTAGATATTCTCTTTTGAATATCATAATTAAAAAATGGAATTTGAAATTTTCCAAATGCCTTTGCATTCATTCCAGGTTGAGCTGAACCGCTTATAAAATTATTTACAAAACCGTACCATTGTTGACTCTTTAGAACATATTTTAAATACAATGGATACAAATCATTTTTATTATAATTAAACCTAATCAAATATGACGCAAAAACAAAATTTTTATAAGACTCATCCACAACAAGATTATATCCTGTTGTAGCTCCAGTTCTAGCAATTAATAAATCATTTTCATTTATTAGATATTTTTTTTTCTTATTATCATCAATTTTACAAAACGGAACTTGTTCCTTATTTACAAAATATGGAACAATATCTGTAATTCTAAGGTATTTTGCATCTCCTTCAACCAACGACGTTTCTTCAGCTGTATATCCATATTGTGTTGAAACAATAAATTTGCTAAATTTAACATACTTCATATTATTCACCCAATAATGCTTTCAGATTATTTACAATGATTTTTTCAAATTCTTTTGCTTCTTCATTTAGTTTAAGAAATTCTTCATTCAAATTATTCATTTCTACTTTGAATTCTTCCTTCGTTAACCCATCATCCTCTATTACTACACCAACATATCGTCCAGCATTAAGGGAGTAGTCCTGATCAATGATTCCGTCTTCACCATCTAGGGACGCCGCCTTACAAAGACCAATAACATCAGTATATACGCCGTCTGGGAATCTTTCTGTTAACCAATCGATCTGTGATTGCCAGTAATCTTTAGTTAGACCTTCCTTATCATCAGAAGATTCTGGAGCATTTGCAAGTTCTGCTTGATACTCATCAATCAAATCAACAAGAGCCTGTGTATCGCCATGATAAAGCTTTGTGATAACGCCAAGGTTCTTAATCTGCTCATCAGAGAACTTTCTGTGTGCTCTGTCAACCTGTGTGAATACATTTCTTGTATCAATAAACAAGATTTCATTTTTTTTCTCAGTATTTGGCTTCTGCTTATCAAAGAACCAAAGAGTTGCTGGAAGTGTAACTGATGAGAACATATTAGAAGGAAGGGTTACCATCTGTGAGATGATACCTTCTTCAATCATTCTCTTTCTGATTTCATATTCTGAACCAGATGCATCAGATGCAGAATTAGCCATGACAAGTGCTGCCTTACCATTCTCATTTAAGGCAGTAGCAAAGTAGCCAATCCACAAATAGTTTGCGTTTGGCACTGTTTCTTTCTTATCAGCGTTTTTCTTTGTTGATTTTGTCTTATTTCTTGGCACACCATAGGTATTAAAACGAGCATCATCTGAAACTTTCTCAACCACAACCTCGTCAACATTAAAAGGCGGATTTGCCATTACATAGTCAAACTGTCCAACTGCATTATATGGATCAGAATAAAATGAGTTAGCTTGTGTAATGTCACCACGAATATTATTAAGAAGAAGATTCATCTTTGCCAATTTTACTGTATCAGGTTCCTTTTCAACACCATAACAACGGAATTTCATCTGTTCACTCTCGCTAGCATTGTGATTATGCATGTACCTTGCGGCCTGAACGAACATACCTCCAGAGCCACATGCTGGGTCTAGGAACTTCTTTTCACCTGGTTGAGGATTTAATACTTCAGCCATATATCTTACAACAGTTGCAGGTGTGTAGAATGTTCCACCATCCTTACCTTCTGCAAGTGCAAAGTTCCCTAAGAAATATTCATAAATTTCACCAAAGATATCAATAGTGCTATTTTCAGGTATATCCTTAAAAATACGTACGATATTAGAAAGAAGTTCTGGTTCTTCCTCTGGCACAAGTTGAGCATATACTTCTTTTGGAAGAACACCATCCATTTTATGGTTTTCAGCCTCAATTGCTTCCATAGCTTTCTTTACAAGGGTAGCCTTGTTTGCATCATCTGGTGCATCATTGATGAAGTCATAATAAGCACATTCAGGAAGATAGAATCCGCACTTCTCGATAGAGATTTCTTTGATGGACTTTTCCATACGTCCACCTTTAAGGCGATTATACTCTTCCTCAATTTCTTCCTTATGTTGTTTGTATAAAATATCTGCATATCTAAGAAAAATAAGTCCAAGAATAGGCTGACCATATTTATTTGCAGCCAAATGCGCCCCCGCACGAAGAACATCGGCAGAATGCCACAAAGTATCTTTCAATTCTTTAAGTTCTCTATCTTTCATTTATAAAACTCCTTTAAATTTAATATTTATTCCATTCTTTTTCTAATGGTTTAAAATCAATGTTTTGCTCTTCACAAAACTCTTTAATTTTTTTCATAGCTGACATATTTGGTTTGCTCTTTTCGCCTTCCCAACGGTTGACGGATGAAAATGAGACACCAATTTCTCGTCCAAAGGCTTCTTGTGATAGGAAGCATTTTTGACGAATTTTCTTTATTTCTTCTGAATAAGTCATATTATTTCATCTCCTATTTTATATGTCATTAATATAGCATTATTATAGCATAAAAACGAAAATAAAAGAATAATTAATTTACATTTAAGGAAGTTGAATTGTCTGTGAGATCTCTCCATTTCGCTACGCTACAGTCGAGATGACGTGTTGGGAGATTTTCTTTGCAAGGTACTATGACGTGAAATATTTTTATTTTTTTTAGAAATATTTTTTTGATATTAAATAATACTGAATTATCGTAAAGACAATGACTTTATGAAATCTCCAGACAATTCTATCAGAAAATACAATTGTTCCCGTCAGACCTACTATTGCTTGTAAACAAGCAAAGTTAGGACTAGATTCACTACGGTCGAGATGACGTATAAAGAATAATACTTCGTTTTATGGCTTAACGTGAACAGTAAATAGTCTTAATAGATAAAAACTGTTCTGAAAATAAAATAAAATTATACTTTATAAAAATAAAAAAACGACCATGCGGTCGTTTTTATCTATCTTAAAAATTTAAAATTTTATTCCAAAGTTAAAAGCAATGCCATTTTGAAATTCTTTACAGCTTTTACATAATGTCTTCCAGCTTTTGCAAAATGGAAGCATTCTCCGGCTTTGATTACATGGTCTGTTCCTTCATATCCGATTATTCCTTCACCATCTAATGCAAATACAATTGCTTCACCTGGTGCTGAATGTTCAGATAATCCTGTTCCTGCATCGAATGCCATTAATACAAATTTCATTTGATCATTATGAACAACGTCCATATTAACTATTTTACCTTCTTGGTATTCTAATAATTCTCCTAATTTAAAAACTTCTCCTGGTTTTACTGCTTTATTCATAAAATCCTCCTCTTTTATTGCTATTTCTGTAAATATTGCTCCCGATTTTGTTCTCATTCCAACAGGAATTTCTATCGGTGTAAAAATACTATCACCTTGTTTTAGTATTTTTGTTTTTTCTGAAAATCCATATGCTTCAATCTCTCCTTCTGCTACAATCAATAGTTTGTAGTATGGGAATAATTCTGCACTTATATCAGTATCTTCTGCCATTGAAAAATATGCTATATAATTTTCTCCGCCATATACTTCTTTAGATACAGTACATCCTTCAAGCGCTTTATTATCTTCGGCTATGGAATATACTTTTCCAACCTTTTCTTTCAAATCGCACCTCCTTTAATATTGAAAACAATATGTATTTTCAAAATATATACCCTATTAAATACATTAATAACAGTTATATTTTAATAATTTTTTATACAAATAAAGGTCAATAATTTCTCATTGACCTTTGTCATAATTCTATTTAATTAATACTATTCATCTTCTTCAACCAATCCTGAAAGTTTTGCAACTCTTAGAGAAATTGGAAGTGTTGCAGCAAAACTTCTTGTTACAAAAGCTGTAAGCATTGGTTCTTTAATTTTCATTAACATTTTGAAAGGATTAAACCAGCAATAAATGCAATAAAAACTTGAAGCGCAAGATTTTTTTTACTCATTTTTAACCTCCTTATAATCATTTGTTTCGTTTTTCACACGAGTTTTTAAAACATAAAGTTTTTTTATATAAATTAGCGTCATTTTTTATAATAATAGCATGTTTTTGACTTATAATTTATATTTCTTATAAAATATCATATAAACAATTGTTTTTAGCCGATTATCCCTTTAAATTCTTTTGCAAAAAAAGTAATAAATTAAAAATTTTTTTAAAAAATGGCTCTTTTGCTATTTATTTTTTTCTTTTTTTATATTATAATAATGTAGTATTAGATTAATAAGGAGGGACATTGTGGAAAGTAGATTAGTTACACTTTTAAGAAAAGTTTTAATTGAAAAAAACTTTGACTTAAAACTAGATAAAAGATTATATTCAGAATTCACTGTACTTAAGGTAAAGAAAAAGACTGTTATAATCAAAGAAAATGATAAATTGGATTATTTATATTTATTAGTTAGAGGAAGTGCCAATGTTGTTCACTTCACTCCAGTTGGGGAACTAATAGTATTTAATCACATAACTAATACTTCTATTTTTGGATTGCTTGAGTTTATGGACAATAAACACGACTTCTATAAAAGTGTTGCATTCTTTAAAGATACAAGGCTTATTAGAATTCCAGTAGAAAGATTTGAAAAGGAAGCTGAAAGCATTGAACTATTAAAAATTTACAATCAATTTTTATTAGATTTCGCAAAACATTCAATAGCTACATTTGATTTAACTAAAAACTACGGAAGAAAGAAAAACTTAATTGAATTCTTCTTATCAAAATGTGTTGATGTAGAATTTCCTGTTAAGATTTCACTAACAAAAAAAGTTATTTCAGACTATTTGAGAATTAACGAAAGAACAATGTATAGATATTTAAATGAATTGATAGATAGAAATTGCATTTCAAGAAAAACTGGTAAAATTATTATTTCAAAAGAAAATTACGATAATTTACTAGAATACTCAAAGGAAAAAGGCGTAGATAACGAATAATGATAGATATTAATAACCAATCTATAGAAAATTCAGAAGTTACTACAAAAAGATTTAATATAAAATCTTTTATAATTGTTTTAAATTATTTTTTAACTCCAATTTTGTTTTTTATAATAGTAGGTTTATTATTTAGATTTACTCTGATTGACGAAATTATATTCGATTTACAAATAGTAAAGAACTTTTTTGTTAATAATCCATCTCTTGTAGAAAATGATGAAGTATTTACCAAATTTGTATCTAGTATACTAGGTTCTATCGCTACTATTTTAACTTTTGTAATTGCACTGTTAATATACAAAGATCGAAAAGATAGTATTTCTATTAAAAAAACTGAGTTTTCAATTACAAAACTAATTTTAATAGGTGTTGGTCTTGGGATAATTATGATTTTATGGAATTTTGTAATTTCATATGTATATTCAATTATTGGATTGGATTTTAGAAGTGGAAATACTGAAAGCATAGCAGAATCATTAAAATATAACAAGTTATTGATTTTTAATCTACTGGTAGCTGCTCCAATCGGAGAAGAAATTGCTTTTAAATATGGTATATTTACATTTCTACATGAAATTTTTCAAAACAAAGGAAAGCTGTTAAAAATATTTTTACCAGCATTTGTGTCAGCCTTTGTATTTGGTATTATTCATGATGGATTATATCTAATACCATTGTATTTTGTTCCAAGTTTTATTGGATGTTTAATTTACGAAAAAACAAAATCTTTATTCCCATGTGTATTAGGACATTTTATCAATAATTTAATTGCATTCTTAGCTATGTTATACAATTAAAAAGCTATTGAAGTTTTACTTCAATAGCTTTTTTTTGTTTATAATTGTTTTGATTTATATGACTTATTGTTAAATTTACTAATTATAGTAAAACTACATATTAGATGTTTTTCTTTTTAAGGAAATATTAAATTATATTTTTTATTCTCTACTTAATTTTTAAAAAAAATATTTATAATTAGTTTTTTCTATTTTTATCAAATACCTTATCTAAACATATAAAAAATAAAATAAAATCAAACAATATTCCTATCAAGGACTTAAAAACCATATCTCCATTCAATAGATTTTTCATATCTATCAAAAAGAAGCTAAATACTGATAATATAATCCCGCATAAATATAATGCTTTATGTTTTAAAATTTTTCTTATCATTATTTCACAACTTTTGAATTCACTTCTTCTAAAATCATTTCAAGGAATGCATCAGCTTTCATTGAGCCTTTATCTCCCTCTCCACGTTTTCTAACTGAAACTGTTCTTTCGTTTACTTCATTTTCACCAACGATTAAACTATATGGAATTTTAGCAAGTTGCGCTTCTCTGATTTTTAATCCAATTTTTTCCGCTCTATCATCAACTGCTACTCTTATGTCTTTTTTAGCAAATTCTTTTTGTAATTCATAAGCATAGTCGTTGAATTTATCAGAAATTGGTAGAATCTTAACTTGTTCTGGCGCTAACCAAGTTGGGAATGCTCCTTTGTATTCTTCAATTAGGTAAGCTACGAATCTTTCCATTGTAGAAACTATACCTCTGTGAATTACAACTGGTCTATGAGTATTCTTTCCATCTTCTCCAACATAAGTTAAATCAAATCTTTGTGGTAATAAGAAGTCAAGTTGAATTGTAGAAAGAGTTTCCTCTAAACCAATCGCAGTCTTAACTTGAACATCAAGTTTTGGACCATAGAATGCAGCTTCTCCTTTTGCTTCAAAGTATTCATAACCTAAGTCATCCATTGCACTCTTAAGCATTGCTTCAGCATTATTCCACATTTCATCGTCATCAAAGTATTTTTCCTTATTTTCAGGATCTCTGTAACTTAATCTGAATCTAAAATTCTTGATATCAAAATCTTCATAAACTGATTTCATTAAATTTACTACTCTTGTAAATTCATCTTTAATTTGGTCAGGACGAACAAAGATATGAGCATCATTTAAAGTCATTTCTCTAACTCTTTGTAAACCTGAAAGTGTACCACTCATTTCATAACGGTGCATCATTCCTAGTTCAGCAATTCTAATAGGGAATTCTTTATAACTATGAACATCATTATTGTAAATTTCCATATGGTGAGGACAGTTCATTGGTCTTAAAACTAATAATTCACCATTACCTAAGTCCATTGGTGGGAACATACTATCTTGATAGTGATCCCAGTGACCTGAAGTTTTATAAAGGTCAACATTTGCTAAAATTGGAGTATAAACATGTTCATATCCACATTCAATTTCTTTATCAACTATATATCTTTCAATTACACGTCTAATTGTAGATCCTTTTGGTAACCAGAAAGGAAGACCAGCTCCTACATTTTGGCTAATCATAAATATTCCTAACTCTTTACCAATCTTTCTGTGGTCTCTTTGTTTAGCATCTTCTAAGAATTCTAAATATTCATCCAAATCTTTTTTCTTTTCAAAAGTTATACCATAAATTCTTTGAAGCATTTTATTTTTTTCGCTACCTCTCCAATAAGCACCGGCAATGCTTAAAAGTTTAACAGCTTTTATTTTCTTAACATCAACAAGATGTGGTCCTTTACAAAGATCTGTAAAATCTCCTAATTCATAGAAAGAAAGTTCAGCATCTTTATCAAAACCTTCGATTAAATCAATTTTATAATCTTGTCCTTTTTCAGCAAAATATTTTAAGGCAAAGTCTCTACTAACTTCTTTTCTATCAACAGAATAACCTTCCTTAAATATTTTCATCATTTCTTTTTCGATTTTTTCTAAATCTTCTGGTGTAAATTTGTGTTCTGAATCTAAATCATAGTAAAATCCGTTGTCTATTGCAGGTCCAATTCCAAATTTTGTATCTGGAAATAGTCTTTGAATAGCAAGAGCCATAACGTGACTTGATGTATGCCAGAAAATTTCTTTTCCTTCTTTATCTTCAAACTTTACGAATTTAATAGCACAATCTTCTTTTAATGATTCACTTAAACCTTTTATAACATCATCATTAACAACAGCTCCGATAACATTTCTTGCAAAACCTTCAGAAATACTAATTGCAACATCTAAAATTTTTACACCTTTTTCAAATTCATGAACAGACCCATCTGGGAATGTAACTTTAATCATCTCCATAATTTCCTCCTTCTTAGACTACATGCTTACTTCATTCTTTTCATGTATCTTTTTTCAAAATAAAAAAAGAGTCCCATCCCTACAAAACTGTAGGGACGATGACTCGTGGTTCCACCCTAATTACTTCTTAATTAGATAAAAGACTCCGTAATAGTTTTCGGTAAATAGCATTCTTAAATGAAATTTCAGCCACGTTTCATTCTCTCTTAAAGCGCTTAAGTCCTACTCGTTACTTCAACGTCTATATTAACTTCAATAATCCTTCAAAATCAACAGTCGTTTGTTCCCCTGTCTTTAAATCTTTGACAGTGTAAGTGTTATTTGCTTTTTCATCTTCTCCGACTATGATTATATAAGGGATATTTAATTTGTCAGCATAAGATATTTTTTTCTTCATCTTAGCATCTTCAAAATATATTTGTATTATTTTACCACTATTTTCAAATTTATTCAATAGTTTAATTCCATAATCATAACAATTTTCCATTGGAATAATTAAAGCGTCAATACTATTAGTTTTAATTTCCTTAAATAAATTCTTATCAAGTAGTTGATAGAATAATCTTGTAAGTCCGATAGAAATTCCAACACCTGGTAAAACTTGACTTGTATAATTACTTGCTAAATCATCATATCTTCCACCAGAACAAACACTTCCAAGTTGTCTATAATTTTCTAAAAATGTTTCATAAACAGTTCCAGTATAATAATCTAAACCTCTTGTAATTGTAAGATTAATATCTATAAAATCTTCAGGAATTCCAAAAAGTTTCATACATTCATAAACTTCTTTTAGTTCTTCAATACCTTTTTCAAAAAGTTCATTAGAAATACTAAGAGAACTTAACTTTTCAATAATCTCTTCATTACTTCCAGAAATTTTAATAAATTCTATAATTTTTTCTAATCTTTCGTCACTAAGTCCAGTATTTTTAAGTTCTTCTACAACTTTTTCAAAACCTATCTTTTCAATTTTATCAATTATTCTAAGCATATCAGCTTTATTATCTATACCCAAACTTTCAAAAAGTCCATTAATAATTTTTAAATTACTAAAATTAATTGCAAATTTTTCATTAATAATTTTTGAAAAAATTTCATAGATTATATAAGGAAGCTCTGCATCATTTTTAATATCAAGTTTTCCATTTCCTATTACGTCAATATCACATTGATAAAATTCCTTATATCTACCCTTTTGATTTCTTTCTCCACGATAAACTTTAGCTATATGATATCTTCTAAACGGAAAATTTAAATCACTAAAATATTGAGCTACATATCTTGCCAAAGGCACTGTTAAATCAAATCTTAAAGAAATATCCTTACTTTCAGAATCTATCTTAAAAATCTGTTTTGTAGTTTCTCCTCCACCCTTAGCTAAAAGAATTTCATTTTTTTCAAAAACAGGTGTATCTAAAGGTAAAAATCCTCGTTTTTTAAAAGTTTCTTCAATTATATTTTTAACATTGTCAAACAAAATTTGTTCACTTGGTAAAAGTTCCATTGTTCCAACAACATTGCTCGGTTTAATAAATCCCATAATTACCTCCACAGTGAAACAATTCCACCTAAATCGACAAAATCTTCGCCTTTAGGAAACAGAATTTTCACATTTTCTTCATCAGCTACGCGTTTAATTATATCATAATCTTGATATTTTGTCACATCACCATAAAACAATAGAATATCGTCAGACACGAAACCACAAGTTCCTCCGATAAATCCATTTTTATATCCATTTAAAATTATTCCATCTGTTGTAACAAGTTCCACATTTATATTCTTAAATTTTAAAGACTTAAAAATTCCCTCATCACTTGTAATAATATGATTTTTAAAACAAATTATACTGCAATTTGAATAACCTTGATTAATCTTTATATATTCTCTTTTTAGCTTAAGACTTTCAAAAATTTCTTTTGTAGTAAATTTTTCATTATGAAAAAAATAATTATCATTTTTTGCAATATTTAAAACTATTTCTCCATTTTTGAAATCTGAAACATCTACTTTTATTAAATTATAATCTTTTAAAAAATCTTTATAATACTCAAATACTGAATTTTCAATATAAATATCATTATCTATCTTTAAAACACTCAAATCTACATGATCATTATAATTATTATTAAATTTTTCATTGTTTAAACTTTTTATATAACAAATACTATTTTTATCTAAAAGTTCAAAAAAGTTCTCACTTGCACAGTTACTAACTATAATTTTTTGTAACATTTTTATCTCCTTATGTTTAGTATTATAATTCTAGGGTACTATTAGTAAAGATAATTATAATACAACTAATTTGTTGATTATAATATATTTTATCACATTTTTATTATAGGAGGAAGTTTATGTTAAAAGAATTTAAAGAATTTGCCTTAAAAGGTAATGTAATGGACTTAGCTGTTGGGGTTATTATAGGTGGAGCATTTGGTAAAATCGTTGCTTCTTTAGTAAATGATATTTTAATGCCTTTAATCTCAATGTTAACAGGTGGAGTTAATTTCTCAGACCTAAAAATCGTATTAAAAGCAGGAGATAAGTCTAAAGAAATAGCTGAAGTTGCTTTTAAATATGGTGCATTTATCCAAAACGTTCTTGATTTCTTAATTATTGCTTTCTGTATTTTCTTAATGGTTAAAGCTATGAATAAGTTAAACAGAAAGAAAGAAGAAGTAGTTGAAGAAACACCAGCTGGCCCAACTCAAGAAGAAATCTTAATAGATATTAAGAATATCTTAAACGATATTAAAGAAAAATAAGAAATTTATATTCAAAAACCGAGTTAAATACAACTCGGTTTTTTAATTACTTTTGTTTTTCGCATATTCCTTCCATTAAGAAAATTTTAAAATCAATCTCCTTACTTCTTCCATTCCATACAATCTCATAGTTTTTCGGAATAAATGATGCTCTTTTAAAATAATTTTCCATTTCTTCTCTTGAAAATCCGTCATGCCCATCAAAGTTTGGAAAATCCTTATGAAAATCAGGAGAAACTGTATCCAAATCCATTATGATTATTTTTCCATTTTCTTTTATATGCTCTTTTAACAATTTAAGCTCAGCATCAATATCAACAATATGATGAAAAGCAGTTAAACTGTAAATTATATCGTATTTTTCATTTGAATTATTTAAGAAAAATTCATCATTTATACTGATGTTTTCTATTTTCATTTCATTTATTCTATTTATAGACTCTTCCCTCATCTTTAAAGATGTATCAATACAATCTATTTTTTTTAAATCCTTAGATAATAAAGTTGCAAGAAGTCCGTCTCCAGAACCTATTTCAAGAGCTGTTTTATCTTTTAAATTTTCTCCTAAATATTTAAACATTTTTTCGTATATGGTAAAAGTTCTATTTTTCCTATCTTTCGTGTTCCAAACTTTAGCAACTTCATCAAAATAATTACTCATACTACCCCCTATTTTATATAGTAAATTAATCAAGATTTTCTAGGAAACCATGGGATACATCTATTTGTTCTATTACAATATTCAAAATATTCCTCGCCAAAAATATTTTTAAGCCATTTTTCCTCTGTGTTTTTTACTAAAATCGTTAAAAGAATCCAGTAAATTGGAATTGTAATTAAAAAGTAAAGATTATTGAAAAGAAAACAAATCCCCCAACAAAGAAACATAAAAGCCGAATAAATTGGATTTCTTACAATTGCAAAAACTCCTGTGGTCACCAATTTTAATTCCTTTATATTCTTAGA
>ERZ772930.108-NODE-108-length-30931-cov-6.84813_pt1 | contig 30931 bp, 39 predicted proteins | sample MGYA00511685_ERZ772930 | MGnify/ENA primary metagenome ERZ772930 (study PRJEB29015, sample SAMEA2738053) | human oral metagenome | biome: human oral; feature: human-associated habitat; material: saliva | place: China | collected 2226 ... | reverse complement strand
GCGCGTCAGGCATGGGCAACGCAGCTGCTCGATGCGGGTATCGACGCAGACGGGGTGAGGGCTTTCACGGTGGCCTCGCAAGCCCAGCCTGCACCCGCACAGAACATGCTGGCGACGTCGGTGAATGTGCCGGCCGGCCGAATGCCGGCCGTACCCCTCGAGGACGTGCACACACTGAACCGATAGAGTGACCGCATGGGGGTGGGGTAGCCAAACTGGCTACCCCACCCCCATGTTTGCGTTCGTTATCGGCGTTCGTCGACGAGCCCGGGCGGCGGCGGCGTTGTCGGTAGTACGCGTCCCGGGTGGGGTGCGGATTCGTCTTTGTGTTCGCCCTTGCGGTGCCGCTCGTCGGGCTGGCACCCCTTGAACGGCCCGTTTTCGGCCATGAGTCGATCCATGATCGGGTACAGGTATTGGACGCTCCAGGTGGCCATTGCCGTGAGCTCGCCGGATGCTCGCAGACCCTCCCATGAGTGCCAAAGGGCAGTGAGGTAGAAGACCGCCTCGGTATGCTTCCACCACTCGGAGCACCAGGTGAGGCCAGTTCCTAGAGGGCGATCGTAGATCTGCGTCAGGAACTCGTCGACGAATGCATGCACGTCCCTGTAGTACAGCTGGGGCTCGCCCCTCGAGGGATCGGCGGGCGCCACGTCCTCGGGGTCGCTGGGCAGCGGCTCGATGTCGATCGGGGGGACGTCCTGGTAGGGGTCATTCACAGCGATCGTCCTTCTACTTGTTGAGTCGTCGATATGGGCGCCGGAGTGGGTGCCGACGCCGTTGAGGGCACATGAATTGCAGTTTGGGGAACGCTCATTCCGAGCATTTCGCTCGGAATTGTTGCGCGCTGTGCTTTGAGTTCAGCGACTTGCTGCGTGTCCTGCGCTGCGCGTGCAGCTATGCGGAGGGTTGGACCTGCCGCGCACATTGCGGTTGTGTGAATTGTTCCTAGTGTGCCTGTTACGGCACGGATGATCGACTTGAAGTTGCTCGAGCTCGTACCAGCCTCCGCATGGAGGTCGGCAAACTCTGGGCTGGTTACGATGTCGTCGATGTCGTACCAGTCGCAGTTGTTGTCGTCTAAAGGACGATCTGGGATTTTCGCCCACCCATCGCCTGCAACGGTTGAAGTATTCAGCATGATTAACGGCTTACCAGTGCTGCTTGTGAGGGTAACAGTCAGCGAGTCTGTTTCCATCTCAATGAGTGGGTCTTGTTCGTTGACCCACGGCGCTAGAGTTGTCTTGTGTTCCGCTAGTGAATCGAGAACCGATAAAACACTTTCCCTCGCAATGGTCTCACGCGCCTTCATGACCTGCGGGCTCTTCCATTCAGCTGCACATCGCAGAAATTCCTGGCATGCTTCCTCTCCTCTGAGATGCACCTGCCATTCTTCATGCCCGTAAGGGAATGTATCGACCTCGTTGCCCGCATAAATCTCCTGAATCTTTCCGCGCTTGTCGGTGTGAATGATCGCGGGGCGGTTAAACAGCCTGTAGTCATAAAACGCGACGTTCTCACCAGCGACCTGCGGGCTTCCATCAAACCTGTGTGAGTACGCTGCTTCGAATCCCCTTCTTGCAAGTTCTTGTCGACCTGCTTCGATGATGCTGTTCATTGCGTTCTCCTATTATTTTCGCTCGTATTTATCGGGGTTGTCAGATCGCATCGTCGACATCTGCAAGGGATCACGGGACTGTGATCCCTTCTCTTTGCTCGTGGCGTGGTGCACGCACAACTACAGCTGGTGGCCCTGCCCCTTCTCACGCTCATTTCGGGCTGCATCTTCTGCTCGCAACAGGGGTGTGCTGGCTTGGCGAGGTTGCGCGGGCACGCGCGTGGGGGTGCCCATCGCCTGCAGCACAGTGCGGATTCCCTCGAGGGATTTATCTGCGGCAGCGTTGGCTACCTGCTGCGCGTCGCGGGCGATCGCGCTGTCTTCGCGCGGCGCCTGTGCGGCTGGCAGGGGCGGCACGATCTCGCGCTGTGTGGGCGCGGGGCTGTTTTCGAGCCGCTCGTAACTCGACGCGAATGCGTCGACTGCGTCGACGTCGAACCGCGGGTACGTGTTAGCGCGCTCGTACATGGCGCGCGCGTCACGCTCGATTGCAGCGGCAGTTGCTGCTTGGCCTGCTGCCTCGTGGAGCTCAGCGATGGTGTGCACGAGGTCGACGGTCGCGTGTGCGAGGGCGATCGCGGCCATGCGCGGATTCGTTGCGGCCGCGATCGACAGTGCCAGATCTGAGGCCATGCGGGCGCCCACATCGATGAGGCGCTTATCCGCTGGTCGTGTCTTCAGCTGTGCGCAGCGTCCGACCTGCACGGCGGCGCGCTCGAGCATGTCTCTCCCGCCTGTTGTGCGCGCGGTGAGCGCTTGAGCGTGTAGAAGTCCTGCCACGTCTGCCGATGCGTTGGCCAGGCCCACCTGATCAGAGGGATCGAGGCGCTCGAGGTGCACACGGAAGTGCTCGAGGGCGCGAATTCTGTCCTCCCACAGGGGCCCGTCGTAGGGCTCCTTCTTTGGGTAGCGGCCTTTCCATGCTTCCACGGCCTCGAGGGCGCTCGTCGGGGTGTCTTCCCACCGTGTGCGCAGTTGAGTCAGTGTCAGATCGCGGGCGATCCGCCCGCCGCCCCACCAGCGTGTCTGCTGTCCGTCTTCGGTGCGCAGTGCCGCGCTGTAACCGACAACGACGTCGGTGCGCCCGCGCGCGAATCTGGGGTGCATGCGAACTCCGAGGCGACGCGCTCGACGGACAAAGTCTGCTTCACTGTGTGCGCTGGTCGCTGCGGTGCGCAGGCGCTCTTCAAGGATCGCGCGGTCCGTGCGTGAGGCGCCCGCGCGCGCGGCCGCGTTTTGCGCTGCTGCGCTATCGCACCGCGAGCCGCGTTGCCGCTCGCGTGATTCAAGGACACTCAGGCCATATCGGTGCTCGAGCGTGTTGCAGGCGCGCTGCGCGCGTTTCTGGTCATACCAGGCGCTCCACTTGGTGCCATCCTCGCGCACGACGTTCGCAGCGATGTGGATGTGGTCGCCGCCGTTTTTTGCGCTGCCGTGGTGAATCGCAACCCAGCGGCACGGTGCTTTGCCATCGGTGCCGGTAAAGCCCATCTCGTTCATGAAGTCGGTGGCGATGCGTCCCCAGACTTCATCCCCAAGCGCGGCTTCCTCTGGCGACAAGGACAGGGAACAGTGCCAAACGTGGTTGGCTTCGACGTCGCCGTTCCATTCCACGGTGCCCGTCGACGGGTTGAATGTGCGGGTTTTGCCGGTTGGAAACGTGCCCGTCTCATTCATGAACGAATCAAGGTAGCGAGCCATTTCGCTGGCCTGCGACAGTGACAGGCTCTCCCAGTCTGCCCACTTCATTGTGATAGCCAGTGAGCCGCCTACGACGTGCGGGTTTTCGTGCTCATTGGCGCGCCCTGGTCCCACCAGGTAGCGCATGAGTCCCCCGGTATCTCCGCCCGTTACGATGTTCGGAATCATCGTCCCACGCTCGCCAACATGTCGTTAATGCGTGTCAGCGTCACAGCTAGACTGCGCACCGTCGAACCAAACTCTTCGGGCACCTCACGCATCGTGTTGGCATGGTGAGCAACCTGGTTGACATTTGTCATCGCGCCCTCGAGCTGGCGTCGATATACGCGCAGCAGCTCGACAAGCTCGGCGTTAGACTGATCGTCACTTCCGTCAATGGTGACAGGATGCAGCGCTCCATCGACAAGAAAACGTGAAATCGACACACCTCGGATCTTCGCACCCTCTTCGATGAGAGCCCGCTCTGAGCTGGTCACGTTCACGCTCATGCGTTCGCGCGTTATTCCTCGCACCGAACGCCTGGAAGACCTGCGAGCTCCACGAGCGCGCAACGCATCGGCACAAGACGTTGCGTCCTTGCTCATGATCTCGCCTCCACAAGCGTATTCATTGCCCAGCGCAGCGATCCTTCGGACCACACCTCTAGTGTGCCATGCGACGACTAGATTGTCGCGAAAAAGCTCAATAATGCATGCATTATTGTACAGCTTGCTACGCGCATTCTCGGATAGTGGGATACCTGCAGACTGCACGTTGAAGCGCAAGGAGACAACCTGAACGTGCGCACCCGTAAACTCAGCCGAGATTTTTCGTTCTGGGCGGGTCGCGTAGCGGCTCGTCCAGGTTTTCGACGCTTGCTTTGCCCTGCGCATATCGTTCCGGAATAGCGCAACGCTGCTCCTGTTTCCTTCGCGCATAGGGTTGGGCTGGGATGAGGGTTATTTGCTGCTGGGTGCGTTGCTTGTTTTGGGTTGGGGATGGTTTGGGCCTGCAACCCCTCGGGGGGGGTTGCAGGCCGTCGCGCGTTTGCGTGTGATGGTTTGGTTTGGTTGGGGCGGGCCCATCTGGTTTAGATGGGCCCGCCCGCCTCGGTTATGCGGCCTGGGCTACGTCGCTCATGAGCTTGGCGAGCTCATCAATGAGGGTGTGTGCCGTCTTGCTTACTCGCTCGGCTGTGGCTTGAATGAGGTCGCTATCTCCACGGCTCCAGTCTTTGATATACGGGATGGAATAGTGGGAGGTGTCGGCTCCAAAGTATGCAGCGACAACATAGGCAACCGATTCGGCTTCTGTTTCCCAAATGCCGCGCTCGGCGTGGTACTGGCTCGCGGTAATGTCTGCGTGCATGAGCACGTGCGCCGCTTCGTGGATGAGGGTTTTTGCGGCCTGGGCATCGTCGACAGCGTCGGACACTGTGACGGTGCGGGTCGCGTGGCAAGTCAGGCCGTTCACTGCGATCGGCAACGGCTTGCGCTCCACGTTCCAGCCTTCGTTTTGCAGGTAGGTTGCCAGCGGCTCAAACAGGTGTGCTTCGTCGTCGCCCTCGAGGGCGAACGTTGGGGGCATGATCTCTTTTTCACCCTCGATGATGTCGGTCTGCGAGATGTCAAAGACACTCACCGGGAAGAAAACGACGCGCTCATGTTCTTCGCCCGTGCTGTCGTCTTCTTCGCGGATGCGGCGACCGCCGAAAATGCGGATCCCCTTCTCACCCTTGCGCACCACTCGCCCGTGCTTTTTCCAGGTGTTGAATCCTGCGACCTGCATCGCATAGGGGCACTGGCGCATGATGAGGATCTGGTTACGCCACGAATAGGTGTGAAAGCTCGCGATGAACGTGAGCCATTCTTCCCAATTGCGCGTATCGACGAACGAGGCAACCGCCTCGCTGATGCGCCCCTGCAGTTCCTCAACACGTGCACGGCGTTCCTGTGCGCTGCGCTTGACTGCTTTCGATGCCATAGCATCCACTTCCCTTCTGTCCTGGCGCCAACCCCGCCACCCTCTTTGAGTGGCGATTGCGCGGTGGCTTCATCGGACACGAAGCCCATGTCGGGGCGTAGCGAGCCGGACATCAACCCCCCTTCGGGGCGCAGCGCGCGGACCGTGGAATAAATAGCCGCCGCAGGCGGCGGTTTATGCCGCGAAAGCCGCGCGCAAGGTCGACGCCGTAGGCGTCGACTTGATGGGAGGTGAGTAGCCCCATAATGGGCTGTCCGATGAAGCCGGACGCACCAACAGATACAGCGCGCCCCCGCATCCGCGGGGGCGCTCCATAGGAGAAAGAAAGCGGTGGCGTCGACATTGGTCGACGCCACCTACCATAGGAGACAAACAGGGGCGCAGGCCGCGCCTGCGCCTCCATCTCATCCGTGCGTGCACACCGCAACGAAAGAACCGAGAGATTCACATCCGGTGAATCACACAGAAAGGACATCATGGATCCCGTAACTCTGCTGCTGCAAAAAGACGGGTCTCGCGAAGAGGCCCTGCGCAACCTCGGTGGCGCCCTCGAGGGCCTCGAGGAAGCGATCGCTTCCTACCGTGAGGCATTCAAGGATGCGACCGGCATGGGCTGGCCCAAGACCGACCTCATTAAGGCTGGATTCACCGACCCGGCAAAGCTGCCGCGATCGCGCAAGAAGAACGACGTGGCCGAATGACTTACCCCGACAGTTGTGTGCCCCTACCATCCTTGATGGTAGGGGCACACAACTAACAGGGCTCACAGTGAGTAACCCGGGCGCTGGTAGGGCTCATACGTCGGCGCTGGCGGGGCCGCATGGTGTTGCACCGAAGATGGTTGCACCCCTACTCCCCCACTAAAAGCCGCGCTGGCCACATGCCGCGCCCGCCTGGCCTCCACAGGCACGATCGGATGCGCATCCCGCTCCGCATCAGTCAACGGTCGAACAGCCTGTGCAAGAACTTCCGCAAGCGGCCCCGCATCGCGGAAGTCCTGGTAGTAAAAGCGTGCTGCCACAAATCGATCGCGAAGGACGTTCGGGTGCCCCGCAAGCACCTGAGACACTGTCGGCGGCTTGAACGCCTCTGCGTCGATCGCGTACCCCGCATGATGCGCCAGATCAGTGAAAAACATGAACTGCGCGCGCGTATTTCCCTCACGGAATGAGTGCACCTCATTGAGCGCACCCCACCGTATCGCCAGGCTCTCGACGAACTCGTCATGATCGAGGCCCCGCAGGTAATCCGCATGCCGGATGTGATCGTATTGCTCGATCGCGGCTTTGCTGAGCTCGGGCCCTGCCGGAAGATACTTGTGCGACACCGATCGATCACTCATATCGACGTCCGGAAACCTCGACACATCCGGCCCATGCTTGAACAGCGGCCCCGGCATGGGCGCCGTGCGCTCTTGTCCTGCCCAGTCGTAAACATCCTGAAACAGGTGATAGTGCAGGGCTTTCATGTGGTCGTAATCGAACTGGCCAAGAATCGGAGCAACCTCGAGCTCAGCTGCGCGCTGCTCAGCATGAATCCGCTCAACAACCGACAGCGCCAGTTGCGAATCAAGACCGTACGGATATTCCCCATCCGCGGTGATCTTGTTGCGCAAGACATCCGTGCCTGGAATCAGGTAGTCATCCCATGATCGCTCCATGAGTCACTTCCTGCACTCAGACACAACGTAGCTCTCAACGAGGCGATTAAACTCATCCTGACTGATCTCGCCACGGAGTTTTCGACGCATCAGAGCCTCCAGATGCGGATCCTCGTTCGGCAGGTATCCAGCCAGGTAGCTCGCCGCTCGAGCGCGTTCCAACCCGCGATCAATCTCTTCATCAGTCATCGGCCGCGCATGGCTAATGAGCTCAGTCGGAATAGACATGTGACCTCCTTGTACTACTGGGACACCCATGTCCCTTATAGCTATTTTACCGCGAAAACACGGCCTTTTGTGCACCCGTTCACCATGCGGAGCGACCAAATGAAGCAGAATACCGGCAATGCCGGAATAGACGGTAATACCGGCAATGCCGGAATTACTCATCCGCAGCTAACATGAAGACGATCCCCTCGAGGTCGACATGAGAGAGCTGGCACACAATGCGTCACGAGCACGCGCTTCGAGATCTGCATATTTTCAACACTTGCGCCATCAGATGGTGAGCACATGACGTTGATCATGTCACAACTGCGCATAGCCTGTGGATATAATAGGGCCGCGGGTAGCTGCAACTACCCGCGGCCGGTGATCACCATCGGATCAGTAGATCGAGGTAAGACTCTCGAAGATCGTCGTGGCTAGTTTAATGAGCGCCACGACGATTTTCGTTATCTGCTCAGGCGTAAACTTCCGCCCGCCCAAAATCCTCCTGGACTTGATGCCAATCACCCCCCTTCTTCAGTTATCAAATAGAGCTCCGCCCAAACTGCGCGGGGGTAGCGCACCTGACGGCCACCTCTTATTCTACCGGACAAGCATCACGCAAGTAGGGCCGCTCCTGCGTGTCTCTACAGCGTTTCCCCTTGTCAGGTTGCCACTAAAAGCGTTGGAAAATCAGCTCAATCGGTGCTATAGGGACACACCTTCTAGAACAGATCGGACAGATCGGACAGATCGGACAGATCGGACAGGTCGCACAGCTCGTCCTCATCTCACCCTGCACACAACGCGACGATCGAAGTGGCGAAGACTGTGTTTACACCATGCACGAAGTAGCGCTATTGCAATGGCAATAGCCCCTCAGAGGGGCACTCTGAGGGGCTATTGGTGAGGATTTGTCTATAGCTGCAGTTGCACACTATAGTCGGACTGTGCTAGTGAATCCCGGCTCATTGTGGAAGGTGATTAAGGATTCGGTAGCACTGAATATGAAGTTTGTGCAGCATTGCTGCACTCGAGTAGAAAGGAAGCTGTAATGCTCCATTCTAAAATATCGGGGTACAACCCCGATGGCACCGATGGTAACATCCGGCGCCACGCGATGCAAAGCCCATTGCATCCCCGTAGTGAGACCACGGGGCGCCCACTCCTTAGGCGTCGTCGACGTCGGCACCGGAAGTCGACGCATCCGTCAGGTAAGCTGCCTGCAGCCCTGATCCTTGTGGCCATGTCGGCAGTTATGGCTGCCTTGTTTTCGCTACTGGCGCTTTTTCTGTGGCGACAGGGGGTTACCAGTTTTGTAATTTTTCAGAACTTGGGGATGATCTGTCATGCGCCGCTCGTTGCGCTTCGTCCTCCCAAAGAGGGGTCGCGCAATGATACTGAACTCACGCTTCGAGCGTGAGCACTCATGCGATCATTCAGGGTTAACTGAGGGTTCGTCTAACTGTTGAGGGTGAGACTTTTAGGAGTCGGGCGATCGCAGCAACGCCCTCGCCCTGAGCTCGCAGTCGACGTGCGAGGGCGCGCTGTTCGTCCGTGAGTGCCGGCGGCCGGCCGATCCGCCGGCCGGCGGCGCGGGCGGCGTCGATGCCGGCGCACGTGCGCTCCCGAATGAGGGCGCGCTCATACTCTGCGAACGATGCCGCGAGCTGGTAAACCATTCGACCTATCGGTGTTGAGGTGTCGATCCCCTCCGTGATGCTGCAAAAACGCACGCCTCTTGCTGCAAGGTCGTCGAGTGTGCTCACGAGGTCTGCGAGGGATCGCCCGAGGCGATCGATGCGAACAACCATGAGGGTATCCCCCTTCCCTAGTCCGCGGTTGCAGGCGTGCCATTCGGGGCGCTGCATGGTCGCGCCGCTGGCGCGCTCCACGAAAATAGGGTCGCATCCTTCGGCTCTGAGTGCGTCGATCTGTGCGGCGGGGTCTTGATCGTCGGTGCTGACCCGGGCGTATCCGGTAGTGCTCATGCCAAAATCGTACGCGCCAGGTTTTGGCGCACTCGTGTTTTTGGTAGGGGGTTTTGGCGCGGCGTGTCGCGGTGATCATCGTGTCTGGCAGTGGGGTGTCAGAACCGGTCGGTTCTGACACCCCACCACCAGGACGCAAATGTGCATGGCGTCCATACAATTGAGTTTGACAGCATACGTACCCAAAGGAGGGAATCGAAACAATGAATACGACTCTTTCACCGGCTCACCCTCGAGTTGCGGGGGTTGCGGAGCATTTACATCTCGCGCTCACGCAGGCCGCAAAAGTTGCCATTAGTGCTCTTGCCCTGTGCGGGCTGCTCGCCACCGTAGTGGCATCGGAGTCGGGCGCGATCAGCTATCGCGAACTGTGCTCACTACTGGCACTGAGCGCGGCTCTCATGGGCTTCACCTTCGCCCTGTTTACCGGCGTAAGGGTGATGTTCACGAAGGAAAGGTGGCAAACGTTCCTGAATCGGTTTGCATCCGCAATCGCTTCGGGAATCATCATTGGATTGGTGGTGCCCACACCATAGGGGCATCGTCGATTATGAAGCGGCGCGGCCGGAGGGGTTGACTCCCGGCCGCGCCGCTTTGACTACTCTCAGAAAATGAGAGCCAGATGTTTCGGTGGCACACCCCGAGGGGTGCGAGTTTACTCCCCCGAAGGAGAGAGCGATTGATTCCCAGTTGAAATATCTGACCTCTACACAGTAACGCAAATGCATGTGACACGCAACATATCACAATGACCGCTCCTCAAGGATTCTCACCTAGACAATAGGGCGCACACGATGTATAGTTGAGTCATCGGGAGGGAGTAGCCCCCCGAACCTCATAGAAGGAGACCTGAAATGACCACCACGAACGCCCTTCGCACCACCTGGACCGCCGAAAATATCCACATCACCGACGAGCGTGGATCACTCCCCAAGGGCACCTACTACTGCGCCGTGTCTGGCGAGCGCTGGTCCGGCATGAAGTGTGGGCGCTTCCTGATCGGCCATGTCATCGTCGAGATCGCCAAAGGCCAGGGCTACCGCGTCGCCTTGAAGAACAGCAAGGGTGAGCACGTCCTTGACACGGTCCTTCGCGACTGCCCCAGTGGCGAGACGCTGCGCAACATCGTCGCCCAGTGGGTCACCGAACATAAGCCCGAGCGTGTCATCAACTACTACGCTCGCCGTGGCATCGAGCTCTGACCATAACCACCAGGTCCCCGCGCCCGAACCACCGACGCGGGGGCAAACCCGTAGGAGGATAATTGACCGAACCATTAACCCCTGTCGGCCTGCGCTGCCGACGCGAAGCGCTCGGACTCTCGCGCGCCGACCTCGCCGAGATCCTCGATGTCAACGAAGGCGTCATCCGTTCCTGGGAGATCGGCAAAAGCAAGCCTCGCGACCCACTCGGCGTCCACATGGCCCTCGGCGCACTGGAGGACACTGTGCTCGAGTGTCTCGATGAGCTTCTCGCTCCCATTGAGGACCAGGACGAGACGGTCCGCAGCCTGCCAACCGCGCTGATTGCCTACGCAACCCAGGCCGACTACGAGCAGCACACGCGATGGGCGCAGCGCCTTCCAATCGCCGCATATCGCGCCTGCGTCGGGCGCGCTTTTCAGCTACTCAGTGACGACGACATCCCCGTCGAGATCGTTTCACCCTACGACTGATAAGGACTGCCCATGCCTACCGAGTACCTCGGCACTGCCGCCGTCGCAGAGCGCACCGGCCTCGCAGTTGCGACCGTCCGCTCCTACATCCTCAAAGACCTCATGCCGGAGGCGGACGTCATTATCGCAACCCCGTCAGGGCCGCTGCGCGGCTGGGCACCAGAGACAATAGACGCCTGGCTCGCCTCGCGGCCCGGTCAGGGCGCACGCACCGACTTGCGCAAGTAGCGCACATCACATCAATTCAGTTTGCACTATACATCGCTCATGATGTATAGTTGAGTCATCGGGAGGGAACAGCCCCCCGAACCTCAACGAAGGAGACAGAAACATGGACCTCTACGCCGCCACCCAAGCGTTCAACGCAGCCGCTACCAAGGCATGGACTAGCTGCGACATCGTCGATATCCCCGGCTGCCCCGGCTGGACATTCAGCGGCCCCGCCCGCCCCATGGAGGGGTTTTTCGTCGCTATCGCCTACAACGGGCGCGAAGTCGCCCGCGTCGACGGCGAAGGCTTAGACCCGATGACAGTCCACATCTACCCGACCCCGCGTGAGGTTGTCGAGCTCGACGACTTCAAGTGGATCATTAGGATGATTCGCCAGGGCTTCCTTCTCGCCCTTGACTCCGAGTTCAACTACTGGCTCGCAAACTGCGACTGCTCTAGCTACCACTGGGAGTTCAACTCAGGAATCGGAGTGGTATCTCCCACCGAGGCCTGACAAACAAGGGAAGCCCCCACCACCCAAGCTGGATTGTGGGGGCTTCACCGCACAAGGAGACACGCTATGAAGCAATCCGTCGACGGTACGATGAGCGAAGTCGATGCCCGTGCGGGCAGCTACCTGCCCACCGTCGAGGTGCCCGCGCTCATCGGTGTCGAGCGCGGCGCGCGCGAGCTCGGCAGGACCATGCGCCGCGAGGGCCTGCGCCCCGTCCGCGTCGGCCACGCCTACTGGTGGCTTGAGTCCGCCGTCATCGAATGGGCCTCGCGGCGGCGCTGGATACGCGCGCAAGGATCAGCCCCCGCGGCATGCTCCGCTCCCGGCTGCGAGCGCTCCGCCGTCTCACACGGCCTATGTCTCAAGCACTACAAGCGGGCGCGCGGCAAGCATGCGGACGAGCCCGCGCCCCGCGTCGACCAACCCGTCGGCGCCGGAGTCTACGGTCGCGTCGAGGAGACCGCAGACGGGCGACTGGTCTGCCACGAGTGCGGAGGAGCCTATCTAAGCCTTGCCGCGCACGTTGCCGTTGCCCACGGCATGAGCGCCGCAGAATACCGCGAGGTCTACGAGCTCCCGCGCACGACAAAGCTCGTCGCTGCGAGCGTCCGCGAGCACATCGGCCAGTGCTCGACCAGCCCGGAGAATCTCGCCCGGCTCGCCCGATCACGCGACCCGCAAGCTGCCGCTGACGCCCGCACCGCCGATACTTTCAGAGCCCTCAGTCGCGCTCAGCGTCAGCGGTTTGCGAGATCATCGGAATAGCACTTCCGAGGGGCGAAGGGCGGGCGACTGTGCCTGTCGGGGTGCTACAGGGAAGCGGTTCCTCCCTTGCTTGCACCTCCAGCACACACCCGTTAACAGACAATGTCTAGACGTAGGCAGTATCTGCATGTTGCTCACATCATATTTTCGGGGTACAGTGTGAGCGTCGAGCGTTCCGGCTGAGAACCAATCGGACCCATGGGGTCGCTTTCTTACATCGCCATATGGTGTTGTTCAGGAATGCTCGACTTTCCTCATCCCGACTCGTGCGGGACGGAAATGCATGACGGCGGGGCCGGGTGTTCAACACCTCCAGCCCCGCCGCCGCTTTGACGGTCACTGCTTGCTGTTAGGCGCAGATCCATTCCACCAAGCACAGACAGGCGACGATACCTAGTATCAGCACTGCGCTTGCACCCATGAGTGCAGGCAGGCTCATGGCATTCTCGTCGCAAGAGAATAGTTGCCGCCTCAACTCGTAGAACGCATAGGAAGTTGCAACACACACGGCTATCCAGATAAAACAGACAACGCCAAATACAGCATCAATGCGATGCCGCAAAAGCGGAGAGACCATGCCTACTAAACTGAGCAATATTAAAATAGAACCGCAAATTACGCTCACTTTTTCCGCAAGAGACTTCCGCAGCGCGAACGAATATGCCATCATCAGAATTACAAAAATGGAACTAGCGAACATTAGCGCATCCATATTGAAACACCCCTAACCAGCTAGAAGAAGCGAAGCAGCCCGTAGGTAATGCCTCCTAATAGGGCTATTTCGGATAAGAGGCCGATAATAGCTAGTGGCCACCGGGAGCCAGTTTTCTTCATCAACCGAAGAAATTCCTCTACCGCATACATAACTAGAACAAAAGAACCCACAATTATTATAACAATGTCTGCCGCTATCTTCATCATGCTCGTTTCTCGCTTTCGTTTCGTTGCGGGTTAGATGCACTCGACGTAGGGGGCTTGGCCGTCGCTGCGCACAAGCATGGCGGCCTGTGCTACGGCCATTTGATACATGCCCAGGTAGGGCAGTCGCTTGGCGTGCGGGCATCGCTCCTGATAGTCCCGCTGCGTGTGATACATCGGATAGGCGACCTCGGGGGCGTTGGCCAGTTTTTCCTCATCCTCAGCGACACTGACGAGCTCGTCCACGAGGTCTAAGAATCGCTCTTCGCACTCGTCGAGCAGTAGGTGAATGACCATGGGGTCACGCGGGATGCGGGCACCGTTTTCCCATCGGGATATGGTGATTTGGGTTGTGTCGAGCATGTCGGCAAACTCTGCCTGGGAGAGTCCCAGACCCTTGCGCCGAATCATGATGTTGATGCCCTCGAAATTGGCCGCTTCGGGCATGGTGCGTCCTTTCTTGGGTGTGCCCGGGCCTCAGTGCGAAGCCCGGGCGGGTTGTTTACGCCTCGGCTTCGGGCAGCGCGTCCTTTTGCCAGGTTGGTTCGGTGTTGCCGAACATGTCCTGGCCTTTGAGTCTGCGCAAGAAATCTTGGCGAATTGCGAACCTGTCTGCGCGTCGCAGGGCGGGAATCTTGGACATCTCGCGCCAGATGGTCAGGCGCCCATCTTCTTCAAGCTCTGCCAGGGTTTCCGCGATTGTTTCAGCGCTGTAGTACTCGGTTTCGTTGAAGTACTTGGACGTGTGGTGCCATTCGTCGGGCAAAATAACGTCGGCCGTGATGAGGAACTTAACGAACGTCGCCGTCTCGTTGATCTCATTCCTGCGTAGCCATGCGGCGGTGATCTTGGACTTGGTGACCTTGCCCTCGACTTCCTCAGCCCACACAGCGTTGTTGGACTTTCCGGCACCCCAGTTGTAGCCAGCCATGATAGGTGCTCCTTCCGAGCGGTTCAGGCGTGCCCTTAGTGGCTTCCTGATGGTATAAGTATATACCACCTTGGGTGCTGGTGTCTACTTTTCCAAGCGTTTGCAGCACATTCATGTGTAAATGTGAGGCGCTTTCGACTGTTGCTGCGCTTAGTGCAACACCGTCACATAACGTCGCTTCCCTTTATCGTGGCTCTCTTTGCCATGGATATGCGCCCCAGCGCAGGGGAAGATGATGTGACCAACGATGTGGCTTAACTCAGCTCTGTTCCTACGGGTGTATTATTTTCGTTGGCAACTGTGTGCAGGCGCGCGCATGCGCGGCTGTGCACAGGCGGCAGTCGAGACGATGCTTGAGATTGTTGCACGCAACGATGCGTGTTTTCCACACTTTCCACAGGCCCCATTAAGGAAAAAATTTCTGGAGATATTTCTGGGGGTACCGACTTTTTTCTGTCAGCAGTAGGGAAAAGTCGGTACGCCGCTACCTAAAGTCCCCACCTGACCTACCTAAAGTCCCCACCCCTGGTGGGCGGTATCGCGCGCTCTACCTAAAGTCCCCACCTGACCTACCTAAAGTCCCCACCCCTGGTTTCGTTGGAAAATCAGTGAAAAACCTGCTTCGCTACCTAAAGTCCCCACCTGACCTACCTAAAGTCCCCACCCCTGGTGGGTGGTATTGCACGCTCTACCTAAAGTCCCCACCTGGCACATATTCGATGGCAGGGTTATCCACAGGTGCGCAGGGTGGCGCCTTGCATCAGGGGGTGTTGATCGCTAGGCTTTCACTTGACAGAAGGTGCGCAAACAAGCGCGCCGACCGGCGAGCTGGAACTCACGGGTCGGCACTTGCGCACCGCCACCCTTAGTGCAGAAGGGGGTGATGGCTGTGGCCATCATACCTGAGATGAACGACAACCATAACCCTGATACCAGGAGCGAACAGCAGGATTCAGGCAGTGCAGACGCTGTTCTTCCTCCTGGCAGTCGGCGTGTATCTCAAGATTTGCAATGGGTTGAGGGTGTCTACGACCTTGTTAACCGCGATGCGCATGAGGCGAACTCGCTGGGCTTTAGTTCATGGATCTTCACGCAAGTCTCTCTGCCCTACCAGGATCCAGGAAAGCATGGATCTAAGGCGTGGGTGCGACGCAATGGCGACATCACAATGACATTAACCCCAGCTGTCCGCGTCGATGACAATGGGGATATCTCCCTCGAGTACCCGTTCGGAAAATATCCTCGTTTAATCTTGCCTTGGATAACGACGCAGGTCGTGCGCTGTCAGGCTGATATCGATAATGATGGGACGCTGACTCTTCCTGTTGCCGACTCGTTACGTGCGTTCATGGGGGAAATTGGGCAGTCATGGGGCGGGAAGTCTGGACGAATCGTGCGCGATCAGACGCGCAGACTCCTCTCGTCGTCAATTAGCGTGAGTCAACGCCTCGCCGCGCTTCCGGGTAAAGATGAAAGAGTTAGGATGCGGCAGATGAATGTCGCAGATTCTTTCGCGCTGTGGTGGGGACGTGATGCAGGTCTTGAAGATGATGGATCCGTTCCCCTGTGGGGTAACGAAGTGCGCTTGAGCGCCCCTTTTGTGCAATCAGTGCTCAACAATCCGATCCCTACCGATCTGCGCGCTCTTAAACTGCTGAGTGATAAGGGAGGGTCGATGGCTATGGACATCTACTCATGGATGTCCTACAGGCTATACACCGCTCGTAAGCCGTCTCTTATCACCTGGGAGACACTAGCCTCACAATTTGGGAGCAGAACGAAAGAGACGTGGAAATTCAAGCAACAGTTTGTGGCGAAACTTGACGTTGTGAAGCTGGTGTATCGAACTGCCCGCTTTAGCGTGCTGGATGAGGGGTTGCTGATTTTTCCCTCACCGTCCCCTCTTGGCGATGTCAGCCGAGGAAAGATTCAATCCTGATAAAGCTGTGGTGCCCAACCATTGGTTGGGCACCACGCTCATTTGAGGCACGAGTAAAGAGCGAAGGCGCTCAGGAAGCCGGTGATCGTCGCTGCAACAAGGGAGAGGAATCCAGCTGCGATGTGAAAGAAAGGCCGCGGGTTGAATCGCTTGGTGGCCGCAACGTAGATCGTTTGCGGGATACAGAACCACCAGAGCGTGCACAAGAAGACAAGGGGAATGATGGCTTTCTCGGGGGCTCCCCCGCTGATGGCCTCCTGGCATACAGTGACGATGAGGTAGGTTAGGGTGCCGATGCCGATCAGATTGTGTACGGCGATGAGTCGCCACCAACGCCATCGCCATCTGCGGGTTGTGCTCGAGGGTGAGTGTCGGCGGCCGTCCGACGGCACAGAGGGCGGGTAGAGGATCGGCTCGAGGTATGACAGGTCTTCGACATGCGTTGTCGACGCCGGAGCGATCGCGTGCGCGTTGCCGATGTGCTCAACATCAAGAGCTTGAATGATCGCCCATTCTTCGTCGAGCGACAAAGCGCGCGGGGCGGTTGGCCCCTCGAGGGAAGCGTCGTCGTTGATCATGCGCCTATTTTCTCTCATGGTGTCCTCATGTGTGCCCTGGTCATAGTGGTCGGCGCGCTGGCCACCAGGTCATGCTCTGCCAATAAGGTGTGTCCAGGCGTATTTCTTCGACGACGCCTCCGACGTCGGGGGCATGCAGCATCATTGGGTGTCCAGCATCGTCGGTTCCTGCATAGATGCCGATGTGGTCGACGTACCCACCGGGCACGTGTGAGAACCCGATGAGGTCGCCAGGGACGAGCTGGTCACGGGCGATCGAGGTCGCGTCGCTGTCTTTGATGATGGAGTTCGCTGTGCGCACTCCTGCAGGCAACGGCTTGGCGAGCTCGTTGTAGGACAGGACGATCAGGCCGGAGCAGTCCAGTCCAGATGGCGTTTCTCCGCCCCATACGTAGGGGGTGCCCAGGTGTGTGCGGGCCTGCGTGAGCAGCGTGCCGTCCCCGGTGGGCGCTGATATGACAGTTTCGGTGAATTTCAACTGCGCCTCTCGGATGCTCTTCACGTAGCCTTGGGTTTCCTTGTAGGGCGGGATTCCGCCCCAGGAGCGCACGGCGCCAGGGCCCGCGTTGTACGCAGCGAGCGTGAGGTCGACGCGATCGCCGGAAATGATTCCGGCTGCGAGCCACGAGTCGATGTTTTGTGCGAGCTCGCACATGTAGTAGCCCTGCGAGATGATCGAGTCGTTGCCGTTGGTGATGTCGGCGCGCCCGTCTCCGTCCCCGTCTCGCCCGTGAGTTGCCCAGGTGCCGGGCATGAACTGGGAGATACCCGTGGCTCCGGCTGGGCTGGTGATCGTGGGATCCCACGTGTGCGCAGACTCGTGATCAGCCTGCGCAGCAATCAAGGACGGTGATACAACGTCGCATGTCTGCCCGGCCCTCCACACGGCGTCTTGGTACTCTTCCGGTACTCCGGCAACGCGCCCGCTTCCCCCTCGAGCACCCTGCGGCGTTTGGGTGCCGCTCAGCATTGTCAGAGGAAGCAGGGCGGCCGTGGGCGTCACAAAGAACAGCAGTGCAAAGGCGGCCATGCCTTTATGCTTCACAGGCCCCTCCCCTGCTGTGTCGGCACCTGCGCGGGCGTGCCTGTCTGAGCGATCGGCGTCGATGTACAGGTTGATATAGCCGGTGATGCGGCCGCGATGATCGATTTAATGCGGTCGGGACGAAACCCTCCCGTGCGTGCCTCCCCATCGTCGATGACGGGCGCCTGCCCTAGGCCTTCCTTGCGCAGCTGCGCAAGCAGTTCGGGATGCTCGCTCAGGTCGACGATCGTGTAGGCAACGCCCGCGCGATCGAGCGCGTCGCGCGTGAGGCGGCACGCGGGACAATGTGGGGTGGTGTACAGCGTCAGCGTCGACGCCTCTTTTGGTGATTCGGACATGCGTTTTTCCTCCTTCACCTACCACGTAAAAGCGTGCGCGCACAACGAAAAATCGAGTTGGTGTAGCGTAGTCCCTCCCCGCTCATGCGTGTTGCCCCTACACCATGTGCAGGGGCAACATGCCTGTGTGAAACAAGGGAATAGGTGCTTAGGCGCGGGGTTTGCGTCCTCGAGGAAGAGCCGCGATCGGCACGAATGGAGCGCCGTTCTTCTTCTCTGCCCGCTTGAGCTTGTCCTCGAGGGCTCCAATCACCCACGCCTCGAACGAGGGATCGGCGTTCGGATCAGTCAGCAGACCGTGCATGTATGCAGCCTGGCATTGGCCGATGAGGGCTTGGTCGACTCGGGCCGTGAGCTTGTATAGCGCCTCTGATTTTCCGGCCTTGCCGGTATTACCGGCACTGCCGGTTTTGCCGGTTTTAGGGAGGGTAGGCGCGGGTGTCGTCTCGGGATTGATGACAGCTTCGGGGCCGCGCGGCAGCGCTGATCGCAGGGGGGTGGGTCGCTGGCTCACGAGCGCACTCCTTCCTCGATGGTGGAAAGCAAGGTAGACAAGTGCGTGTCGTACAGGTTGATCAGCTCGGCGGGCACACCTGGGTATTGATCGAGGCCGTGCTGAGACTCGAGGGCGTCGGAAATGACGACGCGACGGGGGATTGCAGGCTCGAGCAGAGGGAGGTCGTACTGTGCGCAGATGTTGCGCAACTCTTCTTGCCACGCCGCCCCTGCAGTGGTGCCCGCCTCGAGCAGGTTAATCAGCACGCCCGCGGTGCGCAGGGTTGGATTCAGGTAGCGCCTGGCGGTACTCATTGTGTCCAGCAGGTGAGCAAGGCCTGTCGCTGACAAGAGCTTCGGCTGTGTCACGATGAGAACGCCGTCCGCAGCTGCGAGGGCATTTGACGTGAGCTGATCAAGGGCTGGTGCGCAGTCAATCAAGCACAGGTCGAAATTGTCTGCGACTTGATCCAGGGCCTCAGCGAGGCGGGCCTCGCGTCCAGCTCCTGCGATGACGAGCTCGTCGCGCACGCCCGCCAGGGCCTCGCCACCTGCAGGTGCCAAAAGCACCTCGTTCCACACGGTGGTAGTGATGACGTCTGCGAGCTCGACGTCCTGGTGGGCGCTCAGAGCGTCTGCTACTCCCGCCTGCTGGTCGACGAGGGGAGGGCTGGCAAGAACAGCCGATGCGTTGGACTGGGGATCGAGGTCGACCACAAGTGTGCGCAGGCCGCGGCGCGCTGCGGCGCGCGCCAGGTGAAACGTGGACGTCGTCTTGCCGACGCCGCCCTTCTGGTTTGCAACTGCAATCGTGATCATGAGTGCTCCTTGACACGAATGATCAATGCCGGAATATCCGGCAAAGCCGGTTTAACCGGACCAACCGGCAATGCCGGTAATTCCGGTAATGCCGGAATATCCGGCAATTGCTGACAGTGTACCCCAAGGGTGCAAACGTGCGCAAATCGTGCAAACCGTACAATTGAAGCATTTGGGTTTATTTGATATTATTAACGCATGAAGGATACTGACCTGCTATCGACGAGCGAAGCCGCTCGAATGTTCGCCGTGACGCCCTCGACGATCCGCCGCTGGGCACACTCGGGACGCCTGTCGCACATGCTCACCCCCTCCGGGCGCCTGCGCTTTCGCCGTGCCGACCTTGAAAAAGCCTGCACGACCGTGACGTCTGACGAATTACCCGACGCGATAGGGGAGGGGCCTGTTCGTGAGCCCAGGTAAAGGGAAGGCCCCGAATGCGCGAACATTCGGGGCACAGGATGCTAATTGCCCGCAAAAGCAAACTAGCTGTGATCAGTCTAGATCACAGCGTGGATATGCAACAACTCTTTCAATGATGATGAGGAGTGAATCATGAGCCTGCACGCGCTGACATGGCTGATCGACAACCTGCAAACGCTGCCACCCTCGACCTTTAAGGTCGCCTTCCATGCCGCCTACATGGCGCACGAAGATGGCCATGTCCAACTGAATACGGCCCTCATGGCATCGCGCATGGCGATGACTGAAGAGGCGGTCGTCCATGAGCTCGCAACCTTGTCGACTCTTGGCCTGATTGCACCAGGTTTGCAATCGGGAACATGTCGCCTAAATCTGGGGGCGCATCTCGATCGCGCATCCTGTGCGCCTGCAGAGCTTCCCCCTCTCTCTGAAGAGGATCTCGCCCTCATTGCCTCAAGCATTCCCGATGCAATGCAAGCAATGGATGCCCGCGGCTTGCGCACGGTGCTTTCCCTCCTACATGAGCGCGTCAATGCGGGCTGGAACCCGGCAGATATTAAGCGCCTGCTTGACACTGCCCTTCCGGAGCGCGTGGCACGCATGTCCGGCCTGGTCGCCTCGCGCCTGCAGCGCCTCGTCGACGTTCATGCGGCCCCGAGTGCGGCTGTGGCCGCAGCTCAGCGTCAGCGCGATAAAGCCCTGGCAGAACGCGATGCTGCTGCTAACGCTCGAGCCGAAGCCCTTGCCCCGTCGTTGCTGCATATGCGCATCCATGACCTTATTGAAAAGGAGATGCCCACAGCCGCCCCTGGTCGCCGTGCCGTCCTCGAGCTTGACCTGCAACGGGCGCTCGCTGATGCATGGCGTCGACACAATCGGGGTGCAAAGCGCCCCTCAGAGGCAGATATGCTGACTATGCTCGAATCGAGTGGTCTGCAGCTGCTGATCGAGTGCCGCGCGCGAAAGGAGGAAGCGCAGTGAACAGCGACGTCGTTTTGTCCTGGCCTGCCTGGGCGCGCGAGCAGCGCAAATTAGGTGCGTCGGCTCGCGCCTGCCTCCGAGAAATCGCTGTCCTCGCAGATGATCGCGGCGCCGCGATCGTCGAAATCGCTTGGCTGGCGCAAGCTGTCGACCGTAGTGAACGCACGGTCTGGCGTGGCCTGGCGGCCCTTGAAGAACGCGGTCTGATCGTGCGCGAAGAACGGCGCGAAGAAGGGCATCGCGCCGCCTCGCGCTTTCAGCTCGTGCGTGATCCTGCTCGAGCGATCAACAAGGCGCGCTCCCGCGTCGCACAACTCGGCGTTGACGTCGATGCAGTCGCCTCGTGCGCGATCGACCTCAACGATAATGAGGGCCTGCGCACTGCCCTCGCTCAAGCCTGCGGCGAAGGCTGGAGTGGTCCGAGTGTGAACCGACTCGCCCTCACTCTCCTTGAGCACGGCCCACGCCAGTTCGGGCGCATTGCGGCCCGGCAGGCGCGATATGAAGCTATGAGTGTCTCGACGGCGCTCGCAGACGTGCTCACGCTGGCATGGATCGAGCTGCGCACATCGGCGTCGTCGATGATTAAAGCGCGCAGTCCCTGGGCAGTGTGGTCGCGTGCGGTCGAATGCGCCGTTGCCAACGAATCGCTCGCAAGTGCCGAAGATCGAGCGGCAATCACCCTCGAAGGGATCCTCCCTGAAGATGGATCAGTCCCCTCGAGCGACGGTGGTGAGCTCTACGTTGGTATCGACGAGCTCACCGGCCCTCTCGAACGATTCATCCGCGCCCTCCGTGAGGCTGGAATGCCTGCCACGCTCGCCTGGGCAGGTAGTGTGCGCATCGCCCACATTGCCGCGCATGGATCGCAAGCCAATACGCACACAGCAGCGGCTCGTGACGCAACCCTGCAATCGCTCGGCATTGGCCCGCAAGCTGCGCGCGCCTGGATGACCCTCCTTGTTGGATCGAGGCGCGGAACGGTTGCCTCTGCGCTCCGTGCTGACGAAAATGCACTGGCGACACAGGCTCGAGTGGTCATGCAAGCATGGCGCAGTACAACACTAGTGGCCTAGATTACATTAAGGGAATGGGGCTGACTGACATAAATGTCAGGTAGCCCCATTTTCCGCAGAATAATGCCACATTTATAGTTTGTCGGGAAATGTGTAGCCGTCGTTTTCTCGGATCTCGTCGATGAGCTCATCAATGAGTTCATGACTGTCGATCGGATTCTCATCGAGCACCCAATCGCTCTTGATCGTAACTTCTACACGGTGAAACACCTGCATGGCGCTGGTGTCGATGCCTCGACGCATCGCAATATCGAGCGCCTGCGCGATCGCGAAGTCACGATCAACGGCTGGCCACCCTGCCGCGTTGAACTGACCGTCCGCGCCGGGTGCTTGTCCATCAAAGGTGGCAACCCAGTAATGCAGCTGCTCGAGCTGCTCGGGAGATGAATCCGGCGTCATTGGGCATCTTTCTGGCGGGGTGTAAAACCATTCTCCTTAATGATGCCACTAGCATCGATGATCATGTGCCACTCACCTTCGGCGCTTCGCACGTCAAGACTTAGCGGGCGCCCATAGATGTGCGACTGCGAGCAGGCAACATCAAGGCAACGCTGGCGCAGTTCAGACGCATGCGCACTGATGTGCGCCACGGTAATTCCCGCAGCGTCAAGATGAGCATGAGTCTCATCGTCGACGTGTAGCACGAGCGGTGGCCACGAGGGTTTCGGTGATGGTGTCAAGAGCGTCTCGCTTTCATTGCGGTTATTGAACAAGGTGGCGTCAGGTGTGCGTGCACCACGGTACGAATAAGACGTAAAGAAAGGAACGCACATGCCGACCCTGTTCGCACGGGCACAAACGCCTGCACCCACGGAGAATCACTGGCTCGCCCCCAGTGGCCCGTCCGTGCCGATCCCGCCCCCGCCCGCTGTGGCCGCCGCGCGCCCGTGGGCCCCGGGCATTGACGGGCTTACCGTTCGGCGCCACATCCGGCGCTCCACCGTCGATGGAGCGCCTCTCCTGTGGATGGTTGGCGCGCATGGCGGTGCAGGAACTTCGACCTGGGCGCGCATTCTCAGTGTCGGTGATGCAGGGGCGTCGTGGCCACAGCACAGCAACCCCACGCGCGCGCTGAGCGTTGTCGTCTGTTGCCGCTCAACAGCCGCGGGCCTGCGTGCCGCGCAAGACGTCGGCATCGAATGGGCGTCGGGCGCACTCCCCGGTCAACTCGTCGGCTTGATCGTGGGTGACGATGCACCCGGGCGAATGCCTCGAGAACTTCGCGAGCTTCGCGAAGTCACGAGCGGGGCATATCCCCACAGCATTTTCGTTCCCTGGCAGGCGCAATGGCGCCTCGCCGGAGAAAACGGTGAGGGTGTCGAACAGTCTCACCACATCAACAAGATCGCCGCCACCGTGGCGGCATGGACTGAAAGGACAGACTCATGACGATTATGTCGCATGTGCATGCAGCGATGGATTTGTTTGGAACGATTGATATCGATCCGACTCCGACAGCACCTCCTGGGGTAGCAGCGCTTTTCAACATGGGCCTGGGGTGGGTCATGTGGATTGCGGGCGCCCTTGGGCTTCTCGGCTTCTTCATTCTCGGTATTCGACTCATGCTGTCGGACAACAGGGAATCGACGATGGACCACGCAAAGGGCTTTGGGCGTGTGTGTGGTGGCCTGATTCTGATTGCGTCGGCGTCTGGTCTCGCAAGGATGTTCCTGTGAACACCAGGAATAAGGATGCTGGCCCTGTAGAGGAGTCGGTACAGTCAGCTTCACCTTGGGTGTCAAAGAGCTTCGTATTCGGAGCAGGATTCATTGTTGCGATCATTGTTGCCCTCGCCTTTGTGCTGGCGTCTGTATGGGGAAAAAGTCCCGCTTCTGTAACCTCGCCCACTCAAAGTGGAGAAAATGCAAGCACCGCTGCAGACAATGCTCCCCCTGCTTGTGAACTTGGTGTTACCGGAATGAAGCCGCTAACGGCACCTCCTGCATCTGTCGACGCTTCTTTCGTCGGTGTCACAGTGGCCTCAACAGCTCACGCTGGTCCCTCTCGCACTACTGATGGATTGCCCACCTGCTACGAGCATTCCACAGAAGGTGCCGTTCTTGCGGGGGCAAATTTTCTGCGTTTGCAAAGCCAGTATGCGGATCAAATGAAGCTGTACACAACTCTTGTTGCGCCATCCGATGTCCGTACCGCAGCTCTCGAAGATATGCGGGCAGCCGGAGGCTCTATGAGGGGTTGGTCCTCGGACGTCGTTGTGATCAAGGGGGTCTACACCGAAGTATGGTCTGACGACATCGTCTTCATGTCGTATGCCGTTTCCATTCCTTCGCAGGGACCTCAGACCAAGTCAATTCAATTCAAGATGACTTGGTCTGAAGGTGACTGGAAGGTAGAGCTCCCAGAGAACGGCTTTGGAGTCAGCGTCATTGACTCGCCCGCTTCGATGGGGATGCTTGAATGGAGGGTTCCTGTTGCCTGACGTCTGCTCTCCCTGGAATCCTCTGTGCGCTTTGAAGGAAGGTGCACATGCTGCTCTTGGTTCAGCGGCACAAAACGTTGTCGACTATTGGGTCGAAGCACTGAATGAGTCACTGGGTAACGTCATGATTACGTTAGGCAGTTTCTGGACAAAGGGGACTGTTGGCATGGATGTCGGCAAAGGAAGCCCGATCGAGTTCATGCAACAACACATGCAATTTGTTGTTACAACCGTTTTCGTGGCAAGTATGATGGCTTGCGGCATTCAAATGCTCGTGACTCGCAACAATGATGAACTGCAGCGACTTGGTCGGGGCGTCATTACGACAATCATTGTTTCCGGAGCTGGAACAACAGCGATTACCCTTGGTGTTGCTGCAGCTGATGCCTTTTCAACGTGGCTCATGGATGCAGCAACGCAGGGGCAATCGGCAAGCTTTGGAAGCGTAATTTTATCAACGGCTTCCATCCCTTCGGGTGGGCTGTTTGTCGTGCTTGTCATGGGTGGCGCGGCACTGATTGCCAACATCGTACAGATTGGTTTGCTGTATTTGCGTGCGGCGCTATTAATCCTCGTGATTGCGATATTCCCTGTGGTAGCAGCAACGTCTGCATCAAAGATGGGGGAAACGTGGTGGCGTAAACTCACCGGATTTGTAATTGCGGTGATTTTGTATAAGCCAGTCGCAACGATCATCTATGCGCTTGGTGTACGTGTTCTTTCATCTGCAACAGGAAAAGAAGATGTTGCCGACGCATTGACGGCATACATATTGGGCGGTATTTTCCTCGTCGCTGCTGCTCTGGCTTTGCCTCCGCTAGTTTCCTTCATTATGCCGGTTACCGCCGCTATCGGTGGTGGAGGTTTTGGCTTTGCAGCTGCCGGGGCGGGGGCCGTTGCGTCTGGTGCAGTAAATGTTCGAGGAAATGTCAGTGGATCGCGTGCAGAAGGATCCGGTGCTGCCGGAGGGGCGTCGTCAGATCTTGCGAAAGGTGCTGGATCATCGGCAGGAGCTGCGAAAGCCGGGCAAGCAGCTTCTGGTGCTGCGGGTGCGGGCACTGCAGCTTCTGGTGCAGCAGCAGGAGCAACTGGAGGGGTCTCACTTATTGCTCAAAAGGCAGCTGAAGTTGCCGGAAAAGTCAAGGGTGAAGTCTCGAGCTCCATCGAAGAGGAGACACAAGCGACAGGAGCAAAAGCATGAGTGATGTTCCAACTTACGGGAATTTCCGCAAGCCACGGACGGTTGGTCTGTGGGGAATGAGTATGGGGCTAACGCTGTCGGTGTTTGCCCTCTCTGCCCTTGTCGTTCTTCTGCTTCTTCGCCAAGCCTGGGGTACAGCGCTTGCTGTCGTTGCTTGTGGTGCAGTAATTATCGGAGCCTTGAGCTTCACAGATGTTCACGGATTGAGCATTGCAGATCGTTGGATGGAGAAACTCATGTTCGGAATTGCAAAGCGACGCGGCCGCACCATCTACCGTTCAGGACCGCTCGGAGTCATGCCGAGCACGGCAACACCACTGCCCGGCATCCTGGCAGGATCCAAGGTCAGCGAACACCTTGACTCGTTTGATCGAACATTCGCTCTTGTCCACCATGCCGATAAAAGCGTTGCCGTGGTAATGAGTGTGACTCCCCCAGGTATTGACCTCATTGATCGAGATCAGATCAATACATCAGTTGCTCAGTGGGGAGAGTGGCTCGCGATGCTTGGTAACGAAATTGGTGTTGTCCAAGCATCAGTTGTGATCGAGAGCTCTCCCGATACGGGTGAAGCCCTTGCCCGACATATTCAGACGATGAATGCAGCTGAAACCTCGAGTGTTGCGCGTGAAGTCATGAACGAGGTCGCCGCAGAATACAGGGTCGGTGCTGCACAGATGCGTGTGTGGGTGACAGTCACATTCCAGCCGTCTCTGATGAGCAGTAAGAAGCGAACGATCACTGAACTGGCTCGAGATATCGGAGGCAGGCTGACGGGAATCACGCAGCAACTCAAGGCCGCAGGCGCCGGTGCTGTTCATCTCATGTCTGCATCGCAGCTCTCCCGCGCGATACGCACGGCATACGATCCTGCAGCACTTGCACTTTTTGAGATTGCGCAATCACGTGGCGAGCAAGTCGAACTATCTTGGAAAGACGCGGGCCCTATTGCTGCAGAAGCACTATGGGATGCATATCGACACGATTCAGGATTGTCGCGCACGTGGGTTGTGTCCCAGCCGCCGCAAGGCGTCATCCATGAAAATGTCCTTGAGAGACTCCTGCGTATTTCTGCAGATGTTGAGCGAAAGCGCGTCGCGATCATCTACAAGCCGATCAGTGCTGCGCGAACAGGAGATATCGCAGAACGCGATCAAATCCGAGCAACGAATGCCGTCACTGTCGGTGGAGGCAACAATGCTCGAGCTCTTCGCGAAGCCCGCATCGCACAGCGCAATGCAAATGAGGAAGCTGCAGGAGCAGGCATCGAAGACTTTGCCATCATCATCACAGCGACAACAAGCGATGACAACCTTGAGGATGTTTCCTCGGTTGTCAGGGCACTGGCATCATCGTCGAAGCTGGCACGTATCCGCATCGCATACGGGGCTCAAGACAGCGCCTTTGCTCTCGGCCTTCCTCTCGGTGTCAGGCCGTCTTCGTCGATCGTGAAGGGAATCTAGCGATGGGTATCGTGCGAGATGCTGCATACACCAGCGTCGATCTACTAAGACTCATGTTGGGAGTGTCCCCTGTTGAACGAACCTCTGAGTCCATGGCCTCGAAACAGCGTGGAGGTGGTGACCCAGCACGATACCCACACTTGGAATGGTATCGTGGCACATCCAGGCAAACATGTGGCTTGTATCCGTTCGTCGCGAGCTCGTCTACTCCCATGGTCGGAGTTCCTGTTGGAAAAGCGCTCGACGGTACAGGAACAGTATGCGCAGATCCGATCAACTGGTTTGAAACCGGACTGATCTCAGCCCCATCGTGCATGGTGCTAGGACTCAACGGACTAGGCAAATCATCTCTCGTCAGACGCATGGTGATTGGCCTCGAAGCGCAAGGTGCCCACACGATGGTGCTCGGAGATATCAAGCCAGACTACCGAGATGTCGTTGAAGCACTCGGCGGGCAGATCATCGCGATTGGACATGGGCGATCCGGAATCAACCCCCTTGATGCAGGAAACGCTGCGCAAGCAGCAAGTGCCCTGCGCGAAGCTGGTCGTGAGGATCTCGCTCGCGAAGTCGAACAAGCAGCTCATGAACGCAAAAAGACTCTTGTCTGCTCACTTCTGCACGTCATTCGACGAACGCCACCCACAGATCGCGAAGAGACAATCATTGATGAAGCTGTCCGTGTCTTGGAGGACTGGGGACGTCCCGCAAAACTTTCCGACCTGCTCGACGTCGTGCGAGAAGCACCCGAACCGCTACGGTTAGCTGCTCTTGATCGTGGCGATATGGCGCGCTATCGGCAAATTGTTGAAGATCTAGAAGCATCTCTCACAGCGTTACTGAAGGGGCGTTTCGGCGCTATTTTCGCTGCAGATAAGACTGTCCCCATGATGACGGATCGATCTGTCGTCTTCGACGTCTCAGCCTTACTCCAAGCTGACGAGGATCTGCAAGCAGCAGTTCTCTTGGCCTCCTGGTCGTATGGCTTCGCAACAGTCGAAGTTTCACAGGTACTCGCAGATGCTGGCCTCGCCCCTCGAGCTCGCTACATGCTTGTCATGGACGAACTTTGGCGAATTCTGCGCACGTCGCCTGGCATGGTTGAGCGTGTCGACTCACTGACGCGACTCAATCGAACCGTAGGTGTTGGACAGATGATGATCACGCACACAATTTCTGACTTCACCGCTTTGGCATCAGAAGCAGATCGGAAGAAAGCTCAAGGCTTCATCGAACGATCCAAGATGCTCTTTATTGGTGGCGTACCCAAGAAAGAAATCGATGAGCTGCGCCGTGTTTTCACATTTAGTGATGCAGAACAGTCCCTCGTTTCGTCGTGGAACGCACCCGGAACCTACGACCCTGCCACGGGGGCGCGCACGGCTCCAGTTGGTCAGGGCAAGTTCCTCCTTAAGACGTCGGACGGGCCGGGTTTCCCCTTCTACATGCGCTTCACTCCCTCAGAGTTCCGCCTATCGAACACCAACCAAAGATGGGACATGAAATGACTTGGAAAGATCTCGACGAAAACGCGCGCCTCGCAGTGCTTGGGTTCGTCCTCGTTGCTCTCGCAGTCATGTCAGCGTATGCAGGCGCGGGAATCTATACCCTGACAGGTGGGCACGTCGATTGGGTCAAGAACCCAATGGAGATGTGTTTTCGAGTATGGATTGGACAGTGGGACGCAAATCCTCGTTTTTATGCGATCGGCGTCCTAATTGTCATCGTTGTTGGCCTCTTCTTCTGGCTTGGACTTCGCGGGGTTTCTCCTCATACATCAAAACGCAAGCGTGGCGATCAGGTGGCGCGCAAGTCGGCCTCGAGGCGTGAGGTTGCCGTTCTTGGGAAGAAGGCTGCGTTGTCTTCGGCAGCGCAGCTGGGTGTGAGCGTTGATTCTCCTGGTTTGCCGATCGGGCGCATGGTCGCGGGCGGGGCGCCGTTGTTTTCATCGTGGGAGTTTGTGTCTCTCATGATCGCGGGGCCTCGCACGGGTAAAACGACTGCGTTCGTCGTCCCTCGAATTTTTGCTGCGCCTGGTGCCGTGTTGGCGACGTCGAACAAGCGTGACATCGTTGATATCACTCGTGAAGAGCGTTCTCAGAGCGGGAAGACGTGGGTTTTCGATCCGCAGGGTATTGCGGGTGAAGCACAGTCGTGGTGGTGGGATATTCTCGCAGGCATCAAGACTCCGGTTGATGCTGTTTCGCTTGCGGAGGTCTTCATCGACTCACAGCGCGATGCGACCGCCACGAAAGACGCGTACTTCGACGGTGCTTCAAAGGATCTGTTGGCGGCGCTGTTGTTGGCTGCGGCGCTTGGTGATCGCGATATTCGTGCGGTGCATGACTGGTTGACTCGGCCGCTTGATGATGAGCCGGTGCAGATTCTTGAGCGGGCCGGTCAGCTCATGGTTGCGCGATCGCTGCGCGGCATGATTGATCTTCCGTCTGAGACGCGCGGTGGCGTGTATGGAGGGGCATCGCAGACGATGAACTTCCTGCTCAACGACGTGGCCACGCGCTGGGTGCTGCCACCCGCGGGCGCCATGGATGACGAAGGTGAGGCGATCGTTGAGTTTGATCCGGCGTCGTTCGTGGCCTCCACGGACACGCTGTATTGCCTGTCGCAAGAGGGGCGCGGTAGTGCGTCCCCGATCGTGACGGCTTTGACGGTCGCGGTCATTGAAGCTGCCCTCGAGCACGCGAAGAATCAGCCTCGCGGGCGCCTGGCGCTGCCCCTCGTTGTCGCCCTTGATGAGGCCGCGAACGTGTGCCGGTGGCGCGAGCTCCCCGATTTGTACTCGCATTTCGGCTCTCGGGGCATCGTCGTGGACACGCTTTTGCAGTCCTGGAGCCAGGGCGTGAGTGTCTGGGGCGAACCGGGCATGAACAAGCTCTGGTCAGCGTCGAATGTCAAAGCCTACGGTGGCGGTGTTTCAGAGGACAAGTTCTTGCAATCTCTGTCGAATCTGATCGGTGTTGAGTACGTCGACCAGGTGCAAACGTCCTCGAGTCGTCAGGGCACCTCACGCAGCGTGTCTGTGGGAGCATCGCAGCGCCCGATCGCGCCGGTTTCGGAGCTCATGGCCATGCCCCCAAACCGTGCGTGGGTTCTCGCATCGGGAACCCCTGCCGTTTACGTTGAGACTGTTCCATACTGGAAGTAGGACATAGGAGGTTATCATGAGCGACGCCGCTCAGATCGAACAGAAACTGTCGATGCAAGCTGCGCAGCTGATGCGCGCCGCGATCATGATTGCTCGTGCGCTCGCTGCGCGTGAGGCGGCCGCACGGCGTGCGGCCGCGCGTGCCTCCCTCGAGCATGCCCGTGCTTTGCGCACGGTCACGGAGCAGCAGCGTCGCCTCGCGGCGCCACTGTATCGGGCGGCGCGCCGTGAAGGTTGGTGGGATGACCCCAAGGTCAGCGCAGCGGAAAGAGCTCGCGCAGTTGGCCTGGCGACCCGCTTTGAGCATGTCGACGAGGATGCGCGCGCCGTTGCCCTCGAGGCCCGGCAACGCCTCGAGCGCCAGGCGCGCGCTCGCGCACAAGAGCAAGAACGCGCCCGCATGGCCGCGCGAAACCCCGAGACCTTCCGCGACAGCGGCAAAGAAGCCTTCATTGACATGACTCTCGTGTCTGTGGCAGAGCTGGCCGCTGCCGCGCCCCTCGTCGACGGGGAAAAGCTCGAGCAATCCCTCGAGGAAATCCTCGAGGAAATTCGCACTGATCCGCAAGCGACGAACACGCAGCTGTCGGATTCAGTGGCAGAGGATGTGGCTGTGGCCGCGCCCAAGCCGGGGGACAAGAAGCTGGATCTATTCACCGTCTACGGACTGATGACGACTCAGCCGGAGAATCCGATGTCTGTGAGCGATATCGACAGGCCAGAGATGAGCGTGAACGCACCCGCGTGGGATAGTGCCGAAGCGCGTCAGGCATGGGCAACGCAGCTGCTCGATGCGGGTATCGACGCAGACGGGG
>ERZ772930.103-NODE-103-length-31677-cov-4.00294_pt1 | contig 31677 bp, 29 predicted proteins | sample MGYA00511685_ERZ772930 | MGnify/ENA primary metagenome ERZ772930 (study PRJEB29015, sample SAMEA2738053) | human oral metagenome | biome: human oral; feature: human-associated habitat; material: saliva | place: China | collected 2226 ... | reverse complement strand
CTACCCCTAGCTCTTCTTTCTTCAACTATTTCAGTTTTTTCACTTTCTTCCACAACAGGTTCTTTAGATTCAGCTTCAACTGTGGGAATTTCTGTTTTAGAAGCTTTTTCTTGAGAAGCAGTATCAAGAACTTCTTTATCTAAATCAACTATTTCTAAGTAATTTTCTCTTATGAAATATTCTAATTTTTTTACATTATTTTCAGTAGCTTCGATAGAAGGATTTTCTAATGTAAGCGTTATTCCTTCTTTAGAAACATAATGAACATTTTTAAGTCTTATAACTTTCATTGTTCCTCCATGTATTTTAATAAAAGGCGGGCAAATATGTACCCGCCCTATATTGTTAAGTTAATTAAAATAATTTTTTACCATGTTCTATAGATATAACTCTATCTTCAGATTTAGGGTCAAATACGTCATCAGTAACGTTGATATTTCTGAAAGCGAATACTCCGTGGTCTTTATCCAATACGAAGTTGTAGTAGTTTTTGAATTTAATCTTTGTAACGTCTACCATTTTATCTTCTATTTTATCAGATATAATACCTCTACCGTCATGAACGTGAGTTAAACATCTTGAACTGTCACATAATATGATGTCTGTAACATCATTAGGTGCAGAAGCATGTTGAACTGTAGGTTTAATAGTAAATCTTGTTCCTGGAGTAGTAATAGCAGTACCTTTTTTGAAGAAGCTTACTAAAGGAGTAACTATTACGTTAAGAGTTTTATTTGTTATTAATTGAGGAACAGCTAAATGTTCTTCTTTTTCTATAATAGGTCCATGTACTTTTGACCATTTTGTTAATTGGTTTTGAGCTATTGTAGGCATTTTCTTAGGAATCATAAACCAAATATTTGCAGTTTCTTTTAAGTACTTTTTGATATTAGGTTCAGCGAAGAATACTTTCCAAGCTAAAGGATGTATAAATATAGTATCTACATCATATCCAGAATGTTGAGTTTCAAAGAAGAAACTTTCTAAGTCTCCTAATAATAAAGTACCATTTTTTGTAGCTGGGTTAGTAAATGAAACTCCAGAAGGCATTTTAGTTGGGTCTAATCCATCTAATACAGTTCTTCCGTTAGCTTCTATTAATCTAACAGCTTCTAATGATTTATATCTTTTGATATCGTTTATTGCAGCACTACAAAGAGCAGTTAATAAAGCAGCACCATTTCTTTTGATTGCTTCTTCAGTAAGAGTAACGAAAACCCCGATTTTTCCTTTAGAAGTCTTGATATAGTCTTCTGTAGATTCTAGGTTTAAAGTCTTGAATTCTCCACCTTCAGCTACTCTAGTTGTTGCTGGTGAACCATTTTCTCCTATTACTATTGTATAAAATACTGTAGCATCTTCTAGAACTAAATCTCTAGATATAAATTGCCAAGCTTCTAATTCTTGAGTTTCTATTCTTGTAACTAATCTATTTATTACTTGTTGAGCGAAGAATCCTAATGAACTAGCAGAGAAGTCTTTTATTATATTTCTTCCAGCAGATTCATTAAAATCTTTTGCTATTGTTTCTATTTTTTCAGAAAGGTCAGCTAGAGACATTTTTGTTTGAGTATTAGCATCAAATCCATCATTATAGATTGCATCTGCTAAATCTTCAATTTGTTTTATAAACTCTACACCTTTTTCTGGGTCTTCTTTAAAAGCGTCTGTATTAAGAACTTTTCTTTCTTTGTTTAGTTCCATAAATCCTTTTACAGCGTCTTTTATTTGTAAATCATTATAATCGAAAATTCTATTCATTTATCCTCCAATTTATTACATTGCAACGTAGAATTCTACTATTGTTTTAATATAATTTGCGTCGTTAAATTTTTCACCTATAGATAACCATACATTTCTAGATGTTCCAGCAGTATCTTTACCTTGTAAGTTAAAATCAAAACAAGATTGATTTGTGTAATATAAGTTATTATATTGTTCTCCAGGAATTATTGAAGTTGCTCTACCAACTCTTTGAGTTATTTTATCAGTAGCATCATCAAAAACTACAGGCATTCCAGCATACCAAGCTTTAGTTTTATCTGCATTAGCAGCTGTTTCTCCGAATAAATAAGGTAAAGTTCCATCAGTTAAACATGTAGTTATTTCAGCAGTAGTTATAGGTCTAACTGAGCATCCTGGTTTAAATTCAAATAATTTCTTTGAAGCTCCATCTTTTTTGTAAGCATATCCTCTTTCAAATAAAGCTTCGAATTGGAATACAGTAGGAGTAATTCCTTGTAAGTCATCCATTGAGTTTACACTGTTGATTGCTTGTTCAGTTCCATTTCCAGTTAAAAGTGCTTTTAAATGAGCTGTACTTCTTAAACAATGTCCTATAACACCATATGGAGCTAATGTTCCATCAGCTGGTACTAAGTATCCTTTGTCGTTTATTGCTACAGCTATTGAAGGAGAAGAAACTAAATCCATTCCTTCTGGCATAATTCCTTTTAATTCTAATACAGTTTTTAAATCTGGGTCAGCTAATGGTGTTCCAAAACCACTTGATACAACTGATTTTGCAGTTCCTTTATAACCCATTGGTTCGCTAAGTCCTCTATTTGTAAATAACACTATTGGTTACCTCCGTTTTTAATTAAAATTTTTAATAAATAATTCAGATAAAGAGTCTTTATTTTCTGTTTTAGCTTGAGCATCTTTTGCTTTTAGCATTTCTTTTAAAGCTTCTAAATCATCTTTAATATTTTTTTCAACCATTTCCGCAGAACCTTCTTTTGGTTCTTCTTTTCCGTCATTTGTTTGTACAGCATTTTCTTTATTGTCTTCTACATTAGTATTTTCAGGTTCAGTTTCTGGTTCAGTTTTAGGTTCTTCTGGTTTTTGTTCAGAATCTTTAATAGGCTCAGTTTGAGTTGCTATTACTTGTAAACTATCAGAAACTTCTTTTATTAAGTTATGAGTAGAAGTTTTTAAACTATCTAATACTTTCATAAGTTTTTCAATCTTTTCATCTTCTAAAGAACTGATGAAATCTTTTATTTCCGCTTCAGCAGAGTCTTCGAAATTCCAAGTGTTTTTCATGTCCTTTAAAAGTGAAGCGATTAATAAATCTTTAATCATTTCATCACCTTTGTTTTCATTATCGTTTTGAGTATTGTCTAACACATTTTCATTGTTGTCAATTTTCGGTACGATAGTATTAGAATCCGTAATTTGTGTTTTGTCAATTTTAGCATCATTCGTTTTATTTTCTTTTTTGTCAGGTATATAAATTATACTAGTGTCATTAGCTGGAACATTTACTATAGATATTTCTCCAGCTTCATATTGTCCAGAAGCTACAGGGATACAAACTTTTTTTGTTTTATCTTCTAATTCGTATTCTCTACCTACAGAATGAGAACATTCCCAAATTGAACTTCCACAAATATTACATCTCATATCTTCTACAAAAATACCTTGAGATACAGTTAAGTAAAAACCATCTTCTATTTTTTTCATTGTTTCATCATCAACAAATGCTTTTAAAATAGTAGAACCTGTACCTTCTTCAAAACAACCATTATCTTGGAAAAATTTTAAAACTTCTTCTGGTAAAACAGAATCGTGAGCAGATTCTACAGATAAACCATCGTGAGTTACATACCAAGCATCTAATATTCTTCCTTGTGGTTCTCCTTCGATTTGGTCATGATTTTTTAGAACTGGTTTATTATAAGGAGATGTCCAACCTCCAGAAACAACTAATTCTTTAGTTGATTTGTCAGCGTATGTTCTAGAATTTATTTCTTTATCAGAAGTAGTAGCCAACATATAAACAAGATTATTATATTCCTTGTTTAAAATAGGTTTTCTTTTTTTCTTATCAGATATTTGAACTTTTACTTTTGAATCTTTAAAAGATTTATCTTCTTTCATTTTATTTATATCAGTAAAGTCATTTATCTTATATAAGTGTTTAATCAAGTTTTTTCACCTCAATCTTTTTTAGTTTTCTTTGTGGTTCCAGTACCACCTGTATGTTGATTTTTAGGATTATTAACATTTTCTACATTACCATACATTTCTTCTTGTTCATATAATTTTTGGAAAGTTTTTTCTATATCAAACTTTTCATCCATAGAACATAATTCTCTAGCTTCATCAATAGTAATAACACCACCTTGAAATAAGAACACGGCGTGTTTTTCTTTTCTTTCTTTAACATTAAAATCGTCAGTAAATTTAATTTCTATATCTTTATCTACTTTAAATAAATCTAAACATATATTATGTATAATAGTTTTATTTATTTGAAATTCAAGTTCCTTTAAGAAACTGTTTGTTATTAAAAGTGTATTTTCATCTTGAGTTTCAGCATCTTGTCTACCAGAACTAGTAGAACCAAGTTGTCCTTTTGAAGTATAAAGTCCAGCATACATTTGAATTTCTAACGCTTCAAGTAATTTATCAGGACTTTTAAATTCTTTTTCTACTTTATTTATATTAACAGGTATATCAAATATTAAATCATCATCAGTTTGTTCTAATAATGCTTTAGCAGAATTATAACTATCTGTCTTTATTTGTCTTACTTGACCACTTTTTGTTATTCCTAATTCATATATTATACGAGTTATTCTTTGGTCAGCATAAGATTCTAAAGCGTTATCCATTAATAAATTATATTTTTGAATAACTGGAATTACAGAACACCATATTGGCATTGCAAATATTTCATCTGATTCTTTATTATAAGTATAATGAAATATTTCAACTCCGTTTTTAAATTTTCTGTCTTTATATATAGCTCCGTATCCATCATATCCATCTTCACTTAAAACAAAAATTTCACAAAAACTATTACCGAATTTTTTATCTACAGTCCAACCTTTGTTTTGAATTATTTTAAGTCTATCTATAGCTGAGTCTTTTCTAATAGGCATTATGAAAACATTAGAGTATTTTACTAAATTTTGAAAAGCTTCTTTTAAGAATAAGTTAGGATTATAATTGCTTCTTTTTAATATTAAATTAAATTCAGTTGCAACTTTTTTAACTTCTTCTGGATTTGACCCAACAAATTTTATTGGTTTATCAGAAGCTTTTGCTGTTATATTTAAAATAGCTCTTGCAAGTAATGGTAATTTAAAAATCTCATCTTTGATTTTTTTAAGAACAATGTCCATGTTATAACACATGGCTTTTTCTCTTTTGTCTCCAATATTAAACGATAAGAAATCTTTATCTATATAAGTAGATTTATATATAGACGAATAGTCTCTTTTTTCATTATCAACACGTTCAATTATTGTTTCTTTTTTATTTTCTTGTTGTTTGTCTGTTGCGAAGAGTTTACTAATAAAACTTATTTTTCTCACCACCTTATTTAAGCAATTCAGTTATTTGATAAGTAGATAAATAAGTATTTTCTTCTTCTTGCAGAAACTCATCTGTTTCTTTTAAGACTTGAATTTTTTGATTAAAAAACTCATCTAAATCTTTGTATCTCTCTTCATCAAATTCTATTTTCTTTTTGTTATTAATATTAAATATCTTTATTTCGTCATCTTTGTTTTTGTTGTTTAATATAGAATAATTTTTAGCATTATTAATATAATCTGTCAATTTACGGATATTATCTTCAAGTTCTTTTATTTCGTTCATATTTGGCATAGCTTTGTTATGTTCTAATACAAGTTTATTTTTAAGGTTATTTCTTTCTCTTATTTTTTCATAATAATCTATATTGTTTATTCTATCTAAAAAGTTTTGTATTTCTTTTAATCTTTTTATGTGGTCTTCGCTTAATATTTGTTCTATATCACCTATTGTTTTTTTCTTTATTATATATCCTTTTTTCTGGATTAATTCTTTTTTCTCTAATATCTTTTCTCTTTTACCTGATTGGTATACTAGCTCTACTTTACTATCTCTATATACTATTTTCTTTGGTATATCTTCTTTATCTTCTATTATTCTTTCTATTGATTCCACTTGTCTAGGACTTCCATTTGTAACTATTTTAGAATATTCAAACTTACCAGCTTTATGAGGCTGATATAAAACAGGTGTTCCTGATTTGTTTATGTAATAAACTTTCCAATCTCCTGGAGTCTTATAATCAATCTTTTCATTTTTATCAGGTAAATCTGGTTCAACTGGATTGCCATGAGTTGGAGATTCATCTGGATTTTCTCTATATCTTCTTTTAGGTATAAGTAAAGCTTCGTTTTCTCCATAACCTCCATTAATAAAACAAGGAAGTATAGCTTTAGGTAATTTATTTATAAACTCATCTATCATTTCTAATGTTTCTTTCATTGTACCTATTAAAGGAGTTAATCCAAGGCCTAAATCAAATTCAACAGATGTGTTTTTTAAACCTATCTTTTCAGTTAAATCATCTACTGCTTTTTCAAATGAAGTAGTAACTTGTTTAAGTAACATATCTATTTGTCTTTTTAATTCTAATAGAACTTTTTCAAATAATAAACTAGTAATTACATTTAATATTTTATCTAATAGCTCAACTAAAGCTTCTTTTGTTTCTTCTTCTAAGTTTAAGAACTTAGCAAATTCTAAAATACTAGGTAGAAATCTCATTATAAAATCATCAAATTCTCCTAAGTCTTTATCTACAAAAGTAGTTTTTGTAATAGCTTCTCTATTAAACTTAATTACTTCAAAGTATTCATTTAACATCTTAGATATGTAACCACTATATTTTTCTAAGAATGGTTTTTCATTAACTATTTTTTTAAGATGTTCAAAACTGAAATTTTTATATTCTTCATATAGTTTTACTCCATCAAACAATCCTCTAAGTAAACTCGTGTTTAAGTTTTTATTTGTATTTTTTACTAAATCATCTGTTACATAATAACCAGTACTTTCTGAATGTATATCTATATTAAGTTTATATAAAACAAAAGCTATTTCTTCTTTTGTTAAGTATTCTAATAAACTATATATTTCATTTTCACTAGATAATATTATATTTTTCTTAGCATAATAATCTCCGTTATATGCTTTCTTTTCTAATGCAAATTCTATTAAGCTATATAAGACAGGTAAATCTTCTAAACAAGTCCAATAATATTTTTTATTTTTATAGCTTTTTTTCATAACATTAATAAAAAATACTATACCTGAACTAGAGTTAAGTTTACTATCGTAAGCTCCCCAACCTATTTCTCTGAATTGTACTACGTTTAAACCAAGAGAATTTAATGCAGATTCCATCATAGATTCTTCATTTATTTCACTAAGTTTTTGAGCGTTATCTATATTTTCAACAAGTATTTTTAAAAAATTAACATAGTTATATAAATCACTTAGACTTATTTTCTTTCCATTGAATGGAATTATTTTTAAAAAGAATAATTGTTGAAACGACATACTTATAGTGAATTCAAGTAATTGAGCTACACTATTTAACATACTAGAAACAAAACCACTAATATAATCTCCAATATTAACGTTAACTACAAGTTTTTGGTCTAGTATTTGTATTACTTCTATTATATCTCTTACTATCTTTGTATTCTTTACTATTCCTTCTATATCTAAAGCATCTAATCCTAATGTGCCAAATAACTTATGTATAGCTATTGCATTAGCATCCATCTGTTCATGTTCTTTATTATTTATTATTTTTTTATAAGGGTTATGAGTTGCATTCATATATGCGTAGTAACTACTAAAAGCTTTTGCTAATTTACTGTTTCCATAAAAACTAGCTTTAGTTTCTTTTTCCGTACCAACTGCCCAAGTAACTTCCGCATTTTTTATATTATCCATATGAGCATTAGCTTGGTGTGACGCTTTACCAAAATAAGTAATCCAATATAATACAGTTCTAATTATTCTACAATCTAGTTTGCTGAAATTTAAACTTTCTATATATTGATTATAAATTTCTAATCTTTTTTTTACATAAGCATTTACTTCATTAAAAAGATTATCATTAAATAAATTAGCAAAGAAATTATTACTTAAAGGGTTTTCTATTGAACCACCATAGTAATCAGGTTTAAAACTAATACCATAATCTGGTTTTGTAATATTTGTATTTACTGGATACTTATTAAAAACATTTATATATTCTGTATTAGAAAATCTGTTTTCAAAATAATCTGTTTTATCTTTGAACATTTCTTCTGACATATTCTCTGTAATATATTCAATTCTTTTATAAGAGTCTGTAAACTCATTAAGTTTATTTATAAAATTTCTTAAATTAGCTTCTTTTTCTTGAAGATTTAAGTACTGAATTTCTATGTTTTTTTTCGCCGGCGCATTTTTTTTAATAAATTGTTTAAAATCTTCTTGTCTAATTATTTCCAAATAACCTTCTAAAGTTACCTTATCTTCCATGTTCGCTAATACTTTTACAAGATTACTTAAGTCTTTTGAATATTTAATTTCTGATTTAAACATCCTCACACAATAATCATTAATAGTCATATCTACTATTTCTGCATATTGTTGAGAATGTTCAAATATATATCTTAATTTTGCATCTTCATAATTAAAACTAAAAGTCTTTTTAAATGCTTCGAATTCTTTTTTAGAATAAAGTCTATTTGTTAAAAAATTATTAAGAGAGTATGAGTCGTCTTCAAATAAAAAATCAAAATCGTTTTTAAGTTTACGATTAAGTTCATCAAAATATTTTTGCTTATCTATTATTTTTTCAGCTATCTTACTCACCTTCTTTTAATATATTTTTTATTGCTTTCTCTAATCTTTTATCTACGTTTTCATCTTCTTTTTCTTTATTAATTATATTTTGTATATTATATAAAGTTTTTTCATCAGAAGTTATATGATTTAGCATTTCATTATTCGTTATAAATTTTCTTTGTTCTTCTGGTAAAGCTAAGAACCAGTTATAAACATATAATGCACTTTGCAAAATCATAGGATTTTTTGTAACACTTGCCATTTTAACCTCCATTAAATTATAGGCACATCGTCTATAAAACTATTTACTCTTTCCATTAATTGTTTGAAACTTGCTTCCGAATAGTTATTAATATTTAAGTCATAACTAACAAAATCTAAAGTACTTCTTACTTGACTATCAAAGTCTTCAAATTTATTAAACGTATTTAAGTAATCTCTTACTGTTCTTACACGCATATATTTCTTAGAAGTTTCAGGTTCTGTTTTAGAAAGATATTCAATATTCTTTTTAAATATTTCTTTTATTCTATCTGTAGGTACATTTTTATGAGCAAATAATATTGCATCATAATAAACTATATTTTCAGGAGTTGGAATTATATATTGATTTCTATCTAAGCTAGTATCATAAGTTTCAACTTCTATTACTTTTTGGCTTGATGGTTGATATTTCTTGAACGCTTCTTTTACTGATTTAATTCCTTTTCCGTTTAAACCACCAACTGTTTCAGTATAAGTTACTTTAGTAGTAGGAGGTATTTTAAAACCATATAAAGTTAATTGTCCAAAATATTCGTAGAATTCTCTATAATAATTTCCTCTTTGTCCTGGATTAGATGACTTAAATTCATCGCTATTAAATTTAGAATAAATACTATCAAACTTAGATAAATCTTGAGTTATGTTTTGTAAAGAATCATATATTGTATTTTCAATTATACTTTCTATACTAGACTGTATTTCTTGAGATTCTAACAGTATTTGTTTTTTCATAAATGCGAATTGTAAAGCCATAAGTCTTCTAGTAATACTATCTTCTCCAAGAGTATTTTTGTTAGCAAGTAAATCTTGTATTATAGGATTACTATAAATATTGTTATACTCTTTAACTATTTGGAAATTATCTTTTTCATTAAAAGGTTTTCCTGACCAAACATTATTATAAGTCCAAGGACAATATTGTTTTAACTTTTGATTAGGGTCAAAGAAAAATACACCACAAGCTATTTCATTTGTTTTAGAGATACTAGTAGGTACTTTATTTACAACATATCTATCTCCGAATTTACAAGATGTTATACTATTTAATTGAGTTATATCATCAACACTTGAACCGTGTGGAAACGTTGCATTTTCAAAACCGCTTTTATTTAAGTCTGTCATTATTTGAGCTGGTTTACAAGCAAACAAATCATTAATTCTTTTTGAAATTCTTTGTTGCCATGCACATAAAACTCTTTCTAATAACCCACCTATACATAGTCCACTAAAAACTCTTATTTTTTTAAAACCAAGTAACTTAGGTATATTTGCATTAAATAAACCAATACCAGCACAAAAAGCATATAAATATTGTATGATAGAACGTTTTAAACCAAGTTTATTTCTTGAAGTCCACATACATAAATGTCCAGTTTTATAAGTTCTTTCTTTACAACCATTTCTTTTTGTAGTTATTGTACTATTAACTCCAGTGTATTTAGCAGTTCCATCTTTTGTAAATATTATATCTTTATCTTCTATAGCTTGGTTAGATAAAGGCTTAACTCCTTTTTCTCCACCACCCCAAAGTAATAACGAACTTAATTCTCCATATGGAATATCTTTAAAATTACAAACACCAAGTTCAGATTCTTCACTGTAAAATTGTTTTATCTCTTCTGCAAAATTAAGTTTTTCAACATCAGAGAAAATATCAGTTAAAAATAAATTTTCAACAGGTAATTCTATTAAGTATTTTTCTTCTATTGAAATAGGATGTCCTTTATAATGTCCAAATACATCACCATAATTAATTAAGTTTTCTATTTCTTTAGGATATTTTTCTGCTTTTTCTCTGAATTCTTTTACTCTTTCAGCTATTGTTTTTGGATTAAAATAATCATTTGGATTAAATCTATTATCTATATCTTTTTCGTATTTAATGTCTCTTTCTTTAACATCGTCCCAAATTAAATTAATATCTTTTAAGAACTTATCTAAAAAAGATTCTGGTAGTTCTAATCTTAATCCATTATCAGTTATTACTTTATTATTTATTAAATCTAAATATTTAACTTTTTCACCAACTAAATTGCTATTAAAAACTATGTTTCTATTTGGGTCATAAACATTCCCGTCAAAATCTATACTGTAGCCATTTTCAAAATGCATTTTATCGGGATTGGTAACGCCATTAGCAGTAGTAGGAGTGTAAAGTATTTCATCTACACTCATAGGTAATTCATTTTGTAATAAATCTTTAGCATCTAAAAAAGCTCTTGGATTAACTTTTCCATCTTCATAATACTTAGGAAAATTAGGAATATAACTAGAAAAGAAATTATTTAAGTTTTCTAAATGCTTTAAAAACTCAGAATCAAAAAATGGTTCAGCGGTTATTTCTGTTTCAAGAATATTATTTTTAACATTCTTTTTTACTAACTCTATTTTCTTTTTTAACTCTTCTGTTTTTTTATGTTGTTCTTCTTCAAATTCTTTTTCTGGTATATATTTATCTTCTTCTTTATCTAATGTATTATCAGCATAAAGATTCTTATAAACACTATTATTTTTATATCTATTAGTCAAAAAATCCATTAGACAAACTCCTTATTGCTTTTTTTGCTTTTTTAAGATTTCTTTCTTTACTACCATTTGCTACTCCCATTCTTCCTAAATTTACACTTAATGGTCCATTATAAGGTTTTTTATTAGGAGTATTATATTCGTTATTGAAAGTTCCAGCATCTATTTTATAACCTTCATTTTTAAAACTTAAAATAAAGTTACCAGTAGTTCTATCAAATATAGAATCTAGATTTTCTATTAATGCAAAGTTGGCTAACATTAACGCATCTAACTTATGGTCTATACCAGCAAATACAGGTTGGTCTTTATTATCATATCTATCTATTCTATATTCTTTTAATTGTTCTATTAATTGGTTTTTACCAGTTTCTTCTGGTTCAGAAATAATTATTTCTTTCTTTTCAAATCTTTTTTGAATAAAGTTAACCAACATTATTTTCATTCTTTTTGGTATTGTAGACCCAGTCCAAATATCTTCATAAGAATAATTAGATGCGAAGTTAACTCCTTTAAAAATATCTATCTTTCCTTCTTCAAAGAAATGTTTAGATAATATTTCGTTTTGCATAGAACCATGACCTTCATCACAATAAACAAAATCTGCTTGAAAATCATTTTGTAAATTAATTATTGTGTTAACTGTTTCGCTTTGTACATCTTTTATAGTACCATCTGTACTAAATTTATTAATGCTAGAAAAATGCAAAACTTTTAATGGTTTTTCAACATCTAGTGGATTACCACAGTACAAACCTAAAACACATACTTGTCCACCGTTTTTCCAATCGTTATAATCGCAACCTATAGCTATTTTCCATTTTTCAGGATTGATTAATTCACTTCTAGAATAAACATAATTATAGTTTCTAAGACTTTCTTTTATATCTTCTGTTTTAAAAACTTTACTACTTCCTTCAGAGAATTCAGCTTCAACTTCTAATTTATAACCTTCTTCAGTAAGTGAACTTCTTAATTCTGGTTCATCATTTACAGCAAAATTAGGAAGTATACTAGAAGGAAAATGAAATTCTTTCCATTTTTCATCTGTCATACACCAGTTTCTAAAGTTAGATTCTAATGCTGATGGAGTAGATGCAACAGTAAATGATACATTTTGATTATCAAGTTTAAATGCCATTAATACTTGATATGCTTGTTCAGGAATATAAGCTCCTTCATCTATAAATACTTTATCAGCAGATTGTCCTCTGATACTATTACCATCTGTTGCAGTAGTAAAACCATTAATTGCAGTTCCATTCCATAAAGTTACTTTTTCAGATGGACTACGTTTTCTCTTATAATCGTTTTTATAAGCACTTGTTTTAGAACTCAATAAAGCTTCTATTCTATCAAATATTTCAGTAATTAATTTTAATGAGTTTGCAACAACTACTATTTTTTTATTAGGATTTAAACAAGCATAATGAAGTATGTCTACACACATTCCTTCAGTATTATGAGTTATTATTCCGTTAGTTAAAAATGTATGTGTCTTTTGTACACTAATACTAACAGTATCTCTAAACCCTACTTTATAAATATGTTTTATTTTTTCTTCATTATAAAACTTATTTCTAAAAATTCCATCAACTTCTATTCTATAATAATTAGGATTAAATTCTACTATTTTATATCTGTTATTTGTCTTTTGTAATAAATAACCTATTGTTTGAACAAAGAACTTATTAGTAAATACTTTTGTTTCTAGTACGCCTTCAAGGAAAAATATTGTGTTATTTTTACTAAGTCTAAAAATATTACTACTAAAGTTTTGTTCTTTACCAGCAATCTTACCTAAAGTTTTGTAAACTTCATAGTTATCTTCTGTTATATTTCTATATTTAATGTTACTAAAATCTACAGGAACAGTAACTTTATCTCCTATTTTTAAATTCTGAGCTTCTACCCATTCTCCTTTTATTAAATAAGGATGATTAGTAGTAACAGTATCTTCTCTTCCTGATTCAGTAACTATTTTTATACATTCTCTAAAACCATTTTCAACCATACCCCAATTTCTTGTAGGATATATTCTTTTTGTTTTTTCATCATATGTAATTAATAAATCTGTATCTTTTAACTTATAAGCTGGAACCAACCCTCTATTGCTTGTAGCAATAAGAGTATTTTTTTCAACGCATTTACCTAACCGTCTTCCAAGTCTTTCAACTTTATTTTTTGCTGTACATAACAATATTTCTTTTTGATAATATTGGTAAAAAGAACGTTTAGGATTATAAGGTGTCCAACCTAAAAATTGTTCAGCCCAAAGTAATTTATTGTTCTGGATTTGTAATTCAATTTTATCTTCTTCGCTTAAATTATCTAATTCTTCTTTTGATAAAAAAGCTTCTAATGGAAAAAGTTTACCATCTTCCAATTCTTTTGGAACAGGAGTGCAACTTACTTTAAAACTCCCTTTCTTTTTAACATGTGCTTTCATGCATTTTTTACACATGTCCGATATTTCATAATTCAACGCCATAATAAAACCCCCTTAGCTAGTTTGAATTTTGTCTGCACTTAAATATTCATTATCTAAACGAGACATATCTCTTCTCATATCATTTGAGAAATTTCTATAATATAATTGTTTTTTGTATTCTTCTAAATCATCAGAACTTCTTTGCATATGTGTCTGAATCGAATGCATAGTAGCTTCGTTAGATTCATAAATATCTTTACCTGAGTTTAGTTGATAATCAACTACTGTTTTTGCGAAATTTTGAATAGCATTATCTTGCATATGAGATGCTATTCCACCTATTATTGAACCAGCAATATTTAATCCAAACGCAACTTTACCAGTTCCAACCTGAGTAATTACTTTACCAAACGAAGTAGAAAAGAACTTTTCAAAAACATTTTTTTTAGTTAATGTTTTAGCTATTTGTTCAGCTTCTTCTTCTGTAACTGTAGCAGATACTTTAAGAGCACTATCTTTTAAACCTTGCATAACTTTTTCTTTTCCGCCACCGAGACCAACAGCATCAATAAGATTCATAAATTTCTTATAAACTTTCTTTGAGTATTTAGAGACGTCGTCACCATGAGAATTAACAAAACCAGCAACGGTTTCATTATCTTTAGCACCTTCTTTAAGTAAATTACTTAAAGTTTCATATGCTTCTTCTTTAAAAGTATTTCTAACATCAGCACTACCTTTAATGCTATTTATCAATTTATGAACGCTATTTCCTACATTATCAAAATCTTTTGCTGTTGTATTTTTACTATTTATTAATGCTTTTAAATTTGTTTCATTAAAATCAACGAGTTGTTTTTTTCCATCTATTTCTAAAAACATTTTATTGTTAGAAAAATCAGCATCTGTTATTCCTAATGTTTTAAGTTTTCTAACAGCATCGTTTACGTTTTTCTTAGACCAACTTATATTGTGTCCAACTATTTCTCCATCTAATTGTAAGTTTGCTTCGTCTACGTTATTTTTAAACACTTCTATAGGGTCTTTATCAAGATACATATGTCTTACCGTACCTTTTTGATATTGTGACCTAGCTGTCGGTTTAACAGTACCTTCTGCAACTTGTTTATCAAATTTTGTCTGATAAAAAAAATCAGTGTTTTTAAATAATTTACCCATTACTCCATTATCCCAGATTTTAGTAGTTTTATCTGGGAATATGTTTTTAACTATTGGTATTTTATTTAATATTCCTACACCAAATCTACTACCTAACGCATGTTTGTTTAAATAGTTAATATTTGCATTTGAAGTCATCAAGGCTTTTTCTAAATACAAACTTCCAGATTTTGCCAATCCATTATTAGCCCAATTATCCATCATAGGTTGTAAAACAAACATATTTAAAAAACTATCTGTTTTAGAAGATTTATCATAGTCATTAAAATTTTCTTGGAAATATTTTTCTTGTTCTGGACTCATATTATTCACCTATATCAAGTTTATCTTTATCATCTAAAACTATTGCATTAGCAATTTCTTCAGTATTCAAATCAAAACCTTTATTAAAAATTTTATTTTTAAGTTTTTCTTTAATAGTAGATTGACTGATTTCAGATTCAAGTTTCTTATTCTTAGCTTTACTTTCTCTATCTAATATTAAATTCTTTTTAAGTTTTTCTAATAAACCTATTATTTTTTCATATGCTACAAAGTAATCACTTACTTTGCTGTCATAAGATACTCCGCCTTTACTATATGTTGTTATATCTGTAGCTATACCTAAATTAGCTATTGCAGCTTCAGCTCTTTTTGCCATATTTTCTAAAGCTATCATATGTCCAACAGATAATTGGTCAGCAAAATCATCTTCTTTTATATCAAGTTCTTTATATAAACCATTGACAAGTTGAATTGTGTTTGCTTTTTCAAAAGGACATTGTTCTCCTTGTCTTAAACTATTAGCTAAAAATAAAGGACATGTTCTAAAATTAGGACAATTCTTTTCATTCTTTTTAATTGTTTTTATATGTTGTTTATATTTATCCATAGCTATATCTAAAACATCATCATCATCTTCTTCTTCATTTACTTCGTTTTGAAAATCTTCTAATGTTTTGTTTACATCTATATATTCTATGTTGCATCTAAGAACTTGATTGTTTAAATTATCTTGTTTATGTTTAGATAAAAATTTACTTATTTCATTTTGTAATTTAGGGTCAAGTGTAGAAACGTTTTTTAAATCATCTATAGTTATTTCTATCCCGCCCATAATTTCATTAACTTCATCGCGAACTGTTAATTGTTTGTTGTCTTTTCCCATAAAACCTCCATTAGTATAAGAACATATCAATATAGTTTATTACTACTTTGTTTATGTACTTAAAATAATTGCTTAAATCTCTTAATTCTTCTATATCGTTATTATTTAATATCATATCTTCATGATATTTAATTATTTTTATTATATTCTCTGTATTGTTTTCAAAATATCCTTTTTCATAATTATATTTTTCTAAATGAACTTTAATTAAATTATAAAGTAAATCTATATTTTCTAATACAAACTCATTAGTGAAATTAAGTTCATGTAATAAATATAAATAAGGACTATGTTTTATTTTTAATTTATACTCATTTTTAAATATGCTTTTTTTTGATTTTAAACTATGAGTGTGTTTTATAAAATTAGATATATCGAAAACAAAAAGAGTTTTATTTAATTCTAAATTTTTCATTTTAATTATCTTTTTAGATTTTTTCAACTTGAATCTAAAAGATAAATTTATTTTTTGTTTAACTCTTGAAAGAGTAGCTAAACTAAGTATGTATTCTCTTTCCACTTTTCTTCACCTTAACAAACTTATCAGACTTTATTTTTTTATGAAGTTTAGACAAGTTTTTTCTATATTCGTCAGTCGTTTCATCATAAAGATTTAAAAAATCTTGTTTTGGTTTTTTTATTTTGAAACCAGAATGTTTTTCAACTTTATCTTTTATCTTATCATAAAGATTGCTTTTTAAATCTTTAGCCCATATTGTAAATAACAATATATGTTTTTTCTTGCATTGTTCCTTTTTAATTTCATCTCTATATTTTTGTTCTTCATCAGTCTTATGTTGTTTACCTTGAAATTCAAATGCAATCATTAGTTTTGGATAAAATACATCTAACTCTAATGGCATATGAGTAGCTGGATTATATATTCCAGCTTCTCTATAATTAAACTCAACTTCTTCTTGTCCGAAACATTTTTTCAAATATTTTCTAAGAAGTCTTTCGCCAAAACTAAGCATATTAATTATTCCATATAATAAGACTTACATCATCAAGAACAACTTCATCAGAGATTTTCTTTGTAGTGTATGGTTCTGCATCAACATATATCATGAAATCTAAAGGAACGCTAAGAATATTAATTATACTTATAATACCATTTTTATCTGATTTATATTTAACTCCATTCATATCTTCAAAATGAATAGTTAATCCTGGATATTTATCAGATTTTAAATTATATTCATTATCTTCCTCTGGTTTAAATTCATATTCTATATTATCTCTAGTTACAACTAATTGTATTTTAACATTTTTAGCTGGAGTTCCTACTGGAGATAATTCTAATCTTTTGTTAACGTGGTCACCATTATATAAATCAATACCATCAAAAAGGTAATCGTTAGTGTCATAACTACCATCCTTGTTTTTCTTACTTAAAATTATTTTGTTTTGCATAGTTGCCTCCATTAGTTTTTAAAATTCTTTTTACTTATCTTAACACAACATAAAAAAAAGAGGAATTTAATCCTCTAGTTTTATCAGTTCATCTCTTATAACTTGTTTTATTCTTTCTATATTTGTATCTTTGAATTCATTATAATACTTAGCAGTACAGTCTTTTATAAATTCTTCTTGCTCATCTATTGTCCAAGTTAAGAAATCTTTTTTATTATTTACTTTTGCTGTTATTATAGTAAAGTTATATAAGAAATGTTTTACTCTATTTTTAATAGAAAACTGAATAGCGTTTTTTGTAGCTTGAACACTCTTTATTTTAAAAGGTATTATAGAGACCATTCTTTTATTTCCAGTATTCCAGAATTGAATTACTGTTTTATTTAACTTTTCTATATCTATTCTTAATGAATCTATCTTCTCATCGTCTTTATAAAAATCTATTTTACAAGGAACAAACTCTTTATATATAGTTACAGGAACTTCACTGTAAACAAATCTTTCAATTTCATTATTTAACTTATCTGGTTTTATTTTAATTTTATCAGCTTCTGTACAAGTAAAGTATACGTTAGATTCACTTTCTAAAACAACTTCTCTAGGATTCTTAATATAGAATAAAGATTGATTGTCTGTATTAATATCATCTATTGATACTTTAGGAATTATTTCTTTTGGAATATAATTTACATTTTCAAATTCTATTTCTCCAACTTTATCTTTGTAAATAAATCTATTTAATCCTTCTTCTTTTTTAAATCTAAAACTAATATCTCCATTAGAATGATATTCTGGAGTTATAACATGTTTTTTTGTTTCTGTTATATGTACTAAATTAGGTTCTAAGTTTTTGAAGTTTATATTACTTCTATTGATAATTGAAATTGAATTAATTAAATTAAATTTAGTATAACCTTTAGAATATTCTAATCTTTCATTTATATCATTAAATAAGTTTAAATAATAAGTCTTTATTATCTTTTTAAAGTTGAATCTTTTCTTGATTAAACTTAATTTATATGAACCTCTATTAAATAAATTATAATTATTTAATCCTTCTTGTAGATTGATTTTATCAATTAATCCGTTTTCGTTTTCTATATCTAAAACATATTCATATCCATTTTCTTTATTTGTAAAGATTATATTAGAAGCTTCATTTAAAGATAATATATTTAATTCTTCAAAATTTAATTTTTCTTTATTAATAGATACTGGAATTATATTTAAAAGTTTTCTTTCATAATAAACTAATTTATTTTCGTTGTTATATATTTCAAGTATTATAAAATCAAACGTTTTTAAATCTTCTTTTAAAACTTTTATTGTTTCGTATTTATATTCTATGTTTTTTTCTACAAGAAGTTCATTTCCATTATATAGTTTTACTTTATAATTATCTAATACATCTGTATTAATATTAATTTCTATTGTATCGGTATATTTAATTGAACTTTTGAAATTTTTATTTTCGTCAAATAAATTAATTTTATTATCAGAGAATAATTCTTGTTTAACTATAATATCAGTGTTCTTAATTTTAAATTCTAATTTTATAGAATTAGGATTAATTGGAGTTGTTATTCCTTTTATTATACATAAATAATTATTTATAATTCCATACTTTAATTTATTTTTTAGTATGTTTTCATATTCGTCGAAAACTCTTATAAACTCTATATCTTTAAAATTATTCAGCTTTAATTCTAAATCAAATGAGTTGTTTTTAATTATATTGTTATTAGAATTTAATATTTTATATTCTTCTATTACGTTGTCATTATAGAAATGAGCCTTAATATTTTTAGAAACAGATTGGTAAATATCATTATCATCAACTACGTTTATTTCAAAATCTAGTTCTTCTATAATATTTATATTGTTAGTTCTATTTATTTCTATATAGTTGTTTTTAGTTATTATATTAAAATTAGGATTAGAATAGTTTATTGTAATTCTTGAAAACTCATCTTTCTTTATATATAAATTATAAGAGTTTAATCCAGTAGTTATTTTCGTAGGACATTCAAGTAATAATTCATTTTTCTTCTGTATAGTTATTTCACATATCTTTTCATTTATTCCTTCATGGATTATTTCATATGTTTTTTTATCATTTGTTACTTTAAAATTAAAACTAAAACTTCTATTGTTAGGCTTTAGTTTTTGATATTTAATTATATCATTACTTTTTGCTATTATATTAGATTCTGTTTCTTTTATTTCTTTTGTTTCATTTATTACTTCAAAATTAATTGTAACATCATCATTTCTTGTAACTATATTATAAACATCATTGTTTTTATAAAGGTTATAGTTTTCTATGTTATTTAAAATAGCTTCAACTTTTTTAAAGTTTTTTTCTATTTTAAATTCTTTCTCTATTTTATTTTGCAACTCATCTTCAAAAATTAATTTGTAATTTTCAAGTCCTTCTTCTATAGGTATTTCAACTTCAAAATTATAAATATCTTTACTTATTCTTTTACATATATAATAATTAAAATTTGCATTTTTATTATTCTTCTTTAACTTAGGAATAAAATAAATGTTTTCTGAATTGTTTTTATTCAGTTCATTATCAAAAAACAAAGAATTTGTTTTTAAAATAAACTTTTCAGTTTTATATGAAACTCCTAATATGTTAAGATTTCCATCAAATATACCAACTTTTTCACTTATTATTTTTTTAGAATCAGCTTTAATTAAAACAGTATTTTCATTTTTAGAAAAAATTAAATTAGATTTATCAAAGTTTAAAATAAGTTTTTTATCTTTATCTAAATCTCCAGATATATTACTATTGTTTACGTATTTCAAAAAACTATAATCAAAACCATCAACACCTAAGTCAAATTCAAATAAATCTGTAGCATTACTATTTAATACTACTTTTATAAGAATTAAACTGTTAAATTCTAAAGTTTGTTGTTCAAGAATGTTAGTTTGTTCTTCTTTTACTTTTAACTCTCCATGATTTTCTAATATATTTTTTTCAAATAATGTTAAATTATTTTTATTTAACCATATATAAAAATGTCTTCTAGAGTCAGAATTTATATATTTAAAACCTGAAGTTACTTTATTCTTATCGTTATCAAATAATTCAAACGTTTTTTCTATAGCTGGAGTAGTATAATAGTTATTGTATTTTTCTAAATCTATAGGTTCCATTCCATCAAATTTAATCTTAGCTAATTTCTTTTCTGATTGAATTAATAATATTTTATTAACAGGATTTATTACTTTTACATTTTCTCCAACATAAAATAAGTTATCATCTTTTATTTTTCCTTCTATTTTAATAGAATTAATTTTTTGGTCGTTTACTAAGTAATAATCTTTTAATGTTATTTCAGGAATTACATTATCTACTTTAATTAAACATTCATTAGAAACTAATTCTTTTTTATCATTTAATAGAAAAAATAGTTTAAATTCTTTAACTGGTATTTCTTGAAATATTTCTTTTAAATTTAAGCTAAAACTTCTTTTAGTGTTATTAAAAGTACCAATGTTATTTCCTTCTTTTTGTTTTAAAACATTTTTTTCTTCATATTGAATTATTGGTTTTAAAGTAGTAACATTTCTATGTTCGTAAAATATAGAAATAGGTTCTTCCAAACTTTTTATTTTGAACTCATTATTTAAAACAAATAATGAAGTAAAAGTATTATTCTTAGTAGTTATTTTATATTTTCTATAATTAGTATTATCAAAATTATCTTTTAAGAAAAAATGTAAATAAGTAAAACCTTTTTTAAACATATCTTGAGATAAAGTATCTTCTAGTTCTGTTAATTTATTATTTGTTATAGGAATATATTCTCCTGGTTCTACTAATTCTTTATGACTTATTTTAAAACTATAACTAAGTATGTTATTAGAATTAATGCTTAGATTAAACTTTATTTTATCTTGTTCTGTTGATTGTAATTCATATATATCATTTAATAAAATAGAGTTTTGTATATCTATATTAAAACTAGTTGGCTTAGTATGTAATACAAAATATAAAGGATTTCTTTTTGTATTTAATACAGTTATTCCACCTTGTTTAAATTCAAAATATATTTTATATTTTGATTCTTCCTCTATTGCGTTTTTAAATTCTATATTTTTAAATTCTATTAAATTACTTATTGTTCCATATGCACTATTATTAAAACTGTATTTACCATCTATTTCTTTTTCTATTATAAGTATACAATCATTTATAGGTAAATCAGTTATTTCATCTAAATAAAATTTTAAATTAAAAAAAGTTAAATTTGTTTTAACTGATTTTTGTTCTTCATATATAATATTATTAGTTTCATTATCTTTAAATAGATTAAAATAATATTTTATTTTACTCACCTCTCTTGGTTTTTTATTTTATATCATATACTAAAAATAAAAAAAGAGGAACTTAAGTCCTCTTATCTTATTGTTATTTTAATTATTCCAAACCAATATAATTGACATATTATAGAAATAATTTCAAGTATTAAAAGCGTATAAAACCAAAAACCATCATACTTTTTAATTTTATATGACATATATAAAGAAAATAACATAATTACATTTATTGCAATTAAAGCGATATATCCTGAGAATGTTATTAACTTGGTCAAGAAAATCGCACTCATTGTTAATTCAAACATAAAACATCACACCTTTTTAATAATCACCAAATAAAGTATAATTAGAAAATTTAATTTTTCTTTTAAAATCTTCATCATTATATTTTACAAGACTTTTTGTTTCTATTAAATTATTGTCATTATCTAACATATGATTTCTTAAAAAGAATGTAAAAATATAATTTATTCCTTCTTCTAACCAAACTAAATATGGTATATTATGTAATCTCATAGTTTCTAACTTTGCATATTTGTTATATTTATCTTCATACTTTTTAGTTAAAACCCAATATTTTCTTTGTGTTTCATCATGAATTTTAGATTCTATAATTCCAAAATCTTTTAATATTTTATGCATTGGATTAGCTTTTATTCCATAAGTTTTAGCTAATTCACTAGTTGTATATTTCATATCCATTTTTATACGAGATAATAAATAAGAATTATAAACATTAACTTCATGTTTTAAATCTTCGTTTTCTTCTTTTACTTTTTCTACTTTCTTTTCATATTCAGACATATAATAACTTCTTTCAGCTTCAGTTTTAGATTTTACTATATTAAGGATAAGTCTTTCATCTTCTGTAATAAAATTATTATTTTTAATTGTATTTTCCATTTCATTGAATTTATTTATATATTTTAATTTGAATTCATTATATCCTTGAATATTAAACATATAAAGTGTAAAACCATCTTTTGTTAAAAGATACTCTTTATATTCTCTTTTTTGTCCATTAACCTTATAAATGCTTGGTATTATTAGAGAACTCAAATTTGAGGTTTCTGAATTTTGTAATATATTTTCTAAATCTCTTATTATATTATCATGTCTTTTATTTAATTCTTTAGCAATAATTCTACTACTAATAACCAACGTTCCGTTAAAATCAAAAACTTCATTCATTGTTAATCACCTATTTTACCTTTCTCTTTTAAATAATCATACTCTTGCAAAACAAACTGTCTAACTAATTCTGCTTTTGATATTTTGTAAAAATTACATAACTCTTCCATTTTATCAAATGTTTCGTTATCTAATAAAGCAGAAATAGCTTTTACTTCCTTTTTATTTTTTTTCTTTGGTTCGATTATTAACGCCATTATTTCACCTCAATATTTTTATTTTCTATAAACACATTATAAACTATAAAATTAATTTTGTCAAGTGAAAAAATAAAAAAAAGAGATAAATTTTTATCTCTTAATTTAACAAACTTAGTAAAGTATCTAAAGGAGCTTTAGCTACAGTACAAGTAATTTCATTTTTAGGAACTCTAATTTTATGATTGTCAACATCAGTTAATTCATAAGTTACGTTGTTAACTCTATGTATTGAAACAATTAAGTCTTTATCAAATGATTTTCCTGTATCGCTAATATATTTAGCTGGAAAATCTATATCTATATATTTTATAAAAAATGCCGACAGTAAACTTGCAGAAAACAAATCAAGTTTTTCAGCTTCGAAAATTATATTAACTTCTCTTCCTTGAATCTTTTTTCTCATTTCATCTACAGTAGTAACTTCAGTAGTTTTTATTAATTCGTCTATTATTTTTAATAATTTATCTTGGTCTAATATCATATCTTATTCACCCTTGTTTCTCCAAATAATATTTCATGTCCTTCTTGGAATTTCTCAGCATCAAATTTAGATTTTTCTCTTTGATAGTCTATCATTAGATTCTTTAAAAATTCAACATTGGTTATTTCATCAATTAAATCTTGTAATTTTTCAGTATTTACTATTTTCATTTCTATAATATCTATAGAATCTTTAAGTGCATCAGTCAATGCTTCTTTAGATAATTTATCAATAACTTTTTCTGTCATAAAATCTAAATGCTTAAAATCCATTCCAGGAACATGTTTTGCTTTTTTAACTAGACTAAAAACAATATTTCCTTTTAAGTTAGAATATATAATGTTTCTAGCAGCCATTATCTTTTCTAAATTTTGTTTTTCCTTATCTATAACCTTCATTTTTCATCTCCTTTGTTTAGTTTTCTTTCACTTTTTTAGTATACATTATAAAATTAGATTTGTCAAGAAAAATTTTGCAATAAAAAAAGTCGAGCCTCGCGACAAGCTCAACTTCTTAAAAAGGAGTGCATAAATATGAATAATCAAAATTTGAAAGGAGGTGATTTAATTATGCATAGAAATTGTACACTATTAAAAATTAAATTGCAATTTTTGAGAGGCAACATTTTAAGTCGCCCCTCTTGTCTATATAAAATAAGGAGGTCTAAAATGTTAAAAATTAATTGTAAAAAAAGACTATTGAAAATTTTTATCTTAAAAGGAGAGTAAAAAAATGAAAAATAAATATTAACTTTTAACAAATTAAATATATCATACAAAAAAATAAGATGCAATTTTTGACAAGGTTAAAAATTTTCTCCGCCGGCGCATTTTTTTATTCAAAAATATTTATTTTATTTTCTTGTAAACTTTGTTGGATATTAATAACTCTTTGATTTGTACTACCTCTCCATTTAATATCTAGACTTTTTTGTTCTAATATAAACTTGCCATCTATTAAAACATCACATAATTTTATTAGTTTTAATTTTTGTTCATCTGATAATATTTCTTCAAAAGTGTAACCACTCCAAATCCATATATTAATCCATGGACATTTTTCTTTTACTTTATTTATAAATTCACATAATGGTTCTATATTATCTTTATAAGTAGGGTCTCCTCCTAATAAACTTAAACCACTAACTGTTCCTTTGTATTTTGTTAGATAATTTATAATTTCGTTTATTTGAATATCAGTAAATTCTTTTCCATAATTTTTATTCCAAGTTTCTTGGTTAAAACAACCTTTACATGCATGACTACAACCACTTACAAATAAACTTACTCTTATACCTTTTCCATTAATCATATCATTGTATTTAATTCCAGAATAATTCATTTAATTCACCAGTTTTTATTTTTTATATTTTAATTCGTATAATTCTTTTAACATTTCTAATAATAATTCATGGTCTCTATAACAACCACATTTCTTATCAAGTTCTAAAAGTTTTTCAGAACAGTGTTTTATAGAATCTTCTAATTCTTGTTTTGTATAATTCATTTTTTTACCTCCAAGTTTTTAATCTAAAAAGCCAGTAAATACTGGCCTTAGATTAAAGTGAATATATATTGTAAACATTTAATTAGTAATATTCCAACAACAAATATTAGAGTAATTATAAGTTCTTCTTTATTATTCATTTTGAATATGTTTCACTCTGTTAATTACTTCTTGTTGTTTTCCTTTATTGAACGCACGAGCGTTTGGTTGGCTAAGGTAACCGCAACATTTATACCCCAGATTTCTCTGTATTTGTTTAGGGATTAGAGCACACCTTCTACTCTTAGAGTAGTCTATATTATGCTCGTTGAACCTTCTCTTATTTTTCAATAAAAGCTTGGCTGCTGATTATCCATTATTAAGTCGTTAGCACTTTACATTTGTAAAGCTTTTATTTCAGCATAGACAATCTAAATATTTTTTTCTACTTTCGTAACGTTCACGTTTATACTTTCGTATTACGTTGTAGTATATTTAGCTTTAGGAGTTTCCAGCATTTTAATAGATTTTGACACTATATCACTATAATGAAAGAGCTTTTAAGTTAACCCTACGTATTACCGACATTTGAGTGCCATCGTGATTTCCACAATTAGGACAAGTAAATCCTTCTTTTGTAGCAGTAAATTCTCCTTTATAACCACAGATATGACATTTATCTACAGGTTGATTTATTCCCATATAATGAATACCAACACTCTTTGCATATTTTAATATATCTTTAACAGCATCTAAATTATTTTTTAAACTATCCGTTTCTATATAACTAATGTGTCCACCAGCTGCTAGTTTATGACCAGGAGCTTCTAATCTTAACTTTTCAAAAGGACTTATATTAATTCTTGAAGAAACATGGAAAGAATTATCATAGTAACCTTTATCAGTAATTCCTTCGATTGGACCAAATTCTTTTAAGTCTAAACCAGCGAATCTATCGCATAATGACTCGCTTGGAGTACTGTAGAATGCAAAACCTACTTTAAATTCAGCAACTTTATTTGAAATATATTCTAATATCTTAAATGTCTTTTTATGAACTTCTTCGTCTTCTGAAAAATCTTTACCATATAACAATTGAGAAACTTCACTTAAACCTATATATCCTATAGAGATAGTTGCATATCCACCGTATAATAAATCTTTAATTGTTTCTCCTGGTTTTTTCTCACAAATAGCTCCATTTTGCCACATAATAGGAGCAACATCAGAAGTTGTTTTAGACATATAGTCTATTCTAAATAAACTATTTTCTTTTGCTAATTCTAACATTCTGTCTAATTCTTTATAGAATCCTTCTTCATTTCCTTTATTTTTAATAGCTATTCTTGGTAAGTTAATTGTAGTAGCTCCTACATTAAATCTTCCAGCATATTTTGGTTTTCCGTCTTCATCAATCCATCTACTTAAGAAGGCTCTACACAATATACACGTTGTTTTCACAACACCATTAAGGTTTGTATATCAGACTATATCTTCTACTGTTCTAGTAGCAATTCCACTTCGAGTAGTATTAATCTCTACTCTAACCAGCTTCTCTACATTCACTGGATAGTCGTTACACTTCACTAAAATTATCTTTTTTTAAATAAATTCTATAACAATTCCATAATTATTTTCTTTTCTTTTATATAAAATCTCAGTTAAAGTTTTTCTATTAATTTTTTCTTTTTCAGAAGCTTCTCTTATAGAATCATAAGTATTATTTCCAATTTTACACTTTAACCTTTTTTTAGAAATCAAACCATTATCAAAAGCATGTTTTGTATTCTGTGAATTGTTAACCCATTCAAGATTTGTATAATGGTTATTCAGTTTATTTCCATCTATGTGGTTAACTTGAGGTAAATTATTTGGATTTGGAACAAATAACTCAGCAACAAGTCTATGTACTCTAACATATTTCTTTTTACCATCTTTATATAAATTACATTGTTTGTAACCAACATTATCTGTCCATTGACACATAGGTTTGTTATTTTTATTTAAAACTTGTCCATCCTCTGTTACAGAGTAAGGCCAATCTTCCATTTTTTTAATTATCATTTTAAATCACCTTTCCTTTTGAAAGATAATTTTAGTTTTAGCACGGTATTACCATATCCTATATTTAGGACTTAGGTTCGCTTACATCCCCAATTATATCCCTATAATTAAACTTATTACTAAGGGGGAAACCGTTAGCCTTATATATAAAATATAAGACACCTCTTTAATATGAGTTCAGAATTGTTGGGCCGTTTTATTGACCCATAGGTACGACGATTGCGTGTTCTTTTATTTCTAATTCACTAGGGAATAAGATGTCAGGATAAATTGATTTAGTCATACACTCAAATGCTAATAACGATATATCGTAGTTAGGGTCTTCTTTATTAAAATTATGACCTTCCCACATTGTATAAACTATTTTAGGGAAGATAGCTGTTTCTTTTTTAGCACCAAAACCAGACATTCTTGTTTTTAAAACATATTTTTGAACTAATCTTCCTTCCCAAGAAGTTTCAGTTCCTATACTAATAGTTGTAAAAGGAGTTTGCACTACTCCAAAAGTGGACTATCTCTTCATCTGCATAAGCAGAGTTGCACGCTTCGATTTAAGGGGTTTTCACCCACTTACGTAGTTTCCTATCATAAGCCCTACTCCTATTGTCTTTTTATTTATACTGTTCAGACCAATGGGATAGTCTCTACACCTTCCTTTTTCAAGGAGTGGCACGGTATTCGGTTTTTGTTCCATTCACCGTTAGCATGATTTTTAAATCACACACCGTATTTCTACGTTCACGCAACACCTCTTAGAATCACTTCTAAGACGGGCCAAAGTTAACCATTCACAGTTGATAATGAGTTAATTTCGTACTCTAATCCTTGCATTGCTTGTTTAACTGATTCTTCTGTCATATCACAAGCATATTTGTAAGCTTTAGGATATCTTTTTTGACACTCTTCATTATCATGTTCTATTGGTTTTAAATCACATTCTTCTATTCCAGAAATATATTTCAAACCATTAAGATAATGTTTTTTAAAACTCTTTTTAATATAAGGAACTAACGCTCTATCTAAATAAGGAACAGTACATCCTCCAAAAGTATTTGATGAAACAGAAGCTACTATTTGTACTATATGTCCAACAGCTACTTCTACAGAATTTGGTTCTGACATATTAGCATTGCCGATTCTACATCCACCTTTCAACATATTTTCTATATTTACAAGTTCACAATTGGTGATTTGGAAAACAAGATAATCTAAATCATGTATATGCATTTCTCCTTTTATATGAGCTTCTGCTAAATGTTTAGGAAGTACTTTATTTAAGTAAAATTCTTTTGAACTTATTCCAGCAAGTAAATCTCTTTGAACTGAAATAGTCTTTGCGTCTTTATTTGCATTTTCATTTAATAAACTAGAATCATTAGCATCTACTAGATTTGATATTTTCTTATAAATACTTTGTTCTTTGTTTCTTAAATCTTCTTTTAAAGTTCTATAACTTTGATATGCCATAGCTACATCTTTATCAGAAGAACTCATTAGTTTTTTTACAACTAAATCTTGTATTTCTTCTACCGGCAAATCTTTATTTATTTCTTCTATTTGATGTGATATTTTTTTTATTAATTCTATATTGGGTTCTTTAGGTAGAGATTTATATGCAGCACTGATTGCTCTCTCTATTTTTTCCTTATCGAAATTCATAATTGTTCCGTTACGTTTATATACTTTTTTCATAAAATCATGTCCTTTCTAGTTAATAAAAGGCTACTTTCCTGAACTGCAGAAAAATAGCCGTGTTGTGTTGTTTTTTACTTTAATAAATTATAACATTTTAGAGGAAAATTTCAAGTTAAACATCTTTAAAAATTCGTTCGAGTTTTTCAACAATTTCTTTTGAAAGATTAGTTTTAAACTCATTTATTTTTTCAGTTTTAGGCTTGATTATTTTTATTTTTCTCAATTCTCCTTGTTTGACTTTTATAGACATATTTTTAATCCTCTTTTATATTACACAATTCTTTAAAATAAGGAATTGTTAAACACCATTTACAGAATTCTCTCCATTCAGTTAACTTATGTTCTTTTCTTTGATTATACATGTTTCTTAAAGACATCATAGAACAAGTTACTCTTGCTGTTAATAAAACTCCAGTAGGAGTGCTATGAAGTAATTGTAAGTATTTTTCTTTTGTAGGTTCAGCAAGATATTCTTTTCTAATAGTATCCCATAATTCTATTATTCTTGGGTCCGTATCTTTAGAAAATTGATTAACATCAAAACTTGCGATTTTATGAGCTGTTGAAGAACTTGATATAATAGGTGAAAAAACATATCTCTCCCATTCAGTCCACATTTTTACTGGAATAGTAATATCAAAATTAACCATTACTCCTTTTAAAAAATTGTTTTCTCCAGCTCCTATTGGATGATTACAAAGTCTTTTCATTCTGTTTTTTAATTTCTCATCGTTTTCTGTATAATCAATAATAGGTCTCATTGGAAAACCACTAGCTATTAAACTAGATTTTAAATCATACATTTTAGCATTAGATATAAAACTATCAATGCCTTGTAATTCATAATAATCTTTTAATTCCATTATTCATCATCTCCTTATTTATCGTAATCTCCGATTTCTTCAGTGTATTGACTTTTAATTAGTTGTCTTAAAACTTCTGTTCTAGTCAATCCATTCTTTTCTGCAATGAAAGTTAACCAATCTATTACATCTTTTTCTATTCTAAAAGTAATAGTAGTAAACTTATCTTCCTTCACTGGTTTTTTTAATTTCATATTATCACTTCCTTTTATTTGTTATAATACAATTATAAACTATAAAGTGTAAAAAGTCAAGAAAAATTTTAATAAAAATAAAAAAATAGACCAGAGATTAATCTAGTCTAAGGAAAAGATGTATATGTTTTTTTGGCAACGAGTTTTGGGTTCTAACCAAAATCTTTCAGTTTTGGAGACTGATGTTTTAACAATTAAACTAACTCGTTATATGGAGTGCATTATTGGAATTTCACCAATGTAACTTGTTTTGCGGACAAGCTCCTAAATACTCGGACAAACGCACGTAATGGCGATAGGTACAAGGCTCGAACTTGTAAATCCCGAAGGACGACAGTTTAGCAAACTGTTTGCTTACCAATTAGCATAACCTATCATTTGGCAGAGAGTTACGGATTCGAACCGTAAATACTTTTACGTATGCCAGTTTTCAAGACTGGTGCTTTAACCAATTCAGCCAACTCTCTATGGTGCGCAGGGTAGGATTCGAACCTACAAGTTTACCACGTGGGAACAGATTTACAGTCTGCATGCTTCACCAATTTGCATACCTACGCATATGGCGGACGTACGGGGAATTGAACCCCGATTAACCGATAGACAGTCGGTTGTAATAACCATTATACCATACGTCCATGGCTGGAGATGACAGATTTGAACTGTCGACTTTACGGTTAACAGCCGTACGTTCTAACCACTGAACTAATCTCCAATATTGTGCTTTTACTAGGACGGCGTATGTTCTCTTCCGTTTATTCCTTGCGCAAAAGCCACTTGTAAGATTGAAACCTATAACGAACATACAAGGAATATAGGCTTTGTTTCAAACTTCATCTTACTTAAAGTTTTGTATAGAAATATATTTCATGGCTTACATAAGCATCATAACGACGCTTATGCCTAACCAACTTTCTATGTAAAACATTATAAACTATTTATTTTAAAATGTCAAGAAAATTTTTGAAATCTATAAAACTATAATATTTTTCATTAATTTCAAGAATTGGAGCTGATAAGATTCTTGCTTTTGAACCAACAATCATAAGCTCTTTTTCGTTTTTAATTTCTTCAAACTCAATTCCTTTATTTGTTAAAATATTTTTTAGTTCATTACAATTAGAACAATTTTCTTTTGAATATACTTTTATCATACTAACACATCCTTTGGCAATTTATCTTGTAATCTTTTTAATTCTTTTGCTTTTTTTATAAATTCTTTAACATCAACTATTACATCACGACCTTTTTTAAAGTCTGAATTTTGTTCTTTAGTTAAAGGAACGTATTTATGAATTATATCACATAGTTTAGAATTAATCTTTTCAAGGTGTTCTTTAGCTACATAAAAAGAATCTTTATCATCTTTCATTTTATTTGAATCTAATAAAGTATAAACTTCGTGAAATAACATATAGTTTTCGCTTAAATCATCATAACTAAAAGTACAAAGATTTCTATCTAGTAATAATAACAAGAAGAATGCTCCAGCACTAATTATAGGACCACATATATTAATATTTATCTTTACTCCAAGTTGTTTTAATTGTTTAAATCTATTAATCATCATAAACA
>ERZ772930.102-NODE-102-length-32398-cov-6.71042_pt1 | contig 32398 bp, 35 predicted proteins | sample MGYA00511685_ERZ772930 | MGnify/ENA primary metagenome ERZ772930 (study PRJEB29015, sample SAMEA2738053) | human oral metagenome | biome: human oral; feature: human-associated habitat; material: saliva | place: China | collected 2226 ... | reverse complement strand
ATCCTTGTTTTCTTTTCTTCATCCAAATTACAATTCCAACTACATAAACTATTAAAACCGCAGGAATTATATAAGCCATAACTCCCATATTTTTAATCATTTGTGAAATATTATCCATAATTTCCTCCTATATATTTATTTTGCTTTAAGTACAATTGATTCTGATTTATTTCCGACAATTCCAAGATCTTCGATAAGGTTTTTAAATTGTCTATAACCTAATAATGATACATCGTAGCTTTTTGTCTTTCCACTTGAATCAATAACGATTAGATTTAAAATATCATTATTCTTTGACGTAGCTTTAAAATCACATTCTTCAATCCTGTATTCATCAACTTTTTTACCTTTAATAACTGTTAGAGTGTCATCAGTTACTTTTAAATATAATTTTCTATCGCTAAATGTAAAATACAATGATATAATTGCAACTGCTGCAACTATAATTGCATTAACATGTGGCTGAACAAAAAACTTTAGAATAAAAGCTAAAAATATACATGCACAGACTAAAATAAATAATTCTTTGACTACTTGGAAAGATGTTGATTTGTAGATTCTTTCGTTCATAAATTTCTCCTTTTAATAAGATTTTAAAATAATCATCATATTTAACTCTATATAACAAATTGTTTCCTTAAAAAACTATTTTAAATTCTTTCTAGTAAATATCATTTTTCCCGCAGGTGTTTGCAATATGCTTGTTACCGTTGTTTCAATAGTTTGTCCAATATAATCTTTTCCGTCTTCAACTACAATCATAGTTCCGTCAGAAAGATATCCAAGACCTTGTTCAGGTTCTTTACCACGGTTTATAACTTCTACAATAAGTTTTTCACCTTGAATTACAACTGGCTTAACTGCAAGAGCTAACTCATTTACATTAAGTATTGAAATTTGTTGAAGAGAAGCTACTTTATTCAAATTATAATCATTTGTAATTAGCTTTCCATGATAGTCTTCTGTAAGCTTTAAAAGCTTGTGATCAACTTCTTTAATGTTCTTATAATCTTTATCTACGATTTTTATTTCAACATCTTTTTCATTTTGAAGCAAATCTAAAATATCTAGACCACGTCTTCCTCTTTGTCTTCTATTAGGATCTTCAGAATCGGCTATATATTGCAATTCTTTAACCATAAACATCGGAATAATAATAGGTCCTTCTAAAAATCCAGTTTTAACTATATCGTAAATTCTACCGTCTATAATAACTGAAGTATCTAAAATCTTAGGACAAGATTGTCCTTTTTTTACTGATTTTTCTCTTGAAAAAAGTTTGAACTTTAATAATTCCTCTTTTTTATCAACTGCAATTTTAATTCCTGCAAAACCAAGTCCAATATAAATGAAAATTGTAATTGTTGCACTTAATAGGCTTCCTACAACAGGAAGCTCTATATTAGAAATCGGTAGAGAAATTAAAAAAGCTATAACTAAACCAACTAAAAGTCCAACAATTGCACTAACAATATCTGAAGTTGGAGTTTTCTGAGCCTTTTTTCTAACATCTTCAAATGTGTCTGTAAGTTTCTTAATTATGACAGGGAATAATAAATAAAAAATAATACCAAAAATAATTGCAAAAACTCCATAAATTGAAACTAAAACATCTTTACTTAATTCTAACGACGTAACTTGACCAAAGCCATAGGCAATCAGGATGCCAATAAGGCCACCAAAAACAAAGGTCAAGTACCTTAAAACTTTAAACATACTTTCCTCCTAATGTTCTGTTGAATATTCTATAATTTTGTTAATTTTGTGCTTTGAAAAACCACTTACCATAACAAATTCTGAAATCAAAATTCGTTTAGCAAGGTTTAACATAAACAATTCTTTTAGAGAAAGTTTACCTTTCTCATTTCTTACAGCCAATCCTTTAAAAACATAAGCTATTTCAAAAATATCTGTAGACTTAAGTCTTTGTGTATTTTCTTTGTACCTTTGAACCCAATTGTTCGGCATAGGGCATTTTTCGTAACTAAGATAGTCAAAAACTTTATCAAGTGTATCTAGGTTTACGAGTTCTCTAAATTGAAAATTTCTTATATCTCCTTCTTTGATGAAGATATGCAAATTTTGTTCAAAAGGGAGCTCTATAACATAAAATCGTTCTCTAACATCATCGAAATCTTTGTTTTCTATGCTTTTAATAAAACCTGCTCCATGCATAGGATAAAATATTTTGTCACCAACATCCATAGCAATCTCCTAAAAATTAAACCAACAACTACATAACGACCCTCCAATACTATTATACACCAAATACAAAAAAAATTAAAGGACTATTATGTTTCACACACTAAATAATATTAAGTAAAAGCAGTAAATTTTCTTTAATTAATTTATTTTGCTTTAATATAAGTATGAAATTTTCAGTTAAATTTTTAGATTCTTTAAAGATTTTATTGTCATATTTTGACTTAAAAACCTTAGCTATAATATTGTTTTCTATAAGACCTTCTTCTAATTCCAATTCTATTTTTATTTCGTCTTTATTACTTATAATGCTGTAATTTTGTTGATGAAAATTTAAAATTAAATTTTTAGGATTAGAAAGTCTAATAACTAGAAAGTTTTTTTGTATATAAAGAGTTTTCATAACTCCTGTAAAATTCTTATTATTAATTGTAAGTATTCTATTTAAAATACTTTCTTTATATTCATAAATATGGCTTAAAACTTGTAAGTCAATATAATTATGATAAATTAATTTTGATAGCATTTCATTGTCTTTAAGCTCTTGATACATCTTAAATATCTTTGGCATTTCTTGTTGATTAACATGATCATGCACATCAAAACCAAGTCTTTTTCCTAAATTTATAGCTTTAAGACTAGGCTCGTCTAAAAAGAAATTTAGCTTTTGGAGTTGCCTATAAATATCAGTGTTTTCAAAATTAAATTTAGGAATATTATATTTTTCCATTTTTTTTCTGATGAAAGGGAAGTCAAATCTATCACCATTATATGAGATAATTTTTTTATCATTTAAAAGTTTTGAAAGCTCTAAAATCAGTTCTTTTTCTTCTTTTTCATCTTCTATATAATATTGAGAATAAATTAATTCATTATCTTTTTTTTCGCAGATTCCAAACATATACATAAAATCTTTACTTCGATTAAGTCCAGTTGTTTCTATATCAAATAAAGTATAATTTTCAAAATTTGAATCAGTTTTTTCAATATTTACAACTTTTTTCATAACAACTCCTTTCTTAAAGTGGTTTTAAATAGAAAAAAAGTAGAGTCGAAAAACTCTACTTTTTAACTACTATCCATAGTACATGGTGCAGGAAAGAGGACTTGAACCCCCACGTCAATGACACTAGATCCTAAGTCTAGCGCGTCTGCCAGTTCCGCCATTCCTGCATATATGGGGTGGATGATGGGATTCGAACCCATGACCTTCAGAGCCACAATCTGACGCCCTAACCAGCTAGGCCACACCCACCAAACTTTGCATTCATTCTAAACGCTTGTATATTATAACAATTTATTAAAAATTTGTCAATAGTTTTTTTAAAATTTTTAAAATTATATACAGTTTTCGTCTTTGCATTTATGTGTACTATGAGCTTCTTTACTAGAATCTTGTAAATCTTTTAGTTCTTCTTCTGAAAGTTTTTCCTGACAATTTTTGCAAATTCCTTTAATTTCTAAATGATGACCAGTAACGATAAAATCAGTTTTATGTTCTATATCATGAATTAAATTATGTATTGGGCAATGATTAATAGGCATTATTTTTTTGCATTTTTCACAGATTAAGCTATGAGTATGACCTTTATTTAACTGATAATAAGTAGTTCCGTCAATTTCTGCTGTTTTTTTTGCGATATTCTTATCGCAAAATTGATTTAATGCTCTATACACACTTGATATACTATATTTATCGCCTTTTGTTGAAATAGCGTTATAAATATCTTCTGCTGTTGTAGGAACTTCTCTTTTTTCTAATTCTTTAAGGATTGCCATTCTATTTTTTGTAATTTTTAAGTCATTATCTTTTAGAATTTTCAAAAAAACTTTTTTCATAAATACTCTCCTTTACTTGATTTTTCGGCAAATAGGGTATATAATACTATAAGTAAATGAGTGCTATTTGCAAATAAGCTCTCATAATATAAAAAAGGAGTAATTATGAAAAAAATCATAACTAAAATCATTTCCTTTGCCCTTATTATAACACTTTTTTCAGCTTGTGGCAAAGATTCTGTAAAAAATGATACAAAAAAAGAAGATAAAAAAATAATATACACATCATTTTATCCACTACAAAGTATTACTAAAGAAATTGTTGGAGATAAAATTGAAGTTAGAAATTTAATTCCAAATGGTCAAGAGGTTCACCATTGGGAGCCGACAGCTCAAGATATGAAAAACTTATCTGAAGGCAGTGTAATTTTAGTAAATGGACTTGGATTAGAAAGTTGGCTAGATAAATTTAAAGCTTCAATTAAAGATTTGAAAATTGTAGAGGTTTCAAAAGATGTTAATTTGTTAAAAGCAGAAGATGAAGACCATGACCATGATGAACATGATAAGCATGATGAACATGGAGAGCATAAAGATGAGGACCATAAACATGATAAGGAAGAAAAAGAACATAATCATGGAGAATATGATCCACATATTTGGTTAAGTCTAAAAAACATGAAGACTATTGCAAAGAATATTTATAGTCAAGTTGTAGAAATGGATAAAGAAAATGAGGCATTTTACAAAGAAAATTTAGAAAAATTACAAGTAAAACTTGATGATTTAGATAAAAAATATTCTGAGCAACTAAAAAATGCAAAAATAAAATCTGTTATTACTTCACATGAAGCTTTTGCATATCTATTAAATGACTATGGTTTGAAACAAATTCCAATTGAAAATTTGAGTTCTGATTCTGAACCTAATTTAGAAAAGATTAAAGAAGTTGTAGAATTAGCAAAAAAAGAAGGAATAAAAGTTGTTTTTTATGAAGAACTAAGTGAAAATAAAGTTGAAGAAACTATTGCTAAAGAGATTGGTGGAGAAGTTAAAATGCTTTATACAATAGAAGGTCAAACTGAAGAACAAGCAAAAGAAAATAAAGACTATATTCAACTTATGGAAGAAAATTTAAAAGCCTTAGTTGAAGCTACAAAGTAGGAGAATGTTTTGAATAATATTATTTCGATAAAGGATCTGTCTTTTTCTTATAGTGGAGGAGTTAATGTCTTAGAAGATCTTTCTTTTGATATTCAAGAGAAAGATTTTATAGCAATTATAGGAGCAAATGGTAGTGGAAAATCTACTTTGCTTAAATTAATTTTAAGAGAACTTAATCCTTCAAGTGGAGAAATATTTATATCAGATACGAATATTAAGAATTTTAAGGAATGGAATACAATTGGCTATGTACCTCAGATAAATGCTAGCAATATTCCAAATTTTCCAATTACTGCATTAGAGATTGTAACGCTTAATCTATATCAAAAAATGGGCTTTTTTAAGTTTTCAAAAAAAAGCCATATAGAACAGGCAAAAAGAGCTTTAATGCAAGTAAATATGCTAGATTTTGCCAATACGCCTATAAATAAGATGAGTGGTGGGCAACAACAGAGAATTATGATTGCAAAGTCTTTGATTAATAGTCCAAAAATTTTAATTTTTGATGAGCCTACAACAGGAATTGACAAAGAAAGTAAAAATCAACTTTTTAGAATTTTAACTCACTTAAATAGAGTTCATGGAATTACAATTATACTTGTAACTCATGAGCTTGAAATTATGAAGGACAATTTGACAAGAGTTGTAGAAATAAAAGATAAGAAAGTGGTGGTAAGATAATGTTTCAACTTGAATTTATGAGAAGAGCTTTTTTAGTTGGAATTATGCTTTCCATCGTTATACCTTGCATTGGAGTTGTAATGGTAAATAAGAGAAATTCAATGATAGGGGATGCTTTATCCCATGTTTCTCTTGCGGGTGTTACTATAGGTCTTATATTTAGAGTAAATCCAATTATAACTGCAATTATTTCTTGTGCAATTGCAAGTTTTTCAATAGAGATTATGAGAAGATATTTTCCGAAAAATTCGGATATATCAACAGCAATAATGATGAGTTTGGGAATTGGACTTGCAGCAGTTCTTTCAGATTTTGTAAAAGGTGCTGCTAATTTCAATAGCTTTTTATTCGGTAGCATTGTTGCTATAAGTGATTTTGAAGTTATTTTAGTTACATTGGTATTTTTCGTTGTAATAACAGTTTTTACAATGCTTTACAAGGCATTACTTTATGTATCATTTGATGAAGTTGGAGCGAGACTTGCAGGAATAAAAGTGCAAAGTGTAAATATAATTTTTACATTTTTAATTTCCTTATCTATCTCAATAGCTTCAAGAACTGTTGGTGTTTTAATGGTTTCATCATTAATGGTCGTTCCAGTAGCATGTGCGTTAAGAGTTTCAAAATCTTATTTTCAAACTGTGATTTACTCTATTCTCTTTGGAATGGCATTTACGATTTCAGGTATAACAATTTCGTTTTATCAAGGTTTAAAACCTGGTGGAACAATGGTTTTAACTGGAATAGTAGTTCTTTTTACAATCGTAATTTTACAAAATTTAAGAAAGCTTTTAAAAATTTAAAGAAAATCAATTTGATTTTCTTTTTTTTGCTTTGGGACTATTCTTTAACAATGATTTATGTTAAAATATAATTGGCTAAAAATTAATTTTATGGAGAGATAATATGATTTTTGTTGAAAATAAAAATTTCGATCCGGCATTAAATCACGCAATTGAACTTTATCTAATGGAAAATTATGATGAAGATATTTTTATGCTTTGGAGAAATAGACCTTGTATATTACTAGGTCGTTATCAAAATATTGATTTAGAAGTAAATTTAGATTTTACAAATGCAAATAATATGGATGTAATCAGAAGATTATCTGGTGGGGGTGCAATATATTGCGATACTGATAATATGCAATATACTTTTATAACTAAAAAGACTGGAGAAGATGTTGATTCATCATTCAAAAAATTTGCTAAGCCAGTTGTTAATTTCTTAAATTCATTAGGTCTTAATGCTGAATTTACAGGAAGAAACGACATTCAGATAGATGGAGCAAAAGTAAGTGGTAATGCTCAATATCAAAATAAAGAAAAGATTTTACATCATGGAACTTTCTTATTTAAAGCAAATCTATATAATTTAACAAATTCATTGAAATCAAGAGATATAAAGTTCAAGGGTAAAGCAGTACAATCTGTTAGATCTAGAGTTGGCTTTATTGGAGATATGATTGATATGGATGTGGAAACTTTTATGGATAAAGCGATTGATTACATAAAAGATGAGTATAATATTACAAATACTACAATTCTAACTGATGAAGAAATGAAAAAAACTTATGATATAAGAGATTCTCTTTTTGCAACAAAAAACTGGAATTACGGAAATGGCTCTTTAAAAAAGAATAGAAAAGCAGAAAAATATTCTTGTGGAGTTGTTGAAATAGGGATTGATGTTGAAAACGAAAAAATAAAAGACATCTCAATTGAGGGAGATTTTTTCAGTGAATTGGGTATAGATAATTTGTGTAGTATATTAAAAGGAGTTCAATGTTCAAAAGAAGCCATTGAAGAGGCTCTTAAGGATATTGATATCGATAGATACATTAAGTCAATGAATAAGGAAGTCTTTATTGATGATATAACTAAATTATTTTAAGAGGTGTAATATGCTAAGAAAAAAAGCAGAAATAATGAGAAAACCTGAATGGTTAAAATTAAAAATTCAGGGAGATAAAAATACAACTGACGTTGAAAGCATGTTAGAGGGATTAAAGTTAAATACTGTTTGTCATGAAGCAAATTGTCCAAATAAAATGGAATGTTATTCAAGAAGAACAGCAACTTTCATGATTTTAGGAAGAAACTGTACTAGAAACTGTACTTTCTGTAATGTAACAAGACATACTCCAGATCCAATTAATTTAGAAGAACCTGAAAATCTTGCAAAAGCAGTACAAATTCTAGGACTTAAACATGCTGTTGTAACTTCTGTTACAAGAGATGATTTACCAGATGAAGGTGCAAATCAATTTGCAGAAGTTGTAAGACAAATTAGAAAATACAATCCAGATACTACAATAGAACTTTTAATTCCTGATATGTCTGGAAGAAAAGAACTTATGGATATTATTTATGAAACAAAACCTGATGTTTTAAACCACAATGTTGAAACAATTCCAGCGTTTTATCCAAAGGTAAGACCTGCTGCAAGTTTCCAAAGAAGTTTAGAAGTTTTAAAATATGCAAAAGAATGTGGACTTAAAACAAAATCAGGACTTATGGTAGGTTTCGGAGAAACTGAAGAACAAGTTGTTGAAGTTTTAAAAGCACTTAGAGAAGTGGATTGTGATATGGTAACAATTGGACAATATTTACAACCTACAAAATTCCATATAGCTGTTAAGGAATATGTACATCCTCAACAATTTGATAGATATAGAGATATAGCTTTTGAAATGGGCTTTTTAAGAGTAAACTCAGGACCATTAGTAAGAAGCTCATATCACGCAGAAGCACTTTAATTATAGAACTCATTTTTACTTTTGTAGAAATGAGTTTTTTTACTACTGTATTTATTAATTAATTTGTGGTAAAATAATTGTAGCTTGTTATTATGAGGTGTTTTATGAAAGAGTTTTACATAAATTCATGTATAGACGATAAAAGACTATATTGTGTAGATTTTGCAGAAAATTTAAAAAATCCTAAAATGATTGTGCAAATTTGTCACGGAATGACTGAGCATATAAGAAGATATAAGGACTTCGCACTATTCTTAGAAAAACAAGGAATAAGGGCCTTTGGAATGGATAACAGAGGACATGGAAAAACTTGTGAAGAAGAGGAATTAAGAGGACATATTGCCGATACAGAGGGTGATATAAAACTTATAGAAGATGTATATACTTTTAACAAATATATAAGAGCAGAATTTCCGGATAAAAAAGTTGTAATTTTTGGACATAGTATGGGTTCGTTAATAGTTAGAAACTTTTTAAATGAATACTCTGAATGTGTTGACGGTGCAGTTATCTGTGGGACAACAGAACCTTATGGAATTAAACATAGAATTTCTATGCTTTTAGCCAAACTTTTTAGTGCAAAAAATGGAAGTAAAAAGAGTGAATTTGTAAATAGACTTGGATTTAAAGGATATAATTCCAGAATAAAAAATAGAAATTCAGATTTTGACTGGCTTACATCAGATGAAAATGAAGTTGAAAAATACATTTTAGATAAGGATTGTGGTTATCTTTGCACAAATATGTTCTTTTTAGATTTACTAACTTTAATAAAAGAAGCCTCATACAAAAAGAATATTGCAAACATTAGAAAAGATTTACCAATTCTTTTTATTGCTGGAAAAGAAGATCCAGTTGGAGCTTATGGAAAAGGAGTTTTAAAAACTTACAAAATTTATAAAAAAGTAGGAATAAAAAATCTAAAAATTAAACTTTATGGAAAAATGAGACATGAAGTTTTGAATGAAATAGGTAAAGAAAAAGTATATCTTGATATCTATAATTTTTTAGAAAATGTAAATGAAAAATTTTAAGTGTTAATTATGAGAAAGTAGGTAAAATGCTGCTTTCTCTTTATTTTTTTATATTATATTTCTATAAAAAATCTATTGACAAATGTTTTTGTTACTGATATTATATTAATGTAATAATAGTAACTCGTAAGAGAAAGTGCACATAGGGTTCCGAAGAATTTTTCTTGCAGGTCCAAGCTGTGCAGGTGCATCGCACTACACCTAAGGGAGAAAAGCCCAGAAGGTAGGTTTCGCTTGAATCCTACTTTTTGGGCATTTGTTTTTAGTTGTTTTTATTTTTTAGGGGTTATTTTTGTTTTGTAAAAATATTTTTTAGGAGGATTTATGAGCACATTTTTTGAAAATTTTTTCAAACTTAAAGAACACAAAACAAGTGTCAAAACAGAAGTTCTAGCAGGTATTACTACATTTATGACAATGGCTTACATATTAGTTGTAAACCCAGCAATTTTATCTGAAGCTGGAATGGATAAGGGGGCTGTTTTTACAACAACAGCAATAGCATCTTTTATAGGAACAGTATTAATGGCACTACTTGCAAACTATCCTTTTGCATTAGCTCCAGGTATGGGATTAAATGCTTACTTTGCTTATACAATTGTAATTGGTAAAGGATATAGTTGGCAATTTGCTTTAACAGCAGTTTTATTGGAAGGTATTGTATTTTTAATTTTAACTTTTACAAAAGTAAGAGAAATGATTGTAAATGCTATGCCATATTCACTTAAACAAGCAGTTAGTGCAGGTATTGGTATATTTATAGCATTTTTAGGTTTATATCAAGCTGGACTTGTAAAACAAGGTAAAGGAATACCTTTAGATTTAGGTGTAATCACAAGTGCAACTTCATTAATTACAATTTTTGGTATTTTATTTACTATTTTCTTACTTGTAAAAAAAGTTCCAGGTGCAATTTTATTTGGTATGATTGCTACAACAATAGTATCAATAATATGTGGAGTTTCTGAACTTCCAAAAGCAGTTATTGGAAAACCATCAAGCATAGCACCAATCTTTATGAAATTTGATTTTAGTAAAGCTTTATCAACAGAAATGTTTGTAGCATTATTTGCATTTTTATTTGTTGACTTATTCGACACAGTTGGAACTCTTGTAGGAGTTGCTTCAAAAGCTGATATGTTAGATGAAAATGGAAATTTACCAAAAGCTAGACAAGCTCTTTTTGCTGATGCAGTAGGAACAACAGCAGGAGCGATGCTTGGAACATCAACAGTAACTACATTCGTTGAAAGTGCAGCGGGAGTTGCTGAAGGTGGTAGAACAGGACTTACAGCAATTGTTACAGCTTTTCTATTCTTATTAGCTTTAATTTTCCAACCAATATTTTCAATAATTCCAACTTATGCAACATCTTCTGCATTAATCGTAGTAGGATTATTTATGATTACAGGAGTTAAGAAAATCAATTTTGATGACTATACAGAAGCACTACCAGCATTCTTAACTATTATTATGATGCCTCTATCATACTCAATAGCAAACGGAATCGTATTTGGTATTGTTTCATACGCAATATTAAAATTAGTTTCAGGAAGAAGAAAAGAAGCTTCTCCAGTTGTTTACATCTTAGCTTTACTATTTATCTTAAAATTCGTAGCAGAAGCATTTATATAATAAATAATATTATTTAAAATGAGCCTATAAGGCTCATTTTTTTAGTTGATTAATTAAGCTAAATATAGTATAATCTAATTTATGTTTAATAGAGAATAAAATATATTATGAGGTGAAGGAATGATTAATGTAATAGATTTAAGTTTGAGTTTTCAAGGACAAAAACTTTTTGATGATGTAAATTTATCTTTTACTCCAGGAAACTGCTATGGAGTAATTGGAGCTAATGGTGCAGGAAAGTCAACTTTTCTTAAAATTTTAGAGGGAAGACTTGAACCGGATACAGGAAGTGTTTCTATTAAGCCAAATACTCGTATGAGCTTTTTGGAACAAGATCACTTTAAGTTTGAAGATGAAAAAGTAATAGATGTTGTAATTATGGGAAATGAACGTCTAATGGAAATCATGAGACAAAAAGAAGAAATTTATGCAAAAGAAGATTTTTCAGATGAAGATGGTATTTTAGCTTCAGAGCTTGAAGCTGAATTTGCTGATATGGACGGTTGGAGTGCAGAGGCAAATGCTTCATCATTATTACAAGGTCTAGGAATTGGAACTGAATTACATGAGAAAAAGATGAGTGAACTTTCAGGTAAGGAAAAAGTTAAGGTTTTACTTGCAAAGGCACTTTTTGGCAATCCAGAAATATTAATCCTTGACGAGCCTACAAACGACTTAGATATTAAGAGCATACTATGGCTTGAAAATTTCCTTATGGATTATGAAGGAACAGTTATCGTAGTTAGCCACGATAGATATTTCTTAAATAATATTTGTACTCATATGGTTGATATTGACTTTAAAAAGATTAAGATTTTTGTTGGAAACTATGATTTCTGGTATGAATCAAGCCAACTTGCAGCACAAATGTTAAAAGACCAAAACAAGAAAAAAGAAGATAAAATTAAGGAATTACAAAACTTTATCGCAAGATTCTCCGCTAATAAGAGTAAGTCAAAACAAGCTACAAGCCGTAAGAAATTGCTTGATAAAATTCAAGTTGAAGATATTCAACCTTCAACTAGACGTTATCCATTTGTAGGTTTTGAAATGGAAAGAGAAGTTGGAAATCAAATTTTAGAAGTTAATGAAATTTCAAAGACAATTGAAGGAAGACTTGTTTTAGATAAGGTTTCATTTATGGTTAATAGAAATGATAAAATTGGTTTTATCGGAGATGAATTAGCTATTACAACTCTTTTCAAAATTTTAGCTGGAGAGCTTGAACCAGATAGTGGTGAGTTTAAATGGGGAGTTACTACTTCAAGATCATATTTTCCAAAAGATAATACTGAATTTTTTAAAGATACACCATACAATTTGATTGACTGGTTAAGACAATTCTCAACTGAACAATCTGAAATATATATTAGAGGATTTTTAGGAAGAATGTTATTCTCAGGAGATGAAGCTTTAAAACCTGCTCAAAAACTTTCAGGGGGAGAAAAGGTTAGAATGATGTTATCATATATGATGCTTAAAAATTCTAATGTTCTAATTCTAGATCAGCCAACAAACCACTTGGATCTTGAAAGTATTATCAGTTTGAATAATGGACTTAAAGCATTTAAAGGAAATATTTTATTTGCTAGTCATGACACCGAATTTATGAATACAATAGCAAATAGAATTATTCATATTGAAGACAATATATTTGAAGATAGACTTATGACTTATCAAGAATATATTGATAGATTTGTTGAAGGTCAATAATATAACAAAAACAAATCCGAGTTATACTCGGATTTTTTTAAAAATTTCATTAAGGAGGTAAAAATGGCAACTAATAGTAATTTAAAAGAAAATGAACAAGTAAATGAAGAAAAAGTAATTGCTAATAAAGATGTTGAGCTTGATTCTAAAAATAAGAAATACACTATGGTTAAAGTAGTTGTGCTACTTGGTATTTGGTCATTGTTTTGCCTTTATTTGCTTGTTTTCAGTGTGGTGGCTGGATTGCCTTATAGTGACGAAGAATTCATAGAAAAAGCACCAATTTTGAATATAATCACTACAATTATTTATTATACAATTCCAATAATATGGATTTTTGTACCACTTTTAATTTTCGTTTATAAAGATGTAAAAAAATCTAAAAAATAATATTAGTATAAATGAAAAAATCCGAGAATTCTCGGGTTTTTTATTGTAAAATAACAAGGTTTCTGGGCACCCACCTGATGCAAAGCATCGTGGAAGTGAGGGAATCATTTTAAATATTTTAAAATTATAGTATAATATTGTATAGATTAAAGAATTAAGGAGTTTTATTATGTCTAATTTTTTTAGGTATTTTTGGATAGGATTTGAAAACATGTGGCAACATAGTATTACGAGAAATGCTATGATATTTCTTACTGTTACTCTTTTAGTTATAATATTTCGTAGATTTTCAATAGCTTTAAGAAGCGGTGGAAGTATTTTTAGACCTTTTCATATTTCAAATGGAAATTTTTATATACATAATGCATTCTATTTTTTAAATAGAGTAATACCTTTAAAAAAGATAAGATCAATTGAAGTTGACAGAATTAGGTCTGTAAGACTAAATGGAAGCAGATATATGCTAACTCTTGAACTTAAAAATGGAAAGAGGACAGCCTTTTTTTTCGGTAGAGATAAAGCAAGTGATGAATTGGTAAGAAACTTAAAACAGGATACTAAAAGGTATAATATTAAAATTCATACTATTAATTTTGATTAGAAAAGATAGGAGAAATTATGAAAAAGATAAAATTTCATAGTATCTATTATAGATTTATATTATTTATACTTACTTTTGCCATTCTCGTTACAAATTTGATAATGGCTGATAAAAATTCAATAATACAATTCTATAAATTTAATCTAAAACTATTGCAATTAAATTATATTTTTATTGGGATTTTTATTACTATTACAATAATTTTCTCTTTTATTGGTTGGAAATTTTATATCTGTAAAGAAGGAATATACTTAAGAAAACTAGAGTTACTCATTCCTTGGGAAGAGGTTGAAGCTGTAAGTCATGTCTGGATTAATGAATGGAGTGTAAGACCTAACGGAAAACAATATTTTTATAATAGAAAATCTTTAGTAATCTACAGAAAAGACTATAAGCCTATTTGCATTTATAATATTTCTATATTAGCTTTATATACAATAAAAATTTTAAAACCTAGCATTAAAACCAATATTATTGTTGCTACATTGGCTACTATTTTTAATATGGCAGTTAATTTTGGAATACTTTACAGTGTTTACTCAAGGAAATTAGAATTTATAAAAATAGAGCTATTTCTTAGCTATATTGTTGTATATATTATAAAGATGACATTAGTACCATTAGTAATGGTAAAATATGAAAATATAAAACACGGGAAATACTTATTTCATGATAATGCATATAACAAAAATTCCTCAAAAGTAATTCAATTGTAAGTAATAAGGAGAGTTATGAAAAATATAAAATTTCATAGTATTTATTATAGATTTATTTTGTTTATTTTTGCTATTTTTTTAACTAGTATAAATTCAATAGATAGGGTTAATAAAGTTACATTTGATTTTAAATGGTTAAAGGTAGAATATTTGAACATTTGTTTTTTCGTTATTTCAATTGTTCTTATATGGTATTTTGAATTTTTTACTTGGAAATTATATATTTGTAAGGAAGGAATATATCTTAAAAAAATAGATTTATTTGTTCCATTTGGAGAGATAAATTCTGTGAGTCACGTTTGGTTTAGTTCATTAGGAAGTATTAAACACCGTTCAAGTTATAGTAGAAAATCATTGGTGATTTATAGAAAAAATGACAAGCCCATTGTCGTTTACAATATTTCTTTATTAGCATTATATTTTATAAAAAAATACAATTCAAAAATTGAAATAAATATAATATCTGCTACTTTAGCCACAGTATTTAATATTTTAGTTAATACATGGTTTCTTTATAGAACATTTACAGACTTTAATGGTATGATTAATTATACAGAATTATTAATCTATATTATTATATTTATAATAAAGTCATTAATACCATTTATAATGATTATAATTCAAAATAAAATACATGGAAATTACCTAGAACATGATGTACCATGGTATGGTTGGGGTAATGACAAAGTTATTAAATTGTAGTTAAGAACCACACCCTTCCACGATGTTTCGCATCGGGTGGGTGCCCGGGAACCTTGTTGTTTCACAATATAAAAAAGTAGCTTATAAATATAAGCTACTTTTAGTTTTTTATTTTCTTAAAATTTAATTACAGAATAAGAGAATAGAGGATATTCTATTTCTTTTGATTCGTTAAAATATGCTCCAGCACCATAAACCCAGTTTGGATTTTTAAGTAATGTCCTTCCTTGGTAAATCATATCACAGGCATCACTTTGAAGTAAATATTCACATAAACCATAGTCTTCTAAAAGTCCAACTGCAGAAACTACAAGTCCAGCTTTTCTAATTTCTCTACTTAATTCTGCTTGATATCCAGGATAAACTACAGGACTTTTTGGAACAACACCACCGCTTGAAATACTATTGAAAACAACTCCGTCTTCTTTTGCAAGTTTTAGAATTTTTATAATATCTTCTAAAGAATTTCCATTTTCATCGTATTCGTTAGCAGAAACTCTAATATGAACATCAATATCTATATTTTTAATTTCTTTTAGAATATCACCTAAAAATTTATATCTTTTTTCTAAACTACCACCGTACTCATCAGTTCTTTGATTTGATAGGGGAGATAGGAATTGATTGATTAAATATCCATGTGCTCCGTGAATTTCTACAAAGTCAAAACCTGCTTCTTTTGCAAGTTTTACGGAATTAACAAAATTTTCTTTCAATGAAATAATTTCATCCTTAGTCAATTCTCTTGGCGCTTTTTCATCTGCAAAAGGAATAGCACTTGGAGCAATAATATCATCATAAGATGCGTCAGCTTTTCTTCCGGCATGGCTTAATTGAATACCGATTTTACAGTCATAGTTATGAACTCTATCTACAAGTTCTTTAAATGCTTTCATTTGCGTTTCGTTATATAAACCTAAATCAGATTTTCTAATTCCTCCAGTTGGATTTACCATTGTAGCTTCGATAATAATTCCAGAAACACCACCTAAGGCTCTTGCTACATAGTGATCAAAATGCTCTTTAGTTAAAACTCCATCAACTGTTTTTGAATGGAACATGCACATTGGAGCCATAACCACTCTATTTTTAAATGTATGTCTACCTATTTGAATAGGACTTAAAAGTTTACTCATAAAAACCTCCTAATTTTTTTTGCTATTATCTTATACCCTTAATATGATTTATTTAATTAAAGATAAAAAAATATTTTAAGCAATAAAAAAAGCTGTTACTTTCATAACAGCTTTTTAAAATCTATACTATTTTGTATATTTTAAGATTAATTCTTTAGCAGCTAATGTTTCATCAGGACGTTTAATTTCTGTGTCGTGTGGTGCCGAATGAACAATTTCAGGATTTTTTTCGGCTTCTTTTGCAATCCTAATCATAGCTTCTGCAAATCCGTCAAGAGTTTCTTTTGATTCACTTTCAGTTGGTTCAATCATTAACGCTTCATCAACGATTAATGGGAAGTATACAGTAGGTGGGTGATATCCCATATCCATCAATCTCTTAGCAACGTCAAGAGTTACTAATCCATTAGGATTCTTTAATCCTGCAAGTACAAATTCATGTTTGAATTTAACATTTTCAGGAAGATTGTAGTAATCTTTTAATTTACTTGCTAAGTAATTAGAGTTTAATACTGCATAATCACTTGATTTCTTAAGTCCGTCAGCTCCTAAAGCTAAAATGTAAGCATAAGCTCTTACTAATACACCAAAGTGTCCGTAGAAGTCTTTCATCTTACCGATTGTCTTAGGAACGTCATAAGAGAAGTTATATTTTTCTCCATTCTTAACTACGATAGGAACTGGTAAGAATTCTTTTAAGAAATCTTTACAACCAACATATCCTGCACCAGGACCTCCACCACCGTGAGGAGTAGAGAATGTTTTATGAAGATTGTAGTGGATTGCGTCAAATCCCATATCTCCAGGTCTAACATGTCCTAAAATTGCATTTGCATTAGCTCCATCATAATATACTAAACCGCCAGCTTCGTGAACAATTTTTGTAATTTCTTGAATTTCTTTTTCAAATAAACCTAAAGTGTTAGGGTTTGTAAGCATAAGACCTGCAGTATCATCACCAACAGCTGCTTTTAATGCTTCAATATCAACTAAACCATTTGCATCAGATTTAATTTCAATAATTTTGTAACCTGCCATTGTTGCAGTTGCAGGGTTAGTTCCGTGAGCTGAGTCAGGAACGATAATTTTATCTCTTTTTAAATCATTGTTATTTTCATGATATGCTTTAAATAGCATAATTCCTGTGATTTCACCATGAGCTCCAGCTGCAGGTTGTAATGTACAAGCATCCATACCTGAAGTTTCATTTAAAGCTTCACCAAGTTCATAAATTAATTGTAAAGCACCTTGAGCTCCACATTCAGGAACATTTGGATGAAGTGATGCAAACCCTGGAAGAGCACACATAGCTTCATTAATCTTTGGATTGTATTTCATTGTACAAGATCCTAATGGATAGAATCCAGTATCAACACCAAAGTTTTTATTTGAAAGATTTACAAAGTGTCTAGCAACTTCTGGTTCAGAAACTTCTGGTAAATCAATTTCGCCTTCATTTAAAAGATTAGCAGGAATTAGCTCTTTAATACATACATTATCAACATCTAATTCTGGTAATTTATGACCAATCTTACCAGGTTTTGATAATTCAAATATTATTTTATCGTATTTCATATTATGCTTCCTCCAATACCTTACATAGTTTGTCAATTTCTTCCTTAGTACGTTTTTCAGTAACTGCAAACATAATAACATTTTCTAATTCAGGATAGTACTTTCCAAGATCGAAACCACCAATAATTCCGTTTTCAAATAATTTCTTATTTAATTCACAAACTGGTTTTTTAGCCTTTAATGCAAATTCTTTGTAGAATGGAGCATCAAATACTTTTTCGAACTTACCTGTTGCTAAAAGTTTATTGTATAGATAATGAGATTTCTTTATACATTGTTTTGAAAGTTCTTTAAGTCCTTCTTTTCCAAGAAGTTCCATATAGATTGTTGCAGTCAAAACGTTAATACCTTGGTTAGAACAGATATTTGAAGTAGCTTTATCTCTCTTAATATGTTGTTCTCTGGCTGATAATGTAAGAACCCAACATCTCTTTCCATCTCTATCAAGAGTTTGTCCAACGATTCTTCCAGGAATCTTTCTTAAGAATTCTTTGTTTACAGCCATAAATCCTAAGTATGGTCCACCAAATGAAACAGGAATACCTAGAGGTTGAGCTTCACCAACAACTACATCAACATTACATTCAGATGGTTTCTTTAAAGATCCTAAAGATGATGGATCAACAGAAACTACTGAGTAACATTTTTTAATGCTATGAGCTATTTCAGAAATCTTAGTTACATCTTCGATATTACCAAAGAAGTTAGGATTTTGAACTAATACAGCACCAACTTCGTCATTTAATTTAGCTTGTAAATCTTCAACACAAGTTACACCATTGCAAGTTTTAACAACTTCCATTTCTAGATTTTGTGCATGAAGATAAGTTTTTAAAACTTCTCTTGACCATGGAGCGATAGCTTCAGAAACTAAAACTTTTTTCTTTTTAGCGTTATGAACAGTCATAATTGCTGCTTCTGCTAAACCAGTTCCTTGATCATAAAGTGAAGCATTCGCATAATCCATTCCAGTTAAGTTTGAAATCATTGTTTGGAATTCAAATATATATTGTAAAGTACCTTGACTGATTTCTGGTTGGTATGGAGTGTAAGAAGTTAAAAATTCACTTCTACCAATAATTGTTGGGATAAGAGCAGGAATATAATGATCATAAGCGCCAGCTCCTAAGAAAGTAGGGTATTCGCTTGATGAAGCATTCTTGCTTGCTAATTTAGTTAGATAGTTATATACTTCCAACTCACTTTTTGCTTTTGGTATATTTAATTCTCTTTTTAATTTTACTTCTTCAGGAATATCTGAGAATAAATCTTCAATAGAATTAATACCAAGGCTATCTAACATATCTTTAACATCTTGTTCTGTTAGAGAAATATAAGGATACATATAGAATTTACCTCCTAGTAATTTAATTATTTTTTAAGAAATTTCTTGCTTATTAATACAGCAGGAACTCTTTTGTTTCTAAGTTCAACTTCAACTTCGTTATCAACTTCAGCTTGATCAGCATCAACTATAACATTAGCAATAGTTTTGTTAAGAGTTGGAGACAAGTAACCAGTAGTTACAAATCCGATTTCTTTATCGCCTTTGAATACTTTTGTGCCATGTCTAGCAATTCCTTTGCCCTTTAATTCAAGTCCGATTAATTTTCTTGGAAGTCCAGCTTCTTTAATTTTTGCTAAAACTTCTTTACCAATGAAATCAGCTTCTTGTTTTAATTTTACGAAATATCCAAGACCAGCTTCAAGAGGTGTAATAACGTCATCCATTTCGTTTCCGTATAGTGGAAGACCTGCTTCGAATCTTAATGTATCTCTACATCCTAAACCACAAGGCTTAACTCCATCTTCTTTACCAATCTTTAAGATTTCATCCCATAGTTTACACATGTCTTCACCGTTTCCGTAAATTTCGAATCCATCTTCACCAGTGTAACCAGTACGTGAAACTAAGAATTTTCCGCAATCTCCAAGTTCAACATTTTCTTTGAAAGTGAAGAATTTTATTTCATTTGCTAAATCAACATTTTTAGCTAATTTTTGTAATACTTTTTCAGCTTTTGGGCCTTGTAATGCAATTTGTGCAGTTTCTGATGAAATGTTTTTGATTTCAACATCATAGTTTCCTTTTTGTTTTAAGAACCAATCAAAGTCTTTATCAGTATTAGCAGCATTAACTACTATATACATATCGTCTTGACCTTTTCTGTAAACTAATAAATCATCAACAACTCCACCGTTTTCATTACATAATAAAGAGTATATAACTTGTCCGTCACCAATTGTTGTTAAATCATTTGTGATTAAATGATTTACATAGTCAAAAGCATCTTTGCCTTTAACAGTAATTTCTCCCATATGTGAAACGTCAAATAAACCAGCGTTATTTCTTACAGCATAGTGTTCAGGAGCAAGTCCTTCGTATTTAACAGGTAATAACCAACCAGCGTAATCAACGATTTCTCCTCCATATGAAACGTGTTTTTCGTATAATGGTGTTTTTTGTGCAGCCATATCTAATTCCTCCTTAAATTAAATAGAAATTAATTACCTTTCAATAAGATAACCCATTTTCCTTAATGTTATTATAGTATAAAAAAATAAAAAATACAATAGTGTTTTTACAAAATTGCAAAAAGTCTTTTATTAAGCTAAAACTATTATTAATAAAATTAACAAAAAAGAGTTATAAAAAAATAAAAACGTTTTTATTTTAACTTATAGTTGAGTAATATATAAGAAATATACCCTAAAAAATTTGAAAATATATAAAAATTAAAAAACTTTTTTAATTTATTTTTTATATATTTTATCGAAATGCAGTAAAATGATAATCTACAATATAAGAATTGTACGAGATATAAAATTTACTAATTTTTTAAAAAGTTTTTAAAAAAATTACAAAAAATATTAAATTTTTTATAAAAATTTTTTAATTATACGAAAAATGTGTTACAAAAGTGAAAATATTCAAAAAATAATGACTATTTGTCAACCAGATTATGAGTTATATTTTTAATGGAATAAATCAAATTATTAATAAAATTGATTATCTAAAAAGATACGAAAAAAATAAAAACGTTGGTCAAATTGGAAAAAATTTTTTTATATAAGAATTTTTAGGGTATAAAATCAATATCGGAAAAAAATGTGATATAATTAGATATATAGATTAATAGGAGGTTATTATGAAAAAAATAGGATTTCTTGTTAACCCTATTGCCGGAATGGGTGGTAGAGTAGGACTTAAAGGTACTGATGGAGAGGGCATATTAGAAAAGGCAATCTCACTTGGTGCAGTTCAAGAGGCTCCAGAAAAGGCCAAAAAAGCTTTAAGCAAAGTTGTTGAGTTAAAAGACAAGTTTACAATTTATACTGCAAGTGGTCTTATGGGTGAAATAGAATGTAAAGAACTTGGATTGAATTATGAAGTTGTTTATAATGCAAAAGAAAATTCTTCTGTTTCAGACTCAAGAGAACTTTTAAAATATTTTTTAGAAAATGGAATTGAATTGATTTTCTTTGTTGGTGGAGATGGAACTGCTAGAGATGTTTATTCTGTTGTAGAAGATAAGATTCCAGTAATAGGAGTACCTGCTGGAGTAAAAATACACTCACCAGTTTATGGTAATACTCCTGAACAAGCGGGAAGTTTGCTTTATGAAGTAATTAATGGGGTTGAGCTTCCTGTAATTGAAAAAGATGTTGTTGATATTGATGAAGAAGCTTTTAGAGATGATAGAGTAGAAGTTAGACTTTATGGATATTTAAAAGTACCTTTTGATCAAAGATATTTACAAAATAAGAAATCTCAAACTCCTCAATCAGATAATGATGCTCAAGTTTCAATTGCATGTGATATAATTGATGATATGAAAGATGATATCTTTTACATTATAGGATCTGGAACAACTCCTATGTATATTATGAAAGAATTAGGATTACCATATACTGTATTAGGTGTTGATATAATCAAAAATAAACAACTTGTAAAAAAAGATTGTAGTGAAAGAGATATTCTTGAAGTAATTGGTGATGAAAGAGCAATACTTGTTGTAACTCCAATGGGTGGACAAGGTTATGTATTTGGTCGTGGAAATCAACAATTAAGTGCAAATGTATTGAGAAAAATCGACAAAAAAGATATTATAATAATAGCTACAAACGGTAAATTACAAAGTATAACTTCAGGGCATCTAGTAGCTTATACAATGGATGAGGAAGTTGACAAAAAATTAAAAGGTTATTATAGAGTTAAAATCGGATACGAAAGAGAAAAAATGATTTTAGTTGATAATGAATAAGACGATAGTTATATCGTCTTTTTTATTATAAAAGTGTGGATAAAAAGGTAAGCATATTTATTTAGAAAATAAAAAATAAGATGTTAAAATTATAGTAATATTATTAATTTTTATTCTAAAATATGTATAAATATCAAGTTAAAGATATAAATTTTTTTACACATTACTGTTTTATACTATTTTTTTAGGTTAGAGTGTGCTATAATAGTATTGTCAAAGGTTCCTGTTTAATTATACCTACACTTATTATAAGGGATTACGGAGTTCTTACTTTGATGGCAGCCTTTTATTAGGAAACCGTGAGATTTAAGACAGTTTGCCCACCTTCAACTAGGAAGGTTTATAAAATGACAGGAACCAGATGACTTTTATAAAATAATAATTAGGAGGTTTTTTATGAGCTTAGCAAAGTATATCGAACAAAGACGTATCGAAAAAGAAAGAGAAGTTAGAAGAAAAATTAGAAGAGAAAAAGCAGCTACTGCTGCAAAATTAGTTGCAGGAGCCGCTGTTGGCGCTGGAGTAGGAATCTTATTTGCTCCTAAATCAGGAAAAGAAACTAGAGAAGATATCGTTAAAGTAACAAAAGATGGTGTTGAATATGTAAGTGAAAATGTAAATAACGCAGTTAAAGCTGTTTCTGAAAAAGCTAAAGAAGTTAAAGAAGTTGTAGAAGAAAAATATGAAAACTTCACTAATAGACATATGACTGAAATTTCTCCTGAAGATGAAGAAATTGAAGTAACAGACTTAGCGGAAGAAGTAGAAGAATAGTGAGGAAAAAATGGTAACAATAGATTTAGATTTAACTTTAAGAGTTATTCTTTATTTAGTAGCAATAGTATTCCTATTATCTTGTATTTGTTTATTCACAAAGTTAATAAAAGCAGTTGCTAGATTAAATAGGGTTTTAGAAAAAAGCGAAGAAAGTATAGTTACATCAGTTGAAAAAATACCTAGCTTACTTGAAAACGCCGATAAAGCTATTGCAAATGCAAATGAAATTCTTGGAAAAACAGATAAAATCCTTAACGATACTCAAGATGATATAACAGACAGCATTGAAAATGTTAGTATGACACTTGAAAATGTTAGAGAAATCACTGATGATATCACTACTTCCACTAGATTTGTTGCAGAACAAGTAGTGGATACAACACTGGATATAAGAGAAAATGTTGATGTTGTATTTGATAAAATTGATACAATTAAAAATATTATAGATGCTATTAGGTCTTATTTTAAGAAAAAATAAATTATAATATAATTTTTCTAATTTTGTTTTTCTATAAAAATACTGGGAGGTTATTATGGGAGTTATATCAAAAGCGGAATTATTAGAATCATTGTACAAAATAGGAGAAGGAAAAGCTAATTATAAATTACACAAAATGATGATTGTTGCATTTTTAGCTGGTTTATTTATAGCGCTTAGCGGACTTTCTTATATAATTGTTAATACAGGAATGGCTAGTTTAAATCCAACATATGGAAAATTCATATCAGGAATTTGTTTCTCATTTGGACTTTTTGCCGTAGTTGTTGCAGGAGCAGACTTATTCACAGGTAATATCTTGATTCTTGCTCCAGCATTAGCAAAGAGAATTACATTCCCAAAAATGTTTAGAAATTGGATAGTAGTTTATCTATTCAACTTTGTAGGATCAGTTTTTGTAGCTCTATTAGTTTATTTTGCAAGCGTTCTTTCACCAGAAATGCTTGCGTACTTACATAAAATTACAGTTTCAAAAACTACTGAAAGTTTTTTAGTTCTACTATGTAAAGGAATAGGATGTAATATTTTCGTTTGTTTAGGAGTTTGGATGTCTTATGCTTGTAAAGATGGAGTTTCAAAATTCTGTGCTTGTGCAATATCCATTATATTATTCTTAATTTGTGGATTTGAACACAGTGTTGCAAATATGTTCTATCTTTCATTATCTACAATACTATCTGATATAAGTGTAGGAGCAGTTTTATACGACTTAGTTCCTGTTACAATAGGAAATATAATTGGGGGAAGTTTAATAGCTGTTTGTTATTATTTTGCCTATAGAGATTAGGGAGTTTAAATTATGTTAGAATTTCCAAAAAAAATCAATGTGAAATTGACTTTATATAATGAAGACTATTCATTTGGAAATGGATTATATAGATTACTCTTATTGATTGACGAATACAAGTCAGTCAATAGAGCTTGTAAAGAAATGCGTATGGCATATTCTAAAGCATATAAAATGATAATTCGTTCTGAAAAAGATTTGAATTGCAAATTACTTGTAGGAAAAATTGGAGGAAAAGGCGGTGGAGGTTCCGAGCTTACACCAGAAGCTAGAGAATTATTAACTATATATGAAAGAGTAAATTTAAAGACAAAAGAATTTGCTGAAAATGAAATTGAAAATTATAGGAAATCAATAAAAAAAGCGGAGAAATAAAATTCTTGCTTTTTAAATTTCAACATTTGTCCCTCTTAACATTGTTAAATAATAATTATATGTTTAGAAATTAATTAAAAATGGGTATTAATGCAATATAAAATAAAAAAGGAGGTCTTTTATCATGGATCATGTAAAAGGATTAGAAAATGTAGTTGAAAATTCAAAGAATTTAGCTGGAGCTCTACCAAAAGAAATGAAAGCATTTAGAGATTTTTCTGGAGAAGTTTATAAAGATGGAGTATTAACTGTTAAAGAAAAAGAACTTGTTACACTTGGAATCGCAATTTCAGTTCGTTGTGAAGGTTGTATTGAAGCACATGTTAGAAATCTTGTTAATCTAAAAGCAACAAGAGAAGAAATTGCAGAAGTTATTTCTGTTGCAGTTGCAATGGGTGGTGGACCTTCATCAGTTTACGGTGCAAAGGCATTAGAAGCATTTGATCAACTATCTAAATAGTTTTATATAAAAGTGGTGATAACACCACTTTTTTTGTTGTTATTGTGAAATATTGTGAAACAACAAGGTTCCCGGGTACCCAATGTATCTTCGATACATTTAGAGCAAAGACAAATATAATTTTTGTCTTATCTCTTAAATTTCAACATTTTTTCTACTTAACATTGTTAAATAATAATTATATGTTTAGAAAGTAATTAAAAATGGGTATTAATGCAATATAAAATAAAAAAGGAGGTCTTTTATCATGGATCATGTAAAAGGATTAGAAAATGTAGTTGAAAATTCAAAGAATTTAGCTGGAGCTCTACCAAAAGAAATGAAAGCATTTAGAGATTTTTCTGGAGAAGTTTATAAAGATGGAGTATTAACTGTTAAAGAAAAAGAACTTGTTACACTTGGAATCGCAATTTCAGTTCGTTGTGAAGGTTGTATTGAAGCACATGTTAGAAATCTTGTTAATCTAAAAGCAACAAGAGAAGAAATTGCAGAAGTTATTTCTGTTGCAGTTGCAATGGGTGGTGGACCTTCATCAGTTTATGGAGGAAAGGCATTAGAAGCATTTGATCAACTATCTAAATAGTTTTATACAAAAGTGGTGATAACACCACTTTTTTTATTGTGAAACAACAAGGTTCCCGGGACCCACCCGATGCGAAGCATCGTGGAAGGGTGGGGTTCTTATTGAAAAAAAAGTTCAGTAGCTAAGACTAAACTTATTCTTAATTACTGAACTTTTTAAATTATTTTTTACTGATATTTTTTAGTCCAAATTCATAACCTGTTTTTGTATCTAAAATCACATTATCATTAACTATTTCTAATCTTTTTTCTTCCAAGTTTTCAGCTCTAATATATCTCTTATCTCCAATTTTTACAATGCTTGGATTATCATAAAATCCACCATAAATTTTTGGACCTTCTCCCTTATATTCAAAATCCACATTCATTGGTAGTTCAAAATTTATGAAAGAATAATCTTCAGTCTTTTTTACTATTTCAACATGACCACCTTTAGGACCTTCATAAACATTACCAAAAAATGGTTCTATCTCTTTATCTTGTACTGTATCATAATGTGTAAATTCGAATCCTGTATAAGTATCTAAAATTACATTATCTGAAATTATTTCAAATCTATCTTCAGGTAAGTCTTTAGCAGTTAAATATTTTTTTCCGTTTTTTGTTATTACTTCAGGATAGTCAAAGTTTCCACCTGAAATACGTTCTTCAACATTATCTTTAAAAGTTGCATTTTCAGGTAAAGTAAAAGTTAAAACTGAATAAAGTTTACTTTTCTTTATAACCGAAATACCTGATCCAACAGCTACATAATGTTTTCCATAAAATTTTTCTACTTCATTACTCTTTGAAGCACAAGACGATAACATTAGAGCTGAAATTAGTATCATTAACATAATTTTCAATTTTTTCATAAAATCACTCCTTTACAGTTGTCAATTCAATTTTTGTATAATAAAATATTTTATTATACAACCTCTTAAATAACATATAAATTATAGTCTAGATGTTAAATAATAACTTAATATTATCCTCCATAAAACGTACCGACCTAACATTTACAATAATATAATACCACTTTACTATAAGTATGTCAATAATTTACGAAAAAAACGTATTATTTTAATTAAAGTATATTGTTGAAAAAATATTTTATTTGTGATAAAATGATACGGTAATTTTTACAGAGAATAAAATTTAAAAGATTAGTGTTTTGCTTGGCACCCACTTTAAAAATCAAGTGCAGGGGCACTTTGCCCTTTTTTTGTTGATCAAAGCACTCCAAAAGGAGGAAATATGAACGTAAAAAAAATTACAAGACAGGGAATGGTTGCAGCGATTTATGTTGTTTTAACTCTTCTTTCAGAAACATTTGGATTAGGATATGGAAGTTTACAATTTAGACTTTCAGAAACTTTAGCAATTTTGCCATTTTTCAATCCAGAATATACAATTGGGGTAACATTAGGTTGCTTTTTAGCAAATATTGCCAGTACAGTTGGAATTATTGATATGGTAGTTGGAACTCTAGCAACTTTTGTAGTAGCGTTGATTATGACTAAAATCAAAAACTTCTACATAGCTTGTTTAGTACCAGTTGTAGTAGGTATGGTTCCAATAGCATTAGAAATTTATTTATTAATGCCAAATCCTGTTGGTTTTTGGGCTATATTAGGAGAACTAATGCTTTCAGAAGCTCTAGTAATCTATGCAGTTGGAGTTCCTGTTTTCTATGTTTTATGTAAAAACAAATCATTTACTAAAGCTCTAGAATTTAAAAAAGACATAAGATAAATGTGTATACATTTTTTATTTTAGTTAAGACTTGTAAATTCAATTGTTAAAATAAAAACTCTTTTCAAATTTGTCAAAATGTGATAAACTTTGAATAGAGTTTTTTTAATTTTTAATAAAGGAGATAGAATATGTGGTTTTTTGATATAATCAAAGTCATTATTTTAGGAATTGTTGAAGGGATTACTGAATGGTTACCGGTAAGTAGTACTGGTCATATGATTTTGGTTGATGAATTTTTAAAATTAAATCAATCAGCTGAATTTAAGGAAATGTTCTTAGTTGTTATACAACTTGGGGCTATTTTAGCAGTTGTCATTATGTATTTTAATAAGTTAAATCCTTTTTCTAAAAAGAAAACTAAGGAGCAACAAAAAGATACAATTAATATGTGGTTAAAGGTAATTGTCGGAGTAATTCCTGCAGGTGTTTTGGGAGTTCTTTTTGATAAGACTTTAGAAAAATATTTTTATAATTTTCCAACTGTTGCCTTCACATTAGTTTTATATGGAATTTTATTTATAGTTGTAGAAAATAACCCTAAATTTAAAACACAAAAGATAAAAAGATTTGAAGATTTAAGTTATACACTAGCTTTTTATGTAGGATGTTTTCAAGTTTTAAGTTTAATTCCTGGGACTTCAAGATCTGGAGCAACTATAATAGGAGCTTTAATTTTAGGACTTTCTAGAAGTTTAGCAGCTGAATTTTCATTCTTTATGTCTATTCCGGTAATGTTTGGAGCTAGTTTATTAAAACTTAGAAAATTTGGTTTTGCTTTTAGCTTTTTCCAATTTTTCATTTTAATTCTTGGAATGTTTGTAGCATTTGTAGTTTCAGTTTTAGCTATAAAAATGTTAATGAGATACATTAGAAAACATGATTTCAAAGTTTTTGGATATTATAGAATAGTATTAGGTATAATTTTAATTATCTATTACTTTATACATTAATTTTATTTTTAAGAAAAGTTAAATAGTTTGAAGGTTCTTACTATTTGACTTTTTTTGTTATATTTGTTAAACTGAATTAACATAATAAAGGAGATGATACCAATGAAAAAAAGATTTCTGATTATGGCTTTAATAGTTTGTGTTAGTGGGGCTTTTGTTTCTTGTAAGAAAAAAGAAAAACCAGAAGAAAATACTAAGGAAAATACTAATATAACAGTTAAAGAAAAAGAAGTAAAAGAAAATGTAGAAGAAACAAAGGAAGAAAATAAAAAGACTGAAGAAAATAAAGAGGAAAAGGGAATATCTTTTGGAGTTAAAGATAAAGGGAATAATGATGTTACTTTGATTTCTAAAAAGGATTCAAAAATTCCTTTTGATATCTTTACTGTTGGAATGGATTTTAAATTAAAAATAGATGGCAAAGATTACTCTTTCAAAGATGCTGTTGCTCAAGGACTTTTAGATGAAAAAAAATTATTTAATAAACTTGAACAAGATAAGAAAGATGGCAAATCAACAAGTGAAATGTATAAAGATGGTGGTACTATAATATATATATATAAAGATTATTCTATTGTGAAATACAATTCTGTTGATGGAGATGAAGATATGTATTTTACAAAGGCAAAAGATTTAAATGCTTTAGAAGAAATATTAAATAAAAGATAAAAAAATCGCAGAATAAAATCTGCGATTTTCTTTTTATATTAATATTTATTAATCAGCTATAATTAAACCGTAATTTCCGTCTTTTCTTTTGTAAAGAACATTAGTTTTTGAATCTTTTGCATTTTTGAAAATGAAAAAGTCATGATTTAAAAGTTCAATTTGTAAAATAGCTTCTTCTTCAGACATAGTAGCTACATCAAAGTTTTTAACTCTTACAATCTTTGGCTCTTCTTCTTCCACTGGTTCAGAAATTTTTTCAAATCTTATAGTTTCTAAAGCTTGATATTTCTTTTGTAGTTTTGTTTTGTTTTTTCTGATTTGTCTTTCAAGATTATCCAAAACGATGTCTATTGAAGTGTACATATCGCTTGTGCTTTCTTCTGCTCTAAGTATTGTGCTATTTGGTAAATAAATTGTAGCTTCAAAGATTTTATCATTCTTAACTGAACTAAAAGTTACTTTGCCTTCAATGTCTTTAGAAAAGAACTTATCTAATTTTTCAAACTTCTTAGCTGTAATTTCTTTTAAAGCATCTGTTATTTCAATATTTTTACCTATAAATTGTAATTTCATACCAATACCTCCCTAACATTTTTTATACTTGCATTAAAAATACAAATATAATGTTATTTATATTATACCACATTTTTCCTTTAAATACTTAAAATGAAACTAAAAATTTTTGTTTTATATTTTTTTGTGGTATACTTAATTAGTATTTATTTTAAAAGGAGATATTATGAAAAGAGATACTGTGCTTATAACTGGCTCATCAAGAGGTATTGGCTCTGCAATTGCAAAGACTTTGGCAAAAGAAGATTATAATATAGTTATAAATTATAAAGAAAATGAAATAGAAGCAAAAAAAGTTTTTGATGAAATAAAAGCATATAATCCAAATGTATTAATGATTCAAGCAGATATTAGAAAAACTACTGAAGTTGAAAATATGTTTAATGAAATAGAAAAAACTTTTGGAAATGTAGATATTTTGATTAATAATGCTGGTATTGCAAGTATTAGATTTTTTCAAGATATTACAGAAGAGGAATGGGAAGATATTTTTAATGTAAATGTACACGGTTCGTATCGTTGCATAAAAAGAGCAATTCCTTCAATGATTAATAATAAATATGGAAAGATAATTGGAATAAGTTCAATCTGGGGAGTAACTGGAGGAGCTTTAGAAGCTCATTATTCTGCAACAAAAGGGGCAATTATTTCAATGAATAAAGCTCTTGCAAAGGAGCTTGGATATTCAGGAATTACAGTAAATACAGTTGCTCCGGGTGGAGTTGATACTGATATGTTAAGTTCAGTTCCAAAGGAGAGTATTGATGCTTACTGCCAAGAATTTCCTTTACAAAGACTAGCAAAACCTGAGGAAATTGCATCAGCTGTAAAATTTTTAATTTCAAAAGAAGCTTCTTATATAACAGGACATGTTTTAAATATTAATGGTGGAGCTTTTATTTAAAAATATTGAAAAAAACATAAAAAAGCTATTTACAAAAGATAAAAAAAGTTGTATAATTTACACGTGGCTATAAATTATCGCGGCAAATAATTTATGGGGAGTATGAAAATATGGCAAAAATGATGGGACCTAGATTTAAACAATCAAGAAGACTAGGCTTAAATGTATGCGGACACCCAAAAGCTAACAAAAGAATGGGTAAAGGTCTTGCAAGAAACGACAAAAAATTAACAGAATACGGATTACAATTACTTGAAAAGCAAAGATTAAGAGCTTACTATGGAGTTATGGAAAAACAATTCAGAACTTATGTAGAAAAAGCACTTAGACAAAAAGAACATATAACAGGGGATGCTCTTGTTATGATGTTAGAAACAAGATTAGATAACCTTGTTTACAGAATGGGATTTGCTTCTTCAATTAGACAAGCTAGACAAATGGTAGTTCATGGACATATGCTTGTTAACGGTAAAAAAGTTGATATACCTTCATACGCAGTACAAGTTGGAGATGAAATCACTTTAAGAGAAAAATCACAAAAAGTAGAAATGTTCAAAGAAAACTTTGAATCTACATTCTTAGGAGTTGTTCCTTACATCGAAAAGAAAGAAGGATTAAAAGCAACTTTATTAAGAATGCCAGAAAGAAACGAAGTTCCAATTGAAATTCAAGACTCATTAGTAGTAGAATTCTACTCAAGATTAATTTAGCAAAACAAAGCACGAGTTATCGTGCTTTTTTGTGTTGTTAATTTAATACAATTAGCAAAAAAATAAAAATATCTGTTATATTGTAGCTTATGCCTTAGTGCTTAAATTGATTCTGTCAGAAAGGGGTAAAGGTAAAACATATGTCAAAAAAAGATTCAGAATTTCAAGTTAAATTTATGTCTTTTCTTTTTAGAGGAAAAGAGATATTTAAACCATTAAATACAGGTTTTATTGACGAAAGAGTAAGCTGTATTAGAGAATATGTAGCTAATATTTACTTTTATACAAAAGATGGTCAAACAATTATGATTGATGCAGGTTATAACTATGATAGACTTGCAGAAAAAATGCAGTGGTTAGATATAAGTCCAAAAGATATTAAAGATATTTTAATCACTCATCAAGATACAGATCATGTTGGAGCTATTGAAAAAGGCAGTAACGAATTGTTTAAAGAAGCTACAATATATATTGGAAGAATTGAAAATGAATATTTAGAAGGTAAAAGCACTCGTAAAGTATTTTGGGGATTACATAAATTACCAAAAGTTCAAATTGATAATAAAAAAGTTTTGATTGAAGATGGTCAAGTTTTTTATATTGGAAATATAAAGATAGAAGCTATTCTTGTTCCTGGACATACTTGGGGACATCTCGTTTATTTAATAGATGATGCTTATTTATTCACAGGAGATACTATCTGGTTTGGAGCAGATGGTGGTTATGCATTTTTAAATAACCTTGCAGAAGATAGAAAATTGCAAGTAAAATCACTTAAAAGATTGGAAGAAATAATTAGAGAAAAAAATCTTAAACTTAAAATTATAACAGGTCATACTGGTTGGACTGACGATATAGACTTCACTTTTGCTCATATAGATGAAATCTGTAATTCATTAAGGAGAAAGCCAAAAGTTCGAGATCCTAAAGCTCCATACGATGGCTTTGATGAAAGTGAAGATACTAGAGAAAATGCAAGAAATGGATTTTTAGAAAAGTGTTAAATTTTTAAATTTATATTAAA
>ERZ772930.96-NODE-96-length-33165-cov-3.28762_pt1 | contig 33165 bp, 21 predicted proteins | sample MGYA00511685_ERZ772930 | MGnify/ENA primary metagenome ERZ772930 (study PRJEB29015, sample SAMEA2738053) | human oral metagenome | biome: human oral; feature: human-associated habitat; material: saliva | place: China | collected 2226 ... | reverse complement strand
GATTAGGATATAGCTTTAATGAAAATGGTTTCCATATACAACAATTTAATGTCAAAGATAGCATAGCTTATAATAATTTAGATGCAGCTAATTTATGTGTAATTTCTCCTGAAAAAGCTAATCAATTTTTAGGAATGTTACAAGCTGTAATGCAACCAATTTGCCCAAGTAATCATACTAGTACATATGCTAAACAAAATTCATTGAATTTACGTTTAACTAAAATTGCAGCTGATGGTTCTGAAATTGATTGGGCAGAAGACGAATTTATTGATTTAGAACAAGCTAATCATAGAAGAACTTTATCAGGTTTATTACAAAAAGAAGGTAATACATTAAAAATTGAAACAACTGATAAAGATGGAAATATTCAAACTTTAGCTTATGCTAATGGTGAACATTGGTCAATTATTCCTTCTTTACTATCTAAATTAGTTAGAACTGTAACACGTTTTCAACATGAACCTGCTTTAGTTGCTAATAAAAATAGTGTATTTGCAAGATTAACTTATCCTGTAAATAATGGTCATAATGTAATTGATGAAACAGCTTCTTTAGAAATTGATATTAATTCTTTCTTTGGAAATCAAGGATTTTTAAAACCAACTACTCCTGAAGGTAAAATTGATCATAGCTTTTTTGATATGTTCAATTTAATGTTTCATGGTACTACAGATGATATTCATCGTCCTGTAGGTGATGGTAAAACAGTATATACTAATCCTGATGGTTCTACTGAAGTTAGACAACCTTTAATGCAGTTAACAGATGCTTACTTTAAACAAGGTTTCTTTATTAATCCTGATATTAGTAGAAGGTCAAATGGAGCAGATGCAACTGACATTGTAGGTCACAGAGGAAATAATAATAAATTAATTTTCTTTGAAATTGGTACAAATCCTGCTTTATTTACAGTAGATGTTGATTTACGTTCATCAGGATTAAGATTAAATTTACAAGAATTAATTAATCCATCTAATCCTAAACCTGCTTCAAATACAGTCACAAGTTCTAATAATTCAAATAATTCAACTACTAATACAACAACTACTGCACCTGCTACACCTACAGCCACTACAACTAATACAGCTCCTACAACTATATCTCCAGAAGAAGAATTTAAACAAAAATTTCCACAATTTGTACCTATTATAGATTTATTAATTCAAGCAGGTAGAATAGATTCTGAAGGAAATCCATTTACTTATTCTGAAGATTCAATTGATGAAGCTATAGAAGTTTATAATGATATTAATCAAGACTCAATTAAAACTTTATTAAAAGTAGGTAAATTAGAAGCAGCTTTAAAAGCACCTTATCAAGTTCAAAGGGATGGTCAAATTTTGACTTATGAAACAATGCTTTTAAATAAATATCCAGGTGCAACTTTTGATACATCTAATCAATCTATTAGATTTACAGATGCTCAAGGAACAGTTTATGAAATAACTACAGATTTAGAAAATCCAACTGTTATTTCTCAAGCTGTAATATCTACTACAAATACTGAAACATCACAACCTACTGTAACTTCGTTATTTGATGAAAAATTTGAAGGTAGTACAGTAGGTAATGTTTTAATGGCATTGCTTAATAATCCTTCTTTTAAAGAAAGTTTAAAAGACATGCAATTAACAGATGACAATTTACCAGCATTTATGCAAGATATACAAACTGCTATTGATTTAGGTAAAACTTTAACTGATGATATTCAGCCTTTAAAGGATAAACTTGAACAAATTCTTAATAATGAAGATTATGAAGATTTAATTGGAGCTTTGTATGAAATAAATGAAGATTTATATAATAAATTATTTAATAATGAATGTTAATTATGGCAGAATGTGATATTCTTTATAGTTCAAAAAACATAATGAGAATTAAGATTCCTTTAAATCAGGCTCTTAAAAATAAAAATATTTCTCAGTTTATAGAGTTTATTTCTAGATATAACACTTCACGTAAAGAAATGCGTTTAGTGCCAAGAGAAGGGGATACTGAAACTGAAGTAATACTTTCTATGAGAGCTTTAGATAAAGATATTCAAGATATTTTGAGGAGTTGGGATGCACAGCATCCTGACTCTCCTCAATTTGATACTGCTTTAGCTAAAATTAGAGAAGCTTTAAACATTATTGATGAAACTCAAACTACAACAGCTGAAGAAGATCTTGAAGTTAAAACTAAAGCAGAAGAATTAGACAAAAATACTGTTAATTTAACAGAACATTTAGCAGAATTTTATGGTCTTGAGGCTTTTGATATTGTAAGTAAACTAAAACAGAATTTTGAAGATATGTTATCTAATATTGCATATTATGACATTAATTCTGGTATAATTTCAGATCAATCTTCTCAGACTTTAAATGAAAATATTAAAGCTGAGAAAGATAAACTCTTTCAAAACATTGTTAAATATTTGCAATCAAAATTTCCTTTAAATCAAAGTATAATGGCTTTAAAGCCTTCAATGTATTCTAATGGAAGTTTTGATTCTCAAAATTATTATTCAGCTTTAAATTTATTTTATTCAGAAGTAGCTACAAAAGAATCTTTTAAAAATGATCTTACTTTAGCTCATATTGATAGTATTAAAAATATTAATAAACAAAACAAAACTAATTTATATAAAGCTTTAGTATCTGAACTATTACAAGATGAAACTTTTAAAGCTAGAATGGCTAAAAGATTTACAGGTAATAGGTTTATTAATTTACAATCTCAATTATACACTGCAGATCATTATTCAGAATATTATGCAGCAGTAAAAAAATATGTTCTAAAAAATGCTCCTCATTTAGCAAATCAAATTAGTGAAATTGAAGCTTCAGATTTAAATATTTTAGAAGCAGCTAATTCATACACTATGTTAAGACATTTTGATAGTTTATTAAAAGATATTTACGGAGACCAACTATCAATTATGAAAAATACTGAAGGATACGAAGCAGACATTGATAATAAATATTCTTATCATAAAGACACTGCCCATGAACGTAAAGGATGGCAAACTTCTGAAGATATGGGTTCTGAAAAACATATTGCAAAATTCACACAAGCTGTTATAAATATGATTCGTATTTATAATTATAAAACTGGTGAATTTTTACATAGAAGAGCTGATAGTACTTCTTTAGTAGTAGCTTCTCGAAATTTGATTAATGCTGTTTTAACTAAAAAATTAACATTTAGAAGTGAAACTGCTTCTTTAAAAAAGACTATTATGGAATTTAATAGTCATATTTTAGAAATGCACGAAGACCCTGTAGAACATTTACAACAAATGTTAGAACTTTTATTTGAAAAAGTTCCTAATATGGAGTATCCTTTAGTACATTATATTGAAAATCGTCAAGCTATCAATGATTATGATTTAAGTATTCTAAAATCTTTTTATGATGTAGTATTTAATAAAAACAATCCACAATCTTTTTATAGACAAAGTATTTCTAAAGTACAATCTAATAGTGCTATTACTCAAAGTTTATTAGAAGAAATGGCAGGGTTTGTTGATAGAAATGTTACAGTTGCTTATTTAGAAACTACTTTTGATTTTGAAACAGGTGCTCCTAAAGTTAAAGCAAAAAAGAAATTTTTCAATAACAAACAACTTTACAAAACACGTATTAGAATTAATACGCATGTAAATAAAATGACTTGGACTGATAGAAATTCATTACAAGACACTTATCAATTTAAAGTAGAAGAAGGTCAACAAACTACTGATTATACTGTTAATATTGATGGAGAAGAAATCACTTTAAAAATTCCTAATAATTTACGAGGTCAAATTTTATCTTCTAATTTGAGATCAGGAACTAAAATGAAATTTGAAACACAAGGTGATTTGTTTTCAAGAATGAATAATATTAATTTAATTGAATTTAGACAAAAAATTGAATTAGGTTCTACTTTAAATGAAGATGAAAAAACATTATATAATATCTTAAAATTCTTAGATAAAACATTAGATTTGGGAATTTTAGATAATCCTAATTTAGGATTACAAGTTTTATATTCTTATCAAACTTTATTTAATCCTGTAGATGGCTTTAATACCTTTTTAGAACCACTATTAAAATTAGGAATACGTGCTGCTTATGGTAATTTAAAGTACATTGAAGCAGGTGAAAATAATCCATTAGCATCTTATTTAAGTGAATCTAAAGATTCTATTTATGAATTCTATCAAAGTGATCCAAAATCTAAATTATTTAGTAACAGGTTTAATAATTTACAATATCAAATTGCTTCTTTTTCTGATGAAGTTTTAAATGTTTGGACAGATGCTCATTCAATTTTAATGGGAGAAGCTTCTAAAGCAACTACTAAGGATAAACAAGGTAATTCAATTCCTAATAATAGTGTATCTAAATTAGGAGGATTACTACATTATTACTTAGGAAAACAATGGGGTACTAATACTGATTCATTATTATTTGTTCAAGATAGAGATTTAATTGTGAATACTTTTCATGATTTAGAAGCTACTAGCATGTATGATGAAAGTAAATCTATTAAAGGTTTTTCTAATAGTGAGTTATTCTTTCATGCTATTTTTAATAAATTTTGGGGTAGTTATATATCTAATGGCACTGTAATTGTTCAACCTACAACATATTCAGATAAGACAACTTTCTTAAATTGGGAATTAAAAACTAAAATAGGAGATGTTGATTTAATTCATGCTACTCCTAAACAAATTTTAGAACTTTATGCTTCTACTATTGGTGAGACTTACCAAAGAGTTTTTGAATCAACAGTAGCTAAGTTAAAAAGTATTACAGCTGAATTTGCTAAAGAAAATAATATTACTGATACTCAAGATTATAAAGAAATTTTACACAGAATGACTCAAGCTGATATGACTAGAATTAGTATGAAACTTGGAGTTACTTCTGAATTACATAAAGATTATAGATTAATTAAAAATAAAGAAGGAAAAACTGTTTTAGGTGTTAATGAGTTACTTGAATATAATGCAAGACTTTATAACAATTCAGATTTACTTAATAAAAAATTAAATCAAGAAAAGAATTTATTTTTACATCAATTAATTTTAAATAATTGTACTTATCAAGTTTTAGATGGAAATGATACTCTTGATTATTATACGGGAGATACTATTTCTGAAAGAGCTAAATCAAGAAATCCTGTATTAAATACTATCTTACAATATTTTGCAAATGATATTGAAGGTCGTAAGAAATTCATATCTACATGGGTAGATGAATTATCGGGAAAATTAATTTTAGCAAAACAAAATGGTGAAAACATTATAACTTCAAGTGATACTTTTAATTCTAACGAAGATATAGAACTTAATCCATTTTTAGAAAAATTCTTTTATTCAGAAGGATTACTAAGTAATAATTTACGTTACAGTTTAACTGGTTTTGAAATTAATCATCCTACTGGTAAAAAGTCACCATTATCTCAAGCTTTTAAAGCTAAAACTGTAGAAGATTGGAATAAATTAGGTATTACAGAATTAACAGAATTTGAATGGAATGAAGTAAAAAGTATTTTAGATATGTCTATTGATATAGATGACGTACATAAATATATGAATTTAACTAATGATTCCTTATCAGAAGATTCTAAATTTGCTCTATCTCAATTATTAGATATTACTTATAATTATTTAACAAACACTTCACAAGGTACTCAATTTAAACGTAATGTAATTATTCCTGCAACACTTCAATATTGTATTCAAAATTCTAAGGATGGTATTACTCCTAAAATTAAATGTGCAGTTATTAAAGATGTTTCAGCACCAGTTTATAATTATCGTGGTGAACATGAGGGTGATATTGATTCTTGTGATGGTAATGCTAAAATTAATCCATTTCAATCTATTTTAGAAAATAAATCTTTAGGTTCACAAGCTGTAGGTTTTGTTAAAAAGCCTATTTGGCATGCTTATGATGCTGAAAGTGGTACAGCATTCTTAGCTAAATTTGCTACTGATACTATGACAAATGAATCAATGAGAATGTCTTTAACATCAGTAACAAGTATTTATAACTTATTTAAAAAATCTACTAATTTACAATGGGATATTCCTATTGATTTAACAAAAAGTTTATTGTCAAAAGAATCCTTTGGAGGACAAGATCTTGATAATCCTTATTATAATCAATGGTTTGATAATATGATTTTAGGAGGTCAAAGATTGTTCTATGAAAATAAGTATGGTGATAAAATTGAAATTTTAAGTTTCAATAAAACAGTAACTGATGATGGTAAAGTATTTTACTATACATTAGAAAAAGCAGAAAATCAAGCAAATCCTGTTAAAAAATATCATATTTTTTATGATGAAACTTCTCAAACTGGTAAAGTAGAAACTTCTAAACATGTAATTGTTGATTCTATTGAAGCTGCTATTGAGACAGTTGATAAAATCAATTCTGATTCTTTCAATGAAAATAATACAACAATTTCAAGCAATGCTCATACTATTAATTCTTTATATGAATTACATGCTGCATTAGGTGGTATATATTGTGTTGATAGTAAAGGAAATCCAAGTGAATTTAACAATGAAGTAGTTGTAAACTTTATGAATAATGTAGGTTGGGCTAATGAAGGCACACAACCTGGTCAATATGTAAGTCAAAAAACTTATATTCAACCTTTAAAAAATTATCATATTGGATATTTGTTAAATGGAAGTGCAGTCAAAGATGGTGCTAAAAACATTAACGAAGCTTCAGCTTGGGAAGATGATTCTGACTTAGCTTACTTTGAAGTAGATTCAGATGGATTAGGAATGCAAATGAATGCTGACCATGATATTGTAAATTCAGAATTAACAGAGTTCTCTCAGGTAATTGTAGTTACAAGTGCTTATGGTTATACATTTGACCAAACATTTGAAATCTTTCATGGTTTAGCAAAAACAGCTATTCAAGCTTCTGAAAAAACTTTAAAAGCAGTTGATAATTTTATTAAAAATTTAAATACAAATAATGAACAAGAAGCTATTTCATCACTTTATGATTCTATTGGTAGAATTGTCTTAATGAATCAATCTATTAAGGATAAAGAAAGTTTAACCAATGTAATAATGCAATCTGTTCAAAATGTATTTAATAAATTCAGTAATCATACAAATGATGATGTAAAAATACCATTTAGTGATCCTAATATTTATAGTGAATTTATTTCTACTTTAGCTTCTACTATTACAAAACAATCTATTAAACGTAAACACCCTGGAAGTGGAGCTGTGATGGTTCCTGCATATAACATGATTCAATATTTTGAAGTACCTAAAGCTGATGGTACTTTCGAAAAATTAATGTCAAATGATGTATTAAAAAGAGCTAGGTTAGAGTATAAAAAAGATTTAATTTCTTTTTTACAAAAACATGATAGTTATGACAGTTCTTCTAATTCTATAGTTTTAAATGATCAAACTGTTTATTTAAGTGCTTCTTCAATTGAAAAATTAGAAACGTTTGCTTTACAACTTGATCCTTCAGGACAATTTTCAGAATATTATACTAAAGATAATAGTACTGCAAAAGTTAATGAAAATTTAATACGTACTTATTTAAGTCAATTTAAAAATACTGAAAAAGATGTTTCATATTTTATGCCATCTGATATTGTAGATGTTTATGATGGAGCTGGTAATTTAGTAGAAACTGTAGATTTAAATACCTTAGATAGATATTATAATTTTAAAAATAGAATATCTTTACAAGGAGAAGCTTACGGAGATGATTATACTTTTTCAATTAGTGTTACTAGTCCTCATAATTTAAGACCTTCTTTAATTCGTTGGCAATATGGTACAGAAAATCAGTATGATTTAAAACGAGAATCTAATACTGCAGATCCTCAAAGATTTTTCAATATTGATGAAATTATAAATTCTGACTTAGTTAACTATGAAACTTATGATAAACCATCAGAATCTAAAGAAAAAAATGCTGCTGTTAAACTTACACTTAATGGTCAAACTGAAAAAGGATATGTTGAAATTGTTAAAGACACTAAATCACAATATTATTCTATTAATTTTAATATTGCAGAAAATGAAACTTTTACAGAAGATGAAAAAGCTACTTTAGTAGAAGCTGCTAAAGCTATTATTCCTCAAGGAGCATTACTTTCAACTTATAACACAGAATCTTCTGAAACTTTAGAATTACTTTCAAAAATTGGTGAATCTTGGATTAATACTAATCAAACTAGAACTTTATCTATGGCAGATGATGAAACTGTAGAAATTCCTGTTTTTCAAAAAGGTAAAGTTCAATATATGAATGCTTTTGACTTATCGCCTATTAAAAATTCATATTTATTAAATAAGGATCGTGATACTGATTATAGAACACAAGTTCAAAATGCTTTACATATGTTACATGATGGTAAATTTATAGATGAAGAAGGTGTAACTCATAATATTATTGAAGGTTCTTTAGAAAATAATGAAGCTGAACTTGTTATGAGTAATATGTATAAAGACATTTTTGGAATTGAAAGTGAATCTTTATCTGAAATTTTAGAACAAGGAGAAAGTTTCTTTGAAAATCAAATTAAAAATCTTAAAGCTCCTGTAAATTCAATTTACGATATGGCGTTTTTAAGAGGTAATGGTAAGCATACATTAATTTCAATTGGTAATGTTACTTTAAATGATTCTGTTATTGAAAATCCTATTACTAATACAGTTACAAATGAAAAAGATGAAATTGTGTTAGTTAAGAATGGTCAAGAAGTTTTTGAAGTAGGTAAATGGGCAGCACCTATAGATGATGATGTTCAATTTAATTCCGAAAGTGGTAAATTTGAAAGTAGAAAAGGTAATATTTTAAATCAAGCGGAATATCGTGTAAAAGATGGTAAAGTGCAAAAACGTTTTGATTATGTAAAACGCTATAATGTTGTTACTAAAAAGATGACTAAAAATGGGGTTGTATATGAAACAAATGTACTTTACAAAGTAGCTAATGTAGATACTTTCAGAGCAGCTTTACAATCTAAAAATGATATTGATGCAGTTAAACAACAATCTAGTATTATTAGAAAAATTTATCAAGCTGGAGATTATAAATATGCTCAAATTAATCCTACAAAAAATTTACCTGAAGGTAAAAGAAATGCTATACATAATTCTCTACAATTCTTATTAAATGATACTACTATTGATCCTGATATTAAAGATATTTTAAGACACCAACTTAATAGTTTAGGAGGTAATGTCAAACAGAATATTAAAGCTTTAGAAGAAGCTAAAAATATTTTTGCTAAAAAAGAAGCACATAAAAAATGGATTTCTTTTCAAGATTCTTTAAAATTTATTTCATCTCGTATTCCTGCCCAAACATTACAATCATTTATGGCTATGAAAATGATAGCTTGGACAGAAAATAGTAAAAACATGTGTTATGTAAGCCACTTCCAAACGTACTTACAGGGCAGTGACTATCGGTACTATTCAGTTTAGTGCAGCAGCCCTTAATAAAAAAAAATTGTAGTCGTTAAATCTCGTGAATTGACGGGAAACTCCTTAGAGCTTAACCTACTAAATTAGAGTAGTAATATATCTAATGGCAAAAAGTAATTAATTTTGGTATAGTAAAAAAGGTTAAGATTGGACAATCCGCAGCCAAGTATCTTAAAATAATAAAAAATTTGTACTAGTAAATAGACAAAAACAATATTATTAGAATAAGATAAAGGTTCACAGACTATCCCAAATGGGAGTAGGAACGTTTATTATTAAATAAAATATTAATAATATACAAAATGGTTATTTCAAAATCTCTTTCTAAAGAACAAAAACAATTATTAATAGCTTTGCTTATTGGAGATGGAACAATTTCTAATAATAATGTTTTTAAATTAAGTCATACTTCACAACAAATAGAATATTTACAATGGAAAATTCAACAATTAAATAATGTAGGACTTGTAACAAACGGTATAAAAACTTACACATCAACTTGTGGATATAATACAGGTAAGAGTGTTATATATACTCAACTTCCTATAAATTCTACTATTAAAGCTCTAAGAAGAACTGTATATAATCCAAAGAAAACTTTTAGTAGAAAATTATTAAATTGGTTAAATCCATTAGGCATAGCTATTTGGTTTATGGATGACGGTTTTATAAATGTTAACACTTCAAAACATAGAAGTTCTATTCAACACACTATAAAAATATCAACTTGTGTTGATGAACATACAGCAAATATAATGATTCTATATTTTAAAGAAAAATGGGATATTATTTTTAAATCTTTTATAGAAAATAAAAAATATTATTCTCTTAGAACTAGTTCTGAATCTGATTGTTCTAAATTTATAGAATTAATTAAACCTTATGTACTTCAAGTTCCTTCTATGTTATATAAAATACGTAAAGATTTGACAAAGGAAGAGTTTATTGAAAAACAATTATCAGGTTCCGAAGTGCGAGACCTCCTTATTTAGGAGTGATGATATAGTCGAGCTTACATTGAAAAATGTAGGGTAAACTGGATATTGATAAGGCATATATAATGGGTCAAAGTTATGATGCAAATTCTACTTATGTAAAATGGAGTCCTTACTTTGATTATACTTCTGTTAAAACATTAGAATTAAGTAAAACATTACCTGTTCCTAAAAATATTCAAATAAATCAAACAGAAAATGGAATAGATTTAACTACTGAAATTGATAATTTAGTAGCTGTTTCTCAAATTGATGATACATTAAAGAGATTAACTACAAATAATTTACCTGAGAAAAATAAAATTGTATTCTTAAAAACTTTAGGAAATATTTTAAGAGCAGTTGAAAGAAATAATGGTAATTATTCTTATAATGGTGCTTTAGATAAAAGTACTTTAGGTTATGTTTTACAGACACTAATTAGTCATGAAAAATATAGAATACCTGTTAATGTAGCTAAAGCAGCATATAAAAATGTAGCATCTGCCAATATTTATGCAGTATCTCATGATATTAGAAATCGTGACCAAGCATATACAGCTATTGCAATGAACTTAATGCGTAAAGCAGCTGATAATTCTCCTAAAGGAGAACAAGCAGCATTTTTAAATATGTTAAATCCTTTGACAAAATATATTATGCAATATCAAAACCTTGTAGGTAAAGGTGTAATTGGTATTGCAGCAAATGGTGAAAAATTTTGGTTTAATGCTTATTACTATTGGACTCAAGCTTTAAAAGATGGTAGTCCTGAAGCATTAAAATACTTACAATTTAGAACTACATTAAATCGTGTTAAAAATAGAGGTCAAGCTTTAAAACACGGAGATTTAAGTTTATTAGAAACTTCTACTGTTACTCATTTACCTGATTTAGATGTAAGAGATGCTCAAATTAAATCTTTATTAATCAATTCATTTGAAGCAACAGAAGAAAGTTTAGAATATAAATATGTAGACCAGTTAATTTCCCAGCTGCTTAGTGCGGCAACTGATTTTGGTAGCAGCAAATAAAAAATATCTGATAAAAGTGTCACGTTTTTAAATATAATAGATATTATTGTTGTAGATGATAGAAATAATAACTTAATATTTAAAACAATGAAATCAAAATTAGACACAAATCAGGTATATAAAATGTACATAGAAGACAAATTACCTGTTAGAACTATAGCTGAAAATTTAAAATGCGGCTATGGTACTTTAATGAATTTTATTAAAAAACAAGGTTGGACTAGAGAGACTATTAAAAAAACTATAAATGCTAATAGTCAAATTATAAAAGAACAAATTAAAAAATTATATTTAGAAGAAAATTTAAGTACTTATCAAATAGCTGAAAAATTAAATAAATCAGCTAAAACTATTAGTTTCCATTTACATAGTTTAGGTGTTGAAATCAAATCTCAAAAGAAAATAGATTTTGATATTTTTGAGAAATTATGGAATGAAGGTAAAACTGATAAAGAAATAGCTGACTATTTTGGAGTAACTGAATTAACAGTTAAAACCTTTAGAACTAGAGGAGAAAATGCAGGAAAATTTAATAATAAACGTTATTTTTCTCAAGAAGAACATGAATTATCGGAAGAACAAGAACAAATGATTTTAGGTTCATTATTAGGTGATATGAGTTTATCATTAGCACATAGAAGTCTTAATTGTAGATTAGCTTTAACACATTCCGAAAAACAAAAAGAACTTTTTGATAAAAAAGTTGAAATATTAGGAGAATTTATGGGAAATTATAGACTATATGTATCTCAACCAGATAAAAGAACAGGTAAATGTTATTCCACTTATAGAGGTAATTCTAAGACTCATAAAGTATTTAATGATTTATATACTTTATTATATCCTAATGGTGTTAAAACTATTACTTCTGAATATCTTGAAAAAATAAATTCTCCAATAGCTTTAGCTTTTTGGTTTATGGATGATGGGACTTATAATGGTAGTATTGCTACTGATTGTTTTAGTATTGAAGAAGTAAAATTACTACAACAATGGTTTATAGATAAATGGCAAATATTTACTACATATAGTGTTAATTCAAAAAAACAACCTACACTTAGAATTAGAGCTTGTTCTCGACTTAAATTTGATTCTTTAATTAAACCTTTTATGGTACCTTCTATGTATTATAAATTAAAATATAAATAAACATTAGTCAGTTTAAAACCTGGTGAATTCAGGGAAAGCCCTTAGAGCTAATAACTACCAAGCATTAATAGTGATATTAATGTGGCTTAACTAATCATTAAGGTATGGTAATAAGGTTATTAGATTGGGTAATCCTGATCTAAGTCTCTCTATGTAGAGAGAAAAGTGCAACGACTATCGAAAAGCTATATTAATGTAATATAGAACTTAGTAGAGTAGACTTCAAGTGAAGTCGAAGTGCCAGGCTAATGGTTTTGGTCAACCATTACGATGATATAGTCTGAACTTTAGTGAAAACTAAAGAGAATGTGTGGAAACGACACATTTGAAACATAATTGAATGCAAAAGAGCTTATTTTAGCTAAAATTAATGCAGGAACTAGCTTTGCTAAAATGTATCTCTATTTAATGACTTCTGGTTATAATTTAGATGATATTGCAGCTTTCATGTTTAGCCCTATTGCAGAATTTATAGACAGTCAAGTAGCTCCTAATATGTTTCAACCTAATGGAATGAGTTACAGTAGTGCAGATAATGCAATTAATTTAGCTTTAGGTGAAATTAATAATAAAGCATTTCTACATGGTGTAATATCTGAAACAGAAGAAGAAACTGGAGACATCTACACTGTAGACAAAGCTAAATATGTACAAAATTTATTAGAATTTGAAATTTCAGATACAGCAGGATTACAAGATTTAATTTATAATCTATTAGAAATTAATCCTGAAGAAAATGAAAAAGTCAATCTTAATTTAAATACTTTAATGAAGGGCTTCATTTTAGCAGCTATTTCAGAAAGGTCTAAAGATATTAATCTTAAGAATTTAATAGGTGTTGTAAATGATCCTGAAATTAATACTTATTTAAAATATTGTCAAGGAATAATCATGCAATTAAGAAAAGTAAATGCTCAATACGATTATCAATTAGATGAGCTTTTAAAAGATGCTGAAGAATTTAAAAATATTTATGGTTTATCTGCTGAAATGTCTACAGTAGCTTCAGCTTATTTAGGATTAAATCAAGGTTTACCTACTGATAAATTAAGCTTATTAAAACGTTTAAATTCAATGAGAAAAGTAATTTCTGTTAGAGAAAGAGCTTTAAATATTAATGAAGATTTCTTATTTGGCGAAGCTAAAACAGATGCTCAAAAAGCAAGACAAAATAAAGCGTGGAGAAATGTTATTGAAAACATTACAAATAATAATTCTTTATTAAGTGAAGAAGAAATTAGAACTGCTTTAACAGAAGCACATGAAGCTGGTATTATGAATCATTTTGATGTAACCCAAATGCTGACTGATGCTGACTACAAACAAAAAGCTAAGGATTATTTACATGTAATTAAAGGTTCTATTAATGTAATAGATATGATGGATAGAATTCCTCATTATGCAGCTATTATGGAATGTTTAAAAGCTTTAGTTGTAGCTGATAAATCTTTATCTGTAAAAAGTAGATTAATTGGTGAATTAACAAGCAATAGGCCTGTTACAGATAAACAATTACAAGGTATTATTAAATATGTTGATAAACTTAATATTGTAGAATTTTTAGAACAATGTGATGTTGTTACTACTCATAAGTCTGTAGATGGTTTTAATGCATTATTTGATAATATTAAAACCAATCAGTTTGATTTAGTGACTAGTGAAGGTTTAGTTGGTTTTAAAAAATTCGTAGAAACAGAATTTTTATCTTACTTAAAACAAAATTATAGTTCTAATCCTTTAGTTAAACACTTAAAAACTATTATGGTTGATGGTAAAATAAATTTATCTGTAGACATTGATTTATTAAATCCAGAAGTAAGTACCGCTTCTAAATTAGCTTATGATGATATTTTAAGAGGTGTTGCAGATTTTGAAAAAATTCCATATAATAATGAGTATTCAATTACTGATATTTTACAACTTTACAATTTAATTGTAAATAGTAATCAGTATGGAGGAGAACGTTTAACTACTACTTTTAAAGTGTCTTCAAATCCTAACAGTGTGTTAGCAAGATATTTTAAATTTGTAGGTGAAAAAGACTTTGATTTTACTTCAATTCCAGAATACACTAAAACAGATTATGAAATTAGTGCTGCTCCTTTAGTTACTCCTTATTCAATGAGATTTCATTCAGAACCTTTTATTAGAGTAAAAGATAATGTATGGGATTATGTTTATTATAAATATGACCCTAAGACAAATGAGTACAGAGAATATAGTATTTTACCTGCATTATCTGACCCTAATATTAGTCTCGAACAACAGAATCAACGTAGATTAAATTTTATAGAAAATGCTCCTTTTGAAATGCCTGAAAGAACTAAAAGAATTGCAACTTTAAAACTTTTAGATTTTGAAGGAGAGTTAACTCCAGATTTAGCTGCTCAGATTAAACATTTATTTGCAAATATGTCTATGTCTGGCAAAATATTAATTGTAAAAGACTGTTAGTATGGCATGTGAAGTCAAAATTTTGACTACTATCTATAATCCAGAAACAAATAAGGTAGAAACAATGCCTATAACTATAGGTACAGTAGATGAATCTGAACAAATTACGATGGATAGAGTGGTAGAGTTATTCTCCACTCTATCACCATCGGAAAGACAAAATTTATCAAATACTATAGTAAAGGCTAAACAACAAAATATTACTGATAAAATGATTAAAGATCATCAATTTATTGGTAATACTACAGTAGGGGAACTTCTTGAAAGATATCCTGCTTTAGCAGAAACATATAAAATTAATCCTAATTTATATGAACAATATACTATTATTAGAGGTTCTAGTTTTAAATTAAATAATGTTAATTATAATGGTAGAGTTTTAACTGCAGATGGTAAAGAAATTTTTATCATTAAAGACTCTTTTGGAGCAACATCTTTTATTAAATATTTACAAGCTAAAGAAAAAGCTGAAACTATTTTTAATGGAGAAACTCCAATTCCTACAGAATTACAACCTTATATGGAAGAATTGAGTATTATAGCTGATAAATATAATTTACCTATTCAAAATTTAATTATAGAAGCTCTAAATAATAAAAATACTTTTCAACCTTTTGTACATAAAAACACTACCATAACTCCAAGACAAGTTTTAGGTAAAGTAATTGCTATTTTAAATAACGAATATGATTATGATGATAATTTAACTGATTTAGAAGTTAGTTTATCAGGTATTAAAGAAAAAACAAAAGGTTATGATTGGAACTTCAATAAGAATAATCTTTATGATACTTTAGTTATGTATTTTCCAGACTTAGGTCAACAACTTTCTAAAGAAGCTTTTAGAAATTTAAATGCAGAAGAATTAAATGCTTTATTGACAGGACCTAATGGATTATTTCTTGGTCATCCTAAATTAAGTAGAGCTACTGTTAAAGAAGTTACAACAGGAAATAAAACTATAGTAACTCCTGCTGAACTTACCTCTACTAAAATAGGAAAAATTACACATGATCAAATTAAAGAAGGCTGGGAAGTTATTAAACAAGAAGCTCAAAAAGTAGGATTAGAATTACCTGATAAATACTCTACATATGCTAAAGAAAGTCCTCATGCTATGATGGAATTATTTAATATGGTAAAACTTCAATATACTGATACTGTAGATGGTAAAGTACATCTGGCTAAAGCAAGAGTTGTTTCTACTTCTAAAGGTAAAAGTAGAGTAGAGTTTTATTATGAATATGAAATTCAAAATGAACCTAAAGTTAAAGAATCTCCTTCTTTTATTACTTTAACTTTTCCGTATTCTTCAATTGGAGATATTTATAATTTTGGTTACAACACTCAATCTATTTTTTCTCCTGTAAATGAAGGAAATATTGAAGGTGGAAAATATAAAGGAATGTTTGTTTATAAAGCTTCAATTCAAACATCTCAAGGAATAAAACCAGTATATGCAATTTCGAGAAATATAATTTCTCCTAATTCATTTATGAATACTTATCCTACATTAGAAGCTGCTTTGTATGGAATTGAACAACAAAATGCTTCTGATAAAATATATGAAAATAGTTTATTAACTATTAAACAATCTATAGGAACTCCAAGACAATCTAAAATAGAATTAAAAAACATTCAAGAAGGTCAAATTTTAACTACTTTAGATTTAGAATTACCAAGAGTTCAAATACAACAGTTACCTCCTTCTCTTAAAACTTTAATGAATTTAACTGTACCTGAATTTCAAGAACAATTTATTGAAATTCCTAATATTTCAAAAATAGATACTCCTGAAAAAGCAGCGGCTTTTTTATTATTAGTAGGAAATCAATTGTCTCATCAAGATTATCTTACTATTTCTAAATCAAAACAAGCTTCTTCTTTAGTTGACATAATAAAATCTTTTTTCTATGAAGAAATTGTAGCTGATGTAATTCAAAAAATTGATAAGGCTCCTCTTAAAAATTATTATGTAGAAAAACTAACAATTTCAAAGAACACTTCTTATAAAGAAAAACGTAAAGTAGCTACTTTGAAATTACTTGAATCTAATGGAAATAGTGTAAATGTTAGTGGTACTAAAGTAGGAGACGTCAGTATTAATGAATTTATAGGTCAGACTATGAATGAAGCTATTAATTTTTTTAATACTCAATATGGTTTGGATATTGTAAGTATGACTTCTGAAGAAATGCTTCAATTTAGTCAAGAAAATAATTTAGAACTTGAACATTCTATTCAAGGAACTAAAGCTTTTATATATGATGGTAGAATTTATATTAATACCAGTAATGCTAAAACTTCAGATTTATTTCACGAGGTTTCTCATATATTTTTAGGTTTATTGAAAGCTCAATATCCTGAAGGATACCAACAAATTATAGAAATTTATAAATCTAAATCGAGTTTTGCTCGTAAATTTGGATGGGTTTCAAGTTCTTATTCTACATTTGCTATGCAAGATCAACTTGAAGAAGCTGTTGTAGATATGATTGCAGATGAAATGTTTTATGATAATCAGCTTTCTGTAGGTTTTAATTCTGAACGTTTTACAGAAATGATTCAAGACATTATGAGTAGAGTAGATTCATTCAAGAAAGATTTAATGGATAATGGATTAGGATTTAATGGTTTTGTTAAAACTTTAATGGATGCTAATGAAAGTAAATTAAGACAACAACGTATTGTTACTAACTTTATTAAATCAAAACTTGGAACAGAAATTACTGAAAATTGTAAATAAATTATGGCATGTACATATGTATATAACGGTGTAAAATATAATAGTTATCAAGAATTAGTTAATGCTTTAACTGATCAAGATATGAGTAATATCGCAGATATATTGTTTAGTCAAACTTCTAAACAAGATATGTTATATGATAAACTTCAAAATTTAAAAAGATCATCTAATTTAAGTGCTCAAAATTCTCAAATTATTGATGGTGGTCCTGATATAGAACATGCTGCAAATGAATTTACTACTCAAACTTTTATTGATTCACAATTTTTTTCTATAGGTAATCAACCTCCTTTATTTCGTTTAAGTACTGCAGATTATGTAGCTACATTAAAAAGAAAAATGGTAGCTGATGGAGATATGACTCAAGATCAAGCAGATGCTTGGGGAGATTTAGTACAACAAAAATGGAATACTATTGCAGATGATGCCTTAGATTTCCATAAATTAATACTTGGAGATTCTTCCGATAGTTTATTTGAATGGTCTCAACGAACTGCAGGTACTGCATTTTCTTCTATTACTGAAAAAGTTTTACAAGCTGAAAAAGATATTTTCTTTCAAGTTATGAAACGTAATGGTAGAGACCATCGTGGAAATGGTAATGTAGGTAAAGTTATTAAAGGACTTAATTTTGAAGCTGATTTACGAAATCTAACTGAAAAAATTTTAGGACATATTGATTATTTAGTTATTAGAGATAATGGTGATATTGAAATTTTTAATGTAAAAACTTCTACAGAACCTTACAGTCAATGGGCTACAGCTAAAAAAGAAAAATATAAATACCAATTAGCTTTGTTAAAACAAATGTTAGCTTTTCATGGTATTGATAGTAGTCATATTCGTTTAAATATTGTACCTGTTCAAATTAAATATAATGATAAGTATGATACAGTTACAGATATTAATGTTCAAAATGCTGTATCTTTTGATACTAAAAATATGAGATATGTATTTCAAAAATATGATAATGTTGCAGCTCAATTTATTGATTCTTCTGTAGATTTTTCACAAGTAAATGGTGAATCTCTCTTGGAAGCAAGTAAACATTTACAACATATTTTTCCAGGTAAAGATGTTAGAGCTGAAGGTATTGCTGAAACTGCCAAAGAATGGATTCAACGTAATTGGAAATATTGTAAACCTGAAGTTCTTCCTACAGGTGGATATAGACTTGTTTTACCTGATACTGGAGAAACTATAGAAGTTAAAGACCCTCGTAAAGGTGATAAAAATGAAGAATTAGTCAATTTAATTCAAGATAGACTAAATGACAGCACTCAACCTTTTGCAGGTGAAAAAAGTGCTTATTTCCTTAGAACTGATATTGAAAATTCTTTTAGAGCTGGTTTCTTTTCAAGTAATATGAAAGGTGGTTCTTTTGCTTATGTTAAAGAACAACTTACAAGGTATTTTGAAGAAAAAACTGTAGACCCTTCTACTGGCAATTTTATTTATAAATGGGAATTAATTAAATCTCCTGTTTTAGATGCTGCTAATATTATAGCTTTAAGAAACACAGAAACAGGTCAACTTGATGTATTTACAATTTCTGGAGTGAATCCAGATACAAAATATTCATTTAAAGGTAGAAAAAATTTATTAGGGTATTATTTACCTGACTTAAATAATCATAATTTTGAAATGCCTTGTAATTATGGTAATATTGAAGCTGTAAGAACTTTAGCTATTTTAAATGAAATATTGCCTACTATTGGAGGTAATGTTAAATTAGGTCAATTAAAAGTTATTGGATTGAGTGGTTTTCAATCTAAAAAAGGTACTTATTATGAATTTGATTCTCTATTAAAACAATGGACTACTATTCTTAAAGTTGTAAATGAAAATAGTGAAGCAAATATTAAAAATAATTTTAGAGAAGCTAATATTGAATGTATTGCTCCTGAAGAAGTTTTAAGACAAACTTGGGTAGATATTGTCACTACTAATTCAAATATTGATTTAACAGAAATTAAAGGGTTAGAAGATATTATTGACCAAAAAACTTTAATTGATGGTTCTACTGTAGATGGTTTAATGAATATGCAAACTATTGAAGGTAAAATTGAAAAATTACAAGAACTTATTCAACGATTATCTGAACTTGCTGAAGAAAGAGGTATTAACATAGCTAATCCTCAACAATTAATTCAAATAAGTAAAAGTAATGATGTTGCTGCAGCTCCTATTGCTAAATTATATATAGTAGCTTCTCAAGCATTAAGTCATTATTATGGAGATATTGCTTTAAATAATGAAGATTTTAGTACTTTAGAAGAATATGGAATGAAAACTACTAGTATTAGTAATTCTAATGTTCGTAGAGTAGGCTTCTTAGTTCAAAAATCTATTGATAATATTCGTGATGGTATTCTAACAAATTATACAGAAAATGTATGGCCTATTTTTCAAAAATTTTATGAAGAAGCTGGGTATGGAGCAACTCGTAATGCTTTAATTGGTGACCAAGTAAATATGTTTAAAAATCTGTATGAATTAGATGAAAATGGTGAAAATATTTTAATGTTTAAAAATCCTTATGATCCAGCATCAGATTTAAAATCTCATGAACGAACATTCTTAAAACATATTTTATATGAAATGTATAAAGTCAAACAAAAAATGAGTAATGCTCCTATTGTAATTACAGGTATAGAAGATGCTGAATTAAAAAATAATATGCCAGCTACATATTTATATGTACCATTACAAGAAGCTTCTGCAGCTTCTAAAAGAGCAAATCTTGCAGCTAATTTAGAACAATTTGGACGTAAGTTACATCGAATGATTACTAGACCAGGAGAAGTTTTTGAAGAAGCTTTAGGAAATTTAGATGCTCAAGATGTACAAGCTCGTAATGATGCTATTGATAGAATGAGAGTTTATAATCCTTATACTCGTTCATATTTAAGTGTAAGAGAACGTGAACTTTATATTGCTTCTAAAGGTTCTAAGTTCTTTGAAACTAATGTTGAAAATATTTTTATTGACTTTTTATCTAAACAAGTACAATGTGATGAATTTAATAAATTATTAGTTCGTATTAAAGGTATTGAACTTTCTTTAACTTTAAAAGGCATTGCAGAAGGTGATGAAGAATCTATTAAACATACTGTTAAAACTATTGATGATTTTGTGACTTTAAATGTTTATAATAAATCAATTATGGAAGATACTTCTAAAAAAGTAGATACTTGGTTAAGTCCTTTACGTAAATTAGTTAGTAGAATTTATATTGCTTTAAGTCCTGTGGCAGCTGTTCGTGATAGTTTACAAGGTTTAATGGAAAACTTTATGAAAGCAGCTATTAAATATCAAACTGATATTGATACTAAAGATGTGCTTTTTGGTTATAAAGAAGTCATGAAAGAAGGTTGTACTAATATGATGACTATGAGCAAATTAAATCAATTTAATATTAAATATGGTTTCTCTAATTTTGATGCTGCAAATGTTGCAGAACGTCTTAAAACAGGTAGAGGAGGTGTATTAAATGCAGATAATTGGGCTTATTGGACATTAAGAGCACCTGACTATTTAAATAGAATGACATTATTTGTAGCTAAATTACATCATGATGGAGCTTATGATGCTTATAGTTTAGATGAAAATCATCGTTTAAAATATGATTGGAAAAAAGACAAACGATTTGCTATATATGCTAAAGGAGATGTTTCTGATTCGAAATATAATGAACAAAAAGCATTATATTATAGTATGATTAGAGCTTTTAATATTGAAAATCCTAATGCTCAATTAGCTTATACAGATGATTTACCAGATGCTTATACTCCTGAACAAATTCGTGCTATTAAAACAGTAGGTGAAAGTATTTATGGTGCTTATGATCAAAGTTCTAAATCTAAATATGAAAACATTGCTATTGGTAGAAATTTTATGTTTTTCTCTACTTGGATGAATGGTATTGTAGATAACTATTGGAAAAAACGTCAAATTTCTCAAAGTGAATTAAAGCTTGAACAAGAAACTGATTATAATGGTAATCCTTTATTCTTTACAGGTGATGAAAGTGGTAATACTACTACAGTAGATACTGGTAAACCTGTAATGAAATATGTGCCTATTATGGTACAAGGAATTTTTCAAACTTTTGGTGAAACTTTTAAAGAACTTCATAGTAGTGGTTGGAATTTTAAAGAATTTGCTCAAGGAGATGTATGGAATAATCAAGTAAATCGTAGAAATTTTAAGAGAGCTTTTTCAGATCTTGCTATAGCTTTACTTTTAAGTATGCTATTTAAACTATGGTTAACTCCTAAATATCAACAACATAAAGTTGAAGCAGATGGTCGTCAAATGTTCCAAAATGTAATGATTGAAATGATGTATAAATCAGCATATAGTTCTTTTGATTCTTTTAAAGGACCTGCTGCTGTACTTACATACTTAGGAGAATCTACTAATCCAGCTACTTATAAACTTCAAAGTAAAATTTTAAATGATGCTAAAAACTTTATTTTTGGAGAAAAAACAGCTATGCAAACTTTATTAGGTTCTCAAGCTGTATTTAGAGGTATGCAAGATTCTTATAAAATGTATATGAGAGATACTAAAAATCAATAACTAAAACAAAAAAATAGGGTAACCTGAGAGTGTCAAACTCCCAAGTTACCCTATTTTTATTTTATAATAATTTTAAATATTATCCATAAATAATATTTAGACCATAAGCTTGTGCTACTTCATGTTCAATTCTACAGCCACGAGCATTTTCCCATCCAGGACAGAAATACACTACATCACAAGTAGCCATAGTATCCAAAGATTTAGCAAGATATTTTAGTGGAATATTTACTACATCTTTATTATGTTCAAGTTCTTCTTTCCATTCTTCATCAAAGAAAGTGTTTACAATTTCACAATCATGTTCCTTAAGAAATTCTACAGCTTCTGCTTTCACCTTAAGGATTTCTTCTTTAGTAAAACCTGCCATAGGTTGGCTAATCATTGCTTTCATAATAAATATTTATTAAATTAGTTATTAAAATCGGGACAATACAAAAGTGTTCCCATTGAATTCTTATGTACATCTATGTTTGGATGCTCTTGTTTAAAAGCATACAAATTAAATGGTTTAGTAATTAAATGACATCCTGCAAGAGTAGGAATAACTTCTTTAATACCAAATCCATATAAAGTATCTATAGTTATAAGGTTATCTACATCTGCTTTAGAATAATATTCTTTATATAATTTAAGAAGTGTTTGTTCTACAGCAGGAAGATCCTCTTTATTGTCAATATCTACAACCCAAACAGGTTTATCAGATTTTAATTCTCCAGCAACACTGTTAATGAGTTTTTGAGGATTTCGAACATTGTTATTATTAATATCTTCAGCTATTTTTAAAAGTAATTTATTTCTAAAGTCTTTAAAGTCTTTATAAGATAAATTTATATATGCTCTCGCTCCATAATAATTGCATAAAAGAACAATTTCCTCTTTAAGTAAATCTAAATGCTTTTCATCTTTTATAAAATAAGTTTTAAGCATTGATTCTTTTACTTTACGAGGTTTGTGATCTTTTACTCGTCTTACTATTTGACAATGATAAAATGCATCAGTTCCAAAATCAGGACCAATATAATTTTTAATTAAATTAAAATTATCTATCATGATTTTATAGATTTAATTTTTTCTTTTACATTAATAATTCTTTGATTAGATGAACCTCTCCAAAGTAATCTCATATCTTTTAGATGTTCTTTAAATTTACCATCAACAAGAATATCTATGTAATTTAAAATTTCAGGATTTTTTTCATATACTTGTTCAAATAAATATCCTGTCCATACCCATACAGGTTTGTTAAATGAATGAACATGTTTAAAGAACTCAATAAGTTCTTCTACATGTTGATTTTGAAATAACCAGTAAAAAGGATCTCCTCCTAAAATAGATACTCCTTTTACTTTTTCATCAGAAAGATATTTATTAATATTTTCTAACCATTCATTCAAAGGTTTTCCTACATGAGGATCCCATGTATGTTTAGACCAACATCCTTTACAGTTATTATTGCATCCAGCAAACCATATAGAAGTTCTTATACCTGGTCCATTAACAACATCATAATGTTGTACTTTGATTAGATTAATCATTTTATTATAATTAAAAATACATCATTACATCTAAATTTGTGAATAAGTCTTACATAAATCAAATAATTTACCTAAATGTTGCAATAAAGGACCTTGACAATAACCAGGATTTTCATTGAAAATTTTTAATTGACCTACATCATAACACATTACAACTCTAATTTTATATTTATTGTATAATAAATTTTGTATCAAACGATAAATAGTAAAAACTGATTGAGGTTTATCTGCTATAATTGTAAAAGCATCTCCTCTATAAATTTGATAATAAATTTTATGTCTTTTTTGAATAATTTTAAAGACCTTTTCTAAGTATTCTGTTAATTTTTCAAGAGAAGGAAAATTAGAGCTGTTTACAACATCTCCCATTATTGCACCATATATATCTTTCATATTGTAGTAATTTTAGCAATTATTATCTTTTAAAAGTTTCATACATTCATTACATATTTTTTGTTGAATTTGAGTTTTAGTATTAACTATTTTTTGTAAACCTTTCAACAATTTTTGTAGAATTTTTATGTCTGAATCTACCTCTGATAAGTTAGGTATAAAATCTAATTGATCTCCGTCATTTATATAAAATGTCGTATTTTCTAAACCAAATTTTATAATAATCCGTTTACTATATTGACGTCTACAAAAATCTATTGAAATGAATTTACAAATACGATTATAGCATATATCTTCAGTAAAGTCATGACAATAAAAATTTGAATGTTCTTCAATGTTTTTAAATAACTTACTTTTAAAAAAGGGTTTAATAATATCTTTTCTTATTTCAGAAATTAGTTTTAAACATTTTTTTTTAGTCTTTTTTATTTCTTGAGAGTTTGAAGGTTTTTTACTTTCTAAATATTCAAAATATGTTTCGTTTAAATGTTGTGTAAATGAATGAGTAAAATTAAAATATTTTTTTAAAAATGTAACTAATTTCATATTATATTGTGTGTTAGTTATTCTTTACATTTGAAAGAATAAATAGGTTTAATTATACCAATAATTTTACAAGACTCTTTAATTTGATTCTTAATTTCTGTAAGAGTCTTATATGCTGTTGGAGCTTCATCAATTGTTTCTAATGATAAATTAGGAGCATATATTCCTTTCATCATTTGTTGATAATCTTCCATTTTAATTTGGTCTTTAGCTGCTTTACGAGAAAGTAAACGACCTGCACCATGAGGAAGACCAAGCCATTCAGTATTTGGTTTTTTAGTTACTAATAAAGTACCATCACGCATATTAATAGGAATTGCATATACTTTGTCTTTATCAAGTTCATTAAATACAATAGCTCCTTTTTTAACAAAAATATCTTTATTTTCTGTACAAGTAATACCATTGTGAGCAGTATCTGATAAAACAGTATATCCACAATGTAAAGCATTCACAACTGTTTCTGCAATAGCAAGTCTATTTAAATAAGCAATATATGTAGTAAAATCCACCATTTTAATATAATCCTTCATATCTTCACCAAATAGCAAATTAGAAGGTACATGGTTTTTCTTGTATAATTGAACTACATCATTTATAATGATAGCATGATTACTTTTCTTTAGCAGTTCAATTATTTCTTTAAGATATATATCTTTTGGATGTTTTAAAACATTCTTAAATGCACGATATGTATGACCTCCAAAACCACGAGAACCTGAATGAACAATAAGATAATAATGTTTATCAAGTTCTCCAATTTCAACAAAATGATTTCCTCCTCCAATTGTTCCTAATGTTTGATAAACTTCATAAGGATAAAGAAAACGCATTTTAGAACTAATATTTTTAATATGTAATGTATATTGAGGATGTACAATTTTTACTCGATGACTAATATTTTGTAAAGTTTCTGTTAAATTAGGTAAAAATTCTACATGAAAATTTACTAAATTAAAAACTGTTACACCACAACCAATATCAGCTGATACCCAATCAGGATCTATAGCATCTTTAATTTGTAAAATAGTACCTACAGGAACTGCACCTTTACAATAATGTGCATCAGGCATCATTTGAGCACGAATAATATACTTTTGATGCTTTTCAATAAGTTCTTTTAATTGTGTTTCAGCTTTGTCAGATACATCATTTTTAAGTGCAAAATTTTGAAATGTAGTCATGTTATTTAAGTTTGAGAATTATTAAAAATAAATTCAAATAGTAAACTCATATGTTGAAAGATTTCTATTGGATCTTTATTTAAATTTTTAAACATAAATTCTAAATATTCTTTTTTAGGATTTTGTTCTATAATAACAAAATTATAATCAATATTGTTTTTATGATTTAAAAGTCCTATAATTGCATGCATTGCATCACTACTATAAGTAGTGATCATAATTTTACATTTAAATTGTTCTTGTAAATCAATAATTTTCTTAATTATTTCTGCTAATGTAACAGGTGGTAAATTACAACAAGATAAATCAAATAAAATTAAAGTTCTTTCATTTACATATCCAGAATTATATAACCAATTAATATGTGTTTCTAAACTTGATATTTTACTATTTGTAAAATTAATATTTCTTATACTTTTTAAAATTTTAAAATCATCAAAACTGTCATTATTACACTTAGTTAAAAAATTAGAATTTACAATGTATCTATGATTAATAATAAAAATAAGATCAAAGTTTTTTTCTAAGATTTTTGGCTTAGGTGATATTTCAGTAATTAAATTAAAATATACTGCAAAATTTGAAAGAGTATTTACTTCTTTTCCATAAAATATAGTAATGTCTTTTAAATTAAAAACTCCTTTAAGTAAAGGTTCATAGATTAAATCTTCAAATTTTATTTTCATATTAGTGAAATTTTAGTCTTATACAAATACAATTAATTTAGTTTCTAACAATGTGGTACATAACATGTTCTGTAACTGTAATCCTCAATTTCATCTTCAGTATATAATGAAATATTTTTAAGCATTACATCATTACCATTCCAATCTAATCTAAGCTTACCATTAGGCATAATAATGATATCATTCACTATATAATGATCATCTTCTTCAAGTAATGTAGAACTTAAACCTTTATGATAAGAAATTATACTGAAATCATTATAAGGTATAGAAATTGTACTACAAACAGGACATCCACTTTTATAAAATTTGAAATTAGTTTCATATGCACTTTTCAGATACAATGAAGTTTTATCTTCATCATCATGTAAAATAAATTCAGTATCTTTATTTACACTTGTTTTCAAATAATTTGCTCTAAGTTGTATATCAAAGAGTTCATAAGATTTAATCTTTTCAATATAATCAAGTAGTGGAATAAACTCTTTAATTTTTAACGTATCAATTTGATGTTGTAACAAAATATTAATACGTACTTTACTTTTAGAACCAATTAATTCTAAAATTTCTTCAAAACTACAAAATTGTTCATAGTTATGTTGAAAATGTCGAGAGACATTAAAGCCGTCAACTAAATTAACAATCTTTTTAAAAACATCTAAATTGCTTTTGTCAATTTTAGGAAAAGATGTATTTACAAAAATATTATATTTAGTTTTATCAACATCTTTGATTAGATAATATAAATCATTAACATTATCCAAAGGTTCTCCACCTGAAATAACAATATCAGTAATGAAAATTATCTTTTTAAGAGTTCGATTCATTAACTTTTTAATGTCTTTAATAGTGGAAAGCTCTTGATTATATTCTATTTTAGTGGTACAAAAATTACAATTCTTAGTACAATTCCATGGTACAAAAATAGTTAATGCTAAATTGTTTCTTCCTTTTTCAATTACATATTTCATTTTTTAATATATAATTAAGTATAATTTTAAAATAAAAAAGATTACCAAGCTATAAAACTTGGTAATCTTACATTTAAATTAAAGATGTTTTACTCTGTTTACAATATCAGCAATTCTTCCTTTGCTGCTTCCGTTTTGGAAGGACCCTAAATCTTTTTGTACCCAACCTTTCGGTTTATTTGTAGGGAATAGACTATACCTTAATCCTATAAATAGGATTCTCATTGATAGTCGTTGAGGGCTTCTATATAATATAGCTGTCCCTGCTGATTACCTATTGTTTATACTACTTAGAATTTCTTCATATAGCATCTCTTTACTTTTTTCTGTTTTTCAACTCTTACTAATAAGTAAGCAAAAGAGCTTTAAGGCTTCCCAGCATATTCTGAGTTTATTTATCCAACATTACTGTTAGAGTGAGCTATTAGGGAGTTAACCCACAAGTTCTTCGTACAACATAAAGTTTTTCAGGATCTTTATTACCACAATTAGGACAAGTACAAGTACCATCTTTTTCGATAATAACTTCTCCTTCAAAACCACAGTTATAACAAGCTGAACAAGAAGTAGTATTGATTTCACAATACATCATTTTATCGTAAATATGTTTCATTAAATCAATAACTACTTCAGGATTGTTGCGAATATCAGGTACCTCTACGTAACTAATACACTTTATTTTTTATATATGTAATTGCTTCTTTTATTTCTGTAAGAGTAAGATTACTATTTATCAAATATTCTCGTTTTTTATTATGTTCTTGTTCATTGTTAAATTCATTAAATAAAAGTTTTTCAGCAATATACCTATATAATACTACTATAGCTTTATTATAACTGGGCTTAAATCTGTATCTCTTTTTTAAAGACCTTATTTCAGAACACCAACGTCCTGTTCTTTTATCTGTCCATACTCCAATAAAATCAGAAGTATTATTAGACATAAAACTTTTATTTAGAACATTAGATTTTTGATCACATACTCTTAAATTGTTTTTTCTATTATCACAAGGATTACCATTAATATGATCAACTACTTTTCCTTGTTTAATTCCATCAAAACAATTTAATATGTACCAACTAATATCTTTAATATTTTTTGCACCACTTCCAGTTACTATATGCTGATGGCTAAACCGCCATTTATTATATTTTACTTTAGGCAAGTCCTCAGCATCAATAATACATTCCCCGACTTTAATATTCTTTTGGTTATAAATATTAATAATACACATATCCCCATTAATAATGTAATCATTTAAATCATTATTAGTTCGTTGTATATTATCAAGAAATTGGCCATGTTTTAATAACTGGTGCATGTGTTTAGAACATAATGTATATCCTTTTAAACGATAATAATTTTTGCTAGTTAATTTTCTATTACAGCAATCACAATATTTTGTTTCCATAAATCGACTATGTCTTAATAAAAACTCAACAGTTTTCTATTCCTTATGTTTCAACGTGTGATAAAATCACGCTTACTTGGCTACACTCATCACCAATAGTCTGTACACTCTTATAATGAATATAAAAGCACGGCGTTATTTGGATACTTCCACCGTTAGCTGATTATATAATCAACACCTCTTTATCATGAGTTAATAAGGTTTGGCAGGAGGCTGTATAGTTAACCTCCGGTACTGTATTTTTGAAATTCAGATTCAAAATCTATTTTACTAAAAGCATCAATTTCTTCTTCTACAGGAATATGATAAGAGTTAGTGATATAATCTCTATCATTTACATGAGGAATTTCTGGGAATTGTTTAATAGCTTTTGCAAACTTAGTGGTTAAACTTTCGGCTGGAGTTCCATAAAGACTTAAAGCTATCCCATATTTTTCTTTATTATAAGTAGCACGTTCATTCATAAACTTTAAAATAGAAAGTCCTAATTCATAACCTTCTTTAGAGTTGTAATGAATGCCAAAACGTTCTACAACTTCTGCCATTCCCATATATCCAATAGAAACAGAAGCTCTCATATTACCAATAGCTTGTTCTATTTTTCCAGATTTGAATCTTGTTAATGCTCCATATTGATATAAAATAGGAGCAATAGATACGTCAGCATTAGCAATAGTTTCATAAACTTTATATTGTTCTGATGAAACATAATCAATCATATCAGAAAGTTTAGTTTTAAAATCTTCTATACTTTCTGATTCCAATGCTATATAAGGAAGATTAATACTGATTACTCCAATATTACTTCTACCATATATTTCATATTCCCCATTATTGTTTTTCCAAGGATGAAGAAAACTTCTACAACCCATTGGGGGTACGATATTTCCTTCTTTATACTCTTTACATTTTTTCACTGAAATATAGTCAGGCACCATTCTTTTGCTAGTACATTCAGCACAAAGTTTAGTAAATTCATAATCTTTATGATCAGGATCTAACATTGTGTCAGTAACAGCAACTACTAACTTTGGAAAAGTAGGATTAATAATATTTCCAGAAGGACTCTTCATTCCTTGAATACGTTGTTTTAAAACTTCTTCACATAGGAGTCTAGTTTCTTCTTTGTATTCAGGATCTTCATCTAAATAAAGAAATAACGTAATAAATGGAGACTGCCCGTTTGCGGATGACATTGTGTTTAACTGATACAACAACGTTTGAATACCATCTTTAATTTCTTTTTTAAGCATTGATTCTATTAATTGTTCTTTACCCTCTATTATATGGCAATCATTAAGTTGTTCTATAATAGCTTCTTTAGATATTCTAATGAAAGGTGCTAAATGACTTATGGTAATAGTTTGGCCGCCGTAGGTACAATTACTGACAGCAGTTATTACCTGAGAAGCAATAGTACATGCTGTACGTAAACTATGTGGTTTTTCAATCAGTTTACCATTCATTACAGTACCTTCATTTAAAATACTTTTAAGATTTTGTAATTCACAATTAGTTTGTTCTTTGATAATTCTGTAATCACAATCATGAACATGCAAGACTCCTTTATCATGAAGTTCTCTAAGTTTAGGAGACATTATATTTTCACGATAAAGTTTTTTAGAAGTTTCTCCTGCAATTAAATCCCTGATAACATTAATTTGTTTAGCATCCTTATTACTGTTTTCTTTGGAAGAATCATTGCTAATACCAGAAGCAAGTTCCATCACAGTATCATAATAATGACCATTCTGTTTAATATCACGAATTTTTGCACGTTCTTGACGATAATTATTGTAATGCTTATAAAGTCTTTTACAATATTTTTTGAGGTAAGAAACAACAATATCTTGAATCTCTTCAATTTCAATAGTTTCTTTAGTCAAACTCATTAATTTATGAACAATCTTTGTATAGATTAAATCAAGTAGTTCTTCATCTACAGGTTCGTTCATAGACAAATTAGCTTTTTCTAAAGCAGCTCTTACTTTTGCGGGATTCAATTTTTCATTTCTACCGTCTCTTTTGATTACATTCATTGATTTAAAATTTAAAAATTAAGTTTTTATCTTTCTCATAATTTAATCTTTGACATTAATATATTAAATCTAACTAAATAAAAAGTATTTTAAGAGTAAGTTTTTAATTTACTCTTAAAATACTTTTTTATTTTTATATTAATTAATCTTCATCAAAATCATCATAAATGCTTATTTTATTTTTCTTACGTTCTTTGATTTTTGCCGTACTAATTCCAGAATAATCTCCATACTTTTTTTCATATTGCTCATCTGTATAATTATCTTTTCTACCATAAGGTTTAATTTTACGCTTACGATAAATGATTTCTCCATCATCTGTAATTTCTAAAACAGTTCGAGGAGTTTTACCAGAATGAGAAGTAGGATGTTTTTGATTATGACTTCGTGACATAATTATGTAAAATTAGATTTTTCAATAATATGTTCCATCTCAGTATTAGTGGATAATAATCTAATTCTTTCTTGACAAATATGAATGATTTTTTTGTAATCTAAAATTCTATTCATTTTAATCTCTTGAGGGGATACTCCCTTTTTTCTTAAAATTCTTTTAATAATATCAGCATCAAAAGCATTTAAATTATAATCTATCCAAATTGCCCAAGGCTGAATTAAATGTTTTGAATAATCACTTATTCCTACATTAAAAGATCTTACAGAATTTTCATTAATAATACCTAATTTAGTTAGTTTATTATAAAGATCTCTATTTATAGATACTTTTTCGTCTTTATTTTCCATTTTTAGAAACTTCTTTAATATAGTTATTGTCTACTAATAAATGATAAATTTCATTTCCAATTTTTATCATATCAGGATGTACTCCTGTAGCTCCACACAGAGGACTTCTTAAACTGAGAAAATGTTCCCATTGAGGAATAGTTCCCGTCATATATAACTCTGTTTTAAGCCCATTAGATAGTACATCTCTGGCTTCTTGTGCAGTAGAACCTAATTTAATTAATTCTTTATAAACATTTTCCTCACATACATGACTACTAATTAAAGCAAATGTTTGTGGACTAATTTTATTTTCAGGAGAAAGAAGTTTTTGAATTATTTTATCAGGTTCAATATCTTGAACTGAAAAAGAATCACCTTCTTGAAGTTCTTTAGCCCAAAAAGGAATAATAAATTTCAATTCACTATCAAATTTACCCTTTGAATAATTACAATAACGTGTACTTTCTTGAATATAAGAAAATATTCTATGTCTTACAATTTCATGACTAATAGCTCTCGAGCATACTATTTTCATAGTTACTCTTTTAACATGTTCTGTCGGAGTAGACCAAAACTTTTTAATAAATTCTAAAGGAAAATCTTTTAATACATTATAATTAGTAGTAACATAATTAAATTCTTTTCCATAAATTACTTCAGCATATTTAGAATTATATACTTTAAAAGCTTCGTCTACAAACTCCTTAGTATCAACTGGAATTGTTAAATAAATAGTTCCTTGTTCCAAAGGAGTAGTATGCTTATTATTCATAAGCATTTTTAAAAACTTCTTATAACTATCTTCAGTAATTTTGTCTTCTGATTTATAAGAAACTCTACAACATAATTCAATATGTTTAAACATTTCTTCTAAACCATCTTTTTGAGGTTCAATTTTAACAGAAGAATTAATAAATTTCATAAAAATTTAATTGACAATTTTTTCAAAATCATCTTAATTATTTATTTCATCTTCATTATTTAAATGTATATCTATATTAAAAGAAATATCCAATTTCATATTAGTTTCACTTTGAATATTACTAATGTATTTAGTAATAGAATTATGCACTTGTTTTTTATAAATTTCTTTTGCAAGTTCAAATTCTTCAGGTAAAACGTTAGTAAAAGGTTCTTGTAATTTATAAATAGAATCAAACATAAATTTAACAGAACTGTTAAAAGGTTTATGTTGACTCCAAGATCGTAAAGTTTCTTTTAAAATATATTTAGTAATAGATGGAAAATGTGCATAATCCACCA